>Ga0182024_10017913_pt1 | contig 13240 bp, 14 predicted proteins | sample P32metaG_FD_120480 | JGI IMG/M metagenome (GOLD analysis project Ga0182024, IMG submission 120480) | Permafrost microbial communities from Stordalen Mire, Sweden - P3-2 metaG (Illumina Assembly) | ecosystem: Environmental > Terrestrial > Soil > Wetlands > Permafrost | place: Sweden: Stordalen...
ACGTGGCGCCGACGAGAGAACCGAAGAGTGTGAAGGCCCGCGGGATCGAGCCGAACGGCCCGTAGCTGACCTGCCTCGTGGTCGACAGCTCGACCCCGATCTCGCCCTTGCTCAGGTGGTGGACGACACCGCCGGAGCAGGTGGAGTAGGCCCGTCTCGCCGGCGTCACGACCAGGTGGACGAGCCGTCCGTCGCGCCGCACGATTACGTCCAATGGCCTGCCGGCGCTGGCTGCGATGACGGCCGTGAGCGTGGTGTAGGTAGGTGTCGGGTGGCCGCCGATCGAGACGAAGGTGTCGCCAGGCCTGAAGCCCGCCAGCTGAGCCGGCGCCGGAGCGTGATCGAACGACAGCAGACTCGAAACCTCCGGTGCGCTCGGCACAAATGCGCCGCTGAAGACGAGGAGCGACCAGACCAGCACGAATGCCAGGATGAAGTGAACAAGCGACCCCGCGCCGGCCACGAGCACCCGCTTGGGGAAGGTGGCCTGGCGGTAGCTGCGGGGCTCGTCCTCGTGCGCGACGTCCTCGAGCATCGTCATTCCGACGATCCTGACGTAGCCGCCGGCGGGAATCGCCTTCACCCCGTAGGTGGTCTCGCCCCGACGCACCGACCAGAGCCGAGGACCGAAACCGAAGAAGTACTCGGTCACCTTCATCCCGCTCCACTTTGCGGTACCGAAATGACCCAGCTCGTGCAGCATGATCATCGCCACGAGCGCCGCCACGACGACGACTACCCCGACGGCGTGAAACACGACGGCGACGGCGACGAGCACCAGCACGACGACACCGAGCCTCGCCAGCGCCGCCAGCAAATCGGACCTTTCAGCGGTCCCGCCCGGCGGTCGCGTGCTCGGGGTGCGTTTGGCCTGGTCGCCTCTTCCTTCGGTTGTGCCGACCACGCCTGGCGCCGACGGGCGACCGCTCGGAGGGCGGCCGGAGCCCGAGCCGCTCAAGCCGCTCGATCCCGCTGTTCGACTGCGAGAAGGGCAAACGAACGGGCCTCTGCGTCGACCTCGAGGACGTCTTCCACTGTCGAAAGCTTCCTCGCGATATGGGCGGAGAGGGTGTCACCCACGACTTCCGCGATCCCGCCCCACTTCAGCCGACCTTGCAGGAACGCCGCGACGGCAATCTCGTTCGCCGCATTGAGGCACGCAGGCGCGCTGTCGCCCAGCCGTCCTGCGTCGAATGCCAGCCCAAGGCACCGGAACGTCTCGAAGTCCGGCGGTTCGAAATCGAGATGGCCCACAGCCGTCCAGTCGAGTGCCCCATATGGGCGCGCCAGCCGGGATGGGTATCCCAGGGCGTAGCCGATCGGCAGCCGCATGTCGGGATTGGAGAGCTGCGCCAATGTGGCCCCGTCGGTGAACTCCACCATCGAGTGGACGATCGACTGCGGGTGGACGACGACGTCGATCCGATCGTAGGAGAGCCCGAACAGCTCGTGGGCCTCGAGCACCTCGAGACCCTTGTTCATCAAAGTGGACGAGTCCACGGTGATCTTCGGTCCCATCTTCCAGGTCGGGTGCGCAAGCGCTTCGCTCACGGTGGCACCCCGGAGCTGGTCGAGCCGCCGACCCCGAAACGGGCCGCCGCTCGCGGTCAGCACGACCCGAGCGACATCATCCTGGCGAGACGTACCGAGACACTGGTGGATGGCGCAGTGCTCGGAATCGACCGGGATCAGTTCCGCTCCCGGCGTTGCGCGAGCGATTTGCACGATCGGTGCCCCGGCTACGAGCGATTCCTTGTTGGCGAGCGCCAATCGCTTGCCCGCCTGGAGCGCCGCCACCGTCACGTCCAGGCCTGCGAACCCGACCACGGCGTTCAACACGACCTCCCCAGCCTCGACGAGCGAGGCGAGCGCACCCTCCCCGGCGCGGACCTCGGTCCCTTTCGGGACCGCTGCCTCCAGCTCGGCGGCACGCGAGGCGTCGGCAATAGCGACAATGGCGGGTCGGACCGCGCGTGCCTGCTCGGCGAGCAAGGCCACCGATGAGCCTGTACCGAGCGCCGTTACTTCGAACCGGTCCCGGGCTGCCGCCACGACGTCGAGCGCCTGGGTACCGATGGAGCCGGTCGAGCCGGCGATGACGACTCTACGCAGCGCGCTCAAGGGGTCTCCCTCAACCGTGGAACAGCCGGACGAGGAAATACGTGGCCGGCAGGACGAACAGCAGCGCGTCCACGCGATCGAGCAGCCCTCCGTGGGCGGGCAGCAGCGTGCCCATGTCTTTCACCTTCAAGTCCCGCTTGATCATCGACTCGACGAGGTCGCCGAGCGGGGCGAAGACCGCCACGACGATCCCGAGCTCGAGCGCATGCGGCCACGTCCACGGTGCCATTCGCGTCGTCACCGCCAACGCGACGCAGATGGCGGCAACGCACCCGCCGAGCAGCCCTTCCCAGGTCTTGTTGGGACTGATTCTCGGCGCCAGCTTATGGGCACCCATCCAGCTGCCGAAGGCGTAGCCGCCCACATCGTACGCAACCGTTGCTTCCATCGCCCCGAGCAGGTAGGCGACGCCGTGCCGATGGGGGAACGCCGTCGGATCGAGCAACAACACGGCGAAACCCCCCAGCATCCCCACCCACAGGAATGCGGCCACGCTCACGCCGATGTTTGCCGTTGGAGAGCGGCGAGTGATCCCGAACAGGTACCAGCACATGGTCGCGAAGATGTAGGCCGCAGCGACGAGTAGAAACGCCTGAGGTCCTTTCAGGTAGCCGGCGACAGCGAGGGATGGCACGGCGAGCAAGCCGAGCAGCACTGCCGGCTGGAAACGGTTTCGGCGCAGTACCTGGTAGCACTCGGCGATCGACACCGTGAGCGCGACGGTGACAAGTCCCAGCACGACGGGCGGACCCAATTTGAAGCAGAGCAGGACAGTGAACCCGATCGCCAGGCCGGTGACGGAGGCAACCACCGGGTTGCGTCTGGCCGTCGCAGGCACCGGCAGCGCCGGGGCGTGAGCCGGCAGCGGTGCGGGCGCCGACGAAGCCCTCGCCTCGGCTCTCGCGGCCCGAGTCGACCGGCGGGGCTTGACTGGCGAGTCAGCGGGCACGGAGGCATGCCTCACCCGTCCGGCGAAGGTCACGCGAGCCTGGTGCATCGCTCTGGGAGGCTTGCCCGGCTCTTCCGGCTGGGCCGAGCTCGCCTGCTCGCTGACGAGAGTCCGCGTGACGTCGTGCGGGCCGTCTCCGGTGTCGCTCCGCTATACTGGCTCCGTGCTGTTGTCGAGAGCGGTTTCCAAGACCGAGTCGACACCTCGCCCGCCGCACTCCGTGATGCCGGAACGTTCTGCGACGGTGCCCTCGTCGATCTCAAAGTCGAAGCCGAAGGGATCCGGCTCGTCGAGGCTGAGGCCGTGCTCGGCAACCGATGCACCTTCGCTCACGATGTCGGCGAAGGTAACGTCGTCGTGGTCCCAGTCGCTCTCCACCTCGCGCCAGATCGGTCCGGGGTAGGCCGGGCCGGGGTCGGCGAGCGGATGCTCCAGAAGCACGCGGGGGACCTCCCGCGTCGGCGGGTCACGCCAGTCGGGCAACGACGGCGAGGTGGCCCTTGCGGCGAACGACGAGGAAACCCCAGATCCTGCACTGCTTGCATCCTTGTCATCCGCATGCACCGCACTGTGGTCCAGGTCGTCGGCCTCCCCCGCGTCCGGATGGGCTGGTGTCTCCGACGCGCCGGACGTGTTCCCGCCCTCCCGCCCACCCCCAGCCGAGGGGACAAGCCCGGCAGCAACCCCAGCCTCGACACCCTCTATACGGGCGCGGGGGGGCCGCGGCGAAGTACCGGGGTGAGGCGCCCGCTCGGGCAGTTCGGCCGTCCCTTCGACGGGTGCCGGCTCTCTTCCCGATCGTCGCTCACCGGGGTCGCTCAGAGCGCCCTCCGCGGCAGTGTCGACGGAGCGGGCCACATAGCGCTCGTCTCGATCTTCCAAAACGTGAACCCCTTCGGGACACGGTCCAGGTCAGCGCTCAAAGCTCGAGCAGCTCCTTCTCCTTGGCCGCAAGCAGACGGTCGATCTCGGCGATCATCTCGTGTGTCAGCTTGTCGAGTTCTTTCTCTGCCCGCTCGAGCTCGTCGATCGACACGTCGCCTTCCTTCTCGAGAGAGTCGAGCTCGTGGCGACTGGCGCGTCGTACGTTACGGACGGCGACACGAGCCTCCTCGCCGCGGTGGCGGACGACCCTCACGAGCTCCTTGCGACGCTCAGTCGTCAGCTCGGGAAATACGAGCCGGATCACCGCGCCGTCGTTGGACGGGTTGATACCGAGATCAGAGGCCATGATGGCCTTCTCGACGGCTTTCAGCGCACCCTTGTCGTACGGCGAGACGACGAGCACGCGCGGTTCGGGCACGCTAAAGCCCGCAAGCTGTTGCAACAGCGTCTCTGACCCGTAGTAGTCGACGCGAAGCTTCTCGACAAATGCGGGCGAAGCCCGCCCGGTGCGGACGCTCGCAAAGTCGACCTTGGCGTGGTCTACGACTCTGTGCATTCGCTCGCGGCACTCCTCGAGGGCAGCGCGAATCAGTTCCTCGCCCCCGGTGCTCACGAGATCAGCGTACCTATCCGCTCGCCCGCGAGGGCAGCCCGGATGTTGCCCGGTCGCATGATGTCGAACACAAGGATCGGTATGGAGTTGTCCCGGCAGAACGTGATCGCCGTGAGGTCCATCACACGCAGATCTCGCGAGACGACCTCCATGAACCCGATCTCCTCGTATCGCTCGGCGGTTGCCTCGAGACGGGGATCGGCGCTGTAGACGCCATCGATGCCCGAGTGGGTGCCCTTCATGATCGCCTCTGCCTCGATCTCGGCCGCGCGGAGTGCGGCTGGCGTATCTGTCGTGAAGTACGGGCTGCCCATGCCTGCTGCGAGGATGACGACGCGACCCTTCTCGAGGTGCCGGATGGCTCGTCTCCGGATGTACGGCTCGCAGACTTCGGCCATGTGGACCGCCGAGAGAACCCGCGACGCCTGAGCCTCACGTTCGAGCGCATCCTGCAGTGCGAGGGAATTGATGACAGTGCCGAGCATGCCCATCGTGTCGGAGGTGGCGCGGTCCATGCCCTCGCCGGCACCGATCGTGCCGCGCCAGATGTTGCCGCCTCCTACAACCACGGCCATCTCCACGTCGAACTCGGCCCGTGCGGCCGCGATCTCGCGGGCGAGGCGAGCAACAGTGGCGGCGTCGATCGTCTCGTCGGACGCCGCGCTCGCGAGGGCCTCGCCGGAAAGCTTCAGAACGACACGCCGCCATCGAGGAGAGATCGCTGCCCCGTTCGCGTGAGCGACCGGCGTGATCGGCGTGTCCGGCATGTCAGGAACCAACGACGACCTGCGCGAACCGGCTGAGCTTGACGTCGCCGTCGGAAAGGAGGCCCGCGATCGTCGTCTTCTCGTCCCGCACGTACGGCTGCTCGAGCAGGCAACGTTCTTTGAACCAACCGTTCAGACGTCCTTCGATGATCTTCGCGATCGCGGCATCCGGCTTGCCTTCGTTGCGCGCGATCGTCTCGACGGTCTGGCGCTCGGCTGCGACCACGTCCGCCGGCACGTCTTCTCGCCGGAGGTACTCCGGACGGGTGAAGGCAACGTGGACAGCGATGTCGTGGGCCAGCTCCTGGCTTCCGCCGGCAAGCTCGACGAGCACGGCGTTCACACCGCGACCGTTCTGGATATGGAGGTAGCTGCCGATAACAGAGCCATCCGGCGCTTCGAACCGTTTCGTCCGCCCGACGGCGATGTTCTCCTTCAGCGTGACCGCGAGCTTCTCGACGCGGTCGCGCTGCGCCTCGAGGGCTGCGTCGCCACCGGCGGCCAGCTCGGCGGCGAGCTCGTCGACCATCTGGACGAACTCCGCCGACTTCGCGACGAAATCCGTCTCGCACTCGAGCGCGACGATGGCACCGACGTGACCGTCGACAACAAGCGCCACAGCGCCTTCGGCTCGCTCCCGGTCGGCGCGCTTGCCTGCGCTGATCTTGCCCTTCTCGCGAAGCCACTGCTCAGCCTTCTCGATGTCACCATCGGTCTCCTCGAGTGCCTTCCGGCAATCCAGGATTCCGGCGCCAGTGCGCTTGCGGAGCTCCGCGACTTCCTTCGCGGTGAACGATGCCATCCGACTTCAACCCTCCGTCAACGTGTGTGTCTCTGATACCGGCTCCTCCGCCGCCGCCGGAGCGGGTGCCGGCGCCTCCTCCGCCGCCGGCTCAGCCGCAGGTGCAGGAGCCGCCTCAGCCGCAGGTGCAGCAGGTGCAGGCGCCGACACCGCCGTAGCCGGAGCGGCCGGCGCGGGAGCTGCCGGAGCCGGAGCGGGAGCGGCCGGAGCGGGAGCCGCAGGCGCCGGCGCAGGAGCAGCCGGCGGTGCCGCCGGCCCGGAGCCGGCCGCGGGCGCCGATGTGGCGCCGGCGACGGTTTCGGAGCCGGTGCCAGCAGCGGCGCCCGCACCGGAGACGGTGTCAGAGCCGGCGGCAGCGCTGGCTGCACCCGAGGGCACCGGCGCCGGAGCCGCCGGCGCCGACTCCCCGATGCGAGGCCCTCCCGGATCGCCAAGCGCCTTTCGCGAGGCGATGAAGCGGCCCTCTGCCACGGCGTCGGCGATCACTCGGCACATCAGCCGGCCCGCACGGATGGCGTCGTCGTTGCCGGGGATGACGAAGTCGATGACGTCCGGATCGCAATTCGTGTCGACGACGGCGACCACGGGCAACCCGAGCTTGTTCGCCTCGGTGACAGCGATGTGCTCCTTCTTCGTGTCGATGACGAAAATGGCGTCGGGTGGTCGCTGCAGCCTGCGGATACCGCCAAGGTTGCGCTCGAGTTTCTCGAGCTCGCGCTGGTGCTGAAGCGCTTCCTTCTTCGGCATGGCCTCGAAGTCACCCGCCTCGCGAGCTGACTCGAGCTCCTGGAGCTTGCGGACGCGGCCGGCGACGGTTTGGAAGTTGGTGAGCATGCCACCTAGCCAGCGCTGGTTGACATACGGCATGCCGCAGGCGATGGCGAACTCCGAGACCGGATCCTGGGTCTGCTTCTTCGTACCGACGAAGAGGATCGTGCCACCGCCGGCGACGAGGTCCCGGACGTAGACATAGGCCGAATTGACACGTTCCAGCGTCTGATTGAGGTCGATGATGTAGATACCGTTGCGCTCTCCGAAGATGAATCGCTTCATCTTCGGGTTCCAGCGACGTGTCTGATGACCGAAGTGGACTCCGGCCTCGAGCATCTGCTTCATCGTGACGACGGCCACGTCTGTTCCTCCCGACGGTTGCGCTGATCCGGGCACGGCGCCTTGTGGGCGACCGCGGGTGTACCCGGACGAGACTTCGATTCGTTGTGAGACCCGGTCGGCCTCGCAGGAGATCGTAGCCGCTGCGGCCGGCTGCTCAGTCCGGCCGTTTCATCGCCCCTCAGGCGATCTGATCACGCAACTTGTGGCGGAGCTGGTGGACAGCCTTGGTGTGGATCTGGCACGCGCGGCTCTCCGTGACACCGAGGATCTCGCCGATCTCGGAAAGGTTCAACCGCTCGTAGTAGTACAGCGTCAGCACTGTCCGTTCGCGCTCGGCGAGTCCGGTGATGGCGCGGGCCACGAGGCGGCGGGTTTCTTGCAGCTCGAGCCGCGCACCGGGACCTTCGCCCTTGTCGGCGATCGTGTCACCCAAGGTGCGGTACCCCTGCCCCGCAGTGAACAGGACGTCGTCAAGTTGCAGCACGCTCGCCCGGGTCGTCTGGCGCAACAGCACGTCCAGCTCGGAGGCCGATATCCCGAGCTCGCCCGCCAGCTCCTCGTCGGTCGGCGAGCGCCGCAAACGATGCTCGAGCTTGGTGTAGGCCTGGTCCGCAGCCCGCGCCTTCGCACGGACCGAGCGGGGCACCCAGTCGATCGACCGCAGCTCGTCGAGAATCGCACCGCGGATCCGGGGGACGGCGTAGGTCTCGAACTTGAAACCACGGTCCGGGTCGAATTTCTCGATGGCGTCGATGAGGCCGATGATCCCGTAGCTGACGAGGTCGGCGCCGTCGAGCGTGTTGGGCAAGCGGGACAGCACGCGACCCGACACGAACTTGACGAGCGGCGAGTAGTGAAGGATGAGCCGGTCCCGCGTGGCCCGGTCGCCCGAAGCTCTGTACTCGGACCAGAGCTCCGCCACGCTCTCGACGCGCTCGAGCCCCACGCTGCTCATGCCCTCGGATGGGCGCTGCGGTAGGCGCTCGTAAGCCGCTCGGTCGAGATGTGCGTGTACACCTCTGTCGTCCGGAGGCTGGCATGGCCGAGAAGTTCCTGGACGACCCGCAGGTCCGCACCACCGTCGAGGAGATGCGTGGCATAGGTGTGCCTGAGCGCGTGGGGATGGGTGGGTACGGGTGACCTGCGGTCGAGGACCCGGCGGACGTCGCGCGGAGTCATCCGCCGATGGCGCCCATTGAGGAAGACGGCGTCGGTCGCTTCCACAGGTGCGGGGGCCCTTCCGGAACCGCGGACGACCTCGGGTGTGAGGAGACGCTGCCGCCCGTGGCTGAGATACCCGGTCAGAGCCTCCGCGCTGGGTTCGCTGAGCGGCACGCGGCGTTGCTTCGATCCCTTGCCCCACACCGTAACTGCACGACCAGGAAGGTCGAGATCCGCGAGGTCGATCCCGCACAGCTCGGCGACACGAAGACCGCTCCCATAAAGCACCTCGAGCAAGGCGTCGTCACGCAACGCCCGGGCGGGGTCTCCCTCGTCCGCGGCGCGGGCGCCGTCCAGCAGCTCGCCGAGCTCCGGCGCTGTGAGCACTCGTGGCAGCCGAGCCTCCCCCGCCGGAGCAGTGAGACGGCGTGACGGGTCCGAGGTGATAACGCCCGCTCGGCGGAGCCAGCCGAAGTAGCACCGCAGGGCCGAGGCCTTGCGGGCGATCGTGCGCCGGGCGTAGCGGCGAGTCGTCAAGTACGCGAGGTAGCGCCGGAGCAGCAGGCGGTCAACGCTGCTCGGATCCTCGATCCCTGAGCGCTCCAGCCAACCGAGGAACGCAACGACATCTCCCTCATAAGCCCTCCGCGTGGCGGGCGACTGCCCGGCAAGCGAGCGCACGAACCTATCGAGCCCGAAGCTCACGGAGAAACGGTACCTGAGCGCGGGCCTCCAAGCGCGCTTCCCTCGCCGAGGAGGTGCTTGGCCACCCACAGGTGCTCGTTGTGCGGGAAGATATACCCATGGCGAACCGAATCCTTCTCGTCGAGGACGACGAGCGCATCCGCACGTCGATGCGGCTGTCCCTCGAGGACGAGGGCTACGACGTCGAGGAGACCGAAAGTGGCGAGGACGCGCTCGAGGCCCACGCCCGGTCGCTCGTCGGTGAGGGCTTCGACCTGATCGTGGTCGACATCATGCTGCCGGGGATGGACGGCTTCGCATGCTGCAGGGAGCTGCGCAAGGTGAGCACCGTCCCGATCATCATGGTGACCGCACTCACAGACACCACCCACGTCGTCGCGGGTCTCGAGGCGGGCGCGGACGACTACGTCACCAAGCCATTCGAGCCGAAGGAGCTGACGGCGCGCATCCGAGCGCTCCTGCGGCGGGCGCGCACCACCGACGGCGCCCCCGTGTCGCTCGTGTTCGGGGACCTCGAGATTCTCCCTGAGGCCGGCGTCGTTCGCAGTCGCGGCGAGGAGGTACACCTCACGAGGACCGAGTTCCTCCTCTTGTGCGAGCTGGCAGCCAACAGCGGAAAGGTGCTCTCCCGCGAGCAGCTGCTGGAGCGCGTCTGGAGCTACGACTACTTCGGCGACGGGCGCCTCGTGGACGTCCACGTCCGTCGGCTGCGCACGAAGGTCGAGAGCGATCCGAGCGATCCCCGACACGTCATCACCGTCCGCGGCCTCGGGTACAAGCTGGCTCCGTGAAGCGGGCGGACGCCCGACCGCCTCGGCGCCGTCTCGGGTTGAGGGCCAGGGTCACGACGACGTTCGCCCTCGGTGCCCTCGTGCTCTCGGGCGCGCTCGCGTCGATCACGTATTTCTCCGTCCGCTCGTCTGTGATCAGCCAGGAGGAAGCGTCATTGACGCACGAAGCGATCGTGAGCGCCGAGGCGTTGAAAGGTGAGATCCAAGTCGGTGTGCCACCCATCGTCCCTGACTATCCGGTCGCCCTCGCCTCCCTCGACACCGCCCGCGGCTCGGAGTCGATTGCGGAGGCCGACGGCCAGTGGTACCCGTCATCGCCGAGCGTGTTGCAGAGCTTCCTCCCGGTTGCCCTCCAGCGTCTCGTCGTCGGCGGTCACCTGGCCGAGCAACTCATCAATCTCGCGGGGACTCCTGAGCTCATCATCGGCGTCCCCATCCGGACCAGCACCGGCCGAGTGGCCTACTTCCAGCTCTTCAGCTTCAGCTCGGTGGCAGGCACGCTGCGGGACCTGCTCGGGTCCCTCACTCTTGCGGCCGTCCTCACGACCGTCGGGGGTGCGGCCGTCGGCCTGTCGGGCGCCGGGCGGGCGCTGAGACCCTTGCACAGGACGGCAGCGGCGGCGTTGCTGATCGCCGGCGGCAAACTCGACACCCGTCTCGAGAGCGACGCCTACGCGGATCTCGCCGTACTGACGTCTGCCTTCAATCAGATGGCTGATCGCCTGCAAGACCGGATCGAGCGCGAGATCCGCTTCACTTCCGACGTGAACCACGAGCTGCGGTCGCCGCTGACGACCGTGGCGATGGCACTCTCGGTGCTGGAAGCACGCAGGGACGAGATGCCCGAACGCGCCCGGAAGGCGCTCGATCTGCTCAGCGCCGAGGTTCGCCGCTTCAGGCGTCTCGTTGACGACCTTCTGGAGATCTCCCGCTTCGATACCGGTATTGACGACGTGAACAGCGCCGAGGTCTCCTTCGGCCCGCTCGTGGAGCGCACAGTCGCCGCCACGCGACATGACATCCCCGTCGACATCCCTCCATCCTTGGCTGAGCGGCGGGTGACGGTCGACAAGCTGCGCTTCGAGCGCATCGTGGCAAACCTGCTCGAGAACGCCGATCGGTACGCCGGAGGCGCCACCCGCGTCGTCGCCGACGCCGACGGGGGCTGGGCCCGGGTGGCTGTCGAGGACCACGGCCCGGGCATCCCTATGGACGAGCGTGAGCGGATCTTCAATCGTTTCTCCCGCGGGTCGAGCGGCCGCAAGAGGGGCGACGGCGACGGCACGGGCCTCGGCCTGGCGATCGTCGCCGAGCACGCGCGTGTGCTCGGAGGACGCGTGTGGGTGGAGGAGAACGGATCGAGAGGGGCGCGCTTTGTCGTCGAGTTGCCGATGCACGCGAGCGCGAGCGAGCCATGAGCTCGCAAGATTTGAGACGCGCGCCGGGGCACGCGGGCGCGACCCGGGCCTCCCGGTGGCGTCCGGCGCTCCTGCCGGGCGTGCTCGCCACGATCTGCCTCCTCGCAAGCGCATGCGGGCTGCCCTACGACACGAGCCCGCGGCCGCTGACGGGCGACCTGCCGCAAGCGCTCACGAACGCGCCAGCCACCGTGCCATCGACCACGCTGTCGCCTCAGGGTCACTTTCCCCTCGCATCTGTCACCTATGTCCAAGACTCGAAGCTCGTCTCGTTTCACCAACCGGTCCAGAACCCTCTCGGGATCGCCGAGGTGCTGACGACGCTCGAAGCCGGTCCGTCGCCGTTTCAAGCTGCTGCCTCTACGGGCGGCGCCGTTACGAACGACGTCCCCGTTGGCTCGAACCTTCGCGTTCTCGGCGTCGTGCACGGCGTCGCGCACATCGCCGCAGACAGCACGTTCTTCGAGCTCGAGTCAGCCCAGGCGGCTCTCGAGCTCGGTCAGATCGTCTACACGCTCACCCAGACGGCGGCACTCGGTGTGACCGCCGTCCAGTTCTACTTCGGCGGGTCCGCTACGAGCGTCGTGAACGCCCGCGGCCAGGTCGTGACGGGGACGATTGACCAAAGCGACTATTGCGCGGAGGCCAAGGCCGGGTGCCCGCAGCGGAAGAAGCCAGCCAAGGCGTGAAACACGCACTTCTCGGCCCGAGGCTCAGGCGTCCACGCGGTCCCGGTCGGCGTCCCGGTCGGCGTCCCAGGCGAGTCGCGGAGCATCGGACCACAGCCGTTCGAGGTTGTAGAACGCCCTCGCCTCTTCGTTGAACACGTGCACGACGAAGTCGCCGAAGTCCATGAGCACCCAGCGAGCGTCATCGAGCCCCTCGACAGCTCGCGGGGAAGACCCTCCGTTGCCCTTCACCTCGCGCTCGACCTCTTCGGCGATCGCCCGCACTTGCCGGTCGTTGCTGCCGCTCGAGATCACGAAGTACTCGGTGATGGCGATCAGATCACCTACCTCGATGACCACCGTCGGCTCCCTCGTCTTGGCCGCCGCTGCGCCGGCTGCGATGGTGACGAGATCGGTGATCAATGCGCCTCGCGCCCGCGAAACAGGCGCTCGCTCTTCGAACACGGGATCCTCATCTCTCGACAACATACAGGGATCGCTCGCGTAGCAGGCGGATGGCTTCGAGGGGGACGAGGAAGTCGAGGGGCCGTCCTGTGGCAGCTCGATCCCTCAGGTCGGTGCTCGAGATCTCGAGCGCCGGGATCTCGACGACGCTCGCATGCCAGCCCTCGAGGGCGTCGGCGTCGATCGCCGTTCCGGGACGATTGACCACGACGAGTCGCAGCCGGCCCCGGAGCTCGTCGATGCGGTCCCATGTGTCGAGCGTCGACGCCACGTCGGCACCGATGACGAGGTGCAGCTCGGCACCCGGGTGGCGCGCCTCCAGCTCGGCCACCGTATCGGCGGTGTAGGAGACGCCACCACGCTCGATCTCGATTGCGGACGCCTCGACTCCCGCGCAACTCCTCACAGCCGCCTCGACGAGGGCAAAGCGGTCGAGGGCGGGCGTCACCGGCCGGGCGCCTACCTTCTGCCACGGCTCGTTGGCGACGACGAGCAGTACGTTGTCGAGGCCGATCTCGTGGCGCACGTTCACGGCAGCCACGAGATGGCCCACGTGTACGGGGTCGAACGTGCCGCCGAGGATGCCGATGCGGAACGGGGAACGTGTCGCTTCAGGTACCCGCTAGCCGCTCGACCACCGGTGCGAAGGCATCGACGTCAGCGTTGCCGAGCACCCAGTACGAGAAACCCGACTCGTCCCGGCGCGCCAGCAGCGTCTCGATGATCTCTTCCTCGGTCCCGATGAGGACGGTCGACGAGGCAGCCACCTCTTCGGGTGGGTA
>Ga0182024_10017914_pt1 | contig 13240 bp, 16 predicted proteins | sample P32metaG_FD_120480 | JGI IMG/M metagenome (GOLD analysis project Ga0182024, IMG submission 120480) | Permafrost microbial communities from Stordalen Mire, Sweden - P3-2 metaG (Illumina Assembly) | ecosystem: Environmental > Terrestrial > Soil > Wetlands > Permafrost | place: Sweden: Stordalen...
CCTTTGAGCGAATCAAGAGTTTCAATCTTGCCGAATTGATCGGGCGTCGAAAAGTCGGGAGCTTTTTGACCCGCGCGCAGTCCCACTTCGGAAAACATCTGCAGGGACGCAACCTGAATTGCACTCCCCTGCAAGGTTCCCTGGACCGTAACGCTGTCTCCCATGTGTCCCTTGGCCTGATCCTGCGGGTCCAGCGCAAAGACTTGCCGAATGGTATCGTCGTACAGCGCCAGGGCCGCGCCAGGGGCGTTGTCGGTGCATTTGGGCGCCTCGGCAAAGGCTTCATCGGAGCTGCACGAACCGTTGATGATGACGCCGGACCACGGACCTGCCTTGCTGCTCTCCGATTGTCCTGCCGGAGTAAAGCCAGCCGCGAGAACCATTGCAAAGGCGCAACCCAATATATGTTTGTTCATAATTGAATCATCTCACGCGGGTAGACTAGTCCGGATTCTCCGACCGCCTTGAGTTTCATTACGGTTCAGAATACGCCCGAGCAGTCACGGTGGGCAAGCAAGCTTGGCATTTTTTCGATATAATGGAGAGATATGCTTTCGCTAAATAATGTCACTATGCGCTACGGCGCGCGGCTGCTGTTCGAGGACGTCACCTGCTCGTTCCTCGAAGGGCGGCGCTACGCCATTACCGGCCCGAACGGCGCCGGCAAAACTACATTGATGAAAATTTTAGAAGGCGATATTGAACCGACCAAAGGGTCCGTCTCGCGGCCAAAGAAGCTGGGCATTTTGCGGCAGGATCAATTTGCTTTCGACCAATTTCGCGTTATCGACACCGTCATCATGGGAAATGGCCCGTTGTGGAAGGCTTTGCAGGAGCGGGACATCCTGTACGCAAAGCCGCACGAACAGCTGACGGACAAGGACGGCATGCGCCTCGGCGAACTGGAAGGCGTGGTCGGCGACGAGGGCGGGTACACGGCTGAGGCAGACGCCGCGATTTTGCTCGACGGGCTGGGCGTGGAAGCGGCGCTGCACGAACGCAACATGAGCGAGCTGCAGGGCGGCCAAAAAGTGCGCGTGCTATTGGCGCAGGCGCTCTTCGGCAATCCCGCCGCGCTGCTCCTGGACGAGCCCACCAACCACTTGGACCTCGATTCCGTGCACTGGCTGCAGGATTACCTGCACGAGTACCCGGGCGTGTTGATTGTCATTTCGCACGACCGCCACTTCCTGAACAGCGTGTGCACGCACACCGCCGACATTGATTATCAAACAGTAATCATGTACACGGGCGGCTACGACGAAATGGTGCTGGCCAAGACGCAGATCCGTTCACGCATCGAAGCCGACAACGCCGTGCGCGAAAAGAAAATCGCGCAGCTCAATGAATTCATCGCGCGATTCTCGGCCGGCACGCGCTCCTCACAGGTGACCTCGCGCAAAAAGGAGGTTGAGCGCATCCAGACTTCCGAGTTGGCCCGCTCCAACATTGCCCGGCCCTACATTCGCTTTGAAGTATTAAAACCCTCCGGGCGGCACCCGCTGGAGTTCAAAGGGCTCACCAAAGCCTACGACGGCCACAAAGTCGTCGAGAAGTTTGCGGCCAACGTCGAGCGCGGAGAAAAAATCGCCGTGATTGGCCGCAACGGATCCGGCAAGACGACGCTGATCAAGTCGCTCATTCGCAATGCGACAGGATTCATCGATGACGCCGACCGCCATTTTCCGGTCGACGGCGGCCATGTCAAGTGGGGCCATGAAACCACCGTCGGTTATTTCGCGCAGGACACCACGGATACCATCGCCAAGAACACCACCGTCGTCGAATGGCTGCACCAGTTCGATCCCCAGGCTTCTCAGCAGGAGTTGCGCGCCGTCCTGGGACAGATGCTCTTCAGCGGGGAGGACGCCGAGAAGTCCACGCGCGCTCTTTCCGGAGGCGAATCGGCACGCCTGATTTTCTGCAAGCTGATGCTGCAAAAGCCAAATGTTCTGGTGTTCGATGAACCCACGAACCACCTGGACCTGGAAGCCATCAACGCGCTCAACATCGCCCTGCAGAAATATCCCGGCACGGTGCTGTTCGTCACGCACGATCACGACGTCATCGACGAAGTTGCAACGCGCATCTGGCAATGCAAGGGCGGCCACGTCGAGGATTTCAAGGGACCGTATGAGGATTTTCTGGTGTACGCGAAGCAGAAGGCTTCGTAGCGTTATGTGGCACAGGCTTCAGCCTGTGGGTTTTGATTTTCGCAAGGACCAAAACGCACAGGCAGAAGCCCATGCCACAAGAACCTAATGCCTTCGCAGGAAAAACGCGACAGTTATGCCGGCGCTGACCACAATCACGAACGCGCGCACATAACTCGGGCGAACTTTCTTGGCCGCGATGACACCAAAGTAGCCGCCCAGACTGCAGAACACCAGCATCACCAGTGTTTGCGGCCACCAGATCTTGTGAGCAAATATAAATAATACTGCGGCGATACTGTTGGCTGCCGCCCCCATGATAGTTCGATTGGCATTCATCACATGAATGTCCGTAAGCCCGAAGACAGTCCACGTCGCCAGCATCAGGATGCCGATGGCCCCGCCGAAATAGCCTCCATAGATGGCGATAAAAAACTGAATGACCACGACAGTTACCGGGCCGATCTGAATTACGCGCTTCAACATGGGCGAAATGCGCGGCCCAAAAGCGATCAGCAAAGTGGCGACGAGCAAGAGCCAGGGAATGACCGAGTCAAAAGTGCTCTGCGGCGTATAAAGTAACAGCAGCGCACCCACAACGCCCCCTGCCACGCTCACAATGAACAAGGGCCAAAACGGAAAATTCACCGATTTGCGAAAATCGTTGCGGTAGGCCCCCGCGCTTGCCAAGACCCCCGGAATGAGCGCCACAGTGCTGGAAGCATTGGCGATGATCGAGGGCACTCCGGTAAACACCAGCGCGGGGAAGGTAAGAAACATGCCTCCTCCCGCCACCGAGTTAATCAATCCTGCCGCGAGCGCTGCCACGATCAGCAATAGATACGAACCCATGAGCACCCCGAACACTCAAAGTTATCATTCTTTTCCCGGCAGGTCCGCAGCAAATCGCAGCGTACAAATTCCCCCAAGCGCGTGTCTTGGATTGACTTACACGGAGGCGCTATGCTACCCATACATGCTCCAAGGTGGGTTCTATCGGCTGCATGCCCTCGAAACCTCAGCGGATTGAAGTGGTTCTGGAGACATTGATCGAGAGCATCGCTCTCGCAGAAGAAATGGGCACGCGTATGGCCGCGGCGGCCGGATTTGACGAGGACGATCAATACAAGATTGGCCTGTCGGTACATGAAGGCGTTATGAACGCCTTTCAGTACGGCAATGAGCAGCGCCGCGAACGAAAAATCCACGTGATCTTTGAGCTGCACGAAGAAAAACTGGTTATTCATGTTGTGGACCAGGGGAAAGGGTTTCGCATCGAAGAGATCCCCGATCCCCGCAACGATGAAAATGTCCTTGGCGATTCCGGCCGCGGCGTGCTCTTGATGAAGGCGTTCATGGACGAAGTCGCCGTTCTTTCCAGCGCGGCTGGCGGCGCTGAAGTGGTCATGGCCAAGCGCCACAAACGGTAAAATCCCCGCCGAACCGCGACACATCTGCATGCGCGTTTCGTTGCGGGTGCGAAAACTTTAGCCGGGAAAGGTTTTCTATTGAGCTTCAAAGCGACCATCCGTGAAGTCGGAGACGTCACGGTGATCGACATGGACGGACGGATCACGCTGGGCGAAGGAAGCGCTTTGCTTCGCGACTTGATTCGCCAGAATTTGGCGAAAGGCCGCAGGAAAGTTGTCTTGAACCTTGCCGCAATCGACTATATCGACAGCTCCGGGCTTGGCGAACTGGTCAGTGGATACCGCTTGATGAAAAGCGAAGGCGGAGAAGTAAAGCTTTTGAACCTGAACGAGAAGGTGACGGACCTGCTGCAAATCACCCGGCTCTACACGGTATTCGATACGCACACGCAAGAAGCGCAGGCCATTGCCAGCTTTCATTCTTAACTAGATTTTTCCATTTCACAAATATGGCGCCTCACCCATTTTTCATTCCGAGCGGAGCGAGGAATCTCTCTTTCTTTATTCAGGCCTCAAACAAGGAGGGATTCCTCGCTCCGCTCGGAATGACAAAATATGTTTATTCGCAGCCTTGATAGTCCGTTAGTTCCTAATTAATTAACGAAGTAAATAAACAGCCATGCCTTTCTTTTGCTCTCCGTTTTAAGCCCTTCCCAAGTTTGGGAAAATTTCTGGACAGCGAAGAAATTTTGTTGTATTCATGGCCCGCTTTTGTGGGTCCTGTAATTCCAAGGTGTTCGAAGGCCCGCTACGGTCCAACGCCCTCGTCAGACTTCCAGGTCGGAGGGGGAAGGCAACCGGTAACGGCGGACGATAATCTATCACCGACTGGTGTTACGCCCGGCAAACAGCGACCGCTCGCGATAGAGGAGTAAGAAGGTGAGCAGAGAACAAGGTGTGGTGAAATGGTTTAACGCATCGAAAGGCTATGGATTCATCCAGCGCCAGTCGGGCGAAGACGTGTTCGTGCACTTCTCCGCCATTCAAATGGACGGATACAAGACACTGAACGAAGGCCAGATGGTCGAGTTCGAGGTAAAACAAGGACCGAAGGGCTATCAGGCTGAAAGCGTCACTGCTGCTTCCTAGTCGAAGGCACGCGTTCTGGGGGCCCCGCTTGGCCAAACCAGGCAGGGCCCTTTCGCTTTTTCAGCCCATCGGGCCAGCCCTGTCGATTTCGTGATAAGATTCCGTATCCAAATCGAATTCGAGGAGCAACTCTGTGGCGCAGCATATCTCGCGAAAAGACCTGAAGAAGGACGAAATCCGGGAGACATTAGTCTCGGGCGTCGAATCGGTCGCTTCGCATCAACAGGCTATGTGGATTGTGATTGCGGCGGCGCTGGTCATCGCGGTGGCGGTGTTTGGGTGGAATACCTATGCCGGGCGGCAGACGGCCAAGGCTTCCATGGCGCTTGACGATGCTTTGAAAATTTTCCAGGCGCGCATTCGCACCGCCGGAGAACCCATCGATCCCACGGAAGTTACCTACCTCGACGAAAAGAACAAGTTCAGCGACGCCGATAAGAAATTTCTGGCCGTCGCGAGCCAGTACGGCCGCACCAAGCCGGGGCAAATGGCGGCGTACTATGCGGCCCTCTCCGAAGTCCAATTGAAGCAATATGCGGACGCCGAGAAGAATCTCAACCAGGTTATTTCCGGTGGAGATGAAAATTTGGCCAGCCTCGCCAAATTCCAGTTGGCGGAAGTTTACCAGCGGGAAAACAAAGGTTCGCAGGCCGTGGAGCTTTATAAGCAGATTTCGGACAAGCCCAGCATACTGGTTCCAAAGGCCGTGGCCATGTTGGCCCTGGCGGATTACTACCGCAAGGCCGATCCCGCGCAGGCCACCAAACTTTATAATCAGGTGAAGCAGGAATTTCCCGCCGCTGCCACGGAAGCCGATCAGGGGTTGGAGCTGCTCAACTCAAAGTCCTGAATCTCTTCCACTTCGCTTACACGCCCCGTTGAGTGAGAGGGCGAAGACAGCTCTGCCCTCATCACCGGATAGCTCGATCATTCGTCAAGCTTCGTTTTGTAACGCCAAATTCCGCCGACGCTGAAATTCCTTCTCGCTTATTTGTTGGCGTCGTGCGGTGGCTGCTTACCGAAAGTGACAGTGACAGCCTCCAATTTGTTGGAGCTGTTCTCCTTTGCCTCAACCATTACGCGATCCCCCACCTTTAGATCCTTGGAGGACGCATCCCCACCGCTCTTTACAAACTTGGTTGATGGCAGCAGGGCGACGGTGATTATTTTTGGGTCTTGCGCCGCAGTTTGCACAGTGACCGAATTTTCCGAGATAGTCTTGACCGTACCCATCACGTGTTCCATGCCATTGTGGGCAAAGGCCAGGACGGCCAGCAGGGGTGCGGACAGCAAAAGCATTGTAATTCGGATTTTCATTTTCTTCTCCTTAACGAGTTTGATTTTGTTTCTTTTTCGGTGAATCCTCGCCGTTCAAAAACTCTTCTTCTTGTTGTTTCTCTTCGCGGTCGATTTCACTCGTGGGGTTGAAGCGTTCCATGTCCTTCTCCTCTTGAGGCGTGAGTTGAGGAAGATGGCGAATGAATAGCACGAGTTTCCAACTATCGCGGTCGTGGTCCGCCTCGCCCCATGCGGGCATTCCTGTAAGGCGAACACCGTTATGGATGATGTAGTAGATCTCGCCGTCCGTGAGATTTTGGGTTTGAGGTAAGCGCATGTCGGGAGCCTTGGGATATAGATTTTGGCCAATTTCGTTTTTTCCGCTTCCGTTGTTGGCATGGCACGTGGCGCAGTGATCGGCGAAATGCTCGCGGGCCTGCGTTAGAATCTCGGGAGTGGCCTGGAACGGATTTGCGGCTCTTTTTGCGGCAGCGGGGATGGACAGGCTTCGAATCGCTCGCGCGGCGAATTCTTCCGGGGCAGACGGATTGTCGCGCGCGCTGAAGCCACTGCGCACCAACACCGTTGCATAACCAGTCGCGCCGATAACGGCTGCCAGCAGAAGCAGTAGAACTTTTGTATGGAGTTTCATGCCTACCTTTCTTGCCCTGAAAATGGGCGAATACGGAGAAATACGGCCACTCCAGCAGGGCGCGAGCCGTAGACTGATTTCAAATTTTCTCCCACTCCGTAAATCGTCACTTGCGCGCCGATGGCGGATGCAACGTGTGGAATCAAATCGAAATCGCGATCGTAGCCCAGCGTGTATGCCTGAACTCTTCCGATCGGCTGTTCCAGGAAATTCGGCGGAGGGACGTTCTCTCCCAACAAAAGCTCGTTCGAGCGTTCCGCATTTTCGATTCGCGTCCAGACATGATTGCGCGTGAGAAAACGCAGTGTCGATTCCAGCGCATAGCTGTCGAAGATGGAATGGTCCTCGAGCGACTTGGTACGTCCCCATATCAGCGAACTGGCCCAATTGCCGTTGCGCAATGGACGGTTGTACATGATCGATGCAGTCATGCGTTCCTGGTTTTCGTTGGGATAGAGGGCTTCCGGGCTTGCAAGGCGGCCATAGGAAAATTGCCCGCTCCAATTTTTTCCCGGCTGCAAAGTCAGACGCGTTGACCACGAATCGATATCTCCCTGGTTCAAATTCCAGCGATTTTCATCCGGCTCGCGTCCGTGAAAGCCGGAGGCCTCGATGCGCGCGATGCGATAGGTCAAGCCCGCGGTGATCACATCTTCGGCAATGTGCGTCGAATCCTCTTGATGATGGCCGAGCGTGGCGAGCGGATCTTCCGACGCAGAGGTGCGGTGCGGGTAGGCAATCGGCCCGATGGCCGGATCGCCGATGGGCGCGGCATAAAACGACAGCAGTCCATCTTTCCCCAATTTCAAATCGTACAGGAGGGCCAGTTCCATGAAGAAATTATGCGGATGCTGCCCATCCGCGATTGGCTTTCCGTATGCCGTTTCGCCTTGCTGAAACAGCAGCGGGTACTGGCGCCCGGTAATCGTGGCTGGCTCGAGACTGAGCATCGCGCGCATTGTGAACACGCCTTGTCCAGCGGGGCGCTGCGCCATGCCCATGAACCAATTCGTTGAGAAAAATTTGTCTCCGCCGCGCGGGCTCGATTGCTGCTCGTCCAGCACGAACACATTGGCGTGAAACATCAACGTCCATTTGCCTTTCGTCGTCATGAGCATTGGGACCGGAGTGGAATCGGGTTCGGCGCTCGTGCCCGATCCGGCGTGGCGGACGATTTCCTGCAGGAACGTTTCCGGATGCATGGTGATCAAATCGGTTCCACCCATGCTCATACCCTGCATCTGCATGCCGTCCATTCCTGGCATGCCCTGCATATCGTCCTTCTTGCCGCTTTGCTGCGCGTTGACGAGCGCCGCAAATGCCAGAAGCATCGCAAAAATTGTCATCCATTGCCGCATGAAAGTTTTCTCCCGAGGATAATTCCTCGTGTATGTCCGCAGATGGTTTCTCCGTGTCCACTGTGTTCTCTGTGTTAAAAGGGTTTGCTTCAGCCGTGAAAAGGCTTTCAACACAGAGGGCACAGGGAACACAGAGAAAAACTGAGAGAATGGAATTGGGACGAATCTAGACGCGCAGAATTAGCTGCAGAGAATTTCTGTAACGCGGACGACAGGAAGCTACGTCTTCCCGCGCAGTGTGAAAATTTGGCGGAGCAAGCCCTTTGTGCGGAAATTCAATCGCCGCGGGAATTGTGTGAAAATTTGAATGGATGGAACCATTCGTTTTTGCGGAAACGGCGGAGGCGCTATCGCAAGCCTGTTTTTCGCATGGGCCCATTTCGCCAATGGAAGTGTGATGCGCCATCGTCTCCGAAATCGCGGGAATCGCCTGCTGGTCTTGGCTGCCGTCCATAGCTGGCATGGTCATCCCGGCCATTTCCATGCCGCCCATTTTCATGCCGCCGGCCGTCGATGGATTGGTTTCGGCATGTTCCGAATGGCAATCCGAGCTCATCGAAGCGAAGGCGCAGGAGACGTCGCAGGCCGCGCCCAGCGAGGACGCCGACAACAGCAGCGCCAGGATCGAGCCCGCGAAAATGCGTCTTGGTATCATGCCGATTTTCATTCTATTACAAAGCCGCTCGGCGGTTCAACCTCAAGAAATTTGTCGCGTTTAAGATTTGAGAATGGCTGTTCGCAAGAACCCTTCCCACGTAAATGCCTTACTTCACGTTGTTGTTTTCCGCGCAGACGTATTCCTGAATTTGCCAGTCGGGCTTCAATTGGAAGGATCGTTGCGCCTTCCACCGCTTGGTATAGGCTTTGGGGTCGTCGATGGTGTATTCGTCCACCAGAGTGTTGTGGTCCACTCGACGAATGCGTTCGGTGACGTGCATGGCGTCGGAGTGCGGAAGTCCCATGGGGTCCAGCCAGGTCTTGTCATTGAAACCCACGGTATCGATAACCAGCGCGTCGCCTTCGAATTTTCCAATGGCGTGGCCCATGTAAGTTGGTTCCAAATCCTTGGGATGCCCGCGCCCGTCCGTGAAAATCTGGCGCACCAGGGATTGGTACTCAAAAATCATGATGACCCGGTCGCGCGCGTAAAGAATTTCCCACGGAAACGGTTGCAGCATTTCGCGGGGAATTCCCGGCGGGATACATTTTTCGGTGGGGTCCGGCCCGGAATCGGGAGTGCGATTCTCGCTCTCCTGCTGGCGTTTTTTGAACAGATCCGCAGCCCAGGGCTGGAACGGAGGATCTTCCTTGGGCAGAAGATTTCTGTGATATTCGTCGATAAACCACACGCCGGAAAGATCGGGCCTCGCGGCAGAAGAGGCCGCTGCGTGTGCTTTTGCGGGCCCGGAATGCGGCGCGGTTTGCGCGAAAAGCGTGAATGGCAAAGCCAGGGTTGCAATCAACAGAAATACTGCGACGGAATATTTTGGCACCGGCGGACTCCGAGTCAAATTTCAAAGCCTGTTCGATTATTTAAATCCCTGCCCGTCGAACTTTTGCCCGGTGGCCAGAGTGAGGCTGATGAGCCGCAAATCCTTTGCTCCGTTCTTTGCACGAGCGCCATTCACGCTCAGCTGGTCTCCCACCTTGATCATTTCCTTTTTCCATCCGGCACGGATCAGCATATTGGGGCTGTTGCCTTCGACGCGCCATTGCTCGACGCCGCCCTTGTCGTCCTTCATGTCCATGTAAATGAACACGTGAGGATTGCCCCAATCCAAATTGGTGACCACGCCCTTCATGTCCACGGGATGCGCCATGTCATATGCCGAGCTGGAGTGATGGGCGAACAGCGGCTGCAAATTCACAAGCCCGCTGAGGACAAGGAAGAGCGTAACTATAATTTTATTTTTCATGGCCACACCTGTGATTCAGGGATCGAAATTACTTCACTCAAATGTCCAGCTTGGGAAATACTATACACCCTCAGTAGAGAAAATTTAACGATGCAACCAATGCGCGGATCATTTGCTTTCTGGAATGTGGGACTGCCACTCTTTACCCCGAGCCCCTCTCCGGGGCTCGGGGTAAAGAGTGGCTGTCCTACGTTTTGCTCCATCGTCCCCATGACATAGAATCGTGCCATGGAAGTGGCCTCTTATGCGATGGATGTGGGGAAATCGCGCGGCAGGCGATATCCCGAAGCGCAGCACCCATACCGCAACGATTACGCCCGCGATCGCGACCGCGTCATCCATTCGCGAGCGTTCCGGCGCCTTGAAGCCAAGACGCAAGTTTTCACCACGCGCTATTCCGATCATTTCCGCAACCGCCTGACGCATACACTGGAGGTCGCGCAGATCGCGCGTACCGTTGCCGGAGCATTGCGACTCAACTCCGATCTCGCCGAAGCGCTGGCGCTCGTGCATGACATTGGGCATCCGCCCTTCGGCCACGCGGGAGAGCACCAGCTCGATGAATTGCTGCGCCCGCACGGAGAACGCTTCGATCACAATTTGCAGGCGCTGCATCTCGTGGAGCAATTCGAGCAGCGCTATCTGGATTTTCCCGGCCTCAATCTCACCTTCGAGGTGCGCGAAGGCATCGTGAAGCATTCGCGCGATTACAACTTGGCGCAATACCCGTCGCTCTCGGAATATTTGCTGGACCAGCGTCCGCCTCTCGAAGCGCAGCTCATCGATTTCGTGGACGAAATCGCCTACAACACCGCCGACCTCGACGACGGCTACGAAGCGCGCGTATTGGATATCGAAACGATTCGCGCGGAAGTGCCGCTCTTCGCGCGCTTTTATGAAGAAGTCGAGCGCAGCCATCCACAGGCACCCGAAAAGTTGAAATTCAGCGAAGCCGTCAAGCGCGTGCTCGACTACCTTGCCACTGGCTTGATCGACAACACGCGCGAGGTGGTCGCCTCGTCAGGCGTGCAAAGCGTCGAAGATGTCCGCAAAGCGCCGGGCCGGCTCGCCGGATTCAGCGCATCCGTGGCCGCTGAAAACGCCGCGCTCAAGAAATTCCTGGTCCAGCACCTCTACAATCAACCTGTCATTGTTGACGATCGCGAGCGTTCCGTGGAAGCCCTCACGCAACTATTTAATTTTTACGTGGAACACCCTGCCGCGATGCCCAGGGCCTACACAGAGCTCGCAGAGCGCGGCCTCAAGTACCGCGTCGTGTGCGACTACATTGCAGGGATGACCGATCATTTCCTGCTTCGCCAGCATGCAGAACTGCTTGGCACAAATTCGGCGCGATTCGCGTAGCACAGGCACTCCTGCCTGTGCGGTTTTCTCAAACTTCGGGCCGCCGAATCGCCATACATCCACAAAACCGCACAGGCAGGAGTGCCTGTGCTACTGGTGCCTGTTTCGAATCATCCACAGCGAACCGCACAGCGCCTTCCTTGACTTCAATCCAGCGGGACTTATAATGTGTTTCGGGGGGAAGCTTTAGGGAGCCCTTCACGAGCGGTGACACCCATGTTTCTAGACGTCAAAGACCTGGCAGTTCGCAAGATTCGCATCCGGAAGAGCTATGCTCCGGGTACGGTGGATTACCGCACGGGCGACTTCCGCCAGTCGGAATCTCTCGAAGTGCGCGCCACTGCCGAGCTCGTGGAAGGGCAGATTCGCGTAACTGGCGAGTTGCACACACGGCTGGAGATGGTGTGCGCACGCTGCCTGGAACCCGTGCATGAGGATATTGCCCGCGACTTTGACCTCTTCTACAAGCCTGTGCTCACAATGACCAAGGAAGAAGAGGAGCGTCTGAGGCTGGACGATACGGAAATCGCATTTTTCGAAGGCGAAGGAATGTTCCTGGCCGATGTGCTGGCCGAACAAGTTCTCCTGGCTTTGCCCATGAAGGCCATCTGCCGCAGCGATTGCCGTGGCTTGTGTCCGCAGTGCGGCGTGAATTTGAATAACGAGGAATGCCGCTGTGAAAGCCATACAGCTGATCCGCGTATTGCGCCCCTGGCGCGCCTGAAGCAGGACTGGTTCAAAAAGCAATAGGAATCCCAAGCGAAACACCATAGAATGCCTCAAGCCATTTGGGGCCATAAGAAGGAGTTTGCATGCCCAATCCAAAAAGACGCCACTCGCACGCGCGGAAGAACAAGCGGCGCGCTCATGATTTTCTGACGGCTCCGGCCCTCGCCAAGTGCCCCAACTGTCACGAAATGAAGCAACCTCACCAGGCTTGCCAGAAGTGTGGTTATTATAAGGGCCGGGAAGTCGTGGATACCGGATCCTGACGCCCGGGCTTGTACGGTTTTTGTTCGTTCCCCTACCGGAGTTTGAATGATCACCATAGCTTTAGATGCGATGGGTGGAGACCATGCGCCACGCCCGGAAGTTGAAGGGGCGGTGCAGGCAGCACGGGAGTTGGGTGTTCGCATCCTTCTGGTGGGCCTTGCGCCTGAGCTGAAGAAGGAACTGTCGAAGCATACGCATCGCGGGTTGCCCATCGAGATTATTCCTGCGACAGAAGTCATCACTATGGATGACTCGCCCACGGTCGCATTCCGGAAGAAGAAGGACAGTTCGGCGCACGTGGCCACCAAGCTGGTGCGAAGCGGCCAGGCCGATGCCGTGGTGAGCGCGGGGAATACGGGCGCAATGATGGCCGTTGCGCGATTTGGGCTGGGCACGCTGTCTTCAGTGGACCGGGTGGCGCTTGCTGCCCCTTTTCCAACGTCAAAGGGCGGGACGGCGGTTTTGCTCGACGTCGGGGCAAATGTGGATTCAAAGCCCGCGCACCTGGTGCAATTCGCGGTGATGGGTGAGATTTACTACCGCGCAATTTTTGGAACGCGGCGGCCCAGGGTAGCCCTGCTATCGATCGGCGAGGAAGAATGCAAGGGTAACGAGTTGACGCGCGAAGCCTACAGCCGATTGAAACTCTCGCCGCTGAATTTCACGGGCAATGTCGAAGGGCGGGACATTTTTAACGGATCGGTTGACGTCATCGTTTGCGACGGGTTCGTTGGAAATATCGCGTTGAAGGTCAGCGAAGGCGTGGCGCAGCAGATCGCGACGATGCTGAAGGAAGCGCTGTCAAGCACCATCAGTTCACAGGTAGGCTACGTTCTCTCGCGGCAGGCGTATAAAAGCTTTCGGAAGAAAATCGACTACTCGGAATATGGCGGTGCTCCTTTGCTAGGGGTGAAGGGTGTGACCGTGGTCGGACATGGGAGTTCCAATCCCCTGGCGATCAAGAATGCCATCCGGGTGGCGACAGAATTGGTTCGGGGCGGGGTCA
>Ga0182024_10017915_pt1 | contig 13239 bp, 15 predicted proteins | sample P32metaG_FD_120480 | JGI IMG/M metagenome (GOLD analysis project Ga0182024, IMG submission 120480) | Permafrost microbial communities from Stordalen Mire, Sweden - P3-2 metaG (Illumina Assembly) | ecosystem: Environmental > Terrestrial > Soil > Wetlands > Permafrost | place: Sweden: Stordalen...
ACACCGAGGGGAAATGGTTCCCCTTCGAGAAGAAAGACGGCAACCAGTCCAGCAACGAGGAAAGGACGTTCCTTGTCGTCCGGGACGCTATCTTCAAATTCGACCAGCATCCATGGGAATATCGTCGTGACCACGGACACGTTTGGATATCTTTCTTTCAATTTCTCAAAGATTCTCTCTCGTTGATCCGGGTTTGGTTGATCGAATTTTTTTGTCTCGGGGTTCCAAAGGGTGAAGTCAGAGAACAGATCGCCGGTGTACTTGGCCGATGCTCCTGACGTGACCATTTCAGTTGCTTTAGACTCGGGTTCAGGGAACGGGTCGGACACCCGAGGGCGCCATGATGGTTTCTTTCTGGGAGAGAAAGAAGCCCGGATTTTGCGCCGTCGACGTTTGGGTGGGGTTTTAAGGGCGAAAGGATCGGGGCTGATGCTTGTGGAATCACTGATGTCCATATGCGGAAAGATTGTGAGCTCAGTAGTATGCTATGAGTTAGAAAGGGTCGCGAGACGGCGGCACGGCGGCTAAGACGTAACTCCGCCCGGTGTCGACTCCTGACTTTGCCGTTGCGAGATTTACAAACTTGGTGTAGATGTTTGAGGCAAACGTTTGAGGATGAAAATTGGATGAAGATGTTTCGCAGTGATAATGGAAAGTGGAGTTGAAAAGAAAGGAAGGACTGAGAGAGCGAGCGAATGACTGAGGACGGTTGTCCCCGGAGGCGACGGTTGATGGGTGTCTCGTGATGGGAGGCTGGAGCCAGAATTTTCGGGGGTCCCAATTTTGCCCTAACCTAACAAACCGGCGATTTGTGACTGTTTTTGATGGGCACACAGGAAAGGCTGATTTTTCGTTCCGGTTCGGGCACCACTTCACCAACACATCACCGCCGAACATCCCAGAATGACCAAACGCACAAAAAAAGTCGGCTGCACAGGTCGTTACGGAACCCGCTACGGTGCATCTCTCCGAAAGCAGGTCAAGAAGTCTGAAGTCACCCAACACGCAAAGTACAACTGTGCTGTAGCCTCCAACAGCGAGCGAAAGTTGATTGTAGTTCTGTGGAAAAGACTCCGTTAAGCGTGAGGCGGCGGGAATCTGGAAATGCCGTTCATGTAAGAAGGTTGTTGCTGGTGGAGCTTGGACTTTCAGTTCTCCCTCGGCTACTACTGTCAGAAGTACCATTCGGCGGCTACGTGAGGTATGCTTTTCCTGCGCTGGGATTTGGCTAATGTTTAGATGGTGGAGCTTTAGGTGGTCACAAGGGTAGATTGGCTAGCATTTATCGTCAATTGAATCTGTTGTCATAATCATTGTTGGTCCTTGTATTTCGGTGCCCGTTCTTCGATTGATGAAAATCTGCGAATATTTTGGGAGAATTGTTTGAAGTAATATCTACTTGTGGTCAAAGGGGCTAGCTGTTTGGGGATGTGGAAAAGAGCTTCCCCTCTTCTTTCGCTTGTGGTTTCCAAAGGATATTGATCTATGGGCTTGGCTTCGTCGAATTTTCGATCTCGTTGAAATTCATACCCCATAAGTGGACCTCGTCCTTCGAAACCACGTCCTTCTCCAAAATCTCTTGGATAATCTTAAAACCGCCCTTGACATGCTAACAGATCTTAAGTGAAACAAAATTGATGTATTACTTACACGATTCGATCAATCCAAGCACTTCAAGAAGCATCTTGTGGAGGTTCAGATGTCTAAGAGGATATAAAACTCAATTTCACTCCATATAATCTAGTTACTCCCAATTACATGTTACTCGGTGCCTCTGCCCCCAAAGCATGACTTAGAGACCTCGAATCCCTCAACTCGGTGAGTTTAGTAATAAACTCCTCCAAAGCAACGGGCACACCCTGTCTCCTAGTAGAAACATCATCCCGAATCCTCACATTCACAGATCTTCCGTCCTGCTCAACTTGTCCAACAACTATCATAAGCACAAAGACAAAATAAAAGAAGGTAGTAAAAAAGCAACCATAAACGGGGAGGGCGTACCAACGATGTAGTTCCATTGAGCGACTTGAGCCTCAAGGATCCGTTTATTGAGTGTCTCAGAGGAAAGATTGGCTTCCGCATAGAACCCAGCGTCGTGGAGACGAGTAGCGACTTCGGAAGCATAGTCGTCGAACGCATGTGCAACAGGAAGAACAATCACCTGTCGAGGAGAAATCCAAAGGGGCCTAAAGTCAAAACTGGCACAGCAAAAAGAACAAGGGATAGAGGTGTTTAGGGGGATACCATTTGCCTGCGAAATGTTCTGTGAGGATAGCGATCATTCGTTCGACACTGCCGAGGATGGCGCGGTGGATCATGACGGGTCGGGCGTGGCCGATACGAAGGGGTTTTCCTTCTGAGTCATAGTTTTGGGCTTCACTGTTGCTGGATTGGTATTGGAGATCGAATCGTTCGGGGAGTTGGTAGTCGAGCTGTATTGTGGCGCATTGATGTTCTCGTTTCAATGCATCTGAAATAGTAATATCAATCTATGATTAACGAATGATACCTACGCGTTGCGTACCTTGGGCCCGTAAAAAGCGCCGTCCTCGGGGTTCAAGCCCCACTTGCCCTTGCCGATACGTTCATCCATAGCCTCCGCAAGGGCCGTCTCGGCACGATTCCAAGTCTCCAGGGATCCCAAGAATTTATTCGGGTTCCTTGTACTGAGGACCAACTTGAACTGGAATCCAAAAGTTTCATAAACCTTGGACAAGAAATCGAAACTGGCCATAATTTCCTGTTTAATCTGATCCTCACGACAAAAAATATGCGCATCGTCCTGTTGAAAGCGGCGTACTCTGGTCAACCCAGTAAGCGCCCCACTGGCCTCATTCCGATGCAACACCCCGAAATCGGCAAACCGAATAGGAAACTCCCGATACGTGCGCGCAGTGTTCTTAAACATCAAACAGTGGCCGGGACAATTCATCGGTTTCAGCGCAAATTGCTCTTTATCCACACTGAGGACAAACATATCGTCCTGGTAATTCTGCCAATGTCCCGATTGCACCCAGAGCTTGGAGTTGTACATGTTCGGGGTGCCGACTTCCTGGAATCCGCGGATATGGTACTGTTGACGGATAAAGTTTTGTAAGGTGTTGTAGATGCGCATGCCGTGGGGGAGGAAGAAACAGCTCCCCGGGGAGAGCTCGTGGAAGAAGAAGAGGTTCTGTTCGCGGCCGATTTTGCGGTGGTCGCGTTTGGCGGCTTCGGCCAGCAGCGCTTTGTGTTCGGCCATTTGTTTCTTGTCGGGGAAACTTACGCCGTAGATCCTCTGGAGGGAATCGTTCTTTGCATCGCCAAGCCAGTATGCCGCGGAATTCTATGGTTAGAAACAGTTTGGAAGGGGAGAGTACTTTCATTACTGAGAAGGCCTTGATTCTGCCGGTGTGGGGGATGTGTGGACCGGTGCACAGGTCGATGAGTGGTCCGCATCGGTAAACGGTGGTACTCCCTCCGTCGGGAATTTTGTCGTTGATGAAATGGACTTTATACTTGCTGTACTTGAACATCTCCAATAAGACATTCTTGGGCAAGTCTAGCCGTTGGAAGGGCTGTTTCTCCTGAATTGCAGATTGCGCAATCTTCTCCAACGGGGGATAATCATCAACATGCACAGATCTATGTTTAGCCCCCACCCATCACATCGACTACCTGTCATCCATAGCCATATCGTAGAAGAACCCATCATGGGTAGGCGGCCCATGACTCAACAAGCATCCATAATGTCGTTCACAGGCCTCTCCAAGGACATGGGCCGATGAATGCCAATAGACTGCCCGGCCCTCTTCATCCTCGAACTTGAGGAATTGCAGACTACATGATTTTTCAAGCGGACGTTCTAGATCCCAGAGCTGACCATCGACTTTTGCAATAACCGTGTCGTTTGCCAGGGACTTTGAGAGCGATGTTGCGATTTGCAGGGGTGTGGTCTCGTATGCCTTGACGATCTGTGTTTTTCCATCGGGGAAGGTGACAGTGATTTCTTCGCGGGGTTTGTCTGTGTCAACGATGTATATTTGGAGGGGAAAGTACTTGCGATCTCGGCTTGATGCTTTGCCCAGTACTCGTCGAAGATCTTTATCCGGTGCTGGATGAATTCAGGGGGAGGTGAGAGCTACGTGTCAGGGAATCACATCAGAGGAGTACCTCGAGTGACGACGTTCCCCCGGCCTTCTTTTCCTTCTTCTCCTTCTTTGGTTGTGGTGCTGCTGGGGCTGTGCCCTTATCGCCTTCATGTGAACAAAGAAAGCAAGTGGACATACCCAAGGCCAGATTCTTTACTTTCTCCAGAATGGTAGGTTCTTGATTCTCTGCCATGTTGCTGTTGAATCGAAGCTGTAGGTTGCTAGGAGGGCACAAACGAGTAGCGAGATGGATCGGTGTGTTTCTGCGACAAGAATGAAGACGTGATGTATTCAGAACAGATCTTAGAACATTTCTCATGCAACAGTCTGTTCAATTGCTCGATTTCAAACGCGAATGAGTCAAAATCCTCAGAAATCACGTCCACCAATCAGAAGCGTTCATCTTCAAAGGGGTGTTGAACGGCAGTAGGGTTTGCGTGGTTGGAGGGTTTGTCTGTGACTGTTTAATCTCACCAAATCGACCGGTCACGAATTTAGACCTTCGCATTCCAGCCTTGCACCAAGCTATACTTTCTGTCGACACTACAAGATGGGAAGAGGTCCAAAGAAGCACCAAAAGGTAGCCCGCACACAAACACTCAGAAGCAGCAGAAGCAGGCATTGACGTGTAGGTGTTGTCCGCTCCACACCACTGGCTCTTGTCCAAACTCTCCGGCAAATATGCACCCAAAGGTAGCAGCGTCAACGGTGGATCATTGCTAATGAACAGCCTCTCCTGGACCCCACAAGGGACGTGAATGTCTTCCTTTGATCCTCTTCCTACGGTATGATTGCTTGTGGCCTGTGCTGATTGCAGAAATCGCCTTAAGTACGCATTGAACAAACGCGAAGTCACTGCCATTCTTATGCAGAGACTCATCAAGGTCGACGGCAAAGTCAGAACCGACTCCAACTACCCTGCCGGTTTCCAAGGTATTCTCCCATGCTATCCGAGCTCACAGGAACAGATGTGATCACCATTGACAAGACCAGCGAGAACTTCCGCCTTGTCTACGATGTCAAGGGCCGCTTCACAATCCACCGCATCACCGCCGAAGAAGCAAAATACAAGCTCGGCAAAGTGAAACGCGTGCAACTCGGCAAGGCCGGCGTGCCCTACCTCGTCACCCACGACGCCCGCACAATCCGCTATCCCGACCCGGCCATCAAAGTCGGCGACACCGTCCGATTGGACCTCGAGACCTCCAAAATCACCGGCTTCATCAAGTTCGATATCGGCAACATTGCCATGATCACCGCAGGAAACAATATTGGGCGAGTTGGCGTTGTGACTCATCGCGAGCGACATCACGGGGGGTACGATATCGTTCACATCAGGGATGCTGCGGATCATACTTTTGCGACGAGAGAGGGAAATGTGTTCATCATTGGCGAGGGGAATAAGCCTTGGATCTCTCTTCCCAAGGGTCGTGGTGTCAAATTGACCATTGCTGAAGGTACCCTGTTCAAAGGATTGTGCTAATCATCTAGAGCGGGATGCACGTAGAAAGGCTGCTGGTGCGACTGGACCTGTAGTGTAGACTGCGTTGTTAGGAGTAGTTTGATCACTGAATGGAGCATGCAAATTAAAGATTATGAGATCCTTGACCCGTGTGGCTTTGTTGACATGAGCTTTCTGTGCATCACATTGACCTACCAACGATTTATCAAGAGATTTTTAACACCTAAGCCGCTCCTATTAATTAGGCGAAGGGTACGGAATCTACGCTAGCCCAGTGCGTTTAACGCACCAGATCTCTATCTTTCATATCTACGCTGAGAACGCAAGTAAAAGGCGCACTCAACGATGCAAGAACAAAAGTAGCGGTGCTCAGTTGGTGACCTTGAATGCGTGAACACATCAAAATCATCTCACAGGCAAATACAACTAGCCAAATCTCTTATTTCAGAATTAAACAACGATGTTGCTCTGCTATGTAAAAGTCTCGCACAAACTTTACGAAAACCTATTCTCAGATTCGCAAAGAACAGAGACATGACTGAACGAATTCGTACAATCTTGTACTCACGTTTCTACCAAGTTCCGAAACGAAAACCTGCATTGGAATTATATTCCAGGTCCAAGCAGGTCAGATTAAGCAAGAATAGATACACTAAGGGCGGTTATTGCTCTGCGGGAGGGTAATGATGGGCAGCAGTTGGGAAGGACAGAGGGGCGGCTCGAAAATGCCGACTAGGGTCTGATCTCTTGCATAATACGCCACAGCCGTAGGAGAATCGTCGTCATGATGAGGAGCTCGTATTGTCTTAACGGGCAATGGGCTATTGGAAGGGAAGACTGTAATCCTCAGTCCAGACCAGGAAACACAGGGGTCGGAAGTGTGGCCCGTTGGTCCCCCAATGCCAATTCAGTGAGCGGACACGGGATTCCACAGTAGCTGTCGACAAAGTGTTGAACAAAGACGAAAACAGATATTAGAACACAGAGCCACAAACAGCTCCAAATCAATCACGAGCGTCACCTTCCGAACCTCCAGAGTGATGGTACATTTAATCCATTCCAACTACAATCCATCGCCAATTGTATCAATGCATACACCCTCCACCCGTGTCTCTACTCCTTTGTTGTTCCCAGACGCTTTTGTTCTCCCATAATGCGCATGACAAGCAGCCTTGATATCCGGCCTCGCCCTATGCAACTCCCGATGAATATGCACACCCGCAGTATTAACCGGTCTCCTGGCCCCGACTTCCGACAATACAAAGCCCTCCTCATCCACACAAACCAAATCACTCACTCGAATTTGCGAGAAATGCAGCCCGTACGGGTTAATCCACATCCACTCTGGATTCACCGGATCACGAAGACTTATATGGCCGGCGGCGCCTTCGCCGAAACCGAGCTTGCCGAAGAGCCGGAAGGCGCCGGCCATGTGTTCGAGGCTCCAGGAACGCTCGGCCAGGGCGGATGTGAAGGTCGGTTGCAGGGGGATGTGGATTGTACCTGCGCGGTCGCCGATGGTGAGGGTGTCCATTGGGCGGGAGGTGGTGATTGCGTGGGAGCCATGCGTGGATTTGGATCCAGGAGAAGGATCTGAGGACTCCGGGACTGCTACTGAAGGAGGCATCGCTGACTGAATGAAGAATAGTGAAAGGTGGTGGTTGTTGGGGAGGGGAGGGGAGAGCGTGGTCGCGGCGGATTAGCGGATAACATCGGATTGGCCGATAAGATCCACGCCAATCAGGTTGGCACTCCCATCTCAAGAGACAACCGACGATGCAGGCTTGCTATTTGCCGTGTTTACACCGACATCGTTGCGACTGGTACACATAGATTAAATTTACATCTTATGCCGTTGTGTTCGAACCTATTTTTCAACAGCACATCTGACCTATTCCAAGCCCATTCCTCCCATCGTCATAGCCTTCAAGATAGTGTACTCCTCACAGCCATACTTACTCCCCTCCCTCCCAAACCCGCTCTCCTTGACCCCTCCAAACGGCGCAGCAGCATCACTCACAAGTCCCGTATTAATAGCCACCATCCCCGTCTCCAACTTCTCCGCAACCCTCCACACCCTCGAAATATTCTGACTATAAACATACCCCGCCAACCCCACACTCACACTATTCGCCAACTGAATCGCCTCCTCCTCCGTCTTGAATGGGAAAATAGCAGCAACAGGTCCAAACGTCTCTTCCGTGGCAATCCGCATCGAATCCTTCATTCCAACGAGAATGGTCGGTTTCATGAAATTACCCTCGAGGGCTTCGCCTCCAAGCACGATTTCAGCACCCTTGGATTTTGCGTCGTTGACGTGGTCGAGGACTTTTTTAATGGCGCCACTGTGGATTAGGGGGCCTGTGGTCGTGTCTTCGGCGAAGCCGCTGCCAAGCTTGTAGGTCTTCATTTTCTCCTTAAGGGCTTCGATGTATTTTGGTAGAATACCTTCTTGGACGAAGATTCGATTTGCCGAGACACAGGTCTGGCCTGTTGCGCGTAGTTTAGAAGTCAATGTACCTTGTGTAAGATGGGACCTGAGGGTTTGATACCTGTGACGGCCTGATCGAGGTCAGCATCATCGAAGATGAGGAATGGAGCGTTTCCTCCTAGTTCAAGTGAGAGTTTCTTCATTGTTCCTGCAGCTTGCTTCATCAGAATTTTCCCGACAGGAGTCTAAAGTCAACCCCAACTTAAGGGGTACATACCGACCCAGTGAAGGAGATTTTCCGCACGGAGGGATTCTCGCACAACTCAGATCCAACGTCCTTTGTATTCTCATGCGCCGTCACAATATTAATAACCCCCTTCGGAATCCCCGCCCGTTCCCCCAACTCCGCAATCGCCAGCGCCGTAAACGGCGTCTCACTAGCCGGCTTGATAACACAAGTACACCCCGCCGCAATCGCCGCGCCAACCTTCCTCGTAATCATCGCCATTGGAAAATTCCACGGCGTGATAATCCCAACAACCCCCACCGGCTGCCGTATCGTGAGAATCCGATTGCCCTTGTAGGAGCTCGGGATCACGTCGCCGTATAACCGGGGGGCCTCCTCGCTGAACCATTCGAAGAAACTGCTCCCGTAGGCGACTTCGGCTTTGGCCTCGGCAAGGGGCTTGCCGTTTTCCCAGGTCAGGAGTCTGGCGATGTCGGCGCTGTGGGCTTGGCAGAGGTTGAACCACGCGCGGAGGAGGCGCGAGCGGTCGCGGGGGGTGGTGTTGCGGAAGGAGGCGAATGCGGTGGTTGCGTGGGAGATTGCTTCGGCGGTTTCGCTGCGCGTGAGGTCGGGAAGAGTTCCTATTTTCTCGTTCGAGGCGGGATCTAGGATTGTGAGTACAGTGCAAAAGGAGATGGAGAGGATTGTGATGGAGGGCACAGACCTATGATGTCGAATGTTTTGCCGTCTTTGGCATCGATCCATTGTCCGTTGACATATGCCTGTTGCCGGAATAGCGTGGAATCATCGAGCTGCCGTGAATGACAAGTTAAGGGATAAGTACCTTTGGTGCATGGTGACCGGAAATGTATCGAGTCAATGAAGGACTCAGTGATAGTCTCAAGACAGCCTTGGGGCTGCTGTGGGATGACGGCCTCAACGCAATTGTTCTCAACATTGTGTTGTCGTCGAACTAGCTGATACGTCAATCGCCCCCGCAAGCGCTCGGTTGATATCACTGGTGTGGCGGGACGGGCGCCGATCACCACTGCTTCAAGTCTGCGTATTTATCCGATTGGAGACGACCAGTGGCCGTCTATCTGACGCGCTACACCCCCCTTGCACACCTCTTGATCGACTGCCTGCTAGCAAATCATAAGCCCCTGAAAACATAGTCAAACTCCCTTCGAAAGGTTTACAACCGGCCAGGCACAGCGCGGGATCTGCACACTTTTCGCTGCCCGCCGCAATCCGGCCTGGAATCTCTAGATCTCCGTATGATGCGGAATCGATATCTTCAAGTTCTGGGGCCTCACTAGAGGTACAGCTACATAAAAGTCATCATTCGTCCATTCCAGGTAATCCGATTCATAGATGACAAAAGAAGAGTTATAAAGACAATTAAATAAAATATATATACTTGATGACCAACCTCAGGCAGCTGGATGCAATAACACTAAAACTAACCTGCGACGTTCTATGTTCCCTACATCGTCGCATCAATAATGTATACAGCTCAACAAAACAACTGTCCATGACCCCAACGCCAACTCCCATTATCCATTAAACCAAACCCTCCCAAGACCTCCCTTCCGCAATCACTGACCCGTACCATCCTATCATACATCATCATTTGGTTCCTTATGCAGTGATAGCCACATACTCTCCAGAACCTGCACTATATCCCACCTTCTCATGGGATTCGTCTCCAAGCAATTAAGAACCACTTCCGAGATCTCTGGATCGACTCTCCCCGAAAATCGATCTTTGTTCCATTCGTTGCGGAGGATTTTGTCCTGCAATCGTACTGGCAGGGGATCAAAGAACGGGAGCTCGCCGACTGTCAAGGCATGTACGACGACTCCGTAACTCCATACATCGATACCAGTGTCGAGTAATGGGATCGTCGAGCGTACTTGTTCTGGTGCAGCATAAGCGAGCGAACCACCTGCCACCATATCCTCTGGCTTGATGACACTCTTGTTGTGGTGTTTGTCGCCGATGGATAGTGGAGTTGTATATGATTGGCGGGGGGAGGGTGTATCGTCTCCGGGGAGAAAGTCTGCGAGACCGAAATCGCAGAGTCGTAGATTTCCACCTTCATCCCAGTGTTTGTCCAGAACACAATTCTCCAATTTCACATCACGGTGAACAATCCGTGCATCTTGATGGAGATACCGTAACGCCGACGCAAGCTGGAACGAATACTTCAACGTCATAAGGGGAGGCAATCCCTGTCGATACGACTTGAATGCATCGAATAAAGTACCGCCTTCGAATAACAATGTGAAAGCCAATGTCGCATACGGTGTATCCACAACATCCAGAAGAGGCAGAATATACCGATTCGAAACACATTTCCATACATTGATTTCATGCTCAAAGTGGGATTGTAAGCGCTCGTTGCTGGTTTCGTCAGGGATAGCATGTTTCCGTACAATTTTCACCGCTTGTTGGACTTGTTGACCGTTCTGATATGTAAATGCTTCTTTGACGACACTGAAGCCGCCGACACCGAGGACCCGGCCGATGATGTAGGAACCGATTTCTTGGCCTTCGTCGTCTGGCATGGGTGTTGGCGTCGTTGCCTGCGCAAAGCCTTGCAGAAACTAGTATCGTCAGCACACTGATACCGGTGGTAGGTACCATTTTTGCAGGACTATCGGGTACACTGTCGAATGATGAGGCATCAACGAAACTATGTTGCCGTGACCCATATGAATACGTGACCGCGCGATGAAGACCATATCCATCGCCTGTCTGCCGCCGATTGTGTCCGGACTTATTGATAGATGGACCCAGGGAGGCTCTCGCGGCTCTGGGATGTCTCTTCGACTCCAACAGCGAAGTGATGGATGACTGTGGTGTGTCAGGTAGACTTTGTTCATCGGTAGAATAGAGATGTGCGGATGTGGAATAAAGACTGTTTGAGGGAATCGAGACGGGCGAATATGACATCGGTGGCGATAATAGACTTGATGAGCGTTGAGGCGGGTTATGCGGTATATGTATGCCAATGCCAGATTGCAGCTGGTAATGGTCCGACTCACTCAGTGCGCGCAGTCGTAGATGATGGTCAATATGCTCCGACGTAGTACTCGGCTGTTTCTTCTCCTTCCTGCCATCAGCAAGTTCCTTTTCCAAGGGGGGCCGCACGCATCACTCGTAGTATCCGCCAACGTGGATTCCAAACCACCATATACAGTCCGGGGAGTAACGACGACGTCAGTGTCGATTCTAAGCCCACGAGCAGAAATCTCTCCCTCCGTAATCGAATCAAGTCGCCGCAGCTCCTGTTGACGAGCAGCAGTGCTGCCATTACCGCTGACGATGTCGTCCATCGGACTCATTGTTCACAACGCACACAGCCTGCTGACAAGGTGCTTGCGGTCCGTGGCCTTTATACTAATTATGCGAGGCGAGGAAGCCGTGGATGTGCCCAGAAGAACGGCTAACCACCCCCACGCATATGACTTAACTTTGACCCACCCCTTACCCAGTATACCCACGCCCCATCCTTTCGGTAAATATTCCATGGGATGATTTTCAGATGGGCAGACGAGAGCTGTATCTCTGCGAAAATCCTTTAAATTCTACACAAGCACGATACGCGCGTTACATGACCACTCAAGCTTATCTATGTTTCCGCAATTCTCAAAAAGGGTCTAAAGTCTAACCGCCAGCCGCGGTTGCATATGAAACGGAATTTAAGGTTTCAAATCTCAACACGTTCACTTTACCCAAAATAACTGGCAAAACCTACGTATGTATTTACTTAACTAAAAGTAAATAGTTACAAACAATCCCTATAAAACGTGCTGTTCAACGCGTGCAATTTTTCTCACAGTCTAACGATGAAAATTCTTATTTCTCTGCTTCTTCGAGAATGAGAAGCAGAGACGTCTTTCCATCGTGAAGAGCAACACAAAGCCATTGCTGGGCGCCTCTTCAGAACCTTTCACATGACGGATGAGGAATCAGTAGAGCATACATACACAAAACAACCTATTCCAAATACAATTCATGATCGTCAAAATTGATTTCCAATTTTCACGTCGACGTCCAGCTTGTGTTGACAATCACGATCGTCCTCCCTCGCATCCCATCCCAATACAGATCTCCTTACCCGGGGCTGTTCCGACGCATCGTTGAGTGGCATGTATGTTGATCCCCAACCTCGCTAAAGCAGGTTGAGGCCAAGGGGACACATGTGCAACACCACGCTATGTATGTATATCAAAACCGTGAATAACCGCACCAGGATCGACTGTTGATCGTTTCGTTGGGGGTCGTTGGGGGTCGTTGGGGGTCGATGGGGGTTCAGTGCGTTGGGGTTTCGTCTCCCACGCCCATGCCAATCCCTTGATGGCCGGAATAATCAATAAAGATCCGCGGCGTCTTGATCGTCGCACCGGGATTCGTGGCCTCAGGGCTGGATGACAAGCACGTGAAGTAGCCGGCTGCGCAATTCGGTCCGTTCGGTCCAGTATTTGCACAAGCTTATGAAACGCTTATCAGGAGGAGATCTATCGGATCTAGCGGCTTCCAACGGAGCTAGTGACCGCTCCGTTGGGATTGTTAATGGGATTGTTAATTGGATTGTTAATATTGAAGATAGGAATTGTGAATGAGATCTACGGGTCTGTGAAAATGGTGGTTTCGGTTCAGGGATTCTTGGCGCTATGGATCAATCTGACGTCCGATTGGGTTCTCAAGATTGGAGATTTGGAATTCCGTGATTGAGATAAGTCCAATCGCGGTATCCACGTGGGAGTTTTACAGTGTATCTCTCCCCGATACCTGGTGGAGCGAGTACACGAGTACTTGTGTTTATTTCCTACAGGGTATTTGTCAGGCAATGTTCCCAACAAAAGTCTGTTGCAGAAAGGCTCCGGAACAAACGTCCATCAGCAAGAGAATAACGATGGTATGAGCCCTAGGGCCGTTCAGTCTCCGACGGCACGAAAATATATCTCCATTACGACAGCCA
>Ga0182024_10017916_pt1 | contig 13239 bp, 12 predicted proteins | sample P32metaG_FD_120480 | JGI IMG/M metagenome (GOLD analysis project Ga0182024, IMG submission 120480) | Permafrost microbial communities from Stordalen Mire, Sweden - P3-2 metaG (Illumina Assembly) | ecosystem: Environmental > Terrestrial > Soil > Wetlands > Permafrost | place: Sweden: Stordalen...
CTTGAGTTGGCGATCTGCATGGTTGTGCTCTCCTTGTGAGGTTCGAGGTCAGGTTAAAAAGCGAAGGCCGCAGGCGCGTCAGCGTGGCTGGCGGCGGTGCGGCCTTCGGTGATCTTTTCTACCTATTACTATTTTACGCGTTGGGAGGGGTAACTATGCCAACTCTATCCTGAGCAGGATGAGCGAGATAAGTGGTTTGGGGGCTTGACAAGAAAAGTCAGGCGCGGATGGCGATGACCTGGAGGTATTGGTTGGGGACGAGGGTGCGGGTGGAGGGGTCGGGCGCGGTGTTGGCGGAGGACCAGAGGGCTTCGAGGTCGGCGGCGAAGGCAGCCTGGCCGGTGGGGTCGAGTCTGCTGAAGGCGATCTGGGTGGGGCCAAAGTAGGTGCGGAAGAAGGCGACGGTGCCGGCGGCGTCGAAGGGCAGGTCGAAGTCGACGGGGATGATCTTGGTGCGGATGTCCTTGAAGGCGGGCGCGAGGCGCTGGCGGACGGTGGCGTCGTCGCCCCAGAGGACGGGCGGGGCGATGCCCGGCGGGGGTGGAACGTGCTTCGATCCCATGCGAAACATCTGGCCGGTGAAGCCGGGGGGGTCCCAGTTGGCCATGGCGAGCAGGCCGCCGGGTTTGAGGACGCGGGCGAGTTCGGCGGCGACGAGATCCGGGCGCGGGGCGAACATGGCGCCGAACATGGTGACGACGGCGTCGAAGCTGGCATCGGCGTAGGGGAGGGCTTCGGCGTCGCCCTCGTCGAAGGCGATGGTGAGGCCTTCGGCGGCGGCGCGCTCGCGGGCCTGGACGAGGAGGTTGGGGGCGATGTCGACGCCGGTGACGATGCAGCCGGCGCGGGCGAGCGGGATAGCGACATTGCCGGTGCCGGTGGCGACGTCCAGTGCGCGGGAGCCGGCGGGAATGGCGAGGCGGGCGACGAAGTCCGTGGCGGCGCCGGCGATGGTGCGGGCGACGACGCCGAAGTCGCCGGCCATCCAGGTGGTGCGCATGCCGGCCTTGATTTGATCGATTGATGGCGTGGACGGGGCGGAACTCATGCAATACCTCCTGCGAGGAAATCAGTCATGCTCTGAATCAGTAGAGAGGCACCAAGGATGCGGCATGGAGAGCTTGTGCGTCAATAGTAGGCTGGCAAGCTACTGCGTCGACTCCGGACATACTTGTCCGCTGCTATGAACAACTACATGCTGCGGATCGATGCGTTTAACTGAACCGCGAGACTTTTTACACGGATGAGCCGGAGCGACATAGGTGATCGTGACCTCGCAGCTTCGCGGCCCGTCGTATCTATTCGCCTTCCAGGTCTTCACGTAATCCATCGCCCCCTGCTTCAGCATCGGCGGCCCGCTCGTCACCTTCACCTCATCTGCCTCGCCCGTGGTCTTGAACGATACAAGCAGGTTCACGTCCCCTCCGACCAGTGCCGCTTTAGCGATCGGCGGATAGATCGGCCGCGCGCCGTCCCTCACTCGCCTAAGCCCGCCGCAGGTATCCGGCTGCGCAAACGCCGCCGTACTCAACGCGAGAAAGAGCAGCGCGATCTTCATGCGAGAAAGTGTACGCCCAAGCTAGACGGCGGAGGATTGTTCTTCGAGGGCGGTGGCGAGGGACTCCCACTCGGCGGTGAGGGCGGTGCGGCGGGCGCGGAGGGATTCGAGCTCGGTGGCGGTGCGCTGGGAGTCTTCGGCGGAGGTGAAGTGGCCGAGGCGGTCCTCGGCGGCGGCGACTGCCGAGTCGATGGCGGTGAGGTCGGACTCGATCTGCGCGACGCGGTCTTCCAGCTGCTTGAGCTTGATGGGGTTGAGGCGCTTGGCGAGCGGCTTGGGTGGTGCTAATGGCTGAGTTGCCGCTTCAAGCAAAATGCGGGGGTCCCTCGACTCTGCGCTGTGCGCCTCGCTCGGGATGACGGCTTCCCTGGGTGGTGCGAGCGACGATTGTTTCGCCGCGGGCGCCGGCTTGAGCGAGGCCGCGAGGGAGACGGTGGTCTTCGCCGGGCCGCCGGCTTTACGCCAGAGGTAGTCCTCATAGTTGCCGGGGTAGATGTGGACGCGGCGGTCTTCGACCTCGAAGACGCGGGTGGCGAGGCCGTCGATGAAGTAGCGGTCGTGGGAGACGAAGAGGACGGTGCCGGTGAAGTGGGCGATGGCTTCGAGCAGGACGTCCTTGGCGCGGAGGTCGAGGTGGTTGGTGGGCTCGTCGAGCAAGAGCATGTTGGCGGGCGAGACGAGCATTTTGGCCATGGCGTAGCGGTTGCGCTCGCCACCGGAGAGGACGCCGAGGGGCTTGTAGACATCGTCGCCGGAGAACATGAAGCAGCCGAGGAGTGAGCGCAGTTCGACGACGGGAACCTTGGGTGCGATGCCGGCGATGTCTTCGAGCATTTTGGCGGCGGGGTCGAGGACTTTGTACTGGTCCTGGGCGAAGTAGTCGGCGAGGACGTTGTGGCCAAGGCGGACCTCGCCGGAGGTGGGCGGCTCTAGGCCGGAGAGCATGCGGATGAGCGTGGATTTGCCTGCGCCGTTGGCGCCGACCAGCGCGATGCGGTCGCCACGGTCAATCTGGAAGGAGACGTCTTCAAGGACGCGCTTGATGCCGGTCGGCGTTCCGGGAGGGTCTCCAGCCACAAGAGGGATGGGATAGTTTTTCGTGAGGTGCGAGACTTCGATCACGGTGCGGCCCGAGGCGGGCGGCTGCGGGATGGTGAAGTGGATGGTGGCTTCTTCCTCGGGGACTTCGATGCGCTCGATCTTTTCCAGCTCCTTGATGCGCGACTGCACCTGCTTGGCCTTGGTGGCCTGATAGCGGAAGCGGTTGATGAATGTTTCGAGCTGCTCGATGCGGTCGCGCTGGTTTTTGTAGGCGGCCATCAATGTGGCGCGGCGCTCTTCCTTCTGCACGACGTACTTCTCATAGTTCCCGTGGTAGACGTGCATGTGCTTGTTCCAGATCTCGACGGTTTTGTTGACGGTGACATCGAGGAAGTAGCGGTCGTGCGAGCTGAGGATGTAGGCGTTGGGATAGTCGTGGAGATAGTTCTCGAGCCAGTTGCGGGATTCGAGGTCGAGGTGGTTGGTGGGCTCATCTAAAAGCAGGAGGCTGGGTTTTTGCAGCAGCAGTTTGGCGAGCGAGATGCGCATCTGCCAGCCGCCGGAGAAGTGCTCAGTGGGGCGGTCCCAGTCTTCCTTGGAGAAGCCGAGGCCACCGAGGACGGCGCCGACCTGGGCGTCGAGGGTGTAGATGTCGTGGACGTGGAGCTGGTCGGCGATGTCGGAGTAGCGATCGGCGGCGGCGAGATACTCGCGGGACTTGGGGTCGGCGGTGGAGAGGGTGTGGGTGAGCTCTTCGGCCTCGCGCTCGAGCGCGTGGAGGGGTTCGAAGACGGAGAGGCACTCGGCGAAGACGGTGCGGCCGGAGAGGGCGAGGCCATCCTGCGGGAGATAGCCGAGGGTCATGCCCTTGACGCGGGTGAGCTGGCCGTAGTCGAGGGTCTCGAGGCCGGCGAGGACTTTGAGCAGGGTGGATTTGCCGGTGCCGTTGCCGCCGACCAGACCGGTGCGCTCGTCCGGCGTGATGAGCCAGTTGACGTCTTCAAAGAGGAGCTTGGGGCCGAAGCGCTTGCCGGCGGAGGAGAGTTGAAGCATCTATGATTATTTTCTCATTGCGCGAGCAGAAGAGTAATGAGGGCGGTGGAATGAGGTGGACAGCGAATGAAGAGCGCGGCGCATCTGAGCGTCTAAGGCAGAGAGGGATGGCATAGAGATAAAAGGATGGGTGCGTGAGGAAGGATTCGACGGGGCAGACGGCGGAAGACGGTAATGCAGGGCGTGCGCGGCGAAGGCGCATCCCTCGTTGGATATGGTGGGTGGGCGGCGTGGTGACTGTAGCGGCAGTAGCGTTCGGGATTGTGCTGGCGTATGTGGCACACAACGCGGAGCCGATCCTGCGGCGGAGGGTGATTGCGAATCTGCAGGAGCGGTTTCAGTCTCCGGTGGAGCTGGATGCGCTGCACATCTCGGTGGCGAAGGGGCTGCAGGTGTCGGGCAGCGGGCTGCGGATTTTGAGCTTTGGCCAACGGCCGGGGACGGCGCAGGCAGAGCAGGCGCCGATGCTGGCGGTGAAGAGCTTCAGCTTTCGGATGGGGGTGCGGCAGCTGCTGCAGCCGACGATGCACGTGGCCGTGGTGCGGGTGGAGGGGATGCAACTGACGATTCCGCCGAAGCAGGAGCGCGCGCCGCTGGTGCCGCGGAAGAACGAAGAGGAGAAGAGGCCGAAGCGAAGCATCGTGGTGGACAGGATCGAGTGCAGCGACGTGACGCTGACCATCGCGACCAACAAGCCCGGCAAGCTGCCGCTAGTGTTCGATATTAGCCATGTGACGCTGCACGATGTGGGCGCGGGCCGGTCGATGCCGTTTGAGGCGCAGCTGATGAACGCCAAGCCGGTGGGGGACATCGCGTCGACGGGGAAGTTCGGGCCGTGGCAGAGCGATGACCCACGAGAGACACCGGTGGAGGGAAGCTATTCGTTCACGAAGGCGGACCTGGGGACGATCAAGGGGATCTCGGGGACGCTGGATTCGACGGGACGATACAGCGGCGTGCTGGGCGAGATCGGCGTGACGGGGACGACTGAGACGCCGGACTTTGCGCTGGATATGAGCGAGCATCCGGTGAATCTGCGCACGGAGTTTGACGCGACGGTGGATGGGACGACGGGGGACACGATCCTGAACGCGATCCATGCGACGCTGCGCAATACGGTGCTGGAGGTGAAGGGCAAGGTGATTCGGGCGAGCGACCTGCCGGGTGTGGGCATGGATGATGTGCAGGGGCACCAGATCGAGATTGCGGTGGTGAGCGACAAGGCGCGCATAGAGGATGTGCTAACGCTGGGCGCGAAGACCAGCCCTCCACTGATGAATGGCGCGCTGACTCTGCGCGCGCAGTTGATGATTCCGCCAGGGAAGGTGAGCGTGACGAAGAAGATGAAGATCGCAGGGACGTTTAACATTCGCGAGGCGACGTTCAGCAATCCGCAGTGGCAGCAGACGGTGGACAAGCTGAGCGCGCGGGCGAGCGGCAATCCGGAGAAGGCGAATGCGCAGGACGCGGCGCGCGTGGCTTCGGGGATGGGCGGGAATTTTGCGCTGGCCGATGCGGTGGTGAATATAAGCAAGCTGCACTACCAGATGCCGGGTGCGGCGGTGGACCTGACGGGCAACTACAGCCTGGACGGCGAACGGTTCGACTTCAGCGGAACGGTGCGGACGGATGCGACGGCTTCGCAGATGCTGACGGGATGGAAGAGCATTGTGGCGATGCCGTTCGACAAGCTGCTGAAGAAGGACGGTGCGGGAGTGCAGGCGCCGATCACGATCAGCGGGACGAAGTCGGCGCCCAAGCTGGGATTGGACCTGGGCAAGCTGAGCACGCAGATTCTTTCGCGGCACAAGGACGAGAAGCCGGCCCCGGCCCCGGACACGAACCAAGCAGCCGCAGCCTTAGTGCGCAGTAGAAACGCGAGTCTCCGTCTGCTACTGTCAAGGCTGGGAGCGCGATGGCCTTCGATTCACATGCAGCCTCAGAGCTGCCCACGGCGGAGTTGGATCTGTCTTCAGAGCATCCGGACGCGCACAACTCTTTGAACGGTGCAGAGGCTGGAGCTGGAGAGGCGGAGACCGAGCTGTCCGCGGAGGCCGAGGCGGGCGGCGTTGCGCCGGTGTGGCTGCAGCGGATGTCGCTGCTAGTGCTGGTGCTGTTCTGCCTCTACCTGGGCGTGCTGGTGACGGTGCTGCCGTGGATACGGGTGTGGGACAACAACATGTTCATCAACTCACGCCCGGCGCTGGCGGCGGTGCTGCATAACGGCGCGGTGCGCGGACTGATCTCTGGGATCGGGCTGATGGATATATGGATCGGTCTCTCCGAGGCGATACACTACCGCGATCACAGGGCGTAGTGCCTAAGAAGAGTGGGAGTGCGTGAAGTTCCGCGCAAAGGCGCGCAAGGAAAGCCAGAAAGAAGAAAAGAAGAGACGATGCCGCGAAGAGAACCCGATCCGCTTGAATCTGCACCGCTGGCGTATGAGAACCAGGACTTTCTGAACTCGCCGGACGGCCGTCCGTTCCGCGTGCTGGCGGAGTACCAGGAGCCGATGACGCGCTTCCGGCGCGAGCGCATCCAGGACACGGTGGTGTTCTTCGGGTCGGCGCGGTTCCGCGCGCTGGACGTGGCCAGCCACGAACTGGAGCTGCTGGAGAATACGGGGTCCGTGCAGCCGGCGCCGGCCGACGAGCAGCCCGCCAGCAAGGAAGAGGTTGCGCGGGGCGGTGCCTCCGCACAGAAGCTGAAGCTGGCCGCGGCGGCGGTGGAGATGGCGCGCTACTACGAGGACGCGCGCAAGCTGGCGGGGATGGTCTCACGCTGGGCGATGACGCTACCCGGGCGGCGGCACCGCTATGTGATTACCTCGGGCGGCGGCCCGGGGATTATGGAGGCGGCCAACCGCGGCGCGTACGAGGCGGGCGCGAAGACGATTGGGCTGAACATCAAGCTGCCATTCGAGCAGCAGCCTAATCCGTACATCACGCCGGACCTGAACTTCGAGTTCCACTACTTCTTTATGCGCAAGTTCTGGTTCGCGTACCTGGCCAAGGCGCTGGTGGTCTTTCCCGGCGGGTTTGGCACGCTGGACGAGATGTTCGAGGTGCTGACGCTGGTGCAGACGCAGAAGCTGGCCAAGAAGATCACGGTGATCGTCTACGGCGAGAGCTACTGGAAGAGCGTGATCAACATGGACGTGCTGGCGGAGAAGGGCGCGATCGGGATGAAGGACCTGGAGCTGTTCCAGTTCGCGAATACGCCGGAGGAGGCGTTCGAGATGCTGAAGACGGCGCTGCAAGAGGACCTGCAGGCGCAAGCGGCGTGGGAGAAGGAGCACGCGCTGCCATCGCTGGCCGGCGGTGTTCCCGCCGAGCCCGCGCCCGACGCGCAGACGGTGCTGGGGCCGGACATCGCGAAGACGAGGTAAGGCGGAAGCGGCAGCAGTTTCAGCGTGTTGCGCGCGTGGGTGAACCTGCGTGAGCGGTAACCGCGATGGTTCGGTTCGCGCACAATTCTTGGTGCAGTCATGCTGCCTTCATATGGTCTGGAGAGACTGTAGGTGCAGAAAATTGCACTTGCGGGCGAATACCAGACATGGGCAGATGCAAGCCCGTGAGACCGCCCAAAGGCTGGAGGGACCATGAACCGGACCGTTTCCTACCTGTGGCGTGAACCGAAGGCGGCTGAGGGCTTTCGGGCGGGAGTGTCGCTGCACAGCCACACGAACCAGTCGAAGGAGACGCTGGACTTTATCGCGGAGCTCTCGACGGAATGGCGGTGGGTTGGGCCGATGATGAATTGGGCAGAGCGGCGCTGCGTGCGGCGGTCGGGGATCCGGCCGGACTATGCGCGCAGCTACTGGACGCCGCCGCTGACGCCGAAGCTGGCGTTCGACCTGGAGCGGGGCCAGATTGAAGAGAAGCTGCAGATGGCGGCGATGGTGTCGATTACAGACCACGACGACATTACGGCGCCGATGCTGCTGCGCTCGCTGGACTCGGCGCGGCAGATTCCAGTGTCAGTGGAGTGGACGGTGCCGTTTGGGACGGCGGCGCAGAAGACATGCTTCCACCTCGGCATCCACAACCTGCCCAGTGCGACGGGCGCAGAGTGGATGCAGCGGATGGAGGCGTTTACCGCGATGCCGCTGGAGCAACGGCCGGCACAGCTGCTGGGCGAGATGCTGGCCGAGCTGGATGAACTGCCGGGCGTGCTGACGATCTTCAACCATCCGCTGTGGGACCTGTACCGCATCGGCAAGGAGAAGCATAACTTTTTGGTCAACGAGTTCCTGGCGCTGCACGGGCAGCACGTGCATGCGGTGGAGCTGAACGGTCTGCGCGACTGGAACGAGAACCGCGAGGTGACGCGGCTGACGGCGAAGTGGAACCAGGTGCTGATCAGCGGCGGCGACCGGCACGGCGTGGAGCCGAACGCGAACGTGAACCTGACGCGCGCGACGAGCTTTACCGAGTTTGTGCACGAGGTGCGGCGGGAACGCGAGAGCCACGTGTTGTTTATGCCGCAGTATGCTGAGCCGTGGAAGCACAGAATCCTCAAAGGCACGCTCGATGCGGTGCGTAACTATCCGGAGTTTCCCGAAGGCTCGCGCAGGTGGGACGAGCGCGTGTTCCACCCGGACGAGGAGGGCGTGACGCGGCCCCTGGCCGAGCTGTGGAACAGAGGGCACGCGCCGGCGTACCTGGCGGCGGTGATCCGCTTTGTGCGGCTGCTGGGCGCGGCGCCGGTATCGAGCGGTCTGCGTCTGGCATGGAACGATGCGGGTGCAATGCGGGCCGTGCTGGCGGAGAAGAGCTAGCTCAGCTAGTTCGCTGAGGGCTTCTCCAGGTGGTCGATCACGAGCATCTCCACCTGCTCCTTCGCGGGCTTCAGTTCCAGTCCCACGGACTTCAACACGTCGGCCACGGCTGGCCTGCGGTTATCTTCGTTCGTGTCATTGGACTCTGCGGAAGGTGCGGCCATCTCCTGCGGTTCCCGGATATCGATGCTGTACCGCCCGGTCAACCCGGTCTTGTCCAGAACCGTGCGGTCGGATTTGTCGGTCAGCAGCGCGGCCAGCAGGCCCATGGAGAAGTTGTACATATGCGTCGCACCGTCGACGCCGTGCCCCATCACGCCGCCGCCGGGCAGTGTGGGACCCTCCGGCCGCGGCTCGTCGGCCTTCGTCTCGTGGAACTTCGGGCCGCCTTTCGCGACCACAAGCTCATAAACCGGTTTTTCCCTGATCTCGCGATGCACTGCCAGCTTGAAGCGGTCCGACAGCATCCCCTGCAGCATCTCCTGCATCATTGCCGGTTGGTTCTTCGGGTCCTGCCAGTCCGCGCGGTCGGCGTCGGAGATGCGCGCGTCGACGTCATATCGGTCACTCTTCGCCCAGTCCGGCAAACCCACGATCGTGGTGTTCATAAACAATCCGCCGGCCTTCGGCGTGTATGCCATCATCAGCAGCATCATCGGCGCCTGCCGCTCAACGCGGAGGCCATCGGGACCCGGGGTGAGGTTGAGCGGTCCCACACTCTGCTGCGTGATGTTCTGCCGGATCGATACCACATCGAACGTCTTCGGTTGCGCCGCGGACGCAGGCGGGCTCTGTGCCTGCAGTCCGGTTGCTCCGCAAGCCATTGCAAGGGGCAGGAAGAGCGGTGCACGAAAAAGGCATTTTAGGATCACGGCGAAGACTCCTGGCGTAGAAATGCTACGGGTCAGGACGAGGTACGCAGGAGACAGTGCGGAGGTTCCGTTGCTGCCGGATGGCCGGTGCAGAAGCAGGTCAGTACAATTGGCTGAGACTTAGCAAGAGGACAATGACGATGAGCATCGGCGAGCGGATTGAAGCGGACATTGTGACCGCGATGAAGGCCAGACAAGAGCACAGGGTGACGACACTGCGCATGGTGAAGTCGGCGCTGAAGTCGAAGGAGATCGACAAGCGCCAGCCGCTGACGGACGCGGAGGAGACGGCCATCCTCTCCACGCTGTTGAAGCAGCGGCGGGAGTCGGTGGAGAGCTTTACCAAGGGCAACCGGCCGGAGCTGGCGGCGAAGGAGCAGACCGAGATCGAGATGATCGAGGCGTACATGCCGCAGTCGGCGAGCGAGGAGCAGGTGCGCGAGATGGTGCAGATGGCGATTGCGCACATGGCCGCCGAGGGCGCGAAGCCGGGCCCGCGCGATATGGGCGCGGCGATGAAGCTGGTGCAGCAGCGCATTCTGGCCAGCGGAATGCGGGCGGACGGCAAAATGGTGTCGGAGATGGTGAAGGCCGAGCTGGGGAAGTAGAGGCCTGACGAATTGCCGTTTAGTTTGCTGTGGGCTTCTCTACGTGGTCGATCACAACTACATCCATTGGAGCTTTTACCGGCTCCAGTTTCAGACCAAGCTGCTCCTGGATCGCGGTAAAAATTGACGCGCCACCTGCATCGTCCGGATCGCCCTCAGGCGTCCACTTTAGCTTGAAATCGTATTTGCCCATCAGGCCGGTACGGTCGATCACCTTCTTACTGCCAATCTCACGCCGTGTCCAGAGCAACTGCGCGAGTTGCTCCATGGTCAGGCCGTGGGCGGCGATCAGGCCTAAATCGAGCTGCATCGGGCTTCCATAAGGCTTCGGGTGGTCAGGATCGGGAGGCAGGTCCGGCTGCGATGGTGTCACCTTCGGTCCTCCCTTTGCCACGACCAGCGCATAGACGGGCATGTCGAGCTTTTCGGTATGCACCTTAAGTTGGAAGCGGTCCGCGAGCATCGCCTGAACCATCTGCTTCAACTGTGTTTGCTGCTGAGCTGGTGTCAGCTTTTTCCATACCTCAAGAACGGACGGATCGGCTTTTGCGGTCACATCAAACCGTTCATCGCTCACCCACGCGGAATTGAGCACAAGGTTGGGCGGATGCGGCTGGTACAAGTATCGCGGGTCACGAGAGGATGACAGGCCTTGTGACCATGTAAGGTCGTAGGCGTACGCGACCAATGTTTCCACGGTGACACCCTCCGCTTGAAAATTTTCGGGTGTCCCAGTTGGCCCCATGATTATCTGCTGGTTTGGGTCCTGTTCCTTGATCGACACCACATCAAAGGTCCACTTGGTTGGGTCCGGTGTTTGCGCTAAGGCCGCGCTCCAACTGAGCGCACAGATCAGGATGCCAATAACTCTTCGATTCAGCATGCCCACCAGCCTAGCGCGAATCTGTTCCGAGTGGTGGTTTTGAGGGTAGAAACTCAACCTCGTTTTGCGAAAATTCGCGGGTTAGTTTGCCGTTGGCGGTTCGATGTGGTCGATTACCAGCATCTCGACCTGCTCTTTGGCCGGCTCGAGCTTCAGCCCCAAATCACCCACCGCCGAGAAGACGGACGGAGAGTCAGACTCTGTGTCCGGTGAAGCACTGCCAGTCAGAAACGATGCAAGATTGATATCGTATCTGCCGGTCAATCCCGTACGGTCCAACACTGGACGGCCGGCCCACGGCCCGGACAACATCGATGAGAGGGTCTTGATCGGCACATCGTAGAAGCGCATCGCCGCCCCGCGGGCGCGATGGCCCAGGAAGCCACCATTGTCGGGGAGAGCCATCGCATCCGGGTGGGTCTCGTCCGGCTTCGCCTCCTGAAACTTCGGACCGCCTTTCGCGACCACCAGGTTGTAGACCGGCATCTCCTTCATCTCTCGATGCACGACGAGCTTGAACCTGTCCTGAAGCATGGCTTGAAGCATCTCGCGCAGCATCTCCGGTTGCTTCTTCGGGTCCTGCCAGTCGGCACGGTCGGCATCGGAGATGCGCGCGTCGATGTTGTACGTCTTGCCCATTGCCCAGGGCGGCGCTCCTAGAATATTCTCCGGGGAATATCTGAAACCGCTCGACTGGGGGACGTAGGCGGTCAAGAAGAGGAAGAGGAGCGGCATGCCTGCGCTACGATACCCGTCCGGCGTCACTCCGGCCGGTTCCGGTCCCAAGCTATGATCGGAGAGGTTCTCGCGGATCGATACTACCTCGAACTTCCTGCCCGGTGCAGCAGCCGGGCCAGCCTGCGCGAATGCCGTGCCGAGGCATGACGCGAAAAGCAGAATCCTTGTGGCAAGTCCGCGTTTGAACATGCGCACCAGCCTACCAGAGACGAATCGCTGTCCATCCGTGTAAAATCCGCGGTTAAAGCACTCAGCCGCCGGGCTGGATACAATAGAGGGATGATACGGAAGACACGCCTGTTTACGCCGGGCCCGACGCCCCTGCTCCCTGCCGCCCAGTTTGCCATGGCCGCGGCCGATATTCATCACCGCACCGCGGAGTTCCGCGCCATGTTTACGCGCGTGCTGGCGCAACTGAAAGAGTTTATCGGCACGAAGAACGATGTGCTGATCCTGGCCAGCTCCGGCTCGGGCGCGATGGAGGCTGCGGTCTCGAACCTGACCTCGCCGGGCGACCGCGTGCTGGTGCTGACGGCGGGCAAGTTCGGCGAGCGCTGGACGGGAATTACCAAGGCCTTCGGCTGCGAGGTGGATGTGGTCTCTGCGCCCTACGGCAGCACGTTCTCGCTGGATGAGGTGAAGGCCGCGCTGAAGCTGGAGACGCGTGTGGTGTATGTGCAGGCGACCGAGTCCTCGACCGGCGTGCGGCATGATGTGGAGGCCATTGGCAAGCTGCTGAAGGAGCAGAAGTCCGAGGCGCTGTTTGTCGTGGACGCGATCACCGGCCTGGGCACTACGCCGCTGGACATGGACGCGTGGGGCATCGACGTGCTGATCGGCGGATCGCAGAAGGCGCTGATGATTCCGCCGGGGCTGAGCTACCTGGCGGTGAGCCAGCGCGCGTGGGACCGCATGGAGGCGACCTACAATCCGCGCTACTACTTCGACCTGCGCAAGGAGCGCAAGAATGCGGCGAAGGGCGAGTCGGCGTATACGCCTTCGGTCGCGCTGATTGCGGCGATGGGCGCGGCGCTGGACTGGATCGCCGGGCAGGCGGACGGCAACCTGGTGGAGGGCCGCAAGAAGCTGGTGGACAACGCTGGAACCTGCGCGGCGATGACGCGCGCTGCCGCCTCCGCGATGGGCTTTAAGCTTTTTGCGCCGAAGGGCTATGAAGCGTCGGCCGCGACGGCGATCGTTCCGCCGGCGGGCGTTGACTCGGGCGTGATCGTCAAGGGGCTGCGCTCGAAGTTTGCGGCGATTGTGACCGACGGGCAGGGAGAGATGAAGGGCTCGCTGTTCCGCATTGCGCACATCGGTTTCTTCGACTACATGGACACCATCGCCATCATTGGTGCGCTGGAGCAGGTTGCGGTCGCGGCCAAACTGCCGCTGCCGGGGCTTGCCTTTGGCACAGGGTTGATTGCTGCGCAGAAGGTGTTTGCAGAGCAGACGGCTGCGCCGTCGGACTCATCTAGCGCCGCCAAGCAGGAGCCCGTCTTGGTTGGCGCGAAGTAACCGATGAGCTCCCAAATTTGCAACGTATTCTGTTGAAGGCTGGATCGCGTGGGGCATGCGGTCCGGCGCGTCATAAAGCCGCGAGGCCGCGCGTTGAAGCTGTAAGCGCGTGAAGATGATTTTGCTGTGAGTGGCTGCGCAATCTGCGGCGGCCAAGAAGGAAGCCATGAAGATCGTACTTGCAGAGA
>Ga0182024_10017917_pt1 | contig 13238 bp, 12 predicted proteins | sample P32metaG_FD_120480 | JGI IMG/M metagenome (GOLD analysis project Ga0182024, IMG submission 120480) | Permafrost microbial communities from Stordalen Mire, Sweden - P3-2 metaG (Illumina Assembly) | ecosystem: Environmental > Terrestrial > Soil > Wetlands > Permafrost | place: Sweden: Stordalen...
AATGTCAGAGAAACCGTTTTTCTGACAGCGCTGAGAGGGAAATGTCAGAGAAACCGTTTTTCTGACAGCGCGGACAGAGGAACGTCAGAGAAATGTTTTTCTGACAGCGCTGAGAGGGAAATGTCAGAGAAACCGTTTTTCTGACACGGAGAGAACGGAAATGTCAGAGAAATGTTTTTCTGACAGCGCAGAGAGGGAAATGTCAGAGAAACCGTTTTTCTGACAGCGCAGAGAGGGAAATGTCAGAGAAACCGTTTTTCTGACAGCGCAGAGAGGGAAATGTCAGAGAAATGTTTTTCTGACAGCGCTGAGAGGGAAATGTCAGAGAAACCGTTTTTCTGACACGCAGAGAACGGAAATGTCAGAGAAATGTTTTTCTGACAGCGCGGAGAAGCTGTCCAGGATCACTTGGCAGGGCTGCTCACCTTGCTCCCACTCGGGGCAGAGCTGGACTGCTTGGGAACGACGTTGGCACGAACCTTGAGTTCAAGAACCTTTCGCTTAAAGTGTTTGGCAGGCTCCTCCTGCTCCTCTGCCGCCAAGATTTCGGGAAGCATTTTCGTGCTTTCAAGCCATAAAGCTTTGTCCGCAGGACCCATCGTTTCATGCCAACGCTGCCAGTTCTTAGGCCCCATGCTCTGCCGCCACCACTTCCAACGCTGCTCGTTCAAGTCATGGCACCACTCCTGCCAATCCTGCGCGGGCATGCTGTTACGCCAGGTCGCCCAGGACTTCGGGTCTATGTCATATGGATCAAGATTATAAAGATAGCGATCGCTTGAAGAGGCTTGCGCCCTGGTCACTGTCCCAAGAGCGAACATCACAATACAAGCTGCCATTAACTGGTGTTTCATAATACTTTCCTCTTGCTTGACGCTACCAGGTCATCTACCGACACGCATATGGATAGTGGGATCGACATCCTGAGCCGGTCCGGTCGAAACATTCTTGATGTCCATTGAGGTCACCTTGAGGGTGCCTTTGCTTGCCTCACCGTTGAGTTGTTCCCAGACCACGAACATTTTGGAGCCTGTGATCGTCACGTCCGGATGCCTTGAAACGCCTGACGATTTCGTCGTCAAATCCAGCACGTTGGTAAAAGCGCTGCCACCATCAATTGATACGCGAGCAAAGATATGGGGAGTTTTCTCGGCGCTGGATGTATCTGACCAGACAATCGCCACTCGACCCATTTCGCCGGCTGCGATCGCTGGTTCGCTGGACACTCCCGGTGAGCTGGAGATGTTGATTGGGTGTCCTTTTGAGAAGTGTAGTTCGGTGCGCGACACTAAGCACCAGATATCAGCAGCCTTCTCTTTTCTTGAATTGTCGGACCAAACAAGGAAGGCTTTGCCTTTCGTGGGTCCGCAAGCCAGCGATGGATGAGAGGAGACGCGTGGAGAGTGGCTTACATTGGTCATATTGGTCCATGTTCCGGTCAGATTCTGTGCGTAGAAGACATCTGGATGCGTTTCTCCGGCGGTGGTGTCTAGCCAGGCTGCGTGAACGGTTCCACCCTGTCCGACCGCAATAGTAGGTTCGCTTGAATTTCCAGCAGTGTTGCTAATGTCAACAGCAGGCAGAAGCGCATCCTTGGCAAAAGTTTTTCCTCCATCTCTAGAACAGGCGTAATAAATATCTCTGTTTTTCTCGCCTTTGCTAGTATCGCTCCAGAGCACATGAATTGAATTGTCTGGACCAGTGACAACAGCAGGCTCGGCTGACGCGCCTGGTGTATTGGAGATATCTGTCGCCTGGGCCCATGTCTTACCACCGTCAGCCGAGCGCGCGAAATAAATGTCAGGAGTGTTGTCACCGGATGTAGTATCGCTCCAGACGACGTCTATGCCACCATCTTTTTCAACAGCGATGTCTGGATGCGAGGAGTTGCCGGGAGTGCCTGAGACATTCTTTGCAGGTGTCCAGGATTTACCGTTGTCACTGCTTTCTGAATAGAAAATGTCGACGACACTTTTATCGGGCTCTTTTCCCTCGAAAGCGACATGCAAGTGGCCCTGTCCATCCGAAGCGATAGCCGGACAGCTGCCCGCGGCGATATCGTAAATCTGCTCCGGCTTGTCTGCAGCAAACGCTTGCGATGGTGCAAGATTGGCTAACAAAACCAATACCAACACCAGAGAACAATGTTTCATTGCGCAACTCCTAAATAAAAAAGACTGGCACACGAATGAGGAGCATCTCAATCTCAGTGAGCATCAGTCGTGTGTGGAACAGGCGTCTGTGGAACAGGCGTCTCCTCTTCTTTTTTGGTCGATGTACCTGTATTTGCAAGGCTGAATTGCTCCTTGCTAAATGGTTTTTTGTAGTTCACCAGGCTGTTGTTGAAGGCACAAAATGGAGCTTCCAGAACACCAGCTACACCGGCAAATGGTGCCCAAAGCGCCAAGGTCGGGACAACCGCGCGACCTTTGTCGCTGTTGCCAGTCAGGTCAGATGTTGCGGATTTGTCCTCTTCTATCGGTTTGCGGAACATGCACACGGGTGTGCCCACAATTGTGCCGGTGACAACGCCGAGAAGTTTCTTGACAAAACTTGAGTGCTTGTCAGGGACTGTGGTATTGCTGGTATTGGCAGCACTGCTGGCAGTGGCACTGGCGGGTTCTATCGAACTGGCGACGGACTGGTTGGCGGCACCGCTGGAAGTGGCACCGGTAGTATCCATTACTGCGGACACGGACTGGGTGGCTATACTGGCAGGATCGTTGGAATCATCAGCAATGGCCTGGCTGCCTGACGACGCCACGAGTGCTGCTGCGAAGAGACAATTGATTCCATTCTTGTTCATACACATTGCCCTATCTTGAACATGATCTATTAATCCAGCTCACCCAGGCTGAATTGCTCTTTGCTAAATGGCTTCTCGGCCGTGTAGGCACCCTTTATTGCGAGTGCGGGTGCCTCACAGAGAGAGATAAAGCCGGCAAACGGTATCCATGCTACATATGCGGGAACAAAGAGCAGCTTTTTGTTATCATTGTCTGCGATGCTGCCGACAAAACTATGAGCTCCATCGTTGAGTTCCTTCGGAAACTTGCGCACAAAACAAATTGGCGTGCCGATAATGGCGCCGGCACAGAAGCCGGCAATGGCTTTTGGCAATGCCACTAAATGTGATGCGCCACTCTTGGATTGCACATTAGGAGCTGCAGGTGCATTCGTGGCTTTCGGATCATCAGCCCATGCAGGAGGGATTGAGACGCAAGCAATACCAACAGCGGCAAGCGATAAGGCGAAATTTTGATGCATATATGACATTCTCAACTCAGTAACCTCGAAAAGCTTCAACTAAAACCGCTGGATAAGATCGCAAGCAAACGTAACCTGACCACGCCGAGTGCCATTATCATAGGGATGTATGAGATGGTTCATAGATTGCTCCGCCCGTATTTCGGGACGAATGCAGAGCAGATCAGAAAAGCGATGAGTCCAACCGACAGTACCACTGTAGTAATTGGTAGCATAACCGGTTCGCCATCCTTGAGGATCAAAGAGAAAATCGATGGGACGAAGAGTTAAATAGTCTTTGTTGGTCACCTTGAAAAGCGTGTAGTTGACTAAACCCATGGCATGGGCATAGCCGGGTATAACAGCTCCGGGGCCGCCGCCACCACCAAACGAGCGTATTGGACCAGTGCTGACGGTGCCTCCCTTTAGTGCATCATGGCTCCATAGACCGTACATTTCCGTGACCGTGTGAAAGCGCCGGTTGAACACGTGAGTGTAGTTGAAGTTGACCTGCTGCAGATTATCTTTGCCCTGACTACCAGGGGGGTTATAGTTAGTCTGGTTTTGAAACGGCTGTCCGTTGATATCGTTGACACCAAAATATGCCGAGTCCTTATTGTTCTTCGACACCCAGCGCACAAGACACTGAGCGGTTGGAACAGTGGAGTTTGTCCACGGAGCTGTGTCAGCTCCGGCATGGAAACCACCCATGACATTCCAATATTTGTTCAACTGCAGCCATGCCTGGATACCAGTTTGCGTGTATGTGTCGACTGTGAACATGAGCGAGTGCGTGAAGAGATAGTTGTCTGGCGCTAACTGCGCTTCAATATCGGGACAAGAAATGTATCTGCCCAGTCTTATCTGCAAGCCATCGAATATTTTCTTGTCGCCAATTTTGGGGATGTAGAGCTCAGTGAAGGCCTCGCAAGGATCGTATCCGGTCAAATTATTGTCTTTCAGCAGCTGTGTGCTGAACCATCCTTTGGCTGTGGTGAATCGATAGTCTTCACCATAAAGGTTGGTCAGTCGAAAGCCCCAGTCCATGTGTTCCTGCTGCACGGTATCAGGCACGCGCTCAAACCGGCAGACGACCTGGTCCCAGTGAACCGACCTGGAAGCCACGATGTAAGACATCGGGTAATTGGAGTGTGCCGAAGTGCCGTAGTTCAGGCCCGGGTTTAACCAACCGTAGACCCTGATGCGATTTTTCCTGAGCACTGGAAATTTGGCCCAGAGCAACTGCTCAAGAGGGTATTGGGCGTAGTTGGAATCATTGACCCCCATAGGAGCCTGTGCGTTTGAGCCAAGAAACTCAGAGCTGGGAAAGACTGGGTCCAACGCCGGCGGCGGTGCGCGCCGAGGCAGAGGGTCACTGGGAGGCGGATTGTAGCCCGGCATGCCGAAGTCTCGCTCCAGCAATTGGCTAAAGTAATGACCAACCGTTCCAGCTGCCGTCCTTGGCGTGGACGCAGGAGCAGTAATGGCAGGTGTAGTCGTGGTGGAAGGCGGTGTGTTCGTACCCGTCGATGTGGACGGCGTATTCGTGCTGGCAGGGGGCGTAGCCGGTTGAGCACCTCTGAGATCAGGTTGGGGCTGGTCATATGATTGACTGATTTGCAAGGGCGCCGATAACGCGGGAGCTGCACTCAGTGAACTGCTTGCCAACGCCAATACCGGCCTTTTTGATTGATTGCTGTCGGATGATTGAAGGTCCGACAATAATCCAGCGTGCGCAACCAGAGCACGTGGAAGCATAGCCTTGACACCGCCAGTGGCATCACTGCCAGGGGCTCGCTCGGCAAGAAGCGGATGCGGCTGCAGAATTACTTGTGGTGGCAAGTCTTGTGCTTTGCATTCGGTCGGATCGGATATCGCTAGTAAAGCCGCCAGGGGCAACAGAATCGCAGAAAGAGATCTCATGCTTCTCCAGAGCGAGGGGCAAATTCAATATATCCTCTTGGCTAATCGATGCTCATCAATGCGGCTGCCTGATTCCATCAAGATTGCATCAAGTTGGATGTAATTTTGATTTTTCGTGACCACGATCAATTTTCGTGACCAACGATCCAACTTGACTCGATCTTGCAACGCAATATGCCAGTTCTTCATTCGCCGCATAACAAATTTGCCCCCGACTTGACTCGATCTTGACGGTTCTGAGCAAATTTTTAATTCCATTTTTACCTACGTTCTCCCATAATGATTTGGTTGTCAGGAGGTGGAATTTCCCTCCCATAAACCAAGAAGGTCCAAGATGCAAAAAGCAAAGAAGATTCGAACCTGCAGCGATATGAGAGCACACCTGGTCGATCGCGAGCAAGATTCTATTGAGACATCGGAAATCGAATCAGTGGGGCCGCCAGTAACGCTCGACATAGAAAGTCTGTCTCTGGACGAACAGAAAGAGCTACTGGTCACGGCGGCCTGACCTGACGGATGGCAATCCAAAAAGACAGCTAAAAGACGCCTGCGCTCCCGGGTGCGCTCCCGTATCAGTCGCTCATCATGTGCGGGTGAATAACCGGATCCACCTCTTGAATCGGTCCTGTGGGCACATCCTTTATGTCCATTGCGTTCAGTTTGACGGTGCTTTTGGTGCCTTGGACGTTCACATCTTCCCAGACTACGAACATCTTAGTGCCTGCGATCGTCACACGAGGATGCTTTGAAACACCAGGCGTACTCGACATATCCAGCACGTTGGTAAACTCGCTGCCACCGTCAAGTGATACTCGGGCAAAGATGTCCGGACTTTTCTCTCCCGTGGTCGTGTCTGCCCAGACGATGCCCAGGCGACCCATTTCGCCGGCTGCTACGGTGGGCTCGGTGGACACTCCTGGTGTGTTGGAGATGTTGATTGGACGTCCTTTGGAAAAATGTTCTTCTGTGCGTGAGACAACGCACCAGATATCGGGAGCCTTCTCTTTCCTTGAATTGTCCGTCCAGACGAGAAAGACTTTGCCTTTGGCTCCGCATGCCAGCGATGGATGATCGGAGACGCGTGGAGAGTGGCTCACATTGGTCACATTAGTCCATTTACCGGTCACATTCTGAGCATAGAAAATGTCTGGATGCGTTTCGCCCGGCGTACTGTCTAGCCACGCTGCGTGAACGGTTCCATCGTTGCCGACGGCGATGGTTGGTTCACTTGAATTTCCCGGAGTGTTGCTAACATCAACTGCCGGCAGAAGCGGATCTTTAGCAAAGGTTTTTCCTCCGTCCGTCGAACAGCAGTAATAGATATCTTTGTTCTTCTCGCCTTTGCTCGTATCGCTCCAGAGGACGTGAATTGAGTTGTCTGGACCAGTGGCCACAACAGGCTCAGTTGAGGCGCCTGGCGTACTGGAGATATCTCTGGACTCCGTCCACGTCTTGCCACCGTCAGGCGAGCGAGCGAAATAAATGTCAGGCGTGTTTTCACCAGATGTAGTATCAGACCAGACCACGTCAATGCCACCGCCTTTTTCAACAGCGATGTCCGGATGCGCCGATGTGCCGGGAGTGCCCGAAACGTCCTTTGCAGTCGTCCAGGTTTTACCGTTGTCACTGCTTTGGCAATAGAAAATGTCCACGACAGTCTTATCTGGTTCTCTTCCCTCAAAAGCGACATGCAAGTGGCCCTGTCCGTCTGAGGCAATGACCGGCGCACCCCCAGTAGCGATATCGAACTTTTGCACCGAATTATGTGTCTTGTTCGACTTACTTGATGTATTTGACTTATTCGACTTGTTTGCGGCGAGCGCTTGCATCCCTGCAAGAGTTCCAAATAGAACCAAGACCAGCATCAACACCAGCTGCCAAGAACGATGTTTCATGCGAAATTCCCTTATTCATCCCATTGTTGCATCTTGCCATGATCTTAGAATCGTTGAATCAAATCCATGCCAAATGTGAACTGCCCTCTTTTGGTACCGTTGTCGTATGGAGTTACTTCGTGTCCATCGCGAGAAGTAAGCGCCGTCTCGTATCGAATTTCCGGACGGATAGTGAGAAAATCGTTGAAGTGGTGCACATAGCCGACTGTCCAACTGGCATAGGTTGTGGCAAAACCTGTGCGCCAGCCTCTGGGATCAATAAGATAGTCGATGGGGCGGAAACATATGTAATCTTTGCTGTTCAGTTTGTAAGCGGTGTAATTGACGAAACCCGCTGCTGATGAGACGCCATGCAGGAAAGGACCCGGCCCGGTGAGCTCGTTCACTGGTCGGGGACGACCGTTGTTGACCGTACCTCCTTGCAGCGCATCGATGGAGAAAAGGTAATAGCCTTCAGTCATCGTATGAAAGCGTTCGGTAAACTTGTGACCCCATGTCAAATTGAATTGCTGCAAATTGTCGTGGCCGTTTAGCTTTTGGGGGGCGACGGTGGTACCATAGACGGTGCTGAGAGCAGCAGCCTGGTTTTGCACTGCCACGATTTCTCTGGCGCCACGATAGCGCCCGTTGTTGATACCGTCCACGCCACCATACAGTGAATCTTTGTTACGCTTGGATGTCCATTTCAGATATGATTCCAGAGTCGGAATGGCAGTGTTAGCCCAGGGTGCCATGTCTGACCCGGCGTGCATGCCGATCTGATACATCAATCGGTCAGTCAGCTTCCAGCTGGTCTGTATCCCCGTGTGAGTGTAAGCGTCGTATGTGAACATGACCGAGTGAGTCCACAAATAGTTGTCTGGTGCCAGTTGCGCTTCGATATCCGGCGGCGAGATGTAACGGCCGAATCTTACGATCATGCCCTTGGCCACTTTTGGAAAATACAGCTGCCCATATAGTTCGACCGGATCGTAACCGTAAAGCATATTGTGCTTGAGCAGCTCGCCGCTGGCTGGACCCCACCCCTGGGCAGTCGTCCAGCGATAATCGATGCCATACAAGTTACTACAGCGAAATCCCCAATCCATATGCTCAGTCTGCACCGTGTCTGGTGTGCGCTCAAGGCGAAGGATTGCTTGCTCCATCTCTAAATGCTTTGGCACAATGGCGTAAGTGAGAGGAATGTTGGAATTTTTCGAGGTGCTGTAACCATATCCAGGATTGCCCCAGCCATAGATTTTGATACGGAGCTTTTTGATCACTGGACAGGCCTTGTAGATAGTCGCTTCCAGCGGCCATATTCGATCCTCATCAGGGGCGCCGATGACAGGATAGCCCTGCCACTCCGTGGAAGGAAAAACTCCATCCAGTGCAGGCGGCAATCCCCGCCGCAATTCCCCTTCAGGGGCAAAAGGAGTGGCGTCTGGTGGCGGTAACTTGGAAGCTGGAATGTGATTAGGATCGGTCCATAACTTGGCTGGGTCAGTGGCATTGGTGGTAGCCGGAGCCTTCAAATCGGCTGCTGGAGCGGCAGGGGCAGGAGCGGCAAGGGCAGGAGCGGCAAGGGCTGGAGCGGCAAGGGTTGGAGCGGCTAGGGCTGGAGCAGCCGAGACAGTGGTGGAGGAAGCGGACGGTGCCACTTGTGGGTCAAGCAGCAAGGCTGGCGGAGCCGCCAGAGCCGTCAAAAGAGGTGCCTGAGTCTTGGAACCCTTTGGCGTCAGACCTTTATAGCCGTGCAGGCTGATCAAAACTTGACTGTTATCCGGCACCAAAACGGGTGGCACTTCAGCGTTGGATTTCAAGGTCTGGCTGAAAGCGATTTCTTGCGAACCAGCCAGCAAAGCAAGGGCGCACAAAAATGACTTCGACCAAAAAGATTGCATGCCGAATACCAGCTGGGGTTAGTAAAAGGGCGGTCGTTCCGACTATATCAGCCGAATACGCGTTAGGAACCAAAGAAAATATCAAGATTTACGCTCACTATTGAGCCGGGAATCAATGTAAACGTAGTGTCTATCTTGCTTTGAGTTCTATCAAGATTCTATCAAATTTTGGTCCGGGTTCGCGATACCAGATTTGGTGCCTGCGGATTTTCCATTCGATCAAGACTCCGATTTGTGGTTAGTGCAAATCAGGTGCAGTAGCCGTTTGCAGAGAGTCGTTCTCGCTCAAAGAAATGCAATAAAAGAGCGAACTAACTGAAATTATGGCAACGAAATCGAGCGAGATGTCAGTTGCCAAAAATTACTGCCGTGCTATAACCGGCTCAGAGAACAGCGGATGGAATCGAACCTTGACAAAAGTTTTGGTAATTGATGACGAGCCTCAAATTCGACGAGCGTTGCGAGTAACCCTCGAGCAAAACAAATACGAAGTGCTCATTGCCTCAACTGCTGAAGAAGGGTTGGATTTGGCGGCAACGAATCCGCCTGATTTGATCTTGCTTGATTTAGGAATGCCTGAGAAAGACGGCTTTGAAGTGTGCGAAGAGCTGCGCCAGTGGAGCACAACCCCAATCATAGTTTTGTCGGTTCGCCATGATGAACAAGACAAAGTTCGGGTTCTCGATCTCGGTGCTGATGATTTCATCACAAAACCGTTCGGTGTACACGAATTGATGGCGCGAATGCGGGCTGTTCTGCGGCGTTTCGGGACAAACAATGAAAAAGACGAACCTTCGTTCACATCCCAGACATTGCAAATAAATTTTGCCCATCGCAAGGTAGTCGTAGGTGGTAAAGAAATTCATCTGACGCCCAAAGAATACAATTTGCTCAAACATCTAATCGCCCACCGCGACAGAGTTCTAACTCATCGGCAACTGCTTTCGAAGATCTGGGGGCCAGAGTACGAAAACGATACACATACGTTGCGGGTGCACGTTGCTAATTTGCGCGACAAGATTGAGAAACACCCGGAACGCCCTGCATTCATTCAGACCGAAACCGGAATCGGCTACAGGTTTAGGAGTTAACAGCAGGATATTAGGTCATATTAGGTAATATTAGGTAATATTAGGTACACGAAGCCAATCCACTATAAAGGTGCACCGAGCCTATCCCCAATTCACACCACTGGTGGTGCTTTCAGTCTGAGCTGCAATCGCTGAGTTAGCGAAATCAGAAGTAAGGATGATTGGTTCTTGATGCGTCGCTGCCGATACCATGCTCAGCTTGGTGGAGGGGATTGCAGCTGTTACAATCGGGACAGTGCCATTAGGAACATAGCATTTGAATCAAGACCTGAGACATCAATGAAGTTTTCATCAAGGGTGAACCCTTGAATCGTAAGGATGGCAATATGCCAAGGCAAGCCGCGCTGGGGCAGACCCAGAATTTCCTCCCAATCATGTGCATGGGGCTTATCGCTTTCAGCCTCTGCGGTTGCAGCTCGGTCAGCCAGGCTGTTTCTCTCAGCCCGACCCCTCACGTAAATACAGTCTCACCTCCTGAACCAGCAGACGGCTTGCCGAAAACAGTGCGAAAGGTCGAGGACATTCAAATCAGCAGCGCCCAAAGCACCGAAATAGGGTTGAAAACAGGAGTTGCAAAAACAGGCTTCATCTACCAGACGGTAGAGTCGCCTGGTCGAGTCACCCCCAATGCCGAGTCGACGACAGCGGTCTCCACTCCCTCGCCAGGACGCGTTCAGGAAGTGCGGGCAAGATTGGGAGAGGTAGTGCAGCTCGGTCAAATCATGGCTGTGATTAAGTCGGACGCTATCGGTCAGGTGCAATCAGATCTGTTGCAAAGCTCTATGCAATCCAAAGCAGACATTAAGCTGCAGCAAGTGCAGTTGAAGTTGTCGCATATCACCTTCGACCGTGAGAATAGGTTATTCAATGAACAGGTTTCGGCCAAAGCAGATTTGCTGGCAGCGCAAAACCAGTTGGAAAAGGATGACCAGAACATGATTGCTCTGAAGAACAAACTAAACGCCACCTTTGTTATAGCCCAAGCCCGCCTGACGCTCTTAGGCACAGGACCAGACTCGGCGCAGAAGGTACTGCGTGAACAGAAAATTGATCCCTGGGTGGTAATAAGAGCACCACGAGGTGGGCTGGTCATCGAGCGCAACATTAACCCAGGCGAAATGTCCGACGGCAGCAAGCCTCTATTCACGCTCGCCAACCTCTCGCAAGTTTGGTTAGTCGGCGACATCTTTGAGAAAGACATAGAATCTGTGCGCAAAGGTCAGCAGGCGTCCGTTTCAGTTGATAGTTTGCCGGGTCACAGTTTCCCGGCCAAAATTATCTGGATTGGTGACACCCTGAGCGCCACAACCCGGTCTTTACCGGTCAGAGCCGACGTTGCCAATCCCCAACAGCTGTTGAAACCAGGCATGTTTGCCCGCATGACCATAAAAGTGAGTGCCACCAAAGTCTTGCAGGTGCCTCGCTCTGCTGTCGTCCAGAATGGCGACGAGGAGCTCGTCTTTGTCGAAAAGAAGGAAGGTGTATTTAGCCAACGCCAGGTCACAACAGGACTGACAGATAGTGATTCAATTGAGATTAAAAGCGGTTTGAGCGCGGGCGAACGGATTGCCGTCAATGGCGCCACAGCTTTGTTGGGGGCATCAATGAAATCCTTAGAGGGCAGCTAATTTATTAGCCTCAATAGAGCAAACCATTGATATTCTTTACAATCCATTCGGCAACGGCAACAGTCAAGGATGTCTCAGCCCTTTCGCGAAGTGGCTAACTAATCCGTCACAAATTCCGTCACAAATTCTGCACAACTGATCGATAGGATGGACTTTTAGCCGTTGCGGCCTGTTTGGCCTGCGTGCTTTTATTAGCCCAAGTAACTCCCCCTCTCTGTCTTTGGTATCTTGCTAGATCAACTAAGAAATTTCCTACGCGTTGCCAAGCATACCTGGAGTGATCCGCGTGTGCCTTTGTTGGCCAGGATTTTTGTTGTCATTGCTCCGTTGTACTGGATAAATCCATTCGATTTGATACCAGACTTGCAACCAAACGGCCATCTTGACGACATAACCCTTGTCATTTTACTGGTCGTGATGGCCCTTCGGCTGGTGCCCAAGGAAGTCTTTCGAGATGCACGCAACGCAGTCAATCCGGCGGTTTGTACCGTAATGTGCCTGGGCTTGGTGGGAATAACTGCTGCTGGGGCAGCTGGCATGAAGGCACCGGCCAAAGGTGTCGTATTCAGTCAACCAATCTTCTCATCAGTAAAGAAGATTAACGTCACTGCCATCGAAGCGCTCGGCCGGATTTGCAGTACCAATACCGGTGCTAAAGCCGACTCTAAACGCAATCCACAAAAAAACCTTGAACTGCAGGCAAAACTGCAGTCCCCCAATCATCCCTCAAAATGCTTTGCATCTTCCCACGCATCCACAGCCAACCCAACCAACAATCACCTCCATGACAAGGTTGATTTTGTCCACAAGCTTCTGGAAACAGACAGTCTAGACCTCCACAACCCGTTACCGGATGACGCCAACGATTCCCATAGAAATAAGAGCCTGCCTAGCTTCCTCACCAACAGGGGAGGGCAAAACCAACTCTATTGCGCTGAAGACGCGGGAGCATTCTTGCCGCTTTATAGACGCCCTCTTCAGATGCCGCAGCAATTAACGCTCGGCTTTTTTGTTGCTGAACGCCCTTCATGTGGAGGAGCTGGATGCTGCTGACAAACGCCTTAAACGCCCTCATTGAGTTTTTCTACCGCCGGAAAGTCCTGAGCATCCTGGGAGTTCTGGTGATTTTGGCTGGTGGCGTGTGGGCGCACTATACCCTGGAAACAGAAGCCTATCCGGAATTCACCAACCCGACTGTGCGCGTCATCACTTTAGCGCCAGGAAAGGGAGCTGAGGAAGTAGAGCGCACAATCACAATTCCTCTGGAAAAGGAACTCAATGCCATTCCTGGGGAGAGCTGGATGCGCTCCATTTCGATTTTAGGACTTTCTGTAATCAGCGTAGTCTTTGATGATGACAGCGTGCAGCTGCAAAACAGGCAGCAGGTGCTGGAGAGGATCGCTCAGGCTGATTTGCCCGATGGTATACAACCTGGCTTAGATCCGGACTCAGGCGGAATCGGGGAGGTTTATAGATACACTCTGAAATCAAAATATTTCTCGCCCATGAGCAGAAGAACAATCGAAGATTGGCAACTAGAAAGAGCGTTCAAGCAGATACCTGGAGTTATCG
>Ga0182024_10017918_pt1 | contig 13238 bp, 16 predicted proteins | sample P32metaG_FD_120480 | JGI IMG/M metagenome (GOLD analysis project Ga0182024, IMG submission 120480) | Permafrost microbial communities from Stordalen Mire, Sweden - P3-2 metaG (Illumina Assembly) | ecosystem: Environmental > Terrestrial > Soil > Wetlands > Permafrost | place: Sweden: Stordalen...
AGGGAGTCGACGAAGTCGTTCATGAACGTCTCGGTGGTGACATAGAGCACCTTGCGCATCGGGAAGTTCTCCTGGACGTAGTTCCCGATGGCGTGGAGCAGGTGGGTCTTGCCGAGCCCTGAGTCGCCGTAGATGAACAGGGGGTTGTAGGACCGGCCCGGGGTCTCGGCCACCGCCTGGGCGGCCGCGTAGGCCAGGCGATTGGAGGAGGCGGCGACGAAGGTCTCGAAGACGAACTTGGGGTCGAGCTGGACCGTCGCTGCCTCGCGGCCGGGCATAGCAGGCCCGGATCCATCATGCTCCGGCTCAATCGGGTAGCGCTCCGAGACATTCAGTCGGACACGGACAGGCGAGCCCAGTTCGTTGGCCAGCGTGTCCTCGATCAGGGATAGGAGACGGGTTTCCACCCGCTCCTTGATGAGACCGCTGGGGACAGAAAGGTCGAAGACGCCATGGGAGAATGCCACGGGCTCGATGGCCGACAGCCAGCGCCGCCATGTGGCTTCGGAAACCTGCTCGCGTACGGATGCGGTGCACCGCGACCAGAGTTCGATTGCCTGACTCATATCTTCAACCTCATGCATCCTCTACGCACTTTGCCTGAATTCGGCGGTATGTCAGCTGGCAACGCACCGGGGAGCTCTTGGCTCGGGGCCATATCGCAACCATCGGCGGCGTGCGGCCGAGCTGCCCACGGTCCGATGCACGGGGATTGGAACGTACTGATCGCGCGAACCCCATCAATTGTGGATAACTCCCATATATCTGTGGAAAACTCCCCCCTACCCATGGATATAATAGCAGAATTATAGGATAACATGCTCTAGCATAGGGATAACAAAGGCGAAAATGGGCATTTCGGTGAGGCGGAACTCGACGGCACGTGCGGCACTCCTAGCTACCTGCAGGGTCCGTGGAACCCGGATTGATCGACTGCAGCATCCGAGACTGCGCCACCCATCAGAGGTCGCTCAATGTGCCTTCGTATGCCGAACGGCGCCGTAGCGGTGGTCACCCCTTCTCGCTATCCCCTCACGCCAGGACAACCTGACGAGAAGTCGAAAGTGTCTCTAGCACTGTGGTGGGCGATCGCCCGTGCGTGGGAATTGTTCTGGCTGGCCATACCGATCTCACTGTTGGTTCTGTGTGTGCTGTTCGTCTGGAGCATCACGCATGAAGCAACCGCCACATCGCTTCTCCTGCAAGGAAGCGGCATTAGCGCCACCACGATCCTTTGGTCCGTTCACCGCATCATGCATGACCGCGGAACCAAAGGCGATTCCTAGGTAGCTCGAGTAAGAGCTGCAAGATGTTTAGGCGAGCGGACATCGAAATGTTGCGATACCCGAGATGTCGGTCGACATCACCAACCCGCGGCACACCATCCGACGGCTCGGGCCGGAGATCACTCCCCGGAGCCGTTGCCGCGTCCACGCTACAGGTTCGCCGAAGGAGTGGTGGATTCCCTAACTTGGTCCTCACGGTCTGAAGTTCTCGCAACGAATAGGCTGCCAGTGATGGTAGATGACACTTGGCTAAAAACGGATCTCCCGCTTCTTTGCGCCATCGTGGAGGTCGAGGCAGAGGGCTCGCCGGGCTGGATGATCGATCAGAATGAGGTTCTAGAACGGGCCGACCTCACGCTGGACCAAGATGAATGGATACGCGCAGTCATGCGGTTACAAGGTGGAGGCTACATAGTGGCAAATGTGCTTCGAGGCGGCGGCGGCGTTATGTCTTGCATTGTCAATGGGTCCCTCGAACCGGGACGACGTGCCACTGGGCAGTGGCCGCCTGACGACGCGTACCTCTCGTTGATTCAGGTCATAAATGAGCGCATTGACGCCGCTCCGGACGAACCGACCAAGGGTCGGCTTCGTGGAGCCCTCGACGGAGTTCTTGGAGTAGGCCGTGACATCGGTGTGGATGTTACGGCCGAGTGGTTGAAGCGGATAACTATGGGGTGAGCGGGTGTCACCAATCAGGCCCGTGTCTTGGACGGGATGACATCGAGAGCGATGTGGTTGGAAGGAGTTCAATGCAAAGAGGTCGTTCGTCTGTATCCGTTGGACAGCTGATTGAGGCGGGCCATCTCACGGCGGGGCAAGAGTTGCGTTATCGGCAACATTCTGATGCGACGGCAACCCTGGTGGACTCGGGTGCCATTGATTTCCGTGGCACGGTCTATCCCAGCCCCTCAGCGGCGGCCAGGGCTGCCAACTACGGCATTTCGACGAACGGTTGGTTGGCCTGGTTCGTCAATAGAGATGGGCGGTGGATTCCGCTGGCCCGCCTGCGAGAACACATAGGAAAAGGGGCCGATACCCAGGGTTCTTGATTAGCGAACACCTGTTCGGTACGCTCCCGAAGTAACAGGGGTGTAGTTTCCAATCCCGAGGGGAGGCTGGCGTGGGGAAACTAACCGTGTCGGTCGACAGGGAGACCGAGGGCCCGTCCAAACGCAAGGCCCGGGGCGCATTCTTCACCCCCGAAACGATCGCCGATTTTCTGGCGACGTGGGCCGTTCGCTCTCCCTCTTCGACGGTACTGGATCCCACCTGCGGCGAAGCGGCCTTCCTTCTGGCCGGTGGTCGCCGCCTGAAAGCCCTGGGAGCCGATGCCAGTACCTTTGACCGTCAAGTCTTTGGAATCGACCTCCATCGCCCTTCGCTGAAGGCTTCGATGATGGTGCTTAAGGCCGAAGGGCTGGATGCCCAGCTCTTCCCAGAGAACATCTTCGACATCCCAACGCCTGACCAGCTCGGATGTCCGTTGCCACTTGTCGATGCCGTTGTTGGCAATCCACCCTTTGTTCGCTACCAAGAACATCGAGGAACTGAGCGGCACATATCCGCTCAAGCGGCACTTCGCCAGGGAGTACGCCTCTCAGGCCTGGCCAGCTCTTGGGCGTCCGTCGTCATTCACGCGGCAGGTTTTCTGCAACCCGAGGGCCGGCTCGCCATGGTGCTTCCGGCCGAACTGCTGACCGTCCACTACGCCAAACCGGTACGACGCTGGCTTCGTCAGCGCTTCAGCGGGGTAACGCTGGTCATGTTTGATCGACTCCAGTTCGCCGACGCCCTTGAGAAGGTGGTTCTGGTTCTGGCTCATGGGTCAGGTGGCTGCGAGAGCTTCAATCTCGTGTACATCAATGATGCCGATGATCTGGCGGATCTTCAGTTTGGTGACGCCACTACCGTCATGCCTGCTAGCGAGGGAAAGTGGACCGACCTCTTACTGCCCCTGCATGAACGGCGGCTCTTTCGTTCGGTCGCTGACGAACACTTCACTCGGCTCGAGACTTTTGGTTCACCCCTACTTGGGACGGTCACTGGGGGTAATGATTTCTTTGCGTTGTCCGAGCCAACCCGCGAGCACTACGGATTAGAGGGAGATCAGGTCCAGCCGATGTGCCCGCCGGGGACTCGCCATCTCCAGGGGTTGAGTTTCGGCAAGGGCGATTGGAACCGTCTCCGGGACCATGGTGATCGCGTCTGGATGTTCTACCCGGATGCAGATGACACTTCGCCTGGCGTTAAGCGATACATCAAATATGGCAAGGCACAAGGTGTCGATGAGGCTTACAAGTGCCAGATTCGCGAGCCGTGGTGGCGACCACCCCGGGTTGCGCCACCCGATCTCCTCTTCACTTACATGAGCCATCACTACCCTCGCCTGATTGCGAATGCTGCCGGGGTGACCTTCGTCAACTCGATGCACGGAATCAAGCTGCGACCCAAGCTGGGGGTAGCCAAGCAAGCTCTGCCACTGCTGGTCTTGAACTCGGTCACGATGCTTGGCGCCGAGGTCCAAGGGCGCTCGTATGGCGGCGGGATCTTGAAGATGGAGCCCCGGGAGGCGGCAAGTCTGCCCGTTCCCAACATCGAGGCTCTGGAGAAGGCCTGGGGCTGCCTCAAGGACGAACGGCAGCACTGGGACACTCAGCTCCGAAAGGGGGTGTGGGTCGAGGTCGTCAAGCGGGTTGACCAGGTACTTCTCCACGAAATACTAGGCCTTGATCTTGACAAGGTGCATCAGCTGCACGAATCGGCCCGGACGCTGCGCGAGCGGCGGATGGGGACATCGCCCACGGGGTAGGCAAGTCGCGATTCAATACACCGTATGGCGGCATCTGATGACGAGACGGCTGTCAGCCGCCTTGAAGCTTCTGTCGGGCATCCAGGCGACAAGTGAGACGCACTGAAGGCCCAGATTCAAGCCAACGCCACCAGGGAGTTCAGCGTCATCGAAGAGGCCTGGCTGGATGTGCTCCTCACTCTGGACACCTACCGCAGCCAAGAAATCGTGCCCCGAGGAATGGGCAACCCGAAGATCACGCCGGCCAAGCGATTGGCCGGGATCTACAGGAATAAGGGCAACTGGTATGCCGACCTGATCGCCCTGTTGCTAAGCAATCGCACGTCACAGAGTCTGGCGCCGCGGTCTCGTATTGAAGGCTTCTCACAGCTCCACCAGATCGATGTGGCGTGGCCGGATCGGAGTGTCAAGCCGATTCAGGACCCCCTCATCTGCCTCGAAACGAAAGTCACCGGGGCTCCGAGCTACGGAGGCACAGGTGAGCGTAGAGCGATGGCCGACTGGACCAATCGGCGCAAGGAACTGAAGTTTGCGGCAACCGATCTCAAACTGAATCGGCGCCAATCCGAGACCACGATCGATCATTGGGATGTCTGGCGACTGAGCGAAAAGCCAAAATGCTATTTCCTGTGGGGAGCGCGGCTGACGGCCACTGATGACATTCAGAAGATGGTCAAGGAGGTGCAGGCGCTCACTAACACATATCTTGATGGCGCGGCAATCGTGGCGTGGCGGCTCGTCAAAGGCAAGTACGAGGCGGTGAGCGTCACGGCCAAATCTCCTGCCGATCGAGTTTCCTCTGTCGATGACCTTCTCCGACGAATCGCTACTGAAATCAAAGAGCTTGCACCCAAGGGGGCCCCGCCGCTGCCGGTGGTTCCAGCGACAAGAGCGGTCAACGTCTCAGAGCTTGAGAGTGGAGAGGGCGGCGAAGCTGCTGATCGATGAGCGACGGCGGATGGCCGATGGTCTCCGGTTACAGTGGCACGCCTCGGTTCTGAGTAGGCCCAGGAACATCGACCGTTGGCCAGCACATATCCTTTGTTGATGGATTGGCTCGACCGTCCCATCCGAGCGGGTGACCGCTTCCTTCCGCTCACCCCGTGCCGGGTCAGCTCCTGGGGGAACACCTGGTTTCTGGAGCCGAACGAAGGCGAGGGTGGACGTTGGGCCCGCGTCTCGCGCTCCTATGCCCAAGAGGAGCCTATAGAGGTCGCTGAACCCGGCTGGCAGCCTTACGAGTGGATCGTCTGGGGTACCGACAGTTCCGATTACCGGCTGAGGATCGGGGTGGGTCGTCAGGGCCAACTCACCGGAATCATCGAGGACGTTCAGGGGGAGTGGTCGACCAAGCGGTCACCGGAGTGAGGATGTGTCATACCCTCGGATCAGCATGGTGGGTGCCGCGAGGCCGGGGAGCCGTGGCAGTTGAAAGGGCTCACTCGATTGTCTTCTAATAAGAGGGGTTAGCCCCCAACCGAGAGGCTACCTACGGTTCTCGAAGTCCAGCGAGCCAGGTTGGGAGACATAGATTGCGGCCCCCCTTCCGTAGGTCCCCTTCCGTGTGTCGTCGTCGGTCTTGTACGACAATCGTCCTCCGAACCCTAGTTCTCGTAACGCAACCAGCACTCGCCTCACATCATCGAGATCCTCGAAATCGTGGGTGTAAACGCACGTCACGAGCACACGCTGGCTAGCTTGAAACCCACTCGGCCGAGACGTAGCTGCCTTGGCTGAATCACCAAGGCTGCCCGATTCAGTGGCGATCCGGATCTTCTCCCACACCACATCGTGATCCTTCACGGGTGTGTACAGCAGCCACTTACCCGATCGTGTGTGGTCACGATCGGAGCTCGGAAGCGACACGGCGTAGATCCAAGGGTCGTCAGTGACTTCAGTCGGATTGCGAACAGGCCCCCCGAATCCAGACATCTCAGCCCAGGCCGACTCGAACTCCTCGGCGGACAGTCGAAGCCCCTTGGGATCATCCATCAGCACCTGGCGCCAGTACTCTTGAGCGCCAAGCGGCGAAACCACGGATTCGGCGGAGAGTCGATCGGCGGCCTCGGGGAGATCCTCACCGTCGCGAGGTCCCGGCCCGGTGTACGGCTTGGTCATCGGGCTGCCCGAGCGCGGCGGGGAGTGGCGTACGACATCCGCTTCCAATATTGCAGCTACGGATGACCCATGCTTCCTTGGATCAGTAAGCCGACCTGGAGACTTGACTCTTCGCCTCTTTCAGTTTCGGAAACGCACGGTCCGATTGTCACTATCCAAGTCTCAATCGGTGTGTGGATTTCGAAGGCTTTCGAATCGCCCTAGGACACCCCGGTAGCCCCCGCGCTCCAGCAACTCGTCCATGAAGTCAGCCACAAAGCTCCGGTTCGCCGATTCCCTCGTGGAGCCGCAAGTCAGTGGCCACGGATCCAGTCGCACGTGGTCGTTGACGCTTACTGCACCGGGAAGCCGGGTGAGATCTGATACCTTCACGAGTCGTTGGAACTCGACACCTGAAAGCGTCATCCAAGCTCCGACGTAGCCAGTCCTGAGGTCGCCGGCGGGAAGCAGATGTTCACCGATCTCCCTGGCCAGAGTCGGAACCACCATGAGTTCGAGCAGATAGTCAGCGAACTCGTCTAGCGACAAGGCGGCCGGGATAGGCGGTGGCGTTGTCGCGTGGCGGATCGTATCGGGTCGTCTGTCGTGGTCAAGTTCCAGAAGATTGAACATTAGGTCACAGGCCACCCGAAGAGCTGGTACGAGTTCACCGTTTGGTTGCGGTCGCCAACCAGTTCCAACTCCGCATCTGGCTACGAATGATTGCTGGTTGGGGGTCGGCCAAGCCGGGCGAAACACCAACTCGGTGAAATCGACCTGGCCGCTGCCATGCACTTCCCAATGGACTTCGTCGTCCCAGTGCCAAACCGGTGCGAGGCCTCTGAGCCAACGGGTCAATGGTGACGCTTCCAACGCGTCAATCAACCACCGTTCTCGGGCTTCACCGCGAATCTTGGTCGCAGTACCAGCGGTGGCGCTCGATGCTGGGATTGCCGGTAACGCCACTCCCACTCGAAGGACCATCTCCGGTTGTTTGGGGCCAAACGGGACCAACCAACTATTTGGTGCGAGTTGATGCATCTCCGCTTCGCTAGAGGGGTATGCCGGTACTGGATACTCGGGCAGGGCTTGATTTTCCCCACCCAGTACTGGTGGAGTAGGACCGCCCGCCTCGATCGATCCACCAGCAGTGACGTTGCCCTCAGCCCGAATGTCTTTTCCAGCATTGATATGTCCCCCGGCGGAAATCGACCCCTTTGGGGAGGGCCGTTCTTGGGGACCTGCCAATGCAGCCACGCGAGCCTGGAGCCGATCATGGCGGATTCGCCACCTCAACCTCTCCGTCAATGCCCAGAAGGCGAAAATCGCCAGGGCCCCGACCAAGTACCAAACAGCTCCGGGGTGGTGCGCGTGGGAGACGTATCCGTAGAGCGAGACCAAAAAAACCAAGGCCGATAGCACCCAGTATCCGACGCGAAGCGGCGACCAGCCGTTGTCCACCCACCGTTCGATCGGACTCCACGCCACCGCGTGAGCCTAGGACTCGGTCGTCCCGTCGCTCTCGATTTCGTACCGGTCGACTCGCCCGCGTGGTCTGGGGGAGGCCTTCAGAGAGCTGTCGCACGACTAAACGGGGCACCTATCGGTGTTTGACGCTCTCCCTCGGAGGTTTCAGCCCCCTAACCAGTTCACCCGGGTCAATGCCGAGCCCAGCTGCCAGCTTAAGGAGGTTGTGCAGGCTGATGTTGCGTTGGCCCCGCTCGACCTGACCGAGGAAGGTCCAGTGGACCCCAATGTGTTCGGCCAAGGCTTCCTGGCTGAGTCCCATTTTGTGGCGAAGGGCCCGGACACGCTCACCAAGGCTGCCGGCGGCTGGAGAGATTGGGGATGCCATCCCTGCAACCCCATACGTCCCGACCCTCTGTGACCAGAGTAAATACATCCCAACTAGATAAGTCCTAGTATGCGGTCGACCCGGGCGGCCCTGAAGAAGGAGAAGAACCGGTGTTTAGATCCCCGGTAGTGAGGGGTGCGGCGCTAACGGCGATCGCCATCACGGTGGCATTCCTCTTGGGTAGTTGCGGCGGCAGCAGCGAAGCGGGGGTAGGCACGACCTCCACTACGTCGACGCTCCCACCGTTACCACCGTCAACGAGTTTGCCAACGGAACCCCCCACCACGACCCAGACGGACACTGGGAGCCAGTCCCTAGGGCAAGTCAACTACTCGGATCCCCAAGGTGACACAGCGGTGATGACACTGGACGGTTCCGCTCCCGTTGACGCCAGCCAAGTGCCGAGTGACGTTGTCGCTGCCTGCCAGCAGACCGACGATCCTTACTATCTGGAAATGGATGTTGGTCGATCCAAGTTCGAACGAATGGACGGCACATTCACCCTCACGTCCAACCTGGCAGCCAATCTTAATTGGTACTTTGACAACCCTGCTCAATCTTATGGTGGTAGCGGGGGGACGGTGAAGGCCGAGATCGTCAACGATCCAACGTCCGGTGCGGTGTGCGCCGACCCCGTTGAGAACGGATTTGGCCAGTCGGACGCCAAGCCAGGAGTGAGTTACTCGTTCACAATCTGGGTGGTCTTCCCAAATGTGGTGTCACCCACTTCTCCGACCGGTCAGGGCGCCATTGCCGCCGTTAACTTCTCTGTGCCCTTGGTGAACATCGCCAGCGGCGGCGGTGCTTCGGTCAATGCTGTCTCTGGGCCCGGGTTTCTTCAATGTGAAGGATTCGGATCCGGAGCGGCTGCGGGGAGTCTCTTCTTTCCCGTCGGAAGCGTTCAGGGAACTTGCCCGTGATATCTGTGTGGCGTTTAGTAGTACCAGAGGGATGGACAATCATACGAGCGTCGATTAGCGCAACACCGACGCCGGTCGTCTCCCCACCATCGGATGGCCTCCTGATGCCCCTCCGTCGGCTGGAGTCCTGCCCGTGAACTTCAACATCTTGTCCGTTCGGTCGGCGGACGACGAGCCGACGACCTGGTACCCGACGCTGGATCACGCCCTGGCGCCGATATTTGAGCCAACTGACGGCGTTGATCCGATCACCCTGCCCGTTTCCGGCCTATCGGTCCTGATACCCATCAACGGCCAGCTTCAGCGAGTGCTCGGCTCCACGACCGACCTTGACGGTCTCCTCTGGATCACGAACCAACGGATCATCGTGCGCTGCAAGAACTACGACAAGGTCACTTGGAATCGTCAGAACACGGCTAACACCATCTTCTTCGGGCTGGGAACCGAGGTGGCTTTTCACACGGCGTCCAAGCTTTATCGCCGGGCCAAGTCTGCCCGGAAGGCATTCGTCGGTCACTTGCACTACCCCTGGATACGCAGCGTGCAGTACCAGATGGAGGAAGGGAAGAAGTTTCCGCCCGCGGTTCGCTTCAGGATGACGAAGCGGTTGCAGAACCAGACTGGGCAAGACATGTACCTACAGCTCGTCCTGAAGGGGGGCACCGATTCGTCGGACGTCGCTCGTCAGATCATTCAGAGGTGCTTAGCGTGGTGGGACGTCGATCAGGCGGGTCTGGCCCCCGAGGTGAGAACTCGGGTACAAGCGCTCCAGGTCATGGACCTGCCGGTCCCAGATACCGGCATGATGGCCACAGTCGACTTCCCGGTGTTCCGGCTGACCAACACCGACAAGGTCTATCCGTAACGTCGAGGCACGGCTTGAGCCTAAGAACGGGTGGGTCAAGCGAGAAGAAATCCTGCAATCGGCTTGACAGCCTCGGCTTTGGCGACCCCCTACGGGGTTGCGATGGTCGTGTCGGAGATACCGGCAGGAAGGCAGGTGTGCCGCGAGCCGGCTAGCTGTCCGAGGCCACCGACGAGCTGACCGGCGACATTGAGTCATCCTCGACGCACGGCTGTCCATCGGCCGGCTGGCACTTCGTCCCGGGCGGATGCCGGTGCCACCACCAAGTCAGTCCATATTGGAGGTTCGGCACGATGTCCCGGTACTCCGCATGGAACGACAGCGCTCCCTGCACCTCGAACTCTGGCGTGTATGTCGGCAGATAGTCGGCATGAAATCCTTCTGCTCTCCATACCTTGTTCGGTCTGACTACGAAGTTGGCCGTGAAGAACATGCGACGAACCTCGCGAGCAATAAAATACATACCGGAATAGAGCTTTGGCTCAAGTCGGAGGTTGAGTCTATAGGCCCAACTGTGCAGCTCACTAGGCACGTAATCCACTGGCGATACGGTAAACCTCACCCCACAAGGTGCTTGACCCGGATTGTTCGTCTGATGGGACATGTAGGCATCGGTGTCCTCCTCGGGACAGCCGACGCTCTCGGTTGCGCAGTTCGAAAGTGGTTCAACCGTGACCGTTACCGAACTTGGAAGGTGGAAGCTCGGATGGTAATGCATGTTTGCGGGCAACACCGCACGGTTGAGGATGTCGATCGCTTCGATCTGCCGTCGATCATTGACCCAAAACGTATACTCCTCATCGATCCACTCAACCGCGTCCTTCCTAAGGACGCGTTCGGCCAGTATCTGCATAAACTCAACCTCTGGACCGTGCCGCCACACGGATACCGAACACCCGATACCTAGCTCCCGTAAGGCCTCACTTCGCCGGGTGTCTGCATCCCAGGAGTTGCCATCGAGACCGAGAAGAACGTCATAGGCCCGCCGTACTCTGTGAGCCTCTATGGATCCTCCGCTCTTTGGTACGCCACGAACGTCCTGATCGATCGAACCAATCGCCATGCGTAGTTTCTTGCTAACGGACCCGGCCACCACCCTTCGATTGGTGCCCTCCTCGGCGAGAGTTCGCAAGTGCCGAGTCGTCGGAATCTGCGCGGGTAGATCGCGCCACCTCACCATCTGGTGCAGTTCCTCGGCGATTCCTTCGACATCAGCCATGACGGCCATCATCCTAACGATGGCACCTGCGCATCTGCAGGCGGCCGGCGCTGCGTGCGCATGGCCAGGGTGTCTGATCAAAAAGTACGCGGTGGCTCAGAGGTCGCGTCGATGCAACCTCTGAGCCCCGCGTGTATGAGCCCTAGGACGTAGCGTGTCTATGACCGAAGAATTAGCGCGGCATCGAGGAGTCGCCTTGTAGCTTCGCTGCTCGGCCCACTCTCAACGATCTTGGTAGCCCGGTCCGCAAGTACTCCGCCGAACACCTCGCTGTCCGGGTCGAAGGACACGCCTTCGGAAGAGATGACGGTGCCCACGAAGAACGTGAGGGATCGCATCCAGTCGTTGACAGTGACAAGCGCATCGAGTTGGCGAGTCTCTTCAAGTCGGATCCGAACGAACGGCAGAACGGATTCCGGATCCTGGTCTCGCTGGCGCAGAGCCAGTGATACTTCTAGCCCAGCTTCGAGTTCGATTGGTGCTCGATCACAATCGGCTGTGTCGCCGGAAAACATCATTACTACTACGAGTTCTTCGTCACTAAGGGGTGCTTCAGAGGTACGTTCGGTTCCCATTGTGCTGCTCCAAATGCCGGGTATAACCATCTATCCGGAATGGACAGGGTGGTCTCAACACGGTGTCGAGGACGGCGGCTTGGACTGTGTGGTCAGCGCATGCCGCCGTCTACAACCGAGAGACAGGAATCGAAACCTACAAAGGGTACGATACATATTGAGACATGTCAATGGGTAATAAGACGAGGGTCGGTTCTCCTTACCTGGCAATATGCATCCAGTAGTGGCCCACGCCCTGTCTGATCGCCCCTTCCTGCTCCCAGCGCCAGAACTCAGCCAATCTGCCAGAAGCTGAGCCGGATCGCATCCGGCCGCTCGTGTCGGCTGTGCCTATGTCACGTCGGCGAGCTACTCACCCGTTGGAGCCACTCTTCATGCCCCCACATCGCCAGCCCAAGGCTGGCGAGTGGGTCAAGGCGGAGTGTCGGTGGTGCGGTTTCCAAGGGCGACTGGTCGAGGTGACGCGTAGCAGGCATATCTGTCTCGACGAAGGGAGAAACGATTATGGGAAGCAGCCTCGTACGGAGGACGACAGCGTCTCTGGTTTATCGGGGGTCTCGTGAGATCCGGTCCATCGAGCGGCAGACCGCCCTCGCGCTCGCCTACGAAGACGGTGAGGCGGATGTTGTCGACGAGCGCATCCGCAATGGTTTCGCCCTTGCCCTCCGGGCTGGCGAACGGCTGACCGTCCTCAACCGCACCAACTCGGAACTTGCTGTTGACAATGTGGAGTTGGAAATGAGCCTGCGGGTCCTTGAGAGGTCGGTGACCTTCCAAGCTGGCGACCTGATCACCTCCTACATGCGACGCTCACGATGACCCACTTCATCATCTACATCGGCGCCAGCGGTGTTGGCCTGTTCCTGCTCTGGGCAGCTTGGTGTCTCATCAGCGTGGTGCGGGATCCGCAACAAGGAGGCCGGGAAGCCCGGCGAGCCAAAGAAACGAGAGAGAAGATCGACTCGTTATTCAGCGAGGCCCACCAGCGGGTGGTGAGCGAAGCGATGCGACATCGCCGAGGGTGGTGAACGCCCTACGGCAACGCATAGTGAGTGCGCTCTTCACGGTGGTCGTGGTCTGCGTTGGCGTTCGCGTAGCCGCCGATTTCACTGCACCCTTGATCGGGCCGCTCATTGTGCTGGCCTGTCTTGTCGGTTTGGTGTCGTTCGTCATCCGAAATCGCTAACGAAAGCGCCAATCTGCCAAGAAGTCATACCGAACAAATACCGAAAACTGTCACTTCAGACAAAGCCTCCGCACCTGCCGTTGCGGTACAACGTCAACAGCACGTCGCTCCCGCCGACGTCTCGGTGCACCTCATGCACAGAGCGCTGGGCGGAGCCATGCCAACGAACGAAAAGGGGGACGCCAATGAGTTGGATAATTCGCACAAACCCGCTGGAGGCTTCAGATGGTTGAGCCTGTCCTCATCCTCGGAGTCGCAGCTGGGATCGGACTCTCGGCGACGGTGGCCGTCGCCGCTGTCCGGTCTCACAACCGTCGGTGCTGGTACCGGGAGCTGGAGACCTATCGACTGCGTCTGCCCGGTGACCTCGACCTGGGCTCCCTCGTCACCGTCCTCGACGGGTTGTCCGGCACCTTGCCGAAC
>Ga0182024_10017919_pt1 | contig 13238 bp, 13 predicted proteins | sample P32metaG_FD_120480 | JGI IMG/M metagenome (GOLD analysis project Ga0182024, IMG submission 120480) | Permafrost microbial communities from Stordalen Mire, Sweden - P3-2 metaG (Illumina Assembly) | ecosystem: Environmental > Terrestrial > Soil > Wetlands > Permafrost | place: Sweden: Stordalen...
AGCCCGTCGAGCAGAGCCTCGGCGCTGGGTTCGTAGATGTAGTCCCGATGTTGCTGCAGGTCCTTTTCATCGGTGGGCTCAACCGGCAGCAGTTGCGACACCGCGCCCTTCTGGCTCATGGTGTTGACGAACACGTTGTGTACGAGCAGCAGCCGATCGATGTCGCCGGCGTGATATTGATCGAGCATGACCTTCATGCTGCCGATCAACTGGACGATTTGCGGCCGGTCGCCCAGGTGCGTCGCGGTGGCGGCAACATTGAGGCCCAATCGGCGAAAGAAGGCCACGGCCTTGGTGCCGATCAAGCACAACTGGATATTCTCGCCCCTGGCCTGCGCGGCCTTGATGGCGGTCAATGCCACCTTGAATAAATTGATGTTCAAGCCGCCGGCCAGCCCGCGGTCGGTGCCGATGATGATGATGCCCGTGCTCTTGGCGGGCCGCTCGACCAGGAACGCATGCTTGTACTCGGGATTCGCAAAGCGCAGATGGCCGATGACCTGGCGGATTTTCTCCGCATAGGGGCGCGCGGCGCGCATGCGGTCCTGCGCCTTGCGCATCTTGCTGGCCGCGACCATCTGCATGGCCTTGGTGATCTTCTGAGTATTCTTGATACTCGCGATCTTCGCCCGGATTTCCTTGGAGCCTGCCATGCCTTACACCGTTGCGAAGAATTCTTCGCAGCATTTCTTCAACGACTCTTCCACATCCTTGGACAAGTCCGGCTTGTCGATGATGGTCTTGAGCATGGCGCCGTAGTTGGTGCGGGCGAAGGACTGCAGCGACGCCTCCGAATCGACCACCTTGCGGCGCTCCACCTTGTCGAAGAAGCCGTTGTTGGCCGCATACAGCGACAGCGCCATTTCCGCGACCGACATCGGTGCGTACTGCTTCTGCTTCATCAGCTCTTGCACGCGGATGCCGCGATCGAGCTGCTTGCGGGTCGCTTCGTCGAGATCCGAGGCGAACTGCGAGAAGGCTGCCAGTTCCCGATATTGCGCCAGAGCCAGGCGCACGCCGCCGCCGAGCTTCTTGATGATGTTGGTCTGCGCGGCGCCGCCGACGCGCGACACCGAGATGCCGGCGTTGATGGCCGGGCGCATGCCGGCATTGAACAGATCCGATTCCAGGAAGATCTGGCCGTCGGTGATCGAGATCACGTTGGTGGGCACGAAGGCGGTCACGTCGCCAGCCTGGGTTTCGATGATGGGCAGCCCGGTCAACGAGCCCGTCTTGCCCTTCACGCGGCCGTTGGTGGCTTTCTCCACGTACTCTTCGTTGACGCGCGCGGATCGCTCCAGCAGGCGCGAATGCAGGTAAAACACGTCGCCGGGGTAGGCTTCGCGGCCCGGCGGGCGGCGCAGCAGCAGCGAGATCTGACGATACGCAACCGCCTGCTTTGACAAATCGTCGTACACGATCAAGGCGTCCTCGCCGTTGTCCATGAAGTACTCGCCCATGGCGCAGCCGGCATAGGGAGCGAGATATTGCATGCTGGCGGGCATCGAAGCGGACGCCGCGACGATGATGGTGTGCGCCAGCGCGCCGTGCTCCTCGAGCTTGCGCACCACATTGGCGACCGAACTCTGCTTCTGGCCGATCGCGACGTAGATGCACTTAACGCCGGTGCTCTTCTGGTTGATGATGGTATCGATGGCCACCGCAGTCTTGCCGGTTTGGCGGTCGCCGATGATCAGCTCGCGCTGGCCGCGGCCGACCGGCACCATCGAGTCGATGGCTTTCAGGCCGGTCTGAACCGGCTGCGACACGCTCTTGCGGAAAATCACGCCCGGCGCGACGCGCTCCAGCGGCGCCTTCACGGTCGCATTGATCGGACCCTTGCCGTCGATCGGCGTGCCCAGGGAGTCGACCACCCGCCCCAGCAGTTCCGGGCCCACCGGCACCTCGAGAATGCGTCCCGTGGTCTTCACGGTGTCGCCCTCGACGATGCCCTTGTAGTCGCCCAGCACCACGGCGCCGACGGAATCCTGCTCCAGATTGAGCGCCAGACCGAACAGCTCGCCGCCGAACTGCAGCATTTCGCCGTAGCGTGCGTCGCCGAGTCCGTGAATGCGCACGATGCCGTCGGTGACGCTGACCACGGTGCCGACCGTGCGATCTTCGGTCGCCGACTGGAATTTCTCGATGCGCGCCTTGATCAGGTCGCTGATTTCCGATGCCTTGATGGACATAATGTCTTTCCTAATTCAATTGGTTCAATTAGCCAAATCGGACGCCAGTCTCTGCAGACGGCCCTTGATCGATCCATCGATGACGAGATCGCCTGCGCGAATCACGGCGCCGCCCAGCAACGATGCATCGACGGCGGTCGTGATGCGCACGTCGCGCTTGAATCGGCTCTTCAGGGATGCGATCAGCTTCGCCTGCTGAGCCGCGTCCATCGGCACGGCCGAGGTGACTTCGACATCGACCTCGTTTTCGTACTGCGCACGCAGCAGCTCGAACTGCAGCGCGATTTGCGGCAGCGCTTCCAGCCGCTTATTTTGCGACAACAAACGCACGAAATTTTGCCATTGGGCATCGATGCCGCTGCCGCCCAAGCCCGCGAACATCGACACGATCTGATCGGCGCTCAGCTTCGGGCTGGTGAGCAGATCCGCGATGCGCGGATCTGCGCTCAAGGCCGCGCCCAGGTGCAGCGCCGTCGACCAATCGGGCAAAGCCTTGGCGTCGCGCGCCGACATGAAGGCCGCTTTGGCATAGGGGCGGGCGATGGTGGCCGCCTCAGCCATTGGCGACCTCCAACTCCAGCTTGTCGAGCAGCTGGGCGTGGGTCTTCGGATCGATCTCGCGCTCCAGCAGATGCGAGGCGCCGAGCACCGCGAGACCCGCGACCTGCTTGGCCAACGCGGCGCGCGCACGCGTCGTGTCGAGCGCTATTTCTTCGTGCGCCTGGCTGACGATGCGCTGGCCCTCGGCGATCGCGGTTTGCCTGGCTTCCTCGATGATCTCGGCCGAGCGCTTGGACGCCTGGTCGACGATCTGCGCAGCCTTGTCGCGCGCCTCGCGGATCAACTCCTGCGCCTTCACCTTGGCATCATCCAGGTCTTTTTGAGCCTTGTTGCCGGCGGCGAGGCCTTCAGCGATCTTCTTCTGCCGTTCTTCGATCGCGCCGATGATAAAAGGCCAACCAAAGTGCATGACCACCAAAACAACCAGGAAGAACGCCAGTCCTTGGATGATCAGCGTGACTGCAATGTCCATGCCGTTAAGCTCCTACGACCATTGACGCTTACTTCGCGGCAAATGAACCGGTGAAAGGATTGGAGAAAATCAACAGCAGCGCGATCGCAACACCGATCATGGGAACCGCGTCGAGCAAGCCGGCGACGATGAACATCTTGGTCTGCAGCATCGGGGTCAGTTCAGGCTGACGCGCCGAACCTTCCAGGAATTTGCCGCCCAGGAGCGCGAAGCCGATTGCGGTGCCCAAGGCGCCTAGGCCGATCAGCAGGCCGACGGCGATCAGCGTGAAGCTCATTACTTGAGCGAGTTGAGGTGCGTTTCCCATCTATATCTCCAGAGTCTAAAGGTCGGTTGTTGGTGAATTTAGTGATTGTCTGAGCCGTGTTTTTCGGCCGCCTTGCTCATGTAAACGAGGGTCAACATGCCGAAAATGAATGCCTGCAGCGTGATGATCAGAATGTGGAACACGGTCCAGCCTGCATCGCCGAGCAATTGCAATAAGCCCCACACGTAGGTGGTCGGGTGCGAGAACGAGGACTCCAGGGTCAGTCCCGCGAGCAGCACGAAAATCAATTCGCCGGCATACATGTTGCCGAACAGTCGCAGCGATAGCGACAACGGCTGAACCAGCTCCTCGATAACGCGCAACAGCAAATTGAACGGCGCCAGGAGTATCTTGCCGACCATGCCGGGGGCCTCGAACGGCGCGGTGAACCACTCCGCAAAAAAACCGACCACGCCTTTTTCGGAGATGCCGATGTACCAAAGCAGCAGGAAAACGCAAATCGCCATCCCGAGGGTGGTGTTCACGTCCGCGGTGGCCACCGTGCGCAGATGCGGTACGCCAGCCCGCTCGGCAGCCCAAGGAAGAAGATCCACCGGCAGCAAGTCGAGAAAGTTCATGAGGAAAACCAGGACGAATATCGTGATGGCGAGCGGCGCGATCAGCTTGCTCTTGCCGTGAAAGGTGTCCTTGACGATTCCGTCGACGGCCTCAACGAGGATCTCCACCGCCGCCTGCAGTTTGCCGGGAACACCGCTCGTCGCCCGCCGCGCTACGATGCAAAAAACGAGAACGAACAACAGCGCGATGCAGAACGTGAAAAGAATGGTGTCCAGATGGAAAGACCAAAAGGCGCCGCGTCCTTGATTCACCGTCAGGAAAGTCAAATGGTGATGGATATACTCCGTCAACCCGCCAGTTTCGCCCTCGGACGCCGCCATTCAATTTCCTCGTTTCGTAGCAATCAAACTCAACCAGTGACCGAACTGCGCAACCACGACGCCTATGATCAAGGGCGCCGGCGTCAATCTAAGGCGCGCCAATGCCGCCCATAGCGCCAACACATACCAAACCCATTTCAGCGATTCGGCCGCAATCATGGCGCGGTACAACTTGCCCGCCGCCGCGATTCCCGGCGCAAACATGCGCCACCCGAACAGCGCACTGCCCACGGCGACGATCAGGCCGCCGATGAACCCTGCCAATGCCTCAGCAATTCCCCTGAATATCCCAAACAACAACCCTGTCAGGGTTGCGCAGGCCGCTTGCAGGAGCACGACTCGTAGGACGGGTCGTTTTCCAAGGCCGGTAATGTTCATGTTAATGGGGCCGGTCTTAAACACCGGCGTGCGGCAGCTGCACTCGCCAGTTTTATTGGCATCGTCGCTGCCCAAAAAGCCGGCGCATTATAGAGAGGCTTGGGCCCAGGCTCAAGCCAATGATCGCACATAGTTTTTTTAACATTAACGGTGCCGACGGCACCGGGCCTGTGGGGGTAGACGAGAACTATTGGATATGGGACAAAATTCCCTCGAGTTCATCGAGGCTGTTATAGCTCACCACCAACTTGCCCTTTCCCGAGGTGGCGTGCTGAAACAGCACCTTGGCCCCTAATTTGTCGGCCAATTCCCGCTCCAAACGCCGAATATCGGGGTCCCCGGCATTCGATTCGGGCTTGTCGGGCGCCGCCGGGGCTACCAGCCGCCGCACCAACGCTTCGGTTTCCCGCACCGAGAGTGCTTTCTTGGCGACCAGTCCCGCCACCTCGATTTGCTGCCGGCGCGACGTCAGCCCCAACAGCGCCCGCGCGTGGCCCATCTCCAGACGGCGGGTTTCGAGCAATTCCTTGACCTCATCGGCCAAATCCATCAATCGCAGCAAGTTGCTGACCGCCGCACGGGATCTCCCCACGGCTTCGGCGGCGGATTGGTGCGTCAAGCCGAATTCCTCGACCAGGCGCTGCAGCGCCCGCGCCTCCTCCAACGGATTGAGGTCCTCGCGCTGAATGTTCTCGATGAGGGCCATGGCGACGGCCGCCTCGTCCGGAACATCGCGGATCACGGCGGGAATCTCGGTAAGGCCTGCCATCTGCGCCGCGCGCCAGCGCCGCTCCCCGGCGATGATTTCGTAGCGCTGCGATACTTCAGCCGAGGGCCGCGCCAGCGGCCGTACCAGGATGGGCTGCACCAGGCCTTGCGATTTGATCGAGTCGGCCAGTTCGCCCAAGGTCTCCGGCCGCATGTCGATGCGGGGCTGATACTTGCCTCGCTGCAGCAGATCCAGCGGCAGGTTCGCCATGCGATCACCGGCCGCGGGCAGCGCTTCCGCCGCCGCGGGCGGGATGACACGGCGCGCGAGCAGCGGACTCAATTCCGCAAGGCCACGACCTAGAGACGGCTTTTTGCCGGACATGCGCATTCTCGAATGATCAGATGATCGATTATACGGGCGCGGTAGGGCGCTCGTCGCGGCGAATCATCTCTCCCGCGAGGGCCAAATAAGCCAGCGCACCGCGCGATTCCTTGTCGTGAAACAGCGCAGGTTTGCCGAAGCTCGGCGCCTCCGCCAAGCGCACGTTGCGCGGAATCACGGTACGGAACACCTTGTCTTGGAAGTGCTCCAACAGCTGCGCGGATACTTCATTGGCAAGATTGTTGCGCGGGTCGAACATGGTACGCAGCAGACCTTCGATTTCCAGCGCCGGATTGATGCTTTCGCGGACTTGTTCGACGGTTTGCATCAGCGAGCTCAAGCCCTCCAGTGCGTAGTACTCGCACTGCATCGGCACCATGACGGAGTCGGCCGCCACCAAGGCGTTCAAGGTCAGCATGTTGAGCGACGGCGGGCAGTCGACCAGAATGACATCGAACTCCTCGCGCACCGAACTCAAGGCGTTGCGCAGCTTGAATTCGCGCCCGACCGCCATGGTGAGCAGGCGCACCTCTGCGGTGGTGAGATCCTGGTTCGCCGGCATCAGCATGAAACCGCCGTATTCGACCGCGACCAAGGCCTCCACCGCGCCGCAATCGCCGAGCAGCACATCGCAGCTGGTGCGCGCTTGCGAGTTCTTGTCGATCCCGCAACCCATGGTGGCATTGCCTTGTGGGTCCAGATCGATGAGCAGCACGCGGCGTCGGGTGGCGGTCAGCGAGGCGGCAAGATTGACTGCCGTCGTGGTCTTGCCCACCCCGCCCTTCTGATTTGCCACCGCGATCACACGCTTCATTTGCTTCTCATTTGGGCCGGAACGATTTCCACCAGATGCCGCTGATCGCCGAGCCCGGGCAGCGCCAGCCGATGCACGGCCAGCACCCGGAAGGATTTGGGCACTGCGGAAATTTCATCGTCCGGTCTCTTACCCTTCATCGCCAGCAGGCGCCCGGTGGGTGCACACAAGTGGCCGGCGTATGCCACGAAATCCGCCAACGAGGACAGCGCCCTGGCCGCCACTGTATCGAAAAGTTCGAAGGGTCTATAGTTTTCCGCGCGGGCGTTCACCACCTGTACATTGGCGCAGCCCAACGCTTTAGCCGTTTGCTCCACGAACCGCGACTTCTTGCCGGTGGCTTCGATCAGCGTGAAGCGCCGTCCTGGGTTGACGATCGCGAGCGGCAAACCCGGGAACCCCGCGCCGGTGCCGACGTCCGCGCAGCGCTCGCCGCGAAGGTAGGGCTGCAGAGTCAAGCTGTCCAATATGTGCTTGGCAAGCATGCCCGGCCGATCGCGGATGGCCGTCAAATTGAACTGCGCATTGGCCTGCTCGAGTTCGTCCACCAGCATCAGCAGCCGGTCGCTGCGGGCGGTGTCGAGCTCGACGCCGATTTCACGCGCGCCGGCGGCGAGTATCTCTCGTTCGGTTTCGCGCACGGCTCGACGAGCCTCAAGGTTCAACGAGTGCGTCGAGACGGATGGTGAGCGGACTATCGGTTCGATCCGCAGTCTCCTCGAGCCGGCCGCCGTAGCCGACGGCGCCATCGCGGCCCTCGCAAGCGCCGGACGCCGCAGCGCCCGCAACCATCGGCGCGGCGGCAGCGTTCCTTTGCCACAGTCCGCAGGCGTCGCTGAAAATTTGCGCAGCCTGGTCCTGCGGCAAATTCACCGTGGCCTCCACCCGCGCCAGGCGGTCGTGGCTGAAGCAAAGCAGGTATTCGTTCGGAGTGCGCGCGAGGAATCGCGGCGCGACCCCGTCCATTGCATAGCATTCGGCGTCGTCGCCCTGCGCCGCATGCGAAGCGTCTCGAAACAACAGCACTTCGTGCAGCGTGAAGGGAACTTCCTTGAGCACGGTGCCGAAGGGCAGCAGCAACAAGCCGTGCCAGTCGTAGGATGCGTCCAGCACGGGAGCTGCGGCTGGCGGGGCCTGCGGCGGCGGCGGGCTCTTCGGCGCGGAGACGCAAGCCGATAGGGCAAGCAGCATCACCGTCAACAGGGCGCCGTTTCGCGGATTTCGCAGGGCGCTCATTCAGCACCCCCCAGGCGGCGCACGAGCGTTTCGAGCTCGCCCAAGCTTTCGGGATCATCCGGCTTTTCGCGTTCCAGGACCTGCAGCAACGCCTGCTGCGCCGGCTCCTTGAGTTTGGCGCACGCCGCGCTGTAGTGCATGCGCCAGTCCGAAATGAGCTCGCGTTCGAAGAATTCGTAATCTCGATCATTCAGGATGGCATCGATTACCATCGCGCACACGGCAAGTTGCTGCACGCGCGGCCACGCTAGATGCGCCGCGGAGCTGCCCTCGGCGAAACAGCGCTTGAGGTAAGCCGGCGGATCCGAACTCGCGATGTCGTCGAGTAGATCGCGAACGTCGTAGGATTTGACCAAATGCTCGAAGCCTGCCATGGCCTTGGATTATCCTCGCGGCCACGGTACTTAGGGAATGCAATGACTCGAATTTATTTGTTGCTTGGGTTGTTCGCGCTGCTGGCGGCGCCCGCCGGGGCGGCCGTCCGGGTAGAACGCGGTAGTTTGACCTACGACAATATCCCGGCGGCATCGGCCGAGTTGGTCGACAGACTGGAAAACTACCTGAATGCCCGTCAGGCAACGCCGCTCGGTTGGTCGCCGAAGGGCGAATTGCTCATCGCCACGCGCTTCGGCGACGTGCCGCAACTGCATTTGGTGGAGGCCGCCGGCGGGGCACGCCGCCAGCTGACGTTTCAGCGCGAACCCATTACCGAAGCGGCGTTTTCGCCCGATCCAGGGCGCCACGCCTACGTCTATCTCAAGGACGTGGGCGGCAATGAGAACGCTCAACTCTATTATCAGCGCAGCGGCGCAGCGGCGAAGTTGCTTACGGACGGTAAATCCAAGAACGGCGCGCCCGTGTGGTCGAACGGCGGACGCGAGGTAGCCTTCTTCAGCACCGCACGCGACCCGGCGAGCTTCGACATCTATGTCGTCGAGCCCGATACGGGCGCTCTGCCGCGGCTCGCCGTTACCGCGGACGGTGCGGGGGCAGTGTGGACGCCGCTCGACTGGTCGCCCGACGATCGCAAGTTGCTGGTGCTGAAAACGGTGGCCAGCGATGAAGCCTACTTGTATGTGATCGACTTGAGCACCGGACAGAAGAAGGAGGTGGACCCGGCGCAGGGAAAGGTGGCGATCACGGGCGCCAAGTTCACGCGCGACGGCCAGGGCGTGTACTACATTTCGGACCGCGAATCCGAGTTCTCGCGCTTGCGTTACGCCAATCTGTTCACCAGTGAAAGGACCGTCATCACGCCAAGCCAGTCCTCCGACGTCGAAGAGCTGGCGATTTCCCGCGACGGACACTACCTCGCCTATGTCAGCAACGAAGGCGGCGCGGCCAGGTTGAATCTTCTCGATCTGCGCTCGCACCAGGACCTCACGCCGCCGCGTTTGCCGGTCGCGGGCCGTATCGAATCGCTGCGCTTCGACCCTCAAGGACAGCGCCTGGCATTCGGCTACTCCGCCCCGAATCAGCCCGGCGATGCGTTCGTGCTCGACGTCGCCCACAATCAACTCGAACCGTGGACACGCAGCGAAGCCGGTGAAGTAGATCTCAAGAAATTCGTGACGCCGCGGCTGGCGCAATTTCCGACCTTCGACCGCGTCGACGGCAAGGCGCGGCTGGTACCGGTATATATATATGAACCGGCGGGCGGCGGACCCCATCCGGTGTTGCTGGAATTGCATGGCGGTCCGGAGTCGCAGTTTCGTCCCGACTTCTCGCCCTGGCTCGAGTATGTGGTCAATGAGCTGGGCTATGCCGTGGTAGCGCCGAACGTGCGCGGCTCATCGGGCTACGGCAAGAGCTATATGGCCCTGGATAACGGCCCTCTGCGCGAGGACGCGGTGAAGGATGTCGGCGCCCTGCTCGTGTGGCTCGGCTTGCAGAGCAGCTTCGATGCCAAGCACATCGTCGTGTCCGGCGGATCATACGGCGGCTACATGTCGCTGGCCGCGCTGGTCAACTACAGCGACCGCTTGCGCGGCGGTGTCGATGTGGCGGGAATCGCCGATTTCGTGAGCTTTCTGAGCGCTACGGCGCCCTACCGTCAGAATCAGCGTCGCGCGGAATACGGCGATGAGCGCGACGTGGAAATGCGCGCATTCTTACGCCGCATTTCGCCGCTGACGAATGCCGATCGCATCACCAGACCGCTGCTGGTGGTGCATGGTAAGAACGACCCGCGGGTACCGGTCAGCGAGGCGGAACAGATCGTCAATCGACTGCGTCTGAGGGGCGGCGAGGTCTGGTATTTGCTGGCCGCCGATGAAGGACATGGCTACCGCAAGAAACAGAATCGCGACGCCTATTACGCAGTGTTTGCGCAATTTCTGACGGCCATGCGCCAGTAGCGCATCATCGCGGCCCGGCGCCCGCTACTTGCTTTCGGCCGAGGCCGTATGCAGCGTAGAAGGCTGGTCTGCGAAGAAAGTGGCGGCGGCCTTGATGTCGTCCTCGGTCTTGAGCATCTGCGCCATGCTGTCCATGACGGCATTCTTGCGCCGCCCGTTGCGGTAGGCCGTCAACGCCTGCTCCAGATAATCTTCGTGCTGTCCCGCCAATACCGGAGGCGTGGGTGAAATGGGTTGCTCCGCGCCGGTGCCGTTGCCGCCGTGACAGGCTACGCACGTGGCCACCTGCGCCGGCGCCTTGCCTGCCACCGCGGTGCTCGGTTTGATCGGCTCGCCGCCCTGCAGATAGGCGGCGATGTCGGCAATGTCCTGGTCGGAAAGCGATGATGCTTGCGCGTGCATGGTCGGATGCGGACGCTCACCGCTGCGGTATTCCTGCAGCGCCGCGATCAGATAAGCGGCGGTCTGGTGACGCAGCTTCGGCACGCTGTAGTCGGGATATGCGTTCTTGTACGTGTCGAGACCGTGGCAGCCGTAGCAGGTGTAGAATTTTTTCTCGCCGTTAACCGGGTCGCCCGCTGCATGCGCGCCAAGTGACAGACTCAAACTCAACGCCGTGCCAGCAAACCACGCTATGGGCTTCGATCGCGAAAGCATCTACATCTCCGAACCCAACGGGTTCATTCAGGAGGGCTGATGGTAAAGACTGGCCGCCCAAAATGCCACTCGATGCGCCGGCCGCGCGGGCTTGCGCACCGTCGGCGCTAGAGGATGTCGGCCAAATCCTGCAGGAAGGTCGGATCGGTAGGCTTGGTCGCGGAAGGGTATCTGCAGGATACGCGGCCGGTGCGGTCGATGAGGAATTTTTCGAAATTCCAGCCGATGTCGCCGGGGAAGCCGTTCTCGGCTGCCGTCAGCCATGCATACAGCGGATGTTGGTTCGCGCCCTTGACGTCGATCTTCGCCGCCAACGGAAACCTGACGCCGTAGTTCACGGCGCAGAAGTTCTGGATATCCGCGGCGCTGCCGGGCTCCTGTGCGCCGAACTGGTTGCAGGGAAAGCCGACGATGGTGAAGTTCTTGTCCTGCAATTCCTCGAACAGCTCTTCGAGACCTGCGTACTGCGGTGTGAAGCCGCACTTGCTGGCCACGTTGACCGCCAGCGTCACCTTACCGCGCAGCGGCCCGAGAATATCCGCGCTGCCATCCAAGCCCTGCACCTTGAAGTCGTAAAATTCGTTCATGTCTCGCTCTCAAGCAGCATGGTCGCGCTTCTTCAAATGCACCAACAGCAGCGAGACGGCAGCCGGAGTCAGTCCGGGAATACGCGCCGCCTGCCCCAAGGTCTCCGGACGCACATCGCCCAAACGCTGACGCACTTCGTTCGACAGCCCGCCCACTTGGGCGTAGTCGATATCGCGGGGCAGTGGCAACATCTCGTGGCGCAGCTGCCGATCGATCTCCTCGTGCTGGCGTTTGAGATATCCTGAGTACTTCGCCTGCACCTCGACTTGCAGCTTCACCTGTTCGCACAAGCGCTCATCGGCGCGCCAATCATCGGCATGCGGCGAGCCGGCCGGCGCAGCGTATTGTAGATCGTCGAAGGTCAGTTCCGGCCGGCGCAGCAAATCCAACGCGTGCGCCTCGCGCGCCAATGCGCCGCCCAATTTTTCGAGCAGCGCCGCGTCCAAATTCTTCGGGTGCACCACTGCCGCGCCGAGGCGCGTCATCTCCTCGTTCACAGCCGTCTGCTTGCGCAGGAAGAATTCCCAGCGAGGGTCTCCGACCAATCCCAGCGCACGGCCGGCGGCGGTGAGGCGCAGGTCGGCGTTATCCTCCCGCAGCGACAGGCGATACTCCGCGCGGCTGGTAAACATGCGATAAGGTTCGGGTGCACCGCGCGTGATCAAATCATCGACCAGCACGCCGATGTAAGCTTCGCTGCGCTTCGGACACCACGGCGCGTGTCCCGCCGCGGCGAGCGCCGCGTTGGTGCCGGCCAGCAACCCCTGCGCAGCGGCCTCTTCATAGCCGGTGGTGCCGTTGATCTGACCGGCGAAGTACAGCGACTGAAGGTGCTTGCTCTGCAGGCTGGAATGCAGATCGCGCGGGTCGAAGAAATCGTATTCGATCGCATAGCCCGGCCGCGTGATGTGCGCATGTTCGAAGCCCTTGATGGTGCGCACGAACTCCACCTGCACATCGAAGGGCAGGCTGGTGGAAATGCCGTTGGGATACACCTCGTGCGTGTCCAAACCTTCCGGCTCGACGAAAATCTGGTGCGAGAGTTTGTCCGCGAAGCGCACCACCTTGTCCTCCACCGAGGGGCAGTAGCGCGGGCCGACACCCTCGATCAACCCCGTGAACATCGGCGAACGTGCCGTCGCTGCTCGGATGATGTCGTGAGTACGATGGTTCGTCGCCGTGATGTGACAGGGCAGCTGGCGCGGATGTTCGTGGCGCGCGCCGAGGTACGAGAACACCGGACGCGGCACATCGCTGTGCTGCTCGGGCAGATGAGTGAAATCGATGCTGCGGCCGTCGATGCGCGGCGGTGTGCCGGTTTTCAAGCGGCCCACCCGCAACTTCAGCTCGCGCAGGCGTGCCGCCAATCGCAGCGAGGGCGGGTCGCCGGCGCGCCCGCCGGCATGGCTTTCCAGTCCGACGTGAATCCTGCCGCCGAGGAAGGTGCCGACGGTGAGCACCACTGCGCGGGCGCGAAATTCGATGCCGCTCTGGGTAACCACGCCGGCCGCACGGTCACCTTCCATGAGAAGGTCGGCGGCCTCTTGCTGGAATATCTCCAAGTTCGGCTGCGATTCGAGCATGCGGCGAATCGCGCGCTTGTACAGTTGCCGGTCGGCCTGCGCACGGGTCGCGTGTACCGCCGGCCCCTTGCTGGCATTCAAGGTCCGGAATTGGATGCCGG
>Ga0182024_10017920_pt1 | contig 13238 bp, 14 predicted proteins | sample P32metaG_FD_120480 | JGI IMG/M metagenome (GOLD analysis project Ga0182024, IMG submission 120480) | Permafrost microbial communities from Stordalen Mire, Sweden - P3-2 metaG (Illumina Assembly) | ecosystem: Environmental > Terrestrial > Soil > Wetlands > Permafrost | place: Sweden: Stordalen...
CGGACATCTTCATGATGTTTGCTTTATGGATCGCGTGAATCTTGTGCCGCTTGAACTTGCGCGCATACTCAAAGGCAAATTTCGCGATGCGCGTCGATGCCTTTTCGGTAACGATCTTCAGTGACTCCACCACGCCCGGCACCAGCCCCAGCCCACCCACGAACGCCGCGCACAGGTCACTGACGATATCGCCATACAGGTTCCCGGTCAGCAGCGTGTCGTATTGGTACGGGTTCATCACCAACTGCATGCAGGTGTTGTCGACGATGTGCTCGCCATAGGTGATTTCGGGAAAACCCTTCGCCACCTCGCGCGCACAGCGCAGGAAGAGCCCGTCGGACATCTTCATGATGTTTGCTTTATGGATCGCGTGTATCTTGTGCCGCTTGAACTTGCGCGCATACTCAAAGGCAAATTTCGCGATGCGCGTCGATGCCTTTTCGGTGACGATCTTCAGCGACTCCACCACGCCTGGCACGACTTCATGCTCCAGCCCGACGTATTCGCCTTCCGTGTTCTCCCGCACGATGATCAGATCGACGCCCGGGTAGCGCGTCTCCACCCCGGGCAGGTTCTTGATCGGGCGGAAGTTTGCGAACAACTCAAACTTCTTGCGCAGGTGCACGTTGATCGAAGCGAAGCCACCGGCAATCGGCGTCGTCACCGGTCCTTTCAGTGCCAGGTGGTTTCGTTCGATCGATTCGTACATCTCCTGCGGAATGTACTTTTGATGCTTCTCGAATGCATTGGCGCCGACCAGAAAAGGCTCCCAGGCAAACTTCGCACCGGTTCCCTCGATGGCCGCTTCCAGGATGCGTACCACCGCATCGGCCACTTCCGGCCCGATGCCGTCGCCCGCGATCAGCGTGATTGTGTGCGTTCTGGTCGAACCCTGTGAGCCTGCTGACATTCCCTCTCCTGTTCTTACCGTTTCTTGGTCTTGGACGCATCCCTGGTGTTCAGCAGCTGTTCCAGCTCTTCCTTGAACTCGCGTACATCCTTGAAGTCCCGATAAACGCTGGCAAAGCGAATATAGGCCACGGTATCGATGGTCTTGAGATGGTTCATGATCAGCTCGCCGATTTGGTTGGTGGTGCGTTCGCGCTCCGGCGAATCCACCAGGAACGCCTCGGTCTCGTCGACGATTGCTTCGAGCTTGGCCGCGGAGACGGGGCGCTTCTCACAGGCCCGCAGCAGGCCACTCAGCACCTTCTGGCGTTCAAATTTTTCCCGGCGGCCGTCTTTTTTCACGACCATGTAGGGGATTTCGTCAATGCGCTCATAGGTAGTAAAGCGCTTGTTGCAGCTCTCGCATTCGCGCCGGCGGCGAATCGAGTCGGCTTCTTTGCTTTCGCGCGAATCTACCACCCGATCCTGCGCAAAACCGCAATAAGGGCATTTCATCAGTAGCTAAATTCTAGCAGCCGCGGCACTTGCCATTCAGAGGAAGAGGGTGGGAGCCCATGCTCTCACCCGTTTTCCGTTGTTATCCAATCATGCAGCGTGGGCACTCACCTCGACCATGACGCCGCCCGGCGCGTGGCAGTAGAAGCCGAAGGTCCTGGCTCCTCCCCGGTCCAGAATGGCGGGTGCCGGCGCATCGAAGCCCGCCCCCACGATGCGCGCATGATGTTGCTGCACCTCTTCTTCTGAGGTAAGAAGAAAGCCAACGTGGAAGAGAGCTGGGTAGGTGCTGGAGGCAACCCTCTTGTCGTGCGTGAGAACAAGGGCGAAGCCATCCTCACCCAGCAACACGGCGAACTTGCCCGTGCCGCGCTGCTCGGCCACGCGGAAGCCAAAGGCCGTCTGAAAAAAGCGGGTGAGTTCCGGAACGTCCGACACTGCCAGATTGGTGTGATTGAGTTTTGTCATGGATGCGATCTCCTTCGGTTGAAAGCAGTCGCATGGAGCAGGCAATTGCGGAGCGCCATCTGCAGACCCATGCGACAGTCAGGCAGTGCACGCGCACTACCGCCATCGCCGTGGGTCTTACCCTTCCGGGTAGACAGAGGCTGCGGAACAGGGTCCGCAGGAGGCCGGGCTTACCAAACCGGCTGCGCCTTTTTCGGCTCATTTTAAAGATGATTCGATGCTCGCCACGATGCAGGAAATTGTTGGGCGGATTACCGGTTTAGTGTCCGACCAGTTCGGTTCTCATAGTTTTCGCTTTTTAGCTTGCTCATATCGGGCTGGCACAGCCGCTCGATCATGTTTGCAATTACCGGCTCTTCGTTCCAAAGCTGTCCAATTAGCGGATAAGAGGAGTCTCTTTGATTTCGTTGCACAAACTCATGTGAGCCCTGAATTGCCAAAAAAGGTAGTCCATGGGAAAGCGGCAGGTCAAAAGTATCCTGCCCAAATAGTTCCAGTGACAGCCAGCTGTTATGAGTCCCGGCATTTGCCGGGACCGCTGAGAGTCAGAGCTGTCCAAATTAGCGAGAAAGCGAGTTGTTGGAGGATGTGGCTGATTCCCTTGAGGAGCGATTGGCCAAACGAAAAGCAGGTTGTTTCCGTTGACCTGCTGCGGTGCAAATTGCCTATTTTTTTTTGGCGCGCCCTTGACGTACCCGACACGACCACCGAGTCCCGAAAGGGACGGCGTGAAAGTAGCCCAGGACGTCAGTCCTGGGTGGGATTAACAAGATGAGTCCAGTCCCGCGAGGGACGGCTGAATCCAGCCTTGGCCCTCCTGTAGTAAAGAGATCTTTTGCTGGTGACCGCGGACAAGCCCTCAGTCGTCCCTGCCGGGACTCGACTCCTCTCCGGCCAACTCTACCCAGGACTGGCGTCCTGGGCTACTTTCATGCCGTCCGCCTTATGCGGACTCTCATGATCTTTGCGTGGGTTATAGCGGTTTCGCAATTGGTGTAGACCGAAGCCAAAGCCATTTTCGTGGTTTTCTCCAAGGAAAACCGCACCTCGCGACCTTATATCAGGCCACAGTAATTGCGAAACCGCTTTAGAAGCGTCGGCGAATCACTGCGCTCGTCCCTAACGGCAGGAAGGTTTCCTCACACCTTCTACGGCGAACCATCATGCTTCGCTGACAGCCGGAGTCGGCTCCGCATCCTCATTGCTGAAATGCTCCGACTGCTCGGAGACCTTCTTGAGCGAGACATGCTCGACGCGAGCCCAAATCAGGCCCACTGGGATGACGCACATGAACGTCACGATCAGCAGCATCGTGCCGCAGGCAAGCGCAGGTTCAAACTGCACATGAAAGATCCTCTGCATCACCCCGGTAGTGACGCCGATCTGGGTGAACCATCCAATCACCGGCAGTTGGACCACCGACCCAACCATGCTCGCAGCCATCAACACCAAGCAGCGCGCGAGGGTCATCGAAGAGAGCTCGGGCGAGAGTACGAAAGCCCGGGTAGTCTCGAGGTAGGTCTGTGTAATTAAGCCCCACATGAGGAGCGAGAGACCCATGGCGCGGAAAAAGTCACCCAGGGTCGCAATCGAATCGAGGCCGTCGCGGAAGGCGCGAATCTTGCTCCCTGCAGAGTGGCCGAGCGACGGCGAGAGCGAGCCGAGGGCCCTCTCCGCAAAGCCGGCAATGGCTTTGCCCGACGCACGCACGCTAAGGGCGAAAATGGCCAGGGCGACTGTGACCGCCAGGCCGCCCAATGCGGTGTGCTGCAGCGCCTCGTGATGGGGCAGCGTGGCCCGGTCGGGTGCGAGCAGCAAGGCGCTGGAGAAGATCAGCGCCATCGCACCCAGATCAAACATGCGCTCCACCGTATAGACGGCTACTTGTGAACTGAGCGGCAAATTGGTTCGCCGCGCAACCAGATAAGGCCGTACCAGATCCGCCAGACGGCCGAAAAGAGCGACGGCGGTAAAGCCAATCACTTGCGAGCCCAGAAGGGCGAGCGAGCTTACCTTTTTCTGCGGCTTCAACAGCACCGCCCAACGCGCCGCACGCAGCCAGTAACAGAACACGACCATGGCCACGCCGAGGACGATGCGCCTCCAGTCCACGTGCTGCAACTGATCGCTAAAGACGCTCCACTGAAAGTGGACGCGCGTGTGGATAAGCCACACCAGCGCCCCCAGGAGTGTCGCCCCCACGACGTACACGATCCATTGATGCTTTTTCAAATGCGACTCCAAATGCGACGGCAGGAACGTGCCCTATTGGCTGGCTGGCACGGAGGAAAGAGCGGCCGCGCTGCGGTGATCGATCCGCCGCGCCTCCGGATGCAGCCTTTCCAATTGCTTTCTGCGGTTGAACTCGCGGATCACCCGCGCCACATAAGTCCGGGTTTCGGGATAGGGAGGCACGCCGTGATACTTGTCCACCGCAGCCGGCCCGGCGTTGTAGGCCGCCAGCGCCAGGGCCAGGTGATCGTGATACCTCACCAGCAGTGCATCCAGATACGCCGTGCCGCCATTGATGTTTTCATCTGCGCGAAAGCTGTCTGCCACGCCCAGTTCCGCCGCGGTTCCAGGCATCAACTGCATCAGGCCCTGCGCGCCGGCACGGCTCACGGCAAGAATGTTGCCGCCGCTTTCCGCCCGCACAACGCTCGCCAGCAGGTCCACGTCCAGGTTATGGCGGTCCCCGGCCTGGGTCATCAGCTCGTGCACATCGGCATCGGTGAGCTTGGGCTCAGCCGTTTTTGCTCCGCCGCCCAGGGCTGCGCCTGGCACCCTCGCCGGCGGATCGGGCACCATGTCCACCGAGGCGATCTCCGCCGCATCCACTTCAATGAAGTTGTCGCTGCCCCGGCCGGTGAAGAGCCGCACCTTGCCGGCAGCCTCCTGCCGGTGATCGCACAGCAGATTAAATCCATTCGTCAGGGTGACGGCTTCGGCGGCACGCAGGCTTGGCACGGACACCAGCAAGGCGACCGCTCCCAGCGTGCTCCCGAGCATGGACATTCTCGTCATTGGGCAAACTCTACCACGATGCTGTCGGCAATTTTCTCGTTTCCGTTATTTTCGCCCTCTTGACGCAGTACCTCTTCGATGGCCAGGGCCACGCCATCGTCATCATTGGAGGCCGTAAGCTCCCATGCTCGCTCCTGGGCCATGACCAGCAGCTCCTCGCTCGCATTGGCCATGATCACGGCGCGGCCGGCATATTCCAGCATCTCCACGTCGTTGAGATTGTCGCCGATAGCCATGATTTGATTGCGGTTCAGGCCGCGGATTTGGGCCAGGCTATCGAGTGCCGCACCCTTCGAGCAACCAGGCGGCAAAAGGTCGAGAATGCTCAGATCGCGCTCCGCGTACTCCGTCCGGTGCATGGCAATATCCGCGGCCACGTCGGTCAGGAGCAATTGCCGTTCCGCTTCTTTCATCTCCGCAACCGTGCCGCAGATCATGCCCTGGATAGGCTCCTCGCCTCCATCGAAGGCTCGCTCCATCGGCTGGATCTCCACCAGGTAAGGCCGATTTGCTTCCACCCACCGCGCCACCCGTGCATGGAGCTGTTGCAGGTTTTCGATCACCAGGGCGCCGGCTCCTTCGCGGTCGAAGGTAAAGACCATCGTTTGGTAGCCGCGCAACGCAACGCACAGCCTCCGAGCGGTCTCGAGGGGCAAAAAGCGGCGATCCAGCAACACCCCGTCAAAGCCGCGCACCACGGCTCCATTGGAGGAGATCATCACCGAGTCTTCAGAGAGACCTACCTGGGCGATCAATGGCATCGCGTAGGCCTGCCTGCGGCCGGTGGCGATGACGATTTCAATCCCAGCGGCTTCGGCCGCCTGTAAAGCCGCACAATTCCGCGGGCTGATTTTAGGGCCTGTCGAGGGCATGAGCGTGCCGTCGATATCGATCGCAATGAGCCGGGTAGTCACTCCTCTAGTTTACCTGTTGCCTCCCCCGTGAGGCGAGATGCCCAGTGGTACATCGCCCGGCGGTATCCGCTCAAATATCATGGGTTTATGCCCTCGATCGCCTACCTGGAGTGCTCCCGCTGCCATTCGCACCTCTCTCCCGAAAGCGCACAAACCCTTTGCCTTCAATGCGGAGGGGTGCTCTATGTCCGCTATGACATGGCCGCGCTGCGAAAATCTGCGTCGCGGGATGATATCCAGGCCCGGGCCGCCGCCTCCCCTACCTCCCTGGGCATGTGGCGTTATACCGGGGTGTTGCCTTCGGCGGCGCCGGTCACGCTCGGAGAAGGCTTTACTCCCATGCTGCGTAGCCGGCGCTATCCCAACCTGTTCCTGAAAGAAGAGGCAGCCAACCCAACCGGCACCTTCAAGGCCCGCGGGCTTTCCATGGCCGTGACCATGGCGCGCCACTATGGCTTGAAGAAGCTTGCTGTGCCGTCCGCAGGCAACGCCGCCGGCGCCCTGGCGGCCTACGCCGCAGCCGCCGGAATCGAGGCCCACATCTTCATGCCGCGGGACGTTCCCTTAGCCAACTATCTCGAAGGAGTAGCTTATGGCGCGAACGTTACTTTGGTGGATGGCCTCATCTCCGATTGTGCGCGCATTGTCGCCCAGCGGAAGGATGCCGAGGGTTGGTTCGACATCTCCAGCCTCAAAGAGCCGTTTCGCGTCGAAGGCAAGAAAACTATGGGTTATGAACTTGTGGAGCAGTCGGGCTGGCAGTATCCCGATGCCGTCTTCTATCCCACGGGGGGTGGAGTTGGACTGATCGGGATGTGGAAAGCCTTCGAAGAGATGGAAGAGTTGGGCTGGGTGGAGTCCCGCGGCACGATGAAACGACCCAAGATGATCGCGGTGCAAGCCTCCGGTTGTGCTCCCGTGGCCAAGGCATTCCGCCAGGGCGAGTCTGCATCGCAGATGTGGCCGAACGCAGCCACTTTTGCCTCGGGTCTGCGTGTGCCCAAGCCTTATGGAGATGGACTTATTCTCGACATCGTCCGGCGGTCGGGTGGTCTCGTTCTGGACTTCGACGACGATCAGATCTTAACGTCGCTTCTCGATTGGGCACGGCATGAAGGGCTCTTCCTCTCTCCTGAAGGAGCCGCCGCCACCGCGGCCTACGACCATCTGATCGCCAGCGGATGGCTTTCGCCCGAGGACAAAGTTGTCATTTTCAATACCGGAGCAGGTCTCAAATACACTGACGTGACAGCCGCCGCCATGAACCTTGTACTCCCCACACCGGGATATTCCGGCCAGGAAGAAAGGGAAAAGGACCACCGCGGAGTGACCTTACCCGCCCGGCACCGTGCGGGCGGAATCATCACTCCCCAGTAAAGGATTTGCCGGGCACGTAGCAAAGTACCATCCTTAGCGTTGTTTGCGAAGGATGGGAAACTCCTCACGAGTATTTCGAATAGGGTCCTGATCGGCTGTTCGAGTTGCGTGTCGTTAGGCTTCAGCTCGTTTGCCCGAGCCTCACTTTTCCCGTATCTTGAACGGCATGGAAGTGAACTTCACCCCCGAGACGGAAAAGAAGCTCAACGACCTTGCCACGCAAAGGGGACGCGGAACCGCCGATGAGCTTGTGCAGGAGGTCGTAGAGGGATATTTCGACGAGCTTGCGCAGGCGCACGAAATGCTCGACAGCCGCTGTGACGACCTGAAAAGCGGCAGGGTGAAGCCCATCTCCGGCGACGAGATTGTCGCTTACTTCCGAGAAAAGAGCACCGCCGCGCGTCGTTCGCAGCCGGGTTCATGACCGGATTCGACTTCCACCCGGAAGCCCGCCTTGACCTAGACGAAATTTGGGACAATCTGACTGCATCCCAGCGACAGTTGCGGCTGCCCGATTGTTCATGCCTAAGCGGGTCAATCCCGAAACCTCGCTTATAGCCCATTCCGCCGTGTCCCCCGAAAACATAGCGAGATTGCGAAACGTTCGCTCTACTGGTGACTATTTCTTGCCGGTGAAAAGAAGAACCCCACCACCGATGACCGCGACGACGCCAAGGATAGGTGGTAACGGCACCGTGTTGGTTTCTTTCTTCGAAGCCTGAATTGGCCCCAGGTCAACTACTTTCTTCTGGTGCGTGTAGGTGAATCCGCCATAAGCCAGCGCGAGCACTCCCAGGATGATCAGAACAACACCTAAAGCTTTCATTCGTACCTTTCTTGCGTCCGTTCAAACTAGGGAAGATCCCGGTCTTTTTCATCAGCCGTCTCCCGGGTGACGGTGGTCCCGTGCACGTGATCGGCCAAATTCCCTCATTACTGCGCTTCGAAGAGTTGGGATGCCATTTTTTCAGGGCAAGGTTGCTTGATCGCAGGCACAGGGACCTGCTCTGCTTCTTGCTGATCAATTGCAACAGAGACGGATGGACTTAGCTCAAGCGCGCAAACGCAGGGTGCATTGCGAGCGAGCTGACGTGCTCAATGGTGACGGACCTTGCCTGCGTGTAATACAACACAATCGCAATCAAGACGAGCACAGCCAGCAGCGCGATCACCAGGATGAGGTAACGCAGCATTTCCTTCCTGTGCTTTGCGGCTTGAGTCGGCTTGACAGCTACGGCGCATCTTATCGATTCGATCGCGTCGGAGTGTGGCGTGTGTTTTGCGCCTGCGATCATTGGAACTTGCATAGCGCCACTCCTTTCACAACCCTATTAAGGTAGACGGGCAAAGCGAGGTTAGGGTTGCGTGGGTGACGAAATGAGGTGCCGCTAGAGTAAATTCCAGCAGTTGAAGAGCGGCGGCGCCTCACTAATCGTTGCTGCCACACGTTAACTGTGTGATTGCACTAGAATGGAAGGGTGAAGCAAGAGTTAGAGCGATTGCCCGGCGTAGATCCGGCGAGTGTCACGAGGAACGTTGCGGCAGTGCTCGAAGAGCGGCCGCGCATTGGCTTCGTAAGCCTGGGCTGCCCCAAGAACCTGGTCGATAGCGAAGTGATGATGGGCCTGCTTGATCGCGCCGGGGCCGAGATGACCAATCGTCCGGAGACGGCAGACATTCTGGTCGTAAACACCTGCTCGTTCATCGATAAAGCCAAGCAGGAGTCGATCGACACCATCCTGCAGATGGCGCAGCACAAAGCCTCCGGCAAGGCGCGCAAGCTGATCGTGGCCGGCTGCCTGGTGGAGCGCTATCGCGATGAAATCCGCAAGAACATGCCGGAAGTAGATGCCGTGGTCGGCACCGGCGAGCTCGAGGCAATCTTGGCAGCTGCCGGGCTGGAGACGCCTATCGCGTCGCCGAGTCAACCGCAGCTCTTTACTATTCTCTCCGGCCAGGGTGCAACTTCTTCCCCGGCTTCGCGTGCCGAAGGCGATCTGCGAGAGTCCCAGGGGCGTTTCGCGCGCGAGGAGTGGGAAGGCGCGCAAGCGGTGCTCCCGCAGTATCTTTACGACCACATGACGCCGCGCCTGCGGGCTACGCCTAAGTCATCGGCCTACATCAAGATCGCCGAAGGCTGCGACCATCCCTGTAGCTTCTGCGTCATTCCCAATCTGCGCGGCAAGTTCCGCTCGCGACGCTTCGAATCTGTAGTCGCAGAGGCCGAGCAGCTTGTCGCCCAGGGCGTGCGAGAGCTCACGCTGATTGGTCAGGACACTACCTGTTACGGCGAGGACCTGGGCATGAAGGACGGCTTGGCGCAATTGCTCGACAGCCTGGCCCGGATCCCTGACTTGAAATGGCTGCGCTTCCTGTACGCCTATCCAAACAAGATCACGGGGCGCCTGCTCGACACCATTGCCCGGCACGAATCCATCTGCAAGTACCTGGACATGCCTTTGCAGCACGCTTCCGGCCCGGTGTTGAAGAGCATGCGGCGCGGCGGCAACGCCGAGATCTTTCTCAAGACGATTGAGCGCGTGCGCTCAGCTGTGCCCGGCATAGCGATTCGCAGTACCTTCATTACCGGCTTTCCCGGCGAAACCCAAGCGGACTTTGCCCTGCTCAGCGATTTCGTGCGCGCAGCCAAGCTCGACTGGCTGGGGGTTTTCAGCTACTCCGACGAAGAAGGCTCCGGAGCATTCCGGCTGGGCGACAAGGTGCCTGCCCGGACCATCGAGGCCCGCCGCCGCTCGCTGATGCGCCTGCAACAATCCATAAGCCGCAAATCCAGGGCCGGCGAGGTGGGCCGCCGCTTTGACCTGCTGGTCGAAGGGGCATCGGAGGAAACTCCCCTCCTATGGGAAGGCCGGACGGAGCATCACGCCCCGGAGATTGACGGGAAAGTCTATATCAACGACTTTGGGCCCTTTGACCAGCTGAACCCGGGGCATTTTTACCAATGTGAGATTACCGAGTCGCAGGATTACGATCTGGTGGGCAGGATCATCGCCGAATGAAGCCGCTTCGGCCTTCTGTGCCGTGTAACCCCGGCGCGGAGGACGCAGCACAAGGAAACGGGATGTTGTGATGAGTCAACCAAGAAAAAAACTCAAAAGCTTACGCTGCCCTACATGCGGGCAGATCGTCACCACCAAGGATCCGGACTTTCCCTTCTGCAGCGAACACTGCAAGACCATCGATCTGGGCAAATGGGCGAGCGGCGTCTACCGGATTTCCTCTCCGGTGCTCGATCCCGAGTTGCTGGAAGAGGTTGAAGGCATGCGTCCTCGCTCGTCGGGAGATGAGTGATCTGGCTGTAGGCCGGAAGACAGCATGGGCCTGGGCGGTGGGGACCTTTCTGGGCGCCGGGCTGCTCAAGCCTGGTCCGGGTACCTGGGGATCTGCCGCTGCTGCCCTGCTCTGGCTGGCGGCGGGTATGGGTTTACGTCTTGCCCCCGCTCTATTCTCATGGCTCACGCTGGCTGCGGCGTTGGGCGCCCTCGCGATCGGGATTCCCGCCGCTACCCGTGTAGAACGGGAGAGCGGACGGGAGGATCCCGGACACGTGGTGATCGATGAGGTCGCGGGGCAATGGATTGCACTCATTCATTCGCGCGTAGACTTGAGTCACTTGCTGGCCGGGTTTCTCTTCTTTCGTCTGTTTGACATCGTCAAACCATGGCCCGCAAGGCAGCTGGAGGGTTTGCCCGCCGGCTGGGGAATCATGCTCGATGATGTCGCTGCAGGCGTGTATGCTTTGGTCGTGATGCAGGCGCTGCAACACTGGATTGGTTAAAGTGCTAGGGGTGTCGGCAGCTCGCAGCGGCGGGATGCCATCGAACACGGAACAGTACATGTCGTTCAGGGATTCAGCCTATGCGATTCTCGAAAGAGTCACCCATTCCGAACTCACCCAGAATCGAAGTCGCGATGCCGGATGCAGCGCTTCCGGGCGGCGAAGTCGAGGTTCGCGGAACACAACTGGGTGCTGTGCGCTCCCGCCTGCCGGTGGCCGTCCTCGACGGGATCGTGGCTCCCGTTCTTCTCAGCCGTTCGAACCGGATGATCGTCCGCATTCCCGAGGATGTTCAAAGCGGGAGACTTGAGATCCGCCAGAATGGGCAATCCAGCAATACGGTGCGCCTCAAAATAGCCCGCCTGATCACCGGCAATCTGCATCCCGTCGGCAATCCGGCCGTGGATGCCGACGGCAACATCTTCTCCACGGACTCCGGCGCACGGGGGCAAAAAACGCCAGTCTCGGTCTACCGCATCACGCCCGCAGGAGAGATGCAGCCGTTGGTGAGCGGGATTACGAATGCCACCGGCCTGGCACTCGACGCCCACGGCTACCTCTACGTCTCCTCCCGGCTGGACGGCACGGTCCATCGCGTCTCTGCTCAGGGTGCGTCTTCGGTGTACGCCGAGGGGATGGGCATCGCGACCGGGATTGCGTTCGATGCCGCAGGCAATCTCTATGTGGGCGACCGCAGCGGAACCATCTTCAAAATCGCCCAGGACCGGCAGATTTTCGTCTTTGCCACGCTGGAACCCAGTATCGCCGCTTACCATCTCGCCTTTGGCCTGGATGGAACCCTCTTTGTGACGGCTCCGAGCACCTCCAGCTACGACTCGATTTACGCCATCGATCACGCCGGCGTGGTGCGGGTCTATTACCGGGGACTGGGACGCCCCCAGGGATTGGCATTCGATGTCGCGGGCAACGTGTATGTCTCTGCCTCCTGGCACGGCACCCGCGGAATCGTCTGCATAACGCCGGCGGGAGAAGCCTCCATGGTTCTTGCCGGCTCGGGCATTGTCGGTCTCGCCTTCGTGCCTGGCGGCAACGCGATCCTGGCGGCCAATGGCGCGGTCTATGATGTGCCGTTGGGCATCGAAGGCGTGCGCCTGTTCTAAACAGATATCCGAGTTACTGTGATGTGGTCATAGCAGCAGAATTACATTGATGAGTGAGCCTTTGTGGTTTCTAATCCCTATCTCGCACCCGGAACGTGCGAGGTAGGGATTAGAAACCCTTCTCTTGTGCAGGGACAGAAGGACGGCCGCCCCTGCAAGTGCCAAGGCCGAGATGACAAATCTTAGTTAGAAACAGGCAGGCATTGAAGTCGGGATGAATTGCGAAATCATTGCGGTCGGTTCAGAACTGCTGACGCCCTTCAGGCAAGACACAAATTCTCTTTTCTTGACCGAGCGGTTGCTTCAGCTGGGCGTGAACGTGGTTTTCAAAACCATTGTTGGGGATCGGCTGGCGCATCTTACCAGCGCGATTCGTATCGCGCTGGATCGCACCGACATCGTGATCACCATGGGAGGGTTAGGCCCCACGGAAGATGATCTGACCCGGCAGGCAGTCGCAGAAGCGCTGGGCATTCGCCTGCGGCGCAATCCGGAGATCATCGGCGCGCTCTATGCCCGCTTCGCCGCCCGCCGGGCGCAGATGACGGAAAACAATGCCCGCCAGGCCGACGTGCTGGACGGATCGGTCATTCTTCAGAACGACCGGGGGACGGCACCCGGGCAATGGGTGGACACGGTCCATGGCGGGCATCGCAAACTGGTCATTCTGCTGCCGGGACCGCCGTCCGAAGTAAAGGCCATGTTTGACGCCCAGTGCATGGAACGGCTGCGTGCGGCTGTTCCCAGGCGATCCATCGCCACGCGTACGCTGAAGCTCGCCATGATCGGGGAATCGCAGGCGGATGCGCGCATCGCTCCGATCTACACCAGGTATAAGGACGTGGAAACCACCATCCTGGCGCACACCGGCGATATCACGCTCAATCTGATCTGCGCCAAGGGAGACCAGGAGACGGCCCAGGCGCGGGTAGATGAGCTGGCAGGAAAAATCGAAGAGGAGATGGAAGAGTTCCTCTACTCTTCGCAGGCCGAATCTCTGGAACAAATCGTTCTCTACTACCTGGGGATGCGCGCGGCCACGCTGGCGGTTGCGGAGAGCTGCACCGGGGGCTTGGTATCCCAACGCCTCACCAGCATCAGCGGCAGCTCGCGATCGTTTCTGGGCGGAGC
>Ga0182024_10017921_pt1 | contig 13237 bp, 11 predicted proteins | sample P32metaG_FD_120480 | JGI IMG/M metagenome (GOLD analysis project Ga0182024, IMG submission 120480) | Permafrost microbial communities from Stordalen Mire, Sweden - P3-2 metaG (Illumina Assembly) | ecosystem: Environmental > Terrestrial > Soil > Wetlands > Permafrost | place: Sweden: Stordalen...
ACCTTCCAATTCTGGACTAACTGCCCGTCGGTCACTGCCAACTCCAGCACGCAGTCGTTCACGTCCACTTTGACAGGGTTGAGCAGCAACACCACCTACTACTTCCAGATGGTGTTCAACGACTCGAACAACGACACTCTCCAGTACGGTGCCATCCTGAGCTTCACGACTCAGTGACCGGGCCAGAGTTCCCAGGCAAGGGTGTCGATTCAGTTTTGCCGATGGTGACTTTGCCGTGAGGTGATCTCCGCTCCGCCGTATCTTTCATGGCTCACTGTAGTGTTCCGATTCCCACTCTTGAAGGACGTTCACAACTTGAGCCAGCTTGGACGCTCGCACAGTTTCTTTCTTGCAGATTTTCTCTAGCGTATGCTGATTGATTCCGCGTCGCATGAATTCTCGCCTAGGAACCTTCGCGATCCGCGCCAATTGTTCATCATCCGCAACAGCATTCCCTCTCCGCCGGTACTGGATGGCCTTGAATTCCAGCAGACTCAAGTCTTCACCTTCTTCCCAATGCCGGTCGGATTCCTTTCCGATGTAGATGGGCGGCCAGTTCGCGACAATGTGCGCTCGCTGCAACAATCCGCGTGTATCGAATTCGCACGGTTTTCCGTCCGGCCCAAGGCTCTTCGCTTCAGGATGGTTCTGGTATGCGTCCAGGAGCATGAAGAAATTCTTTGGGACCGCCCTGCGCCCGTCGTACTCGTTCGTGAGCTTGTAAACGGGCGATTCGTGATCGTGGATGTTGATGCACTTTGAGCACATCCACTGATTCCGGTCGGATGAGAATGTCGTTATGAGCGTGAACTTGTTCGGGTCAACGCCTTGCGGATATCCAAAACGGCTTATTTGCGGGAGCATCATGAAGTTGTTCGGGCGCGTGATTGGCCCCTTGGCGAGATATTGCAACGCGTGGTGCGGGGTGCTGAGAGTCAGTTTCATCATTACCGGAAGGTTGAACCACGACGGTTTCCTGCGTTTCAATCCCAGAACTCCGCGCATGATCCAGTCCCAAGCCTCAAATATCCATTGAGGCGCGTCCTGGTCCCACCCTTCGGGAGAATCCATCGGCGGATAGAAGTAGCCAAGGCCGTGTGCTTTGGGTTCCACAATCTCGATGTCGTTGTGCGTTTTGGTATAGAGCGCGTATCTCTTCGCTGCGATGCTATATCCGAATAACTGACGGCGGTGTTTGTCGCGATTCCAGTTCAGCTTGTGAATTTTAAGAATCGAGCCGGGAACGATTTTGCAGTTGTACGGGTTTAGCCGCTCGAATCTATCAACAATGTATTGCACTTCATTCCACGAAAGTGCGCTAATCGATTTCGCGCCATCCGGCATCGCGATTCGCTGTCTGCACTTCGCCGACACAATAGCTGCACTGTCCGTATCGCAAAACAGGAACGTTCCCCCGGCAACCGTTATGCATTTTTCGAGCATCGCCAGAAGCAACCGGCCCCCGGCTGTGATGAGCGAACCGATGTGGGGCGCAAACCATTTCCCAGATTCCTCTAATACGTCGGATGTAGTTTCAAACGACTCTTCACCTGAAATCACCTTGATCTTCGCTGCGTCAGCTTCGTTTGGATTGAGTTCCACGAATAGGCCATACGAGCCGCTGTTGGCCAGAATCTTTAGCCAATAATGGAGTGCGGGATCAGATTCGTGGGCCGCGCGTTGTTCGATGACGTGCTTAAAGAAGCTATGCTTATTGGCATCGACTGTAATCATTCCGCGCAGCGACGTTGACGTTAATCCAGCTTGTTTGCCGTGCGGTACAACGCGAATTGCTTTTTCGATGTGAGGAACCTTCCCGGTTAGCAGAATGGATGCAACGATGTCCGGCCCTGTAAACCAAATTGGTTCTTTGCTTGTTAAGTAGTTGATTCCGATGTTCTGGGTTGTGCCGTTGTAGACGGTGCGCACGGGAAGAATGTCGTTGTCCGGGCGAACGAGGGCGAAGAATTTGAATTGCGGCCACAGCTTGCGGTCAAAACATCGTTTGAACGTGATCTGCGAAAGCAATTCGCGTACTGCTTTTGTCGCGTCAGGGAAAGTCACGTTCTTTGCTTTCAGAACACGCGAATTATCGAGGAGTTCGTTTACGGTCGGATACGGCGACATGAAATCCACAAGGCAGATTGGCACTTCCCAACCGCGAATGCGGCACTCCGCGCGTCCGCCGAAGTAGCTTTGCAAGAAGACGCCGTAAGCTCTATCCGCATCTTGGACTTTTTCGCTTGGATGCGAGATGTGCAGTTCTTCCAAATAGCTTTTCGCGACGCTCGCAGGGCTAAACATCCGGTCAGAACCGGGAGCGATGGGATGTAGATCGTACTCCTGCTTTGTGGCATTCAACAGGCCCACTGTGGCTCTTACATCCTGCCTGCAATAAATGATTTCTTCCAAATCCACGCGTCCGGTTGGCTTGTGATCGAGCTTGCCTGGAATACCGAACTCCTTGCACGCTGTTTTTAGCGAATAGGATTTGTTGCGAAGTGCCCAGAGCAGAGTGCGAACATCTAGGAATCGCGCGGTAGGCCAAAGTTTCACTCGTTTGTTTTTCTTTCCCGGCTCGGACATGGGTGCGCGGGTAGAATGAATGATCGACGTTTTGCTGTTGAGTGCCTTGATGACAATGCGCGGAAAAAACTTGTTTGCTGTGAGTTTGCGAGTTTTCGGGTTGCGCCATTGCGACAGGATGAGCGACCATCCGCCATTTCTTGCGGTTTCCCAATCTACGGCGATCCTGCTCAAATCGAAACCTGCGTTAAAGCACACGATGAGCGCGTTTGCCTGAATCGCCATTCCTAACGTTTCTTCGATGAACTTCGAGCGGGAATACAGCCGTAAGCGGTCGCAGCCACCTTCAGCCGTTTCCGGTTTTGTGGCTCTTGCATATTTGCGAAGCAAATCAAATTCTCGTGCGCTAAGTCCACGGTTGTTGTGGAAGATTCCCTCTTCTGTGCATACATACCAGTTGTCTTGCAATTCGCAGAAACGCCAGAAACCGAACGTCAACGTCTGATCTGCGGTAATGCGTGATTCGCAGTCGAAGATGAGCGCAGAATCTGGCCATTTAGGTTCAACGTTCTCCCGTGCGTTCCTGTGCTTCTGGAATTCTGGTTGTATCGTGTGGGCACGAACGTAAATGTCGTGTGATGTTGGCTCGTTGAGATTCATTTATTCTTTCTTTCTTGGTTCATCCAGCAAAGCTGCCAGACGATCCATTGCATCGGCCCGCGCGCGGTCGTAAACAGCCATCGCGCGGAGCGCCAGTGCGGCTCTCTTAAGTCTGTTGGGTTCAAACGTCAGTGAAACTCCTACTCGGAGTAATCGTTCGTGAATGCCACGGTGATGCATTTGGCAAAGTGGCGCAGTCAATTGCGGATCGTGATGTCCGCCTGCTGTGTGATGGTCCTCGATGCACAAGACGCACGGCGACACCGCGATTCCAAGGCTCTCACGCTCTAGTTGCCGCGCTTTACGCCGCGCTGTGCGGATTGGTCTCTGGTCTTTCATTCGCTCCCGCTGTTGAATGCGCGATAAAGTGAGAACTCCGAAAGCGCGGGTTCGATCGCGACAATCGTGCGACCGGCGGTGACTAGCTCGACGCCTGCGACTCTCTTTCCATGCCACTTCGCAAGTGCGTCGCGATCACCGCGCAAATAGCGTCCCAGGTCCCGAAGATATCGGCCTAGCGCCTCCCGATCTTTCGAGGAGGTGGTGTTGACCGCAACGGAATTGCCGTGAGCGTCGGGAATGTAAAGTGTTGCTGCATAGCGGTCGCTCTTCGTTACTCGGAATTTTCCGTGAGATTCTTTCAGGGTGGAAGAAAAGTATTTCTTCACCGTCTCACGTTTGACGCCTTCCAATTTGGCTGCGTGAGTCAGTGATAGCTTCGGATCGCGGCGCATGGATGCGAGAACGTGCAAGGCGCGGTCGTAGGCCAACTGACTGCGCTGCGGAAGCTTAGCGTTCGACAGCTTGCGACGAGGGTTCAGCCTTGGCTGTCGTCCTCTTCTGCGTGCGTGCTTTTTGTCTCTCTTCGCCATTGTCGGCTGGGTCCCGGAACTGCAATTTCAGGACTCGAAGCCGATACTGGAGGCACGAGAGGACTTGTACAAGCCCGGTCAGTTGTTAGCTACGGCGGTCAAAAAGCATGTGAGGTCTTCTGGTACTCTATGGACAAAATCTATCGGGGGAGTTTTTGTCCTTTGCAACCTAGCACTCAGCATAGGATCGCGGGAGCAATTTATAGGCTCTGCAATGATTTAGCCGCTCCTCTTGAGCGCGACAGCCTCACGTATGCCGAATTTGTCCGTTTGATTACTGATCACCACGAAAGAATACCGTGGTCGTTCCTCGAAGAACTTGCAGGAGGCTTGCTCCCTTCGAGTGTGGTAACGGATTCCGCAGTTCATCCGGCGGATGTTCCATCGATAAATACGGAAGAACAGCTTGAGGCTTTTCTATTGAGCGCGCCTGAGCCTGCTCCCGAGAAGCTCGAAATGTATTTGAAGGCAATTAACGGTGCCTTGCCGTTCTTGCGTGATTTATTTATTACAACTGGCAAGAAATTACCTCACGCGCGAGGCGGAGCGCCAAGGAAAATTGGCACTTCCCAGGAGCAGGAAAAAATCAGAGAAGAAATCACAGCTCTGCGAGGTCCAGGTACAAAGCTCACCGATATCTACACCCGGCTCGCGCAACGATACGGAGTGAGCCCTAGCAAGATAAAGCAAATCTGGCTAGACAGTCCGGAATAGCACTCTGACTTCCCGGCTGAGCAAGTATAATAACATCAGCAGTTTACGGGCCTGCCGACTGTATCAGCAGCCGACAAGCCCTAACCACCACGGGAGGTATCGCTCCAATGGCAGCTTCGCACACCCTACCGTACTCGCACGCTCTCCGCAAATCGGGCGTTCTCGTTTTGAACGGCTACGGCATCCGCGTCCAGGTAAATGCTGGTCATTTGCTCTTACACGATGGAGTAGCAGACGTGCGCCGAACCATCCGCCTGCCCCGCGTAAATCATGGTTTGAAAAGGCTGGTAATGATCGGGAGCGACGGCTTCATCACGCTGGAAGCCCTGCGCTGGCTTGCGGATCAAGGTGGGGCGTTCGTGATGCTGGACCGCAGAGGCAAGGTGCTCGCCGTTACTGGCCCGGTCTCTCCGTCGGATGCCAGACTTCGCAGAGCGCAAGCGCTCGCCCTCGGCAATGGGACAGCGCTCAAGATTTCCAAAGAACTCATCTCCCAGAAGCTCGCCGGTCAGGAGCTGCTCGTTCGCGACATGCTGCACGATGCTGCGACAGCAGACGCGATAGCTCGATTTAGCGCCCTGCTACCAAACGCGGAGGGCATCGACCGCATAAGACTGATTGAGGCCCAGGCGGCAAAGTTATATTGGCGGGCGTGGTCAGATGTTCCGATTCTATGGCCGCGCAAGGACGAGCGCCGCGTGGCCGAACATTGGAAGCGCTTCGGCTCCCGCATCTCACCCTTGACCCACAGCCCGCGTCTAGCATCTAGTCCGCCCAACGCCCTGCTCAATTTTCTGTACGCACTTTTGGAAAGTGAATCACGCCTTTCTGCCGTTGCAATGGGCCTTGATCCGGGCGTTGGCCTGCTCCACGTAGACACGCCTAACAGAGATTCGCTCGCTTGCGACATCATGGAAGTCTGTCGCCCCAAGGTGGACGCCTTCGTTCTTAATTGGCTTCAGAATGAGCCTCTTCGCAAACCGGACTTCTGGGAAGACCGCAATGGGAACTGCCGCATCGGGTCATCGTTGGCAATCAAGCTATGCGAGACTTCGGACACGTGGCGCAGACTCATGGCTCCGGTCGCAGAATATGTCGCACAGGAGATTTGGTCCTCGATTTCCAGGCCTGCGTCAACTCTTGCTCGACGCGGGATCGCGACGCGCCTTACGCAGCGTACTAAGCGCGCAGTTAAGGGAACTGACGTTCCATCGGTCAAGGCTCCGAAACCTGAGAGGGTTTGCCGTGGGTGTGGCAAAGCAGCTCAACGTAACTCGATGCACTGCGCCGCGTGTGACGTTGACGTTGCAACGAAGCGCCTCGTGGAGGTCGCACGAGCGGGACGCATTGCCGCACGCACCCCGGAAGCGATTGCCAAAGAAGCGGCAACGCACCGTAAGCACGCGCGGGCGCGGGCTGCTTGGAATCCCGCGAAGCAACCGGCATGGCTCACCGAACAGGTGTTTTCGGAGGAAATTCAGCCAGCACTTGCGCAAGCCTCAGCGACGGCCATTGCAAAGCGGATTGGAATATCGCGCTGGTACGCTGGCCGCATCCGCGAGGGCTACCGCCCGCATCCGCGTCACTGGCAAGCATTAGCGAAATTGGTAGGTGCTCTCGCTCCGCGTTCTATTTAACAAGCAACTAGAAATACAATTAAGGTTCACAGCGGCTCGCTCTTCAGGACGCGGTTCTCTCTGCGAGCTTTCAAAAGAAATTCCTTCACTATATGCGATAATCATGCGTTCCAGCCCCCCAGCGGGAGATCATCCATTCCGATGGCACTGAGTCACAACGAGGCTTTTCTCGCGTATTGATAGATAAAGCCCTCGAAGTGAGCGGCTGGAAGTTGCTTGATTCGCAGCAGGTTGTGCTCGAATACAACACAGCCACAGGCCGAGCGGATTACCTTCTCAAAGACAACCTAGGCCGCGTGCTGTCGGTCCTCGAAGCCAAGCGTGAAGACCTCGATCCATACGATGCGAAGGAGCAGGCTCGCGGTTATGCCCAGAACTTGAACGCACCATTTGTCATCTTGTCAAACGGTCGGGAACATTGGTTTTGGAACTACGAACGAGCGGACCAGCGCGATGCTTACCGAATCGAGCGCCTTCCTTCGAGGCAAGACCTCGAACGAATCCGACTGAAGAATTTGCAACCACCGCGTCCGCTTCAAACAGAAGTGATTCGCTCTGAATACCTTCGGTCGCTACGTCCTGACCTGAAATTGCGGGGCTACCAGATACGCGCGTTGGACGAAATCGCCAAGGGCTTCGATGACTTTGGACGGCGAAAGTTCCTACTGGAGATGGCCACTGGAACGGGAAAGACCCTCCTCTGTGCCGCCTTAATTCGGCGTTTTCTGAAGACCAGAAATGCCGAACGAGTACTTTTCATCGTTGATCGTATCGAACTCGCCAAACAAACGATGGAGGACTTCAACATCATTCTCGGCGAATACAAGCCAGTGATTTATAGGACTGCTCGACGCACTGGTGAAATACTCGGATCATCCGTGGTCGTAGCAACCATCCAGTCCCTCATGATGGATAGTCGTTACCGCGACGAGTTTACGCCGTTTTATTTTGATCTTGTTATCAACGACGAAGCACATCGGTCCATTTACGGTGACGCCCGCGAAGCTGTCCAATTTTTTCAAGCTACCCGCGTCGGACTTACAGCTACTCCTAAGGCATATCTCAAGAATGTTAATTTGGAACAACTCGCCGCAGAAGACCCGAAGGCGCTTGAAGCGCGCCAATTGCGAGATACCTATCATTATTTTGGGTGTGAACCAGGTCAACCAACGTTTCGTTACGATATCGTTGATGCTGTTCAAGACCCGGAAGGTCCGTACCTCTGTCTTCCAAAAATTGTTGACTGTCGCTCCGACATTACGACCCATGCACTTCAGGAGTCGGGCTGGGCAGTCGTGATCAACGAACAAGAAGAAAATTTCAAGATTCAGGACCTGGAGCGCAAAATCTTTACGCCACATCGCAACCGCGTCATGTGCGAAGCATTCTTGCGCGAGGCACAGCGCGATCCTGCGGGCGACATTGGGAAATCAATTATCTTCGCGGTAAACCAAACTCATGCTACCTCACTCACCAAAATCCTTAACGATTTGAAGCCAAACATTGCTCTTACGATTACGTCGCGTATTCCTGACTCTTCTTCGCTTGCCAAGGACTTTAGAGACGGCAAGCGTACGGAGCGGGTAGCGGTATCCGTTGATATGCTGTCAACCGGCTACAACTGCCGCGATTTGCTCAACGTGGTCTTGATGCGTCCCATCTTCTCTCCAACAGAATACATTCAAATCAAAGGACGAGGCACTCGCCGGTACACGTTTGTAATTGGCAATACTGAATACGAGAAAAAACACTTTACCATGCTTGATTTTTGTGCGGTCGCCGAGTTCTTCGAAGAAAAGTACGACTACAATGCGCCTTTGAAGGTGCCCCAACGGGACGAGCGCTCTAGTACACAACCCGGCCGCAGGCAGACCTCCGGTGAAGTGGCCGGGGAAGAACCGCCGCCTGGCGCTGAAGTTACAACCCCCAAGCATCGCGAAATTCCGGTATGGGAAGGAATTGATCGCATCATCAGTCAGGAGGTTCGCATCGTTGGGCCTGACGGAGAAAAAGTCGATGTCATGACGTTCCGGGGATCATTCGAGCGCGATCTGCAGGAGTTTGCTGAAGTGGACTCAGAATTACGTAATGCAGTTGACGGAGAAGATGACGATAGCATCGAAACGATTATGCAGGAGCGGTTCTATTACCGACCAGAGATGTTTTATGCCCCTGATAAACTCATGATTTCCTACGGCGTCCCAGCTCCAACTCCAGCTTTTGTGTACAACGCGCTGGGAAAGCGTCCACTGCCGACGAAAGATAAGGTGGTGGCCGACACCGTCGATTCAATCGCCGCTCGATTCAATCTGCGATACGGTGAACAGAAGTGGCTGAACGCAACCGCCGAGTTAGTGAGTGAGGATTCGCAGGCGTTGTCGGATTTCCTCGCTGGCCACTACAAGCGCCTGTTCGAGCGTAGCCAGTTTCGGACGCTGGGAGGGCTTGCCGCCCTATCTGGCTTCCATGATCGTGACCCCGTTTTCGAGGCGCTACGGCAGTCCTCCCTCGTAGAGTGCTCACGCCATGCCTTGCAGATAGGTTTAGGAAAAACATATGCGCGAACCGAAAACCGCGAGTGATTCTGTCACCAGACTGAGCCAGAGCAACGGCTCGAACTTCTTTTCGTCAGGGCTTCGCCCAAAAATTGATCAGCTCATGAACGTGTTGTGGGCGGGTGGCGTGAACAACCCGATGGATTCCATCGAACAACTCTCCTATCTCATTTTCTTGCGGCTCTTGTCCGAACGCGAAGAACAGGCGGCCTATATTGAGAAAGGCTATCAGCGAATCTTTTCTGGGGAATGGGCCCGCTACGCTTGGGGGAACTTCGTCACCCTGACCGGTGATGAGCTATTTAACACGCTTCGAAGCGCTGTGGAGAAGTTGCATCAACTCCCCAACCTTACCCGTACTGGGCAAGAACTCTTCCGTAACGCCACGCTCAAAATTTACGACCGACCGACTTTACGTGCTGTGGTTCAGTTGATCGCTGAGATGGATCTTGCCCCCCACGAGGGCCATGATCTAAAGGGTGACATGTACGAGTACCTACTCAGCAAGCTCTCTCAGTCCGGCACAAACGGGCAGTTCCGAACGCCACGGCACATCATTGACTTAATTGTGAAGCTCGTTGATCCGCATCCAGGAAGGCGCATTTGTGATCCAGCCTGTGGCACGGCTGGATTCCTAATCTCCGCATACAAGCATATCCTTCGCGGTCACACAAGACCCGCTGATCTGGCGCGCGGTATTGTGGACGGCAGCCTGCTCAAACCGAAGCAATGGGAATTTCTGGAAACTCACGCTTTCACCGGTTTCGACAACGATGCCAACATGGTGAAAATCGCCATTCTTAACCTATATCTGCACCAGCTCGAAAGAGCGCATATTGAGCACCATAACCCACTCACCAGCACTCAAGGCGGTCAGTATCCAGGTCCGAAGTATGACGTGATACTCGCAACCCTCCATTCGCGGGCCGGGTGCAAAAGGAAAGTATCCTTGCTGATATCGGGCTCGAAACCAGGGACACTGAGTTGCTCTTTCTGAAATGGTTTCTCGACCATTTGACCGAGTCCGGGCGCGCTGGAGTCATCGTTCCTAACGGAGTGCTCTTCGGCTCCGGAAAGGCTGACCGCAAAGTACGCGAATTGCTTCTCACTAGCTGCGAACTGCAAGCAGTGATCGCCCTGCCTTCTGGTGTATTCAAGCCCTACTCAGGCGTTGGCACCGCAATCTTCATCTTTGAGAAAGGCAAGCCCACCGACTCGGTGTGGTTCTATGAACTCCAGGCCGACGGTTACTCTCTCGACGATAAACGTGCGCCCATCGAGGCAGATGACGTTCCTGACATCCTCGCCAGGTGGCCGGAGCGTGAGGAGGGCCCGAACAGCTTCCGCGTTGGAGTGGAAAAGATTCGTGAGAACGGCTGGCAACTTATGCCCCGTTTGTACAAGCCGGTACGTCTGGATGTCGTGAAGTACGCGGCACCAACAGACATTCTTAAGGACCTGATAAAAATCGAGCAACAGATAGCCGAACAAGCGCGAACGCTGATGGGGCGATTAAGCGCGAAATGAGTAAGTGGCCAATCATTCCGCTCAAGGGGCACATTGTTGAGGTGTCGAACCGCAAGGGCGCAACCGAAGCGGAAATGCTTTCAGTAACGAACACGGGTGGCTTTGTGAGGTCGCTCGATGTCTTCGACAAGCAGGTCTATAGCCAAGATGCGAGCACTTACAAACTTGTTCAGTACAATGATCTCGCCTATAACCCATCACGCATCAATAGGTCGCCCGATGCCAACTTCCTAAAAGCGGGGCTGTCAGCCCGATGTATACGGTTGTACGCTGTAGAGAATCGTTGCTGCCACAGTTCCTCCTATACTTCTTGAAATCTGATATCGGTCAGCAGCACATCTCTCATCGGTGTGTCGGAGCCGTTCGCTTTATGCTTCGATTCTCTGATCTTGAACAGATTGAGATGCCTATTCCACCGCTGGCCGAACAGAGGAGAATCGTTGGGATTCTTGACGAAGCCAGTGCTCTTACACAACTTAGACTAGAGTCTGATGAGAAAGCGGAGCTTTTACCCGCTGCAATCTACGTGCATCTTTTTGGAGACCCAATCACTAACCCGCGAGGATGGCCGACTTCACCACTTGGGGAATTGATTGACGAGGGCCCGCAAAATGGTCTTTATAAACATGCGTCCTTCTATGGTGAAGGAGTGCGCATCTTGAGGATCGACTCGTTTTCGGACGGGGAAATCAAAGACACGTCAGCGCTGAAGCGAATTAAGGCAACCGAGGACGAGGTCGCGCATTATGCTCTTCGACCGGGGGACCTCATCGTAAATAGAGTTAACAGTCCTGAGCTACTTGGGAAAAGTGTCCTCATTCGCGAATTAGATGAACCCACCATCTTCGAATCAAATATGATGCGCTTTTCTGTCCTACCACAAAAAGCAAACCCCGAATACATCGCATGGTTATTACAAACCGATCTTGCGAAGCAACACATCCTAGGAAGGGCAAAAAGAGCGATAGGACAGTCGAGTATCAACCAGACTGATGTCAGAACCTTGGCAATTCCTATACCGCCTCTACCGCTACAGCAGGAGTTCGCTTCGCAAATAATGAATCTGCGCCGTTTAAGGACTTCAAGGCTCGCTAGCGCTGCGCGCCTTGGGGACCTGACTCACAGCCTCATGGATCGGGCCTTCCAGGGGGATTTGTGAGTGGTAGCTTGCACATCGCGTGGGAACACCTCCCTTCGGAACTGTGGGAGCCACTAGCAGACCACTCTGCAAAAGATGGCGTCGCGCCACCAGACCTGTTCGGTAATCTCTTCGCTGCGGCTGAGGATTACCTTTCTCCCAGTCCGTCCGATGCGGAACTAGAAGAGATTCGCAATGATCCGATCAAGGCGCGACAACGCTTCCTCTCTCTCAAGGGCACCGATTTCACTAGCGAATCGGACATAGTGCTTTTCCTCGAAGACGTGTACACACTTATTGATGATTATGAAGTGCCGAGTCTCACGGACCTGTATCAGCGACTTCTCCGTAATGCACTGCGAAAGTTCAACTTGCGTTACCGTCTGGACCCGCCGTTTACCCTGCGCTTCATGCTGCCTGGCTCCTTCGCAAACCTCTACGACGAACTGCAGCACGTAAACAGTAGTCACAGTAGCCTCGCTGATCGCCTTACCGATTTCGAAAAAGCGTTCGACCGCTTTGCTCGCACGCAAGATGACACTGACCTCCGACACTGCATCCATATGGCAAGCAACTATGTTGAGGGACTGGCCTCGGTCACTTCAGGCATTCCGGCGACTGGCAACACTCTAGGAGCTCTAGTAAAGGTCCTCACCGACTGGCCTCACGACAAGGTCCGTGAGTCATTGGTAAATCTCTATCACTTCTGTTCCGACTACCCAGGCATTCGTCACCCCGGTACGCCCGCTAGTGCCCATCGTGCCCTTGCTATCCGGGACGCAACCATGGCGTGCCTTCTCTTACTGAGTTTCGCAGGATATCTTTCTCCTAACTTTGACGAGCGCGCAGTACTCGGCGTTTGAGTCACTCGCGCGCGCCACGCACACCCCTCCACTCCGCGCCCCGCTCCCGCCCCTCACGCTTGCCGCATATACCCAGCCGGGGTAGGGGTGTAGCAAAATCCCCTCAATGCGTAATACCCCGTCAACGAATAGAGGAACGCGGATTGCAACTCCTTGAGAAGAGTTAGAATCACAGGGGTGCGAGATCCGGGCCATTTTAGGGCTGCGGACTCCGAGAAGAGGAGACTTATGGCAACGCAGCCTGATGCGAAGACGGAAGAACGACCCCAGCCTGATCCCGATGAAAAACTGATTAAGGTTTTTGACAGTGAAGAGGAGTCCGAGGCGTTGGTGGTGAAGGGGTTGCTCGATTCCGCGGGGATTGAGAGCGATCTGCAATCAGCCAGCCTTTTGCAGGATGCGTTCCCGGGGCTGGGAGGCATGATCATTCAAGTGCGCGAAGAGGATGCGGAGAAGGCGCTGAAGCTGATCACCGAATCGCGGCAGGCTGCCGGCAATGCGGCTGCGGATGAAGTCGATGATGACGAGACGCAGGCTTGAGTGTGCTTGCGTGGAAACTTCCTCGGGGCTAAAGCCACAATCATTTCTTTCTTAGCGGCGTGGCTGAAAGCCGCGCCCTTTCAAATCCTCCAGCTTTTCTACTGAAGAGCCGGCAGCCATGGAGTTACGCTGTGGCCGTCCAGGTAGAAACTTACTGCGCCGTTGATGTCGGTGCGGTAGACGTGGGAGCCGGATGCTTGCAAGC
>Ga0182024_10017922_pt1 | contig 13237 bp, 16 predicted proteins | sample P32metaG_FD_120480 | JGI IMG/M metagenome (GOLD analysis project Ga0182024, IMG submission 120480) | Permafrost microbial communities from Stordalen Mire, Sweden - P3-2 metaG (Illumina Assembly) | ecosystem: Environmental > Terrestrial > Soil > Wetlands > Permafrost | place: Sweden: Stordalen...
ATTCATCCATGTGAAGTGCAGAGATAGGTTGTTCAGAAGTTGCAATAAGGTACTTTTCATCGGCGCCGTCCATAACCTGAAATTAACTTCGCCTTGAGATGACTCACCTTGTATAGTTGTTCATCGAAATCTTCTAATTGGGCAGTCTTAGCCATGACGTCCTTATTCATGAAGAAAGGTGTCTGAATTGGTGTATAGTCTCTGCGCGAAAGGAAATCCAGCCCGTACTGTACTAACGCAAAGTTGAGACGCACGCCGTAGTTGGTGAGAAAATAACCCCGATGACCAACCACCTTGACACCTCGGGGTTCTTGTTCATAGCCACCAATTCGGAAAAGGACTTCATGATGAGATAGTATGTTGTCTCGATCTACGGGCGGTGTATCATTGGGATTCCACGTTTTTAGAAGTTGATTGTTGTCCTATGTGTTAATCCCATTGTCATAACGGATGTACCTCATTGTCACTGATTGGAACAGACTTGTCGACGAGATTTCCCACAGAGTTGGCTTTCTTCTCCAAAGCAGCACGTTTGACCGCTACATCAGCCTGGAGGGCAGCCTTCCGCTTCTCCAAATCCCCCTTCTTTGCAAGTAATTCCGACGCATCTCCTTTCGCCTACAATGAGCGACAAATCTCAAGTCTCCGACCTTCAGAATCTTCCCAATCTCCTTCTGTGTACTGTTTATCTCGCGGTTTGTAGTGTCGAGATCATAAGTGACTGCAAAGATGCTCAGCTCAATTGCTAGAAACACGTACCTTTTACCCACTGCTTGTAATCTGCTTGAATCTCGTCGACGATAGTTTCACTCTTGAAACGAGCACGTTGGGACTCTTTGATGGCCTCTGGAATGCCGTCCTTGTCGGCCTGGAAAAGAAGAAGATCCAAACCCATCGCGTGCGGTTTTCTTTCGTTGTTCCTTAACGCTGCCGTTGACTCACGCCAAAGATATTTGCCAAAATTCATTTCCCGAAATTGAGCCAGGTTTAATTCCCGGGAATATGGTTTTCCTGCGAAAATCCTCGGGAGATCCGTGCATTTCAAATGCAGCGAGCGAGTCACCTCAACTGAAGGATAGAAAACACTTTGGCAGGCCTCACCTGTCATGTCTGAATCTGGGGCAGAAGCTGCCTCTCAGGCATCTTCAGCAACTCAAAATACATCTGCGCGCCCTTCACAGAACTCAAGTCGAGATAAACGGAAACCTCGTAAACAATACCATGGTTTCCCCCTTCATCGACCTTCCGTTCTGACAGTAGACCGCTTAAAACCACAGGGAACAAATGACAAACAGCCAAAACAAACCCATCGGCAACAGAAAATACCGCCGGGCCTATCGGCACCGAAAGAGCCAATCTCAGCTCCCGAACAGAAACCGGAGGATGAGGAGGATCCAGATTCCGAGTTGTGTTTCATCTGTGGAAACTCGATGAAGGGACGCTATTACTCAGTAGCGCCCTGTAACAACGCCTTCTGTCACAACTGTTCCTTAAGATTACGGGCGCTCTATAAATCCACCAATTGCCCATTTTGTAAAGTATTCTCTTCTGCAGTCCGTTGACTAATGTTAGACCGAGCATGAAACTGTGATCTTTACGCAATCTAATGATAAATCCTTCAATGAATTCAACGAGGAAGAGTTTCAACACAAAGATACAAAACTAGGGATATTATTTGAGACAGAACAAATCTGGGAAGACTCAATGCTCCTTCTCAGGTTCAACTGTCCCGAAACATCATGCGATGTTGCCTGTCGAAACTGGTCGGCACTCAAGGCACATGTGAAAACAGCCCACCATCGTTTCTTATGGTATCCTTCCCGTAGTAGTATCAACTAACTTTAGTTCACTCTGTACACAGAATAAAAAGGTTTTCGCGCACGAACATATCCTCTATACATCCAAAGAACTTTCCGTACACTTTGCGACTGGCGACCCGGTCAAGGACATCTCACTCACTGGCTTCACAGGTCATCCAAAATGCAAATTCTGTAATCAGTCCTTCTATTCTCTGGAAGAATTCACACAACATAATCGAGAACACCACGAACGCTGTCATGTCTGCGACCGCATAAATTCTCACAGGGGTTTACCAAACCCCCAACCTCGTTATTTCGTCAACTACAATGAATTATGGAAACATTTTCAAGCGGAGCATTATCTATGTGGAGCCCCTGAATGTCTTGAACAGAAGTTTGTGGTTTTTGAAAGTGAGATTGATCTCAAGGCGCACATCATGGAGGTTCATATGGGACGAGCGTCAAAGGCTGAATTACGGGACATGCGAAGAGTGGAAATCAATTTTCAGTATAATGTGCCCGGTGGTGGAGCTGGTAGACGACGACGGGAGGAAGAGCAGCCAGTGAGGGATGTCGACATTTCGAGTTTGCCGAGAGATGAACAGGCTTATTATCGGATTCAGCAGGCGCAAAGGGAAATGGCCTCGAGGCAGGTTCGCAATGTTGCTATACCTCCTGTTCGACCACACAGCGCAATCGATCAGGCTCGTCCGGTCGTTGGCACTTCGGGCACAGTCACTCCGCCTGCTAGACGACTCGCAGAGAATTTCCCTCCTTTAGGTGGATCTCAGTCGCCCCAATCCTCATCAACCGTGCCCCCGCCAGCCCCTAATATTTCATCGACTCTGCCTCCCGAGGTCGCCGCACGACATGCTGCAGTCATTGACAAGGCCCGCGAGCTACTAAATCAAGACGTTGAAAAACTCAACCAATTCAAAAGTCAGGTTTCCTCATTTCGACGGGGAGATTCCAGTGCAACAGAACTCATTGATACGTTGTGGGATATTTTCAATACCAAACTAGACGAATTTGGAAAAGTCATTACTTCAACAGCGGATCTTTTCGAGTACGACGCCAAATCCAAGCGGACAGAATTATTGGGAGCCTGGAATGATTGGAAAATTCAAGTATATTCCTCTTATCGATCTGTAGTAACATTAGATGCAAGCGGCTAACTCAACCGCTGCAAGTGGGATCATTCCCCAGGCGAGTCAGAGATCCAGGATCTTGGCTCTCAAATCTTCTGCAAAAGGACGACAGAGCGCGAGCACTCAAAGTGTTTGGAATCGGATCGAGGCGGTGGCTGCTTCACGACCCGTCGCATCAGCTTCTGTTACACAGCGACTAGGCGCTATGAATCTGCACCCGTCTACTCGCCCGGCTGTTCCATGGACAGGAGCTGGTGCGTCAGCGCCTCGACCAACGAATGTTGTTCGCCAAGCGCCAGTTCCTGTGAGGAATGCGATGGAAGAATTTCCATCATTGCCTGCAGTGAAACCTCGGGAAAGAATTACGTTGAACGCAGCTGCAGGTCCGGCTAGACCTGTAGCAGGCTGGGGCGCACCGGTTGCAAGTAGCAACGGATCTTCAGAGCCCCTGGAGGCTACAAAGGGGAAGGGGAAGAAGAAGGGAAAGACGGTTTTGTTTCATGTGGGATAAATTAGAAGGGAGGTTGCATTGTCGGAACATTCCACTGGCTAGATATACCCTGAGAAGATACTGGTCTTTGCGTAGAATATCGGATGTACATTGCATATCAGGCAGCAGTGTAACTTTGAGATCCTCAAAATAAAGCCTTTTTTCATATTCCCTTCTCCATAATTTGACTAAATTACCGACTCTAAGCTAGCTCTGTGGGAAGCTTTTCCACCTTGTACTGTCCTCTCCCAACAAACATGATTGGAACACCGGGTATCTTCCTTATTCTCCTCCGTAGTGCTTGATCGTTTGTAGCAACAATATAACATCGATGTTGCATGACCCTGGACACAATACAGTCATCAGCATAGGTGCCTTTATGTGAACATGTCAGCCTCTCAAATCGCTCATCCCTCGCAATCCTACGTATTAGTTAAAGTCTTATGTTCTTCCCACCTTAAAGCTATTCGAAACCGTTGACCTAGCTTTTCCAGTTCCGCCATGACACAGTCCGTAACGCACGGTATGCATTTTGCGAAGAGACAATCCATCATTCCTCGGATGGGCTCGATCTTGTTTTGAATGGAAAAGTTGAGAAAATTGGTATCGATAAGAATCCGGTAGGGCGGTCCAAGGGCCTGATTATATTGGAAGAATAGGGAAGAAGCGACTTGAGGACTAGCTAGTCAGCTAAACAGAGATTTTGGATAAAGTACATTTCTCGCACAAGCTCACCATTGCTATCCTTCTTCTTTTCTTCGGTTTTCTCGACCTTCGACTTAACCGACTGGAGCCGTGTATCCTTAGTAGTGTTCAGTAGCCGCTTCGTAGCGGCAAACTTTCGAGTTTTCTTTGCTTTGGCCATCGTCAAACGAGGCAGCGATAAGTCGTTAATTTGAGGCCGCAAAGTGTCTGCGTCTGCGTGAAGTGTCCGTTAGGCACAAAAATTTCTCTGATTGGCCGATCGCACACGGTTCAGCCACGGGATTTTTCTCCGAATTTTGACAGTGACTCGATCATCCTGAAATCACTGAGCCTTACTTACCATGGTCCTGTCATTGCTGCCGCTTTTCAATGACTTGGCCTATTTCAAGGCCGAGTCTGAAACCTTGTCGAAGGCGTCATTGACTGCGATTGGACAGTATATGATTCACAGCTCTGTCACGAACTTCGATCGAATTGTCGAACATGTGCAAACAACCTCCGCGATAGTGGAAATCGTCATTGATATCGACGATATCTCGCTAGATCAACGGATACAAATTCTCGATGCTGGCGCAGCGAAGATTATTGTTTCCAAAGGACAATTATCGGAGCTGAGCGACGTTCCCGCCGAGAGACTTGTTGCAAGGTTATCTGAAGATCAACTAGCAACTCCCGCCGGAATCGAAGAGATCGCAGATCGTGTCGCTGGTATTATCATAGACTCGTCCTACACAATCAATGTCGATCCAGAATCGCTCAAATCGATTGTCACCTCTCTCCGGAAATCGACGCTGTCCAATGGAGTCGAGAAGACAGTCTACCTGCAATACACAGATACGACCCCTCCACCGACAATTGCCGAACTAAAGTCCCTTGCGTTGTTATCAATATGTCCGATCCTCCCTGGGCCTTATTTGACCTCCAATCCCAAGGAAAACCAATCTCTTCTATCAGTGGCGCAAATAGTGTTGCTGCCTGCCAAAACGGACAGACCTGATGGGTTATTTGCCACAGTTGTGGTTGATGAGCACGGCGTCGCTCTCGGCCTTGTCTATTCTAGCCCGGAAAGTATTGCAGAAAGCATTAGAACAGGTACAGGAGTATACCAATCCCGTGCGCGTGGGTTATGGTACAAAGGAGCGACGAGTGGAGCAACGCAGCAGATCGTGGGGATGGACTGGGACTGTGATTCAGACTGTTTACGATTTACAGTAAAACAGGCCGGCAAAGGTACTCCTATCTTTTTAAATTTCTAATAAGTATAGGTTTCTGCCACCTGGAGCGGATGAGCTGCTTTGGCCCACTGAAAGGTCTATCTCACTTGGAAGAGACTTTGAAATCAAGGCGCGAAACTGCGCCCAAGGGATCCTACGTTAGTCGATTATTCTCAGATCCATCACTGTTGCGTTCGAAAATAATGGAGGAGGCAGATGAGGTTTGCGACGCTTCTGAGCCCAAAGACATTGCCTGGGAAGTTGCCGATCTGATGTTCTTCGCCCTAACCAAATGTGTTGCGAACAATGTCTCTCTTGCAGATGTCGAAGCACAGCTGAACAAACGTGCAAAGAAAATAACCCGGCGGAAGGGTGATGCCAAACCGAAATGGACTGCGCCTCAAAACAATGCAAAGGGTTCCATGTCGGAGGGAACGGCGGTCGAGAAGGCGGAGAAGCTTGGGGACGCTCCTGTCACCAAGACACTTCCACCTTCATCTGAGGATACCAGGATAAAGATGCGAGTTTATCAATCAAAATCTCTTTCCTCGAAAGAGAGATCGGCATTACTTTCCCGACCTATTCAGACGACCGCACAGATCATGCCAATTGTTCAAACTATCATCGACGCAGTCAAGTCACGAGGCGATGCCGCTCTCCTCGAATACACTGCCAAATTCGAAAAAGCCACCAATTTGAAAACGCCAACTCTCAAAGCTCCGTTCCCCGCAGAACTGATGACCCTGCCCGACTCGACGAAGAAAGCAATCGATGTCGCCTTTGAGAATATCCGCACTTTTCACGCAGCCCAATTAGATACTCCGAAACATGTCCAAACCATGCCAGGAATAACCTGTTCCCGATTTGCACGACCAATCGAGCGAGTGGGTCTCTACGTTCCTGGCGGTACTGCAGTACTCCCCTCGACGGCCATGATGCTCGGAGTTCCCGCCCTGGTAGCAGGTTGCAAGAACATTCAGTTTGCTACTCCGCCCAGATCCGATGGTACGGTTGTTCCGGAGATTGTGTACATTGCATCAAAGGTAGGCGCAACTGGGATTGTTCTCGCTGGTGGGGCTCAAGCCGTCGCTGCAATGGCCTATGGAACTGAAACGGTGGAGAAATGTGATAAGATCTTTGGACCTGGAAATCAATTTGTCACAGCTGCAAAGATGTGTGTGCAAAGTGATGCTGCTGCCCTTGTTGGAGTTGATTTGCCTGCTGGACCAAGTGAAGTTTTGGTATTTCTCCTCACGGATTTCGAGAACTGATGTTGTTAGATCGTCGCTGATAGTACTGCGAATCCCAAGTTTGTTGCATCGGATTTGTTGTCTCAAGCGGAACACGGTGCAGATTCAATGGTTGTACTCGTTGCTATTGGATTATCGACTTCTCAACTGACTGCTGTCGAAGATGAGATCCATCGACAAGCATCTTTACTCCCTCGTGGAAATATCGTCATCAAAGCTTTGGCAAATAGCTACGTAATCCAATTCGACACGCTCGACGAAGCTATGGAATTCACAAATGACTACGCCCCAGAGCATCTTATCCTTTACACCCGCGAGTCCAGCAAAGTCGTGGATATGGTTCAAAACGCTGGGAGCGTCTTTGTCGGAGCATGGAGTCCAGTGAGCTGCGGTGATTATGCCTCTGGAACGAATCACGTACAAAACCTCTTGTTCTTGACTGATAATAGACATTGCCAACATATGGATATGCGAAGATGTACAGTGGCGTTAATACCCAGAGTTTCCAGAAACATATTACGAGCCAAGAGTTGACTGCTGATGGGCTGAGATTACTGGGTCCGACTGTTATTGCGTTGGCGGAGGTGGAGGGATTGGATGCTCATGCAGAGAGTATCCGGGTACGGATGGAGGAACTAGGAGTAAAGATGTAGTTTTCTCGTCTATTACTTTAAGTTCCATAACCAAGCTAACCTATTACGCCATACATAGACACATAATCCAATCGCAACCCATGAATATCCAATACAGTTGACACAGTAACGGTTTCACTAATACTTTCCTTCCGTCTCTTTCTCCAAATACGTCCAGAGCTTCTCCGCAAGCGCAGGATCTTGAGTTCCTTTCGCAGGGACAGCTTCCCTCGCCCAAGGAATGAAATATTTGCCACTATCCTTTTTCGTCAAAGTCGGACTTGTTCCAGCGAATAATTGCGTGATAGCTCCCATTGGAGTGGGATACAACATGAATTGTAACAAGTGCAAAAGCCATCCGCTGTGACGCTGTAATTCCGATCGAATGCCTCCCGGATTCAAAGAGAACGTCAAGATGCCGTCTTCTGTGTAATGATTTGCGAGGTACGTAGCCAGTAAGATGTTACCCTACGATCAGTACAACTACACGGTTGAGGTACAGCTTTAGATTGCCCGTATCTGGTCCAGTTGGAGGCATTGGGTAGATTGGGGTCGTTAAAATCGATGAGGCCCTTTGGAGCCATATTATGACCATTACTTGAAGTGAAAACAATCCGAGTCGCATTGGGCGCACCAGTTTTAGCGGCAGCTAGGACTGATGGTAGAAGCAATTTGGTGAACACAAAGTGACCCACAACGTTAGTCCCCTACAGTAAGCTCCAGCCATTGAGTGCACAGTACCCACTGTAGTTCATAGCCTTGAGCTGTTTTGCTTCCCTCCGGAGGGATCATAACTCCGCTGCTATTAGCATTTGCTTAAAAGGAGATTGTACGCATTGAGGAAGAGAATATCAATTTTGGGTTCTTTCGCCCTCAATTCCTTCGCCGCTTGCGCACAGGAAGGAAGATCTCCAAGGTCCAACTTGATGTAGTGGATATTGTCCTTTCCAGTAACATTCTTCAACTTCTCAAGTGCCGGCATTGTTTTCTGTTCATTGCGTGAGCAACAGTAGACTTTTGCGTTATGTTCAAGGAGCGCCTGGAATTAGCCGTGCTGACGAGTAGATGTTGTATGTACCTTGCATGTTTCCCACCCGATTCCCGTGTTTCCGCCAGTCACAACAACAACCTGTATTATTAGTCAATTCGAATTGATAGAGTATACCTTTCCAGTGAGATCAGGCATATCAGCCGCCGTCCAATGTGGTTTTCCAGGGAAGATCTCTTTGAGGGAAGTCAATAAGGTATTCATGATTCTGCTGGTCTCAAGTATTTCTTTCTTAAGGGTGGTTTGACTTTGTTAATGAAATTTTCTGAGTTTCGTTTGTTGAGCAAAACTGATCTCGAGTTGGGGTATATATACTGAATGACGAGCAGAGAGGTGTGTTGGTCGGTCGGATCGTCCGCCGCCCGCCGATTCGCTGCTGCACATGTGCTTAGACTCTAAAGCCCAAACGCCGGCGGAAATTTCCGGACCGTTGCGTGCCGTGACGCGGTCGAAGCTTAAGTCCACGGCTTTAACCACACGGCACTTTCCACGGCGTACGAAAAAGATGCGATGTCCGCTGCGAGGCTGTGAAATATCCTGTTCTTAGGACACACAAAAAGTACTCGAAATCGATTTGCAATTTTCGTTGGGCAGAAATAAAGTTAAATTGACGAAATGGTTTTGTGGAGCCCCTTTCCCATCCGGATCACCTGCTGCCACATATCAACTACGCAAGGTTCGCTTTTTCAAGGAAAATTTCTTATTTCCGGCTCTCGGACCTACTAAGAACTGGACATCACAATTGGCTGAAAATGGGAGCAACTATGTACCACGCGGCTCCGGCGTTTTAGATTATTCGGAGCAATCAAGATGAAAATAAGGCGATGCTCGTGCTGCTTGCTTCCTTTTGCCCGGTTGCCCTGGAAAACGAAGGATCTCAGTATTGAACGGTGTAAAAGGGCACTATGTATTGGTTTTGTGTACTAGCTTCGTTGATTGTTGCGGTGAGTGCAATTTCCCCCTTGACTATCAAGGGAACCAAGTTCTATGACGCGAACGGAACGCAAGTCTTTTTCAAGGGTAAAAGGAGCCGACACGGAAGCAAGGTGTGCTAATCAAGAGGCGTTGCGTATCAAAGGAGTCCGACAGATCCATTTCTTGACGCATCGCAATGTCAACTCGATGCGGCGTTGATGAAGACCCTCGGCGCGAATGCAATTCGAGGTACAACTTCGCTTGAAGCATGTGTGCTGATGGCGAGCGTATCACGTTGATCCCAATGGAACTCACGATGGCTGTATGCAAGCTTTTGACGAGGCCGGAATATACGTATTTTTGAATGTCGACACTTTCGATACCATGATTGTGCAAACTTCTCCTTCATGGACATTACAGTCCTTTGCCGCTTTTACCGCCGTCATTGATGCGTTCGACAAGTATGACAATGTCGCAGGGTTTTACATATCGAATGAGGTATTCCCTGAAAGAATATCACTAAAGCATAGGGGATCAATACCCCTGAGGGGCTTGTTGCGGCACCTTATATCAAAGCTGCTGTTCGAGATACAAAAGCCTACATGAGAAAAAAGGGAGGTCGATACGTTCCTATTGGTTACTCTTCAGCAGATGTTGCGTTCCTGCGACCAAATCTCCAGAACTATCTAGCATGCGGCCCGGAAGCAAATCGGATTGACTTCTTCTCCCTCAATAGTTACCTCTGGGTAAGGCTTGACATTCTCTCCTTTATCAGCTAACATACAGTGCGGTGAATCAACTTATGAAGCCTCCGGTTACGCCGACCTAGCAGCCCAGCTTGTAGGCTACCCTGTCCCAGCGTTCTTCTCCGAAATTGGCTGCAATGCTGTCCGTCCACGAACTTTCGGCGACATGGTCGCTATTTACGGCCCCATGACTCCTGTCCTATCCGGTGGAATCGTCTACGAATGGACTCAAGAAGCCAACAACTATGGGATCATTGTATATCCCGACAGTACAAGTGGAGCACCTACTCCGATTCAGCCAGAATTCGACAATTTGAAAAGTCAATGGCTGAACGCGACCCCTGCAGGAACAAGTGCCAATGCATATACCCCAGCTACGACTCTTTTTGCTTGTCCTCCAACGGGGGCTGGGTGGACCTTGGACGGGAATGCCTCGTTGCCGCCGGCGCCGGCGAACTTGACTCCTCCGACACCGAGTACCTTTTCGCTTACGACGCATGCTCCGTATGTTACATCTGTTAATACCGCTTCCTCGGTCATTGGCGGAGCTACGACCACTGCCGCAGCAGGAAGTACAGCTAGTACTTTGAATGTCTCGGGATCCCAAAGCTCGGGAACTACTGCTACAGCAACCGCGGGCAGTACCACTGGTAGCGCGGCTAGAGGATCCTCTACCGCAGGTATCGTTCTCTCCTTTTCTGGCTAACTTTAGTTGCGAGCACCGCAACGAATACTGCCATGGATAACTATATTGCCGGTATTGCGTTGGCTTTGATATACATCATTCTGATTACCATCGTGTTTTGGAGTTAACGGCATCTGGATCCCCGGAAGGAAAATAACTTGATAGTTTCTAATATAGGCCAATGTTTAATGGCAGGCTTGGAATAATTTTGATATTCTACCATTGATGAAAAAAACGGCTTGCATTTAATGAAGTCCTTGAGATCTAATTCTCGACCACTCTGGAACCGGAGCCGCTGTAACGGGCAGCACCCGGTCGCAACCTGGACCATATTGGAGTCACACAGGGCATGGCGAGGCCACATGGACCATGGCGAGGCAGCGCGGCAAGGCTGCAGGGAACAGGGTGAGGCAGCATGGACTAGGAGTCGGAGCTCTTCTCCGATAAGTGGGTACTCGTCAGATGATCACGGATATGAGCATCTTCGTCCCCCAACCACAAAAACCACCATGCTCAAAGAGCAAATTCTCAAATAAAAGTCTGGCAGAAATGTTCCGCCTTTAATGTGCCCAAGGGAGGGGCTAAAATACAAATTCATACAAGTTACAACAGCTGTTCATTACTATACTATCGGCAAATGGGAGCTGGAGCTGGGGCGCTAGCCTGGAACCTGGAGCTGCTAGCCTGAAGCTGGGGCGCTAGCCTGGAGCTGGGGTCACGCAGCGCCCTGGGCCCTACCTTGTGTGGCTTGCCTCCGGAGGTGTATGTCATCGGAGGCGAGCCACAGTTGGGAACCTAATTAGGTCCTCGCCTCGTCGCGGTTTTGGACGTAAGTTAGGTTGAATTAATGTTCGGGCGAGGTGGCTGCAGATCTGGGAGCATTTTCTGACCGTCGATCACCACAACACATGGCAACCAACATGTCTGCCGCTGGGCCCTCCACAACAACGCCGCCGGGCTCTGTCTCAACCCATCTCCAATCTCCACATCACACTACTCCAACCGACTCGGCCATTGATCCCCATGAAATGGCCATCGACACCGAAGATGACCTCGATGTCTCACACCTCAAGCAGCACTGACAAATAGACATCCTACATAACCCTCGACTTCGGCAACAACCTTCCCCAAAATCTGACTGGCGCGCCTCTCAGCCTGCGCTTCACTGTTCGTGTCTATTGGAAGGAACTATTGATCATAGGGACTGGACACCGAGACGCCGTTTGTGCAGGTTGGGGAACTTTTCTTTAAAGGGCAGTGGATGGAAGTCATTGGTACGGATATCATCGTGGCACGGGAGGGAGATGGTATGAGTTCACTGTGTCAGAAAAGGAAGCTGATTTTAGAAGGCAAGGTTGTGGGGATGACGAGGCGGAGGTTGGTGGTTGAGAGAGTTGGCCTGAAGAAGAAGTGGCAGCAGTAAGTGGCGTGTATGTAGATTGTATATAGTTCGAGATTGAGATATCGGAGTTCGGCTTCTGAGATTCTATATTACAAGGAAAATGTTGTATCTGTCATGATAAAGAAACGCAGAGAAGGGTTATAATTTCATCTCATAAGGAGTATCATAATGCGAAGACTCATCACCAAACATCAACCGCCGATCATTCATGGCAAAGGAACCTCCCAGGAACCGCCATTCCCCATCAGAACCCACTCCACAACCCCAATCGACCCCTGAGAAAAGCCTCTCAGAGTCCCATCATGCCAGGAGCCCCCGCCCCAAGTCCCTGACCTCTCAATTCGCCCTCTTACTGGCCGTACACCCCGTTCCTGATAATCAAACCTGATAACCAGACTATCCCCGTTCTCTTTGCATTGCTGGCCTACGCATGGCCCCGTCCCAATCAGCAGTCCTCGCTGAGTTCAAATATAATCGTATGTGCGCCAAAGATGTATACTGCAAACGAGGCAATCGAGACTGTGGAATGTCTTGCATTCGATCAAGTTAGGGGATTGTTCACGTTTGTTGGATCGAGGCGGGAAGTCATTGAGAGATACCCTGGTGCAAGTATTAGAGAGTTAGGAGAGGGAATGGCGGTGTTACCTGGGTTGTATGACTCGCATGGACATATCATGCATGTATACCCTTGATTGTAGATTTTTTTGATGCAAGTACGGTGAAATGCTCGAAAGTGTCAACTTATTCGGCGCAACTTCGATCGACGGTACTCCCCGACCATGATACAGAGGTTTGATAGAAAGAGGTACATAGGAGAATACGAATATGGCTGGAGGCCAATCTAGAGGCTATTCCTGCTCTGAAAAGCGGGAAGAAGTGGCTCGTCGGATTCGGATGGGACCAAAACATTCTCCCAAACAAAAGTTATCCAACCGCCGTATATCCTTCGTGATCCCGCCCTAATGCGTAGGATGATCTCGATAGCCCTGACTTGAAGGGCATGCGAATCAAATTCTACCGAAATGATGTCCATTGTGGCTGGGTTTCCCGTACGTCCCCCAAAACCTCGTATCTCACAAGGTAGAGCCCGTGCTGGATATGCTTGAACCACTCCCTGATACGATTCCGGGAGGTGAGATTATTCGAGACCCCGGGATGGGTGTCTTATGTGACTCGGCATTAACTCTTGTGGAGAATATTTTC
>Ga0182024_10017923_pt1 | contig 13237 bp, 13 predicted proteins | sample P32metaG_FD_120480 | JGI IMG/M metagenome (GOLD analysis project Ga0182024, IMG submission 120480) | Permafrost microbial communities from Stordalen Mire, Sweden - P3-2 metaG (Illumina Assembly) | ecosystem: Environmental > Terrestrial > Soil > Wetlands > Permafrost | place: Sweden: Stordalen...
AAGGTCGGGGAGGGCATGGAGAGCATCGAGGGCGACGTGTGCGACCCGCAGGCGGTTGTGGCGGCGGTCGTGGCGGCCAACCCCGAGGTCGTCATCCATATGGCGGCGCAGTCGCTCGTGCGCCGCTCGTTCGTCGAGCCGCGTGAGACGTATGAGACGAACGTGATGGGCACCGTCAACGTGCTCGATGGAGTGCGCCTGCACGGAGGCGATGTGCGTGCGGTGGTGAATGTGACCTCAGATAAGTGCTACGAGAATCGCGAGTGGGAGTGGGGCTACCGCGAGCACGAGCCGATGGGGGGCCACGATCCTTATTCGAGCTCCAAGGGCTGCGCGGAGCTTGTGACGGACGCCTTCCGCCGCTCGTTCTTCTCGGGCGCCGACGGCCCGCGCCTGGCCTCCGCTCGCGCGGGCAACGTGATCGGCGGCGGAGACTGGGGCGAGGATCGGCTGGTGCCCGACATCATGCGCGCGGCGCTCGCCGGCGAGCAGGTGCGCGTGCGCAACCCGAGCTCGATCCGCCCCTGGCAGCACGTGCTAAACCCGCTCAGCGGCTATCTGGTGCTGGCCCAGGCGCTGTGGGATGCGCCGGAGCATGCGGAAGGCTGGAACTTCGGTCCCACCGACGAGGATGCCCGCCCGGTCGGCTGGATCGTGCAGCGCATCGCCGCGCTGTGGCCGCAGGAGCTGCGTTGGGTGCAGGATGATGGGCCCCATCCGCACGAGGCGCGCTACCTGAAGCTCGACTCCTCCAAGGCGCGTGCACGACTGGGCTGGCGCCCGGGTCTGGACCTGGAGGCGACGCTTCAGAGCATCGTGGACTGGTATCGCGAGCTGCACGCTGGTGGGGACATGCACGCGGTGACGTTGGGACAGATCGAGGCGTTCCAATACGCTGCGCGCACGCCATGAGTCAGACTGCCTGCCGATTCTGTGGTGCTTCTGTGGACGCTGTCTTCGCGGATCTGGGGATGTCGCCGCTGGCCAACTCCTACCTGCCGCCGGAGCGGGCCAACAGCATGGAGCCCTTCTATCCGCTGCGGGCACTCGTCTGCGGTAAGTGCTTCCTCGTCCAGCTCGAGGAGTTCGAGACGCCCGAGCGGATCTTCACCGACTACGCCTACTTCTCCTCTTACTCGTCGAGTTGGCTGGAGCACAGCCAACGCTACACCGAGCAGATGATCGAGCGCCTGGACCTGGGCGAGCAGAGCCATGTCGTGGAGATCGCCTCCAACGACGGCTACCTGCTGCAGTTCTTCCACGAGCGTCAGATTCCCGTGCTCGGGATCGAGCCGGCGGCCAATGTGGCGAAGGTAGCGCTGCAGAAGGGCATCCCCACGCTGGTCGAGTTCTTTGGGCAGGAGACCGCTCGCTCGCTGGCGGGCGAATCGGCCGCGGATCTGCTGCTGGGCAACAACGTGCTCGCCCACGTCCCCGACCTCAACGACTTCGTGGCCGGCATGAAGATCCTGCTCAAGGCGGGTGGCGTGATCACGATGGAGTTCCCCCACCTGATGAGCCTGATCGAGGACAACCAGTGGGACACGATCTACCACGAGCACTTCTCCTATTTCTCCTTCCTGACCGTCAGCCGCGTGTTCGAGGCGCACGGCCTGCGGTTGTTCGACGTCGATCGGCTGCCGACACACGGCGGGTCGTTGCGGATCTACGGCTGTCACGCAGACGACGCCGACAAGCCGGAGACGAGCACGGCCCGCGAGCTGCGCGAGCGCGAGCGCGCCGCCGGCTTCGAGCAGCTCGACACCTACCTCGGCTACAGTCGCCGGGTCGAGCGGGACAAGCGCCAGATCCTGCGCTTCCTCAGCGACTTGAAGGAACAGGGCCTGCGTGTCGCCGGCTACGGGGCCCCGGCGAAGGGCAACACGCTGCTCAACTACTGCGGGGTGGGACGCGACTTCCTCGACTATACGTGCGACCTGAACCCGCACAAGCAGGGGCATTTCCTGCCGGGCAGCCATATTCCGATCCGCTCACCGGACGCGCTCAGGGAAGACAAGCCAGACGTCGTGCTGATCCTGCCGTGGAACCTGAAGGATGAGATTGTCGAGCAGCTGGGCTTCATCCGCGACTGGGGCGGCCGCTTCGCGGCGCGCACGCCGGAGCTGACGCTGCTCTCGTGATCACCGTCACGGTTCAGCTCACGCTCGTGCTCGCCACCAGCCGCCGCTCAGCTCATCCCCAAGGTTGCCCTACGGACAGGAGCGGGTAATGCGCTTCATCCAGACGCCGCTGCCCGGGGCATGGGTCATCGAGCTGGAGGAGATCGGCGACGAGCGCGGCTGGTTCGCCCGGGCGTTCGACGCCGCGGAGTTCGAGGCTCGCGGCCTGAATCCCGCCGTGGTCCAGTGCAACGCGTCGTTTAACGCCCTGCGAGGGACCCTGCGCGGCATGCACTACCAGGCCGAGCCCCACGGCGAGTCAAAGCTCGTGCGCTGCGTGCGCGGCGCGATCTTCGACGTTGCGGTCGACCTGCGCGCGGACTCTCCGGCCCGCTGCCGCTGGCACGGCGTGGAGCTGAGCGGCGAGAACCGTCTTGCCTACTACATCCCGGCCGGTCTCGCGCACGGCTTCCAGACGCTCACCGACGACTGCGAGGTGCTCTACCAGATGGGGCATCGCTACGTGCCCGAGGCGGCCCGCGGGGTGCGTTTCGACGACCGGGCGTTTGGGATCGAATGGCCCGCCAGTCAAAGGGAACGGATCATCGCCGAGAAGGACCGTGCCTATCCCGACTTCCTGGGATAACCCGGTGGACCCCTGCGGATATGGCTGATGCGCAGGACCCAGTGCCCGGACATGCTCCCGCGGAGAGTGGGTCCGGCGCTGAGATGCTGAGCGAGATCGATTTTCTCGCGACGGTGGAGGCGGGCCCAGCTGCCGTGCGGGGCGGGACGATCCGGGTCGGCTCGTTCATGGCAGGCTCGCTGGTGAGCGTGGGCGTGGCTGCCCTGCTGTTTCGCCATCTCGGCGTCGTGGACACGGGCCGGTACACGACGGCACTCTCGCTGAGTGCTGTGGTTACCGGGTTCACCGACCTGGGGCTGACGGCTATTGGCATGCGTGAATTCGCTGTGCTACGGGGAGAGGAGCGCGCCACACTGGCCCGCAACCTACTCGGGATTCGTTTGGTGCTCACGGTCGTCGGAGTGATCCTGATCAGCGCCTTTGCATTCCTGGCCTACGGACGCACGCTCGGGCTCGGTGTCCTGATCGCCGGCGCCGGGGTCCTCTTGCAGAACACCCAGACCACCTTGATGGTCCCACTGATGGCCGAGCTGCGGCTCGGCTGGGTGGCCGCGCTGGAACTCGCGCGGCAAATGGTGAATGCCGCCCTGATAGTCATGCTGGTGCTGGTCGGTGCGCAGCTGTTGCCGTTCTTCGCCGTAGCGGGGGTGGCTGCGGCGGTCATGCTGCCGGTCACCGCGTTGCGGGTACGGGAGCTCATTCCGCTCACGGCCTCCTTTGACACTACACAGTGGCGGGCTCTCGTGGGCCCGGTGATGACCTATTCGGCTGCGGTGGCAGCCAGCTCCCTGTACTTCCGGGTCGCGATCGTGCTTGTCTCGCTGATCGCAAGCGCTCACCAGCTCGGATACTTCAGCATTTCCTTTCGCGTTGTGGAAGTCCTGTTCGTTGTCCCAGGTCTGCTCGTTGGCGCGGCATTTCCGATCTTTGCGCGCGCCGCGCGGAACGACCCTGCGCGCTTGGCCTATGCGCTGTCCCGCGTCTTTGAGGTTTCACTGATCGTTGGAGTTTGGGTTTCCCTGTCGATCGCCGTCGGCGCTCGGCTCGCGATCGAGGTGATCGGTGGCGCCCACTTCCTGCCCGCCACGCCCATTCTCGCTGTCCAGGGCGTAGCGGTCGGAGCGACGTTCGTCACTTCAGTGTGGGGCTACGGCATGCTCAGCCTCCATCTGCATCGTCTGATCTTGACCTTCAACCTGGTCATGCTCGCGGTCGTAGCGATTGTCGTCACCGTATTGACTGCCCTCAACGGCGCACAAGGAGCGGCCATCGGAACCGCCTCGACCGAGGTCATGGGCGCCATTGTCAGCGGCTTGCTGTTGGTTCGAGGGCGACCACACCTGAAGCCGAGGCTGAGGGTGGTCCCTCGGGTCGCGTTCGCAGCTCTTCTCGGCGCCACTCCCGCACTTGCCGGCGGCCTTCCGATCGTCGTGCGCCTACTCCTTTCGACGGTCATCTACGTTGTTGTCTTGATCGCCCTGAAGGCGCCGCCCGCTGAGCTGCTCACCCTGGCGCCGGTCAGGCTGAGGGAGCGGCGCTGAAAGGCGTCTCTCGCCGGGTTCCACCTTCCGACTCGCCCACGGCAAGCTGCCAAGGCCAAGCTCTCATGGAAGCTCGATCAAGCGGCCTGAGTTCCTGCCCAGGCTGCGAACTCGCGGATCGTGCGGTGCTCGGGCGCGGGATTCATGTTCGCCCAAACCGACGCAATCGCACTCGAGTCATCCACTCGGGCGTGCCGGCGCAGCATGTCGAGGTCCAAGCGGACTGTCAGCTCGCGGAGGAAGCCGATCCAGTCGCGCGCTGAGAGCAGGCGCAGGCGGTGGACGATCTCTGCTCGGTCGATGGATCTGAGTCGGGCGGAGAGGTACCACGAGTACATCTGGCGGTAGACGTAGTTGCTGCGGCTGATCTCCACGCCGGCCAGCTGACTCGAGAAGTCGTCTCTCAGATGCTGGAGGGTGACATACACGCCGTTGAGCATGTCGGTACCCGGGAGATAGCCGTCGAACTGCACGTCGATGCCGAGGTAGGCGCGCCCGGCGTCTGTCCCTCCATGCTTGAGCGTGCGACCGAACGACTTCGGGGAAATGCCTACCGCGACGAGCTTGCGAGGCAGATGCACCCAGCTGTGCGCGGTCAGCAGCAGTGCATTGACCGCATAGAAGTCCGGGTAGGGCTCACGGAAGGGCCCGTAGGGGAGCCGCTTGAGCGCATCCCGCGAGCACAGGATCGTCTGTAGGTTGGTACAGAGCGGGAGCTCGAAGCGAAAGAACTCCCTCACACTCCACGCGCGGCACTCGGCGGCCAGGATGCCCTGACGAGGCAAGCGTTGATCGTAGGGAAACAGAGGGTCGGAGAAATGGGCCGGAGAGCCAGGATCGAGGGCGCCGGGGAAGGCGAAGCCGTAGGCTTCGAAGCTGAGTACTTCGGGCGCTCCGAACTCGGCGTGGGCGGCCACGAGCTGGTCCAAAGCGCCGGGCAGCAGGCAGTCGTCGTCACCGAGCAGGAGCACGTATTCTCCGGTGGAGGCTTGCAGCGCAGCGGTCCAGTTGTCGGTCACCGAGATCGACTCGGGTTGGCGGACGATCCGCAGCCGGGGATCACCCGCGAAGGCAGCGAGCACCTCCTGGGTGTCGTCCTCGCTCGCGTTGTCAGAGACCACCAGCTCCAGGTTCTCGAGCTCGGTTGCGAGCACCGAGGCGACGCAGTCGCCTACATAACGGCCGCCATTGCGCGTGGGTAGGAGGACGGAGAGCTTCATGGCTGCATGGAGCAATATGTCAAGGCTCACCTCGTGGAGCCGGCACCTCTCGGGCGGCCCCCCGGGGAAAGAGCAGCGGGAGGAGGTGAACGTGGGTGGAGGCCGCGGGGGTGGGGGTGGCCATCAGGTGGGTGAGCGCCTGCTCGGTGGTGGCGAAAGTTCGGCGCCGCTCACCGGCCCCAAAAAGCGCCGCCAGCGTCGGCGGCACATGGTCGGCCACGGTGATACGGAGCAAGCGGAGAAATGGCCGGGGCCGGCGGAGTAGCAGCTCGAGGACGTCTCGAACCCGAACCAGCCAGTAGCGTGGCCGGATGCGAGACCATCCCTGCTCGTCCAGCAGACGGCGCATCCGCTCGCGCAAATCGGGGTCCTCCAGACGCGCGGTCTCTCTGGCCATCGCGCCCAGGTATCTCGTCGAGTCGAGTGCCGGCAGCTTGTGTGCCGGCGGCTCGGCGCGAACGAAGCAGTACTCGTTGACCACGGCGTTCGTGATCGAGTGAAACGCCGGCACCGGCGCCGACGCGTTCATTTTGACCGCGCCGAGATGGCGTTGGAAGTCATCGGCGTCGGGCGAGGAGACGCCGCGCGCATAGCTGGCCCCGTTGGAGCGGGCCAGCGCGTAGTGGATCAGCGGGCACGCGTCGAAGTAGATGATCGCGTCGACCACGTCCAGGCAGCGGAAGCCGAAGCAGTGGTCTGGCGAGATCGACGCGAACAGGCCCCCGAACCGCTCCTCGACCGCGTCGAGCACGGTCTGCGGGACGAGACAGTTCATCACCCGCGGGATGCACGCATGGAAGTAGACGTGCGAGCAGCGCTGGAGCAGGTGCTCGGCGCTCAGCTCGAAAGCGCGCCCCGAACGGTCCTGCAGACGCAGCTGGACCGGTGTCGTGCGGTCGTCGACCGCGTCGTGGTTGTAGGACACCAGACGTCCGGGGTGGGCCGCGGCGAGTTCGAGCAGGCCCGTGAGCGCGCCCGGGCGCATCACCATGCGATCCGTAACCATGCTCACCAGCGGAGCGGAAAAGTCATCGCGCAGCCGGCCGAAGGCCCAGATCCAGTGGTCGGTCATCGCGAGGTCGCCCGGCGGGGAGAGGTAGTGCACGTCGTCCAGCTCGGCGCATGCCGCGGCAAGCTGCTCGCGTTCGCGCTCGTCGGTCGAGTTGTCGGAAACGACGATGGTCAGCCCCGGCACATCCTGTGCTCGCAATGACTGGATCGTGCGCTGCGCCATCTCGGCACGGTTGCGCGAAGGGACCATGATTGTGAGCTTGCGAGAGGGCACGGGCGGCGACGCTGAGGGCGGCATGGACTTGCCGTCCAGTCTAATCTGCCTGCCGTGCGGTCACCACCTGAGCCCCGTGGCACGGTTGATCGCGACTTCTGGCGTGCTCGCGGCGCGCTGCTGACAGGGCAGCCATGAGACGTGTGCTGCTCACCGGCGCAGGTGGTTTCATCGGTCGCCATGCGCCGGCTGCGTTGCGCGCGCGCGGCTTCGAGGTCCACGCAGTCGCCTCGGGCAAATCCCCGATCCCCGCCGCCGGCGGGGATGTGGCCGCTTGGCACCAGGCGGACCTGCTCGATCCGGCGGCCGCCCGGACGCTCGTCGAGCAGGTGCGTCCGACCCACCTCCTGCATCTGGCCTGGTACGCCGAGCACGGTTTGTTCTGGACCTCGACCGAGAATGTGCGCTGGGTTGAGGCTAGCTTGAGGTTGCTGCGCGCCTTCGGTGACGCGGGCGGAGAGCGGGCCGTGATGGCGGGCACATGCGCGGAGTACGACTGGTCCGTCGGAGGCCTCTACCTGGAGGGCGCCTCGCCGCTCGCGCCCGCCACGCTCTACGGGACCTGCAAGCACGCTCTGCATCTGGTCGGGGAGGCGTGGTGCAAGCAGGGCGGCATCGAGTTCGCCTGGGGGCGGATCTTCTTGCTCTTCGGGCCCGGCGAGCACCCTGAACGCCTGGTATCGGCCGTCGCCCGGGCGGTGCTGGCGGGACAGCCGGCGCGCTGCTCGCATGGGCGTCAGCTGCGCGACTTCCTGTACAGCCCCGATGTCGCCGACGCGTTCGCGGCGCTTCTGGACTCGGGCGTGCGCGGCGCCGTCAATGTCGGCTCCGGTGAGCGGGCGAGCATAGGTGAGCTCGTGGGGCTCGTGGGGGCGGTCGCCGGCGACGCGGGGCTGGTGCGCCTGGGCGAGCTGAGTGCGCGGGCCGAGGAGCCGATGGAGTTGCTGGCCGATGTGGGGCGCCTGCGCGACGAGGTGGGCTGGGTGCCGCGGCTGACGCTTGCTGAGGGCGTAGAGCGCACGGTGCAGTGGTGGCGCGAGCAGCGTGAACCGCTCATCGGCGAGGGCACGGGCATTGACGGCCGGGCTCAGCCTGGCGACTGATCAGCGCTGCGCTGCCTGTTCGAGGGTGCGCAGCGTGCGCTCCGCGAATCGTCCCCAGGAGAACTCGCGCGCGCGCTCGAGCGCGAGGGCGCCGAGCTCAGCGCGACGCGCCGGCGAGTCCAGCAGTGCTTCGAGCCCTGCCGCGATGCTCGCGACGTCGCTCGCATCGGCGTACTCGACCGCGTCTCCGCCGACCTCTGGCAGCGAGGAGACGTTTGACGTGAGCACCGCCGTGCCGGCGGCCATCGCCTCCAGCACGGGCAGCCCGAATCCCTCGCCGAGCGATGGGTAGCAGAACACCGCGCAGCGACGATAAAGCTCCGCCAGGGCTGCGTCGGTGACGTACCCGAGCAGCGTGCAGCTCTCACCCAGCGAGTGCAGCGCGCTCAGCGTCTCGCCCGTCTCCCAGCCGAGGGCGCCGACGACCACGAGCGGGTGCCGGTCCTGGAGCTCCGCGGGCAGTCTGCTGTAGGCGTCGACAAGGCGGGGCAGGTTCTTGCGCGGCTCGAGTGTCCCCACCGCGAGCACAAAGCCGGGCAATGGCAGCTCCGCCGCCTCCGCCGAATTGAGCTCCGCGACGAGCGCCGGCGCGACGCCGAGCAGCGCGACCGTCGTTCGCTTCGCCGCGAGAGGATGGCGCGCGGCGAGCGCGTCTGCGGTGGCCTGGGAGATCGCGATGAACGCCGCAGAGCGTCGAACCGCAAGCCCAAGGGTGACGCGCTCGATGACGGCCGAGCGCCGGTTTGGCCGCATCGACGGCTCGAAGGTCGTCAGGTCGTAGACGATTGGCACGCAGGAGATGCGCAGGAACCAGGCCGTCAGGTAGGAGTTGGAGGAGAGGAAGACGTCGCACTCGCGGTTGGTCGCGCGCGCCGCCTTGACGTGCCACCACGGATCGCCTGCCTCGATCAGACGCCAGGAGAAGCGCGCGTCGAGCGGCTGCTCCTCCCAGGCGCGCCGGGCGTAGAGCACGTAGCGATGGTTGTCCTCGCCGCGAGCGCTCAGCGTGCGCAGCAGTTCGCGCACGACCCGCCCACGGCCGGCGGGGACCTCCGCCGCGGCGCGCGCATCGATGCCTATGGTCAGGGGCGGGAAGGTGCTCATGCTCACGGGAGGCTAGCTATCTGACGTAGGTTTGGAGATGTGATGTAGAATTGGGGTATGAAGCGACTGCAGATCATGCTCGAGGATGACGCCTATCAAGCGCTGGATGTCCAGGCCGCCAAGATTCATGTCTCAAAGGCGTCACTGGTCCGCGATTACGTACGGCGTGGCCTCCGGCCGCTGCCTGCGCTCGCCGAGGACCCGCTCGCCTCGCTGTCTGGCAGCTCCGAGTTTGAGCCGGCCGGCATCGACGAGACCGTCTACGGCCATTGATCTTCGTCGACACATCCTTCTGGGTCGCGCTCACGAATCGGCGTGACCCCCACCACCAAGAGGCGACGGCTCTCTTGGCGGCTCACGCCGGCGATAGGCTGGTCACGACCAGCGAAGTACGTGGAGAGACCTGGACATTCCTGCGGCGTCGCGCCGGCCACACCGCTGCGGTCAGGTTTCTCGACACCATCAGCGCCTCGCCGCGCGTGGAGATCGTCCGAGTCTCAGAACCCGCGGAAAGAGCCGCGGAGCAGTGGCTTCGCCGCAGGGACGACAGAGAGTTCTCGTGGGTCGACGCGACAAGCTTCGCCACCATGCGCGAACTGCGAACAACCGAAGCCTTCGCCTTCGATGGCGACTTCTCCGCCGCCGGGTTTACCGAGCTGCGGGCATAGCCAGTCTCAGCCCACACAATGCACGTCGGCCTGAACCTGATCTTCCTCGTCCCCGGTGAGACCGGGGGCATGGAGGTCGCCGCGCGCGAGCTGATCCCTGCGCTGCTCGCCGAGGCGCCCGCCGGGATGCGCTTCACCGCGTTCGTCAACCGCGAGGCGGCCGCCGCGAAAGACGGTCCCTGGGGCGAGCTGCTGCCGGCGGTGACGGTGCCGGTGAACGCCCGCAACAGGGTGCAGTGGGTGCTCGGCGAGCAGACGCTGCTGGCGCCGATGGCGATGCGCGCCGGCGTCGATCTCGTGCACAGCCTGGCGAGCACCGCGCCGCTGTGGGGGCGCTTTCGCAGGGTGGTGACCGTGCACGACCTGATCTACGCGCGCTTTCCCGAGGCGCACGCGGGCATCCGCGACAAGGGCATGAGGGTGCTCGTGCCGTGGGCGGCCCGTCGCTCGCATCGGGTGCTAGCCGACTCGCAAAGCACGCGCAACGATCTGATCGGGCTGCTGGGTGTAAGGGCCGACCGGATCGATGTCGTGCCGCTCGGCCTGGGGACGGTGCGGCGTGAGGCGCCTCTTCCGGAGCGCGAGGTGCGTATGCGGTTCGAGCTCGGTGAGCGCCGTGTCGTCCTGAGCCTGTCCGCGAAGCGTCCACACAAGAACCTGCTCGCGCTGATCGGCGCGCTCGCGCGCATCCCCCCGGACAGCCGTCCGGTGCTCGTGCTCCCCGGCTATGCCACCGCCTATGAGGCTGAGCTGCGGGAGGGTGCCCGCGCGCTGGGCATCGCCGGCGACGTGCGCTTTCTTTCGTGGGTCTCCGCCGGGGAGCTCGAGGGCCTGTGGGCGCTGGCGGAGGCGTTCGTGTTCTCGTCGCTGTACGAGGGCTTCGGACTGCCGGTGCTCGAGGCTATGGCGCGCGGGGTCCCGGTGGCGTGCTCGGACACCTCCTCCCTGCCGGAGGTGGCAGGCGATGCGGCGCTTCTTTTCGACCCACGCGACGAGCCCGCGATCGCCTCAACAATGCGACGGCTGTTGGACGATCCGGCACTCGCCGAGAGCCTGCGCGGCCGTGGCCTGGCCCGCGTGCGCGGGTTCACATGGGAGCGCACTGCTCGCCTGACGCTGGACAGCTACGCACGCGCGCTGGGGCTCGCGTGATGCTTTTCGAATGCCACGGTGTATGTGCTGCCGTGCAAGCCGTGGCGTTCAATCGGACGTAGCGCCCTCGTGAGCACGGCCGTGAACAGTGTCCACGCCTGGCTTGGCTCGTGGCGCGCCAGCGGGCGCCGGCCCGCCCATTGCCAGCCCGCGCGGTTACACTGCAGTCCGGTTGGGTCGGCGGTCGTCAGAGCGAGCTCCCTGAGCCCGAGCTGGTGCGCGCGCTGGAGGAGCGCGTGTCGTGGTATGAGGCAGAGGTGTCTCGGTGCGTCGAGATGCAACCAGCGCGCTCCGAGCAGCCGGAACTGGAGGGAATCGGGGTTTGGGGTCGCAAGCGCGAGGAGACCCCCTGGCTCGAGGTTCTCAACTGCGCTTGTGAGCGTGCCGGCAGGGTCCGGGAGGTGCTCGAGCGAGTGCCAGAGCACGACCGCTCGGCTCGGCGGGAGCGTGCGCAACACCTTCGCAGGGTCGTCGCTCGTGGTCGCGGTGATTCCCGAACGGGCGCCCAGGCGTTCCGTCGCATGCGAATCCATGTCGATGACGTGAACGTCGAAGCCGGCGCTGACGGCGGCGTCCGCAAAGATCCCGAAGCCCGGGCCGATCTCGACGAGCCTGCCCGGCTCGATGAACCGGGTCAGCAGCTCCACTCGCCATCGCTCGGCCGCGATGGCGAGTTCCCGGTGGCGCCCAGCGGGGATCGCGTAGGCGTCCTCGGGGTAGTAGCGAGCAAGATCTGCGGGAATCTTGGAGATGAAAATCGTCTTGCAGCGCACGCACCGCCGGTAGGTGAAGTGCTCGTCGCTGAGCCCGCGATTGCGATCTTCAGTCACCAGCGCGTCGCTCGACTCGCCTCCACAGAATCGGCAACGCGTTTGCACGACTCGCCATGCTAGCTATGCCCGCGCGCTCGGATCCGCGTAGCTCTCGAGCACGATCCGAAGCGAGTGATCGAGCGACAGCCACTCGACGTTCTCGCCGAACCAGCGCGTAGTGCTTTCGCGCAGCGTGATCCCCGCCTCATGCACGCGCGACGATCTCGTCGAGATGCTCGGGGTTCCAGGCGACCGGATCGACGTGGTCCCGCTCGGCGTGCGGTCCGACCGCATCGACGTGGTTCCCCTCGGGCTGGGCGGCGTCCGTCGCGCGACCCCGCTCTCCGAGCGCGAGACGCGCGCGCGCTTTGACCTCGGCGAGCGCCGGGTGGTCCTCAGCCTGTCCGCCAAGCGCCCGCACAAGAACCTGCTCGCGCTGATCGGCGCGCTCGCGCGCATCCCCTCCGAAGATCGTCCGCTGCTCGTGCTCCCCGGCTATCCCACCGCGGGCGAGGCGGCGCTGCTGTTCGATCCGCGCGATCAGTCCGCGATCGCCGCCGCGCTCGGCCGGCTGCTGGATGACTCCGCGTTACGCGAGCAACTGCGCGCGCGCGGGCTGGCCCGGGTGGCGGAGTTCACCTGGGAGCGCACCGCGCGGTTGACGCTCGAGAGCTACCGCCGCACGCTGAGGCCCGACGGATGAGGCTCATATCTACCCCGGGAGCACGATCTTGTCGCGGTCTACCTCGGCGATAAAGAAGGAGCGAATCTCGCGGCGCTGTTTCAGCCACGCGAGCGTATTGATGTGGATCGAGAACGAGAAGGTGAGGGCCTGCAGGTCGAGCTCCCGCGCGGCAGACTGAAGAGCGGCATGCACGCGCATCTTGGTTGCCCACGGTGCATCTTTGAGGAGCACGAGCACATCCACATCCGAATCCTCCGCTGGTTGCTCGCCCCGCGCGCGAGAGCCGAACAGCCACACAGCCTCCGGCTCCAGCTCCTCCTCGGCGTACAGCTCGGAAGAGAAGCGCGTTAGCAGTGTCCGCTCCTCGGTGCTCAGCGACGCTTGGGCGAGCGTGGTCATGAGTTCAATGTATAGCCGCTGACGCACCCGAATAGCCGGCGAGCACCTGCTCCAAAGACGACTCCAGCGATAGTTCCCCGGCGTTCTCGGCGAACCAGCGAGCGGTGCTCTCGCGCATTGCCATCCCCGCCTCGTGCACGCGCACGATCGCCGCCGCCACCGCCTCGGGGTCGGCGCTCTGAACGACCACGCCGTTCACGCCGTCCTCCACCAGCTCGGTGGCGGCGTTGTCCTCGGCCGCGACGACGATGCTCGGGGTGGCGTGGGCCGCGGCCTCCACCACCACCATCCCGTAGCCCTCGCGGCGTGAGGGCAGCAGCATGCACAGCGCCCGGCGCATGTCCTCGTCGACGAGCTCGCCGTCGACGAAGCCCGGAGCAGTGATGGTCGACTCGGCGCCGTGCGCGACGATCGCCTCGCGCAGCCGCTCCCGCTCGGGACCGTCGCCGTAGAACACCCCCTCGAGGCCCGCGATCTGAGCGGCGGCGCTCGCCACCGCCGC
>Ga0182024_10017924_pt1 | contig 13237 bp, 7 predicted proteins | sample P32metaG_FD_120480 | JGI IMG/M metagenome (GOLD analysis project Ga0182024, IMG submission 120480) | Permafrost microbial communities from Stordalen Mire, Sweden - P3-2 metaG (Illumina Assembly) | ecosystem: Environmental > Terrestrial > Soil > Wetlands > Permafrost | place: Sweden: Stordalen...
ATCAAGGATCTCAAGGCACGCGGCTTGTTGGACTCCACGCTGGTGGTGTGGACGACCGAATTCGGTCGCACCCCGTACAACGCGGCGCCGAACTCCGCCGGGCGAGACCATCATCACGAGGCATTCTGCTCGCTGCTGGCGGGCGCGGGCGTGAAAGGAGGGATCGTTCACGGTGCCACGGACGACTATGGCATCGCCGTGACGGAAAACAAGGTCCACGTGCACGACCTTCATGCAACGATCCTGCACCTGCTCGGATTTGACCACCAGCGGCTTACCTACCGCTACGCCGGGCGCGACTTTCGATTGACGGACGTCAGCGGCAACGTCGTCCGCGAGATTCTCGCTTAAAGTCAAATGGGAGTGGCCAAACCTATGATAACTCGCGTTGTTGTCCGTCCGAATCAGCTCGACCTCGATTCGCCTGGTCGCCGCGACTATTGGGTCGCCTTGGAACACGACAGCATTTGGGGCGATCACTTGATTCCGCTCACGGTGTGGGTCGGTTTGCAGGCGAAGCCGGACGAAGGACTGGTCGCTTTCGGCGCGAATCACGGCAACGAGTACGAAGGGCCGGTCGTTCTCAAGCACCTGATTCGCGAGATCGGCCTGGCGGATGTGCTGGGACGCATCATTTTCATTCCCGTGCTCAATCCCTCGGCATTTCGGGCCGGAACTCGCGAGAGCACTCCGGACGATCGGGTGAATCTCAATCGGGCTTTCGTCACCGGTGCGGGATTGCAGCCGGCGCTGTCCGGCATCACGCATCGGATTGCGGCGTTCGTGCGCGAGTTCATTTGGCCGCGGGTGCACGTGGTCATCGACCTGCACTCCGGGGGGAACGTGGCCAGGTTCTCGATCTGCGCCAACTATCACCCCGTCGATGATCCCGTGCTGGCGGCGAAGATCGAGGAAACGGCACGCTGGTTCGGCACGCCCAGTCTGATGGTCTATCAGAACGTCACTCCCGGACTTCTGCCGAGTGAAGCAGAACGACTTGGCAAGATCACGGTCGGCACCGAATTGGGCTGGGGAAGCGCCGTCAACCCCGAAGGGGTGTGCTACGGTCGTCACGGCGTGCTGGCGGCGGCGATTCACAACGGCCAACTGGCCGGCACGATCGAGCCGATCGCGCATCACAAAGCCAACACGCAACGCAAACTGGAAATGGTCGATCGCGCCTGCTTCACCGTGGCTCCGTTCGATGGTCATTACGAATCCGTGCTCGAGTGCGGCACGCGGGTGAAGGCTGGCGACGTCGTCGGCTACCTGCACGACTTCGATCACATCGACATGGACCCCTGGCCCGCGCGGGCCGGAGTCGATGGCGTGGTGCTGGCTCAGGCCTGGGTCGCACCCGTCCCACGCGGCCAGCACATCGTCGTGGTCGGCCGCGAAATCGAGTGAAAACATTGGCGCCCCCGGACGATCGACCCGGACGATCGGCCCGGACGTTGCCCCCCTGGATACTCCCCGAACCACGCGGAAACACGATTCATGAAAATCACCGAAATCAAATGTCAGATTTTGCGGATCAAGAATGTTGAAGCAAAGACGGCCAGCAGCCAGGACTCGGTGTTGATTCGCATCAAAACCGACACCGGTTTGGAGGGAATCGGCGAGGCGGATTCTTCGCCTGAAATGGTGAAGGCGGTAATCGACGCACCCTTCAGCCACAACGTCGCCACCGGATTGCGATCGTTGTTGATTGGCGAGAACCCGCTGGATACCGAGCGGCTGTGGCAAAAGATGTATCGCCGGACGATGTATTGCGGCCGCCGGTCGGTCACCATCTCCGCGATGGCCGCGATCGATCTCGCCTTGTGGGATATCAAAGGCAAGCACTTCGGTGAGCCGATCCATCGCCTGCTGGGCGGCAAGCAACACGACCGCATTCTGGCCTATGCCTCGATTCTGTTCGGTGCCAACGGCGCCGAGACCGCCAAGATCGGTCGCCGTTGGCGTGAAGCAGGCTACACCGCGGTGAAGTTCGGCTGGGAACCGATGGGGCAAAGCGAAGCGGTCGATCGCGATCTGGTCATCGGCGCTCGCCAGGGCGTGGGCGAGGATGGCATCGTCCTGATCGACGCGGGCTGCGTCTGGGACGCGCGGACCGCGCTCCAGCGCGCCCAGGCCTTTGCCGAGCAAAGAATCGGCTGGCTCGAAGAAGCGCTCCATCCCGACGACTACGAAGGCTACCGCTGGCTGCGCGACCGTTCGCCGGTGCCGATCGCGGCGGGCGAGGAGGAATGTGGCCGGCAGTCGTTTCGTCCCTTGATCGACGGCCGGTGTCTGGACGTGTACCAGGTCGATCTCTCGCGCAACGGGTTCACCGATGCGGCCTACATTCGTCAGCGCGTCGAAGAAATCGGCGCACGGCTCTGCAATCACTGTTACACCAGCCCGGTCACCGTCGCGGCGAGCCTGCACTGGCTTAGCACCTGCCGCGACGCCTTCCTGTTCGAGGACTGCGTCGAAGACAGTCCGCTGCGACATGAATTGACACACGAAAGAGTTCAGGCGGTCGACGGCTGGATCACGGTTCCCGATCGCCCTGGGCTGGGAATCACCCTCAATGAAGACTTCGTCCGATCCACGCTCGTCAGCGAATCGAAGTGATTGCCAACGTCCCCCCGTTCGAAGATCGTTAAGACGGATTCATGACCACGCCTTCATTTCCGGCGACGTCGCCCTTGATCGTAACGCCGACACGCGTCCGCTACGGCGTGCTGGGTTTGTTGTGCGCACTGTCGATGATCACCTATTTCGACCGGGTCTGCTTCGCGTCGGCCGCGTCTGGGATGGCGCACGACCTGGGACTGAGCAGCAAGGAGCAATTGAAGTGGGCGCACACGGCGTTCGCCATTGCCTACGGCATGTTTGAGATTCCCGCCGGCTGGCTGGGAGACCGCTGGGGACCGCGCTGGACCTTGCTGCGGATTGTCATTTGGTGGTCGCTGTTCACGGTTCTCACGGGTCTGGTGGGAATGACCGTCGGATCTCTCACCCTGGGCGGCCTGACGCTGCTGGTCATCGTCCGCTTTCTGTTCGGCGCGGGCGAGGCGGGCGCATATCCCAACATCGCCCGCGCGATTTACAATTGGTTTCCCCTGCATCGCTGGGAGGTGGCCCAGGGTTATGTCTGGATGTCGGGCCGCATCGCCGGCGGTATCACGCCGCTCGTCTGGGCGATCCTCGTCAGCGGCACCGCTGTCTCCGCCCCGCTCGTGCACTGGCGCGGTGCGTTTTTGGTGTTCGGCGGGCTGGGCCTGATTTGGTGCGGTGCCTTTGCCTGGTGGTTCCGCGACCGGCCCGCGGAGCACACTCTCGTCAACGCCGCCGAGCGCGAACTGATTGGTTCCACCCGGCAGCCCGAGAGCCACGGCGCGATCCCCGTCCGCGCGATGCTCAGGAATCGCAGCTTGTGGGCGATCTGCCTGATGTACTCGTTGATCAATTACGGCTGGTTCTTCAATATCTCGTATCTGCCCGGCTATCTCAAAGACCGCTTCGCGTTGAAGGACGGAGATCTGCTGGGAGCGATCTACAAGGGGGCTCCGCTCTGGATCGGCGCAATCGGCTGCGTCGCGGGAGGATTTATCGTCAACGGTCTCGCCCAGCGGCTGGCGGACCGCCGGCTCGCTCGCCAGGTGGTTGGTTGCGGCGCGATGGCGGTCTGTGCCGGCGCATGGTGGGGTGTCTATCGGGCGACGAGCCTGCATGCGTTCTGCCTGCTGATCTCGCTGGCGGCATTTTGCGTCGATCTGACGCTCGGTGCCGCGTGGGCCACGTGCCAGGATCTGGGGCGCAAACACGCCGCCGTGACGGCTGCCTGCATGAATACCTTCGGCACGATGGGCGCCGCATTGGCCGCATGGCTGACCGGCGCAATCGTCGAGCATTACGTCGCGGTTCAAGCCGAGACATCGCACGGGGCAACCGTCTTTGCGACCGACAAGCAGACCGCGTCGATGGCCGGCTATCAAGCCGTCTTCTGCACCTACGCGGCGGTCTATGTCGTCGCCGCCGTGTGCTGGTGTTTCATCAATTCCGCCCAGCCGCTGGAGCCGGACGACGCTCCGCGCGCCGAGACCGATTGAATTCGATTAGCTTTGCGGGGCGAGTAGAAGTTAGTGGCCGGCGTGCGGTTCATCCGGCGGCGGGAGCCGCTTGCGGGGGACGATGGGCCCGCGAGGTTCGTCGGCTCCGTGTGCTTCGGCAGCGGTGGGAGGCGCGGCGGGTAACGGCGAGCCGTCGCCGGCCGGGGTGGCGCCGATCGGAGTGGGGGGTGCGCCGAAACGCTGGATAACGTCGTAAAAGACGGGCGTCAGGAAGACGCCGAAGAGCGTGACGCCGAGCATGCCGGAAAAAACGGCCAGCCCCAGGGTTTGACGCATTTCGGCGCCGGCCCCTTCAGCCAGGACCAACGGCACCACGCCGAGAATGAAGGCGAACGAGGTCATCAGGATCGGCCGCAGGCGAAGGCGGCAAGCTTCAATCACGGCCTGACGGCGCGGGACGCCGGCTTCTTGCTGCTGCTTGGCAAACTCGACGATCAGAATCGCGTTCTTGCTGGCCAGCCCGACCAGAACGACCAGGCCGATCTGCGTGAAAATGTTGACGTCGAGATGGGCCCAGGAGACGCCGACGACCGAACAGAGCAGGCACATCGGCACGACGAGGATCACGGCCATCGGCAGCTTCCAACTTTCGTACTGAGCGGCCAACACCAAAAAGACAAAGACCACGGCCAGGGCGAAGACGAAAACGGCCGTGTTGCCGGCCTGCAGTTGCATGTAGGTCAATTCGGTCCAGTCGTAAGCCATCGAAGGAGGGAGCACCTTGTGGGCGATGTCTTCCATCAACGTGATCGCCTGACCGGAGCTGGTGTCCGGCGCCATGTTGCCATTGATGGCCGCGGCCGAATACATGTTGTAGCGCATCACCGAAACCGGGCCGCTCGTGTCGCGCACGTCGAGCACCGTCGACAGCGGGACCATGTCGCCCCGGCTGTTGCGGATCTTGATGAGCAGGACGTCTTCGATCCGAGCGCGAAACTTCGGGTCGGCCATGACGTTGACTTGCCACGACCGGCCGAACTCGTTGAAGTTGTTGACGTAATAGGAACCGATATAGATTTGCAGCGTGTCGAAAACGCTCTGCATCGTCAGACCGACGGCCAGGCATTTGGTGCGATCGATGTCGAGATAGAGCCAGGGGGTGTTTGCCCGCACGCTGCTGAACAGACCGGTCAGGCCGGGGGCCTGGTTGCCTTGGGCGACGATCTGGTCGCTCACCTTTTGCAAGGTGTCGAGGCCGAGGTTTCCGCGGTCTTCGACGATCATTTTGAAACCGCCGGTGGTGCCCAGTCCGTCGATCGGGGGCGCGCCGAAAACCGAGAGTTGGGCGTCGCGAACTTTGGCCGCCGCCTGCTTGCGCAAATCGGCCGCCACGTCGTCGGCCGAAATACCACGGCGCAGCGAAAACTCCTTGAGCATCACGTACATCGAACCCAGATTGGGCGCATTGGCGGCCAGAAGGAGCGATTGGCCCGAGATGCCGACCGTGTGCTCGACGCCCGGCAGGGCCAGGGCGATGGTTTCGATCTGCCGCATGGCCTCTTGCGTTCGCTCGACGCTGGCCGAGTCGGGCAACTGGACATTGAGCAACAGATAGCCTTTGTCTTGCTGGGGAACGAAACCGGTCGGCACATGCTGGAACTCGAACCAGGTGAGCCCCAGCAGTCCGCAGTAGACCAACAGCACGACCACGGTCACCCGCAGCAACTGGGCGACGACGCCGACATAGAGCGAGGTGCCGACGCTGAAGACCTTGTTGAACAGCCAGAAGAACCAGCCGAGCGTCATGTCGAGCAACCAAGCCAGCGGGTCGCGCCGCGCGCCGTGGGGCTTGAGAATCAGCGCGGCCAGAGCCGGGCTGAGCGTCAGCGAATTGAACGCCGAGATCACGGTCGACGTGGCGATCGTCACGGCGAACTGCCGGAAGAATTGACCCGTAATGCCGCTGATAAAGGCGCAAGGCACGAAGACGGCGCACAAGACGAGGGCCACGGCGATGACCGGGCTGGTCACTTCGTCCATGGCTTTGCGGGCGGCCTCGCGCGGTGCTTTTCCTTCGGCCAGCCAGCGCTCGACATTCTCGACCACCACGATCGCGTCGTCGACGACGATGCCGATCGCCAGCACCAGTCCGAACAGCGAGAGATTATTGAGCGAGAAGCCGAGCATCGTCATCACGGCGAATGTGCCGACGATGGCCACCGGCACGGCGATCAGCGGAATCAGCGCCGCGCGCCAGTTTTGCAAAAAGACCAAGACGACGATGGCCACCAGAATGATGGCATCGCGGAGGGTTTTGACGACCTCGACGATCGACTCACGAATGAACGGCGTGGTGTCGTAGACGATTTCGTACTGCAGTCCGTCGGGAAAACGGGCCTTCAGCTCCTCCATTTTGGCCGTCACCCCCTTGGCGGTTGCCAGGGCGTTGGAGCCGGGAAGCTGATAGATCGACAACGCGACCGAGGGCTGGCCGTCGAGCGTACACGACTGGTCGTATTGCTGCGAACCGAGCTCGAGCCGGGCCACGTCGCGCAGGCGCACGATGCCGACCGACTGGCCGGAGTTGGCGTTTTGTGCCGTGCCGGTGTTGGCGCCATTGCTGCTGCTTTGGCTGACCTTGAGGATGATGTCGCCGAACTGCGCCGGATCGGTCAGCCGGCCGAGCGTGTTGATGGTCAACTGGAATTGCTGACCCAAGGGGACGGGCTGTTGGCCGATCTGGCCGGCCGCGACTTGGAGATTTTGTTCGCTGATGGCGGCCACGACGTCGTCGGCGGTCAGGTTGACGGAGGCGAGTTTTTCGGGATTGAGCCAGGCCCGCATGCTGTAATCGCGTTCGCCGAGATAAGCGACGTTGGCGACACCGGGGAGGCGGCCCAGCTCGTCTTTGATTTGAATGGTGGCGTAGTTGCTGAGAAAGATGCTGTCGTAGCGATGGTCGGGGGAAACCAGGTTGACGATCATCATCGTGCTGGGGGACATTTTCTTGACGTTCACCCCTTCGCGCTGGACCAGGTCGGGAACGACCGGCAGGCCGAGGGAGACGCGGTTTTGGACCAGCACCTGGGCCATGTCCGAATCCATGCCCAGCTTGAACGTGACCAGCAGAGTGTAAGCGCCGTCGTTCGTGCAGAGCGACGACATGTAGAGCATGTTTTCGACGCCGCTCACTTGCTGTTCGATGGGAGCGGCCACGGTGTCGCGAACCGTCTGGGCGTTGGCGCCGGGATAAATGGCGCTGACCAGCACCGTGGGCGGGGTGACGTCGGGATATTGCGCGATGGGGAGCGACATCGCGGCCACCGCACCGGCCAGCGTGATCACGATCGACAGCACCGAGGCAAAGATCGGACGGTCGATGAAGAAATGCGAAATCACGGCTTTGCGCTATTGCTCCATCAATGCGTATCGCTCGGCTGCCGCCCCTCACGGGCGGAGCGCTCTGACACGGGTCGCCAAAATCGCCCCGCCCGGCGATTCAGGAAGCCGGAGCTGCCTGGACCGCTGGCGCCGCTGCCGGGGAGGCAGGACGACGGTCGGTCGGCTGAGAATCGCCCGAGCGATGTCTCGATTGGGCTCTCAGCTTTGCTCGGTCTTCCAACAATTTGGCCACTAATGCCGTCCAGCCCGTCTGGTGATTGGCTCCCAGCCCGGCCCCGCTGTCGCCATGAAAGAACTCATGGAACAGCAGCAGTTTGCGCCAATGGGGGTCTTCCGTCCAGATCATTTCCTGGCCGAAGCAGGGACGCCGGCCCTCGCCGTTGGGTAAAAACAACTTAATCAGCCGCCCGCCGAGTTCGCGGGCCACCTGGTCGAGATTCAGTTGCTTGCCCGATCCGGTCGGAAACTCGACCTGGAAACTATCGCCGTAGAAGTGGTGGTAGCGTTCCAAGGCTTCCAGGAGGAGATAGTTGAGCGGAAACCAAACCGGCCCACGCCAGTTCGAGTTGCCGCCGAACATGCCGGTTTCGCTGTCCCCCGGCGAGTAGCGGACCGTGGTCTCGTGGCCTTCGCAGTGGAAAACGTAGGGATGGTCCTGGTAATACTTGGACATCGAACGGATGCCGCCGGGAGAGAGGAATTCGTTTTCGCTGAGCAGGTAGGTCAGTGCCCGGCGGAGGCGATCGGTCGAGGGGAGGGCCAGCAGCCGGCGCTTGTGGCCGTCGCATTGGCGAACCTCCATCTGGGAGATGGTTTGCCGCAGGTCGCTGCGGTGGGTGAGAAACCATTCCATGCGTTTGGCAAAGGCCGGCACGCGCTCCAGCATCGTGTCGTCGATCACCTCGACGGCCAATAGCGGCACGAAACCGACGAGTGATCGCAATCGCATCGGTATCGAAAAGCCGTCGGCGCGGAGATGGTCGTAATAGAAGCCATCCTGGTCGTCCCACAGACCGGTTCCGCCGAGCGAATTGAGGGCATCGGCGATGTCGACGAAATGTTCGAAGAATTTCGAGGCGATATCTTCGTAGGCCAGATTCTCGCGGGCCAGTTCGAGCGCCATGGCCAGCATGGTGGTGCAGTACATGCCCATCCAGGCGGTGCCATCGGCTTGCTCCATGTAGATTCCCTGTGGCAGGGGGCGTGAGCGGTCGAAGACGCCGATGTTGTCCAACCCCAAGAATCCGCCGGCAAAGATATGTTTGCCTTGGACGTCCTTGCGGTTGACCCACCAATTGAAGTTGAGCAGATGCTTGTGGAACACGCGGGCCAGGAAGTTGCGGTCGCGCTCACCTTTGCCAGCGGCAATTTTATAGATGCGCCAGGCAGCCCAGGCGAGCACCGGCGGATTCACGTCGGACAAGTTGTATTCGCAGGCCGGAATCTGGCCGTTGGGGTGCATGTACCACTCGCGCAGCAGCAGAATGATCTGTTGTTTGGCAAACTCGGGATCGAGCCGCGCCTGAGCCACCAGATGGAACGCCGTGTCCCAAGAGAAAAAGGCAGGGTATTCCCACTTGTCGGGCGTCGTGACCACGTCGCGATTGAAGACGTGTCGCCAATCGCTGTTGCGTCCCCCAGCCCGATTTGCAGGAGGCGTCGGCTCTTTCGGATCGCCATCCAACCAGTTGTTGATCACATAGTGATAGAACTGTCGCGACCAAAGCATGCCGGCGTAAGCCTGGCGGGCGACCAACCGCTCATCGTCGTTGACCTCGGGCGTCAAGCGGGCGGTGTAGAATTCGTCGGTTTCGCGAATGCGGTCGGCAAACACGCGGTCGAAATGGGGGCCGAACGGCTCGGTCGCGCCGGGGGAGTGGGGGCCGGCCTCCTGGAGCCGAAGCGGAATCGTCAGTTCGCCGCCGGCGGGAATTTCGAGGAGGTAATGGACGGCGGCTTTGGTGCCGAAACGCTCGGGATTGATGGCGGCCTGTTCTCCGCCGACGACATAGCGATGGAACGCGTCTTTGACATAGGGAGTCGGACTCGGCGTGCCGAACAGCCGCTCGAAATTCGTTTCGTTGTTGGTGAAGAGCAGCGGAGCGAGCCCGCCTTGAGGGTGGGGACCGGCGTCGAAAATGAAGTGGCCCAGGCTCGGATGCGTGACGTCGATTTGCGAGTCGCCGCGCGGTTCGAGCCGTCCGGCCGGCCAGCAGCCGTCGTACTCACATCCCCACGACCAGGTGTTGCGTTGCCAAAGCGTCGGCAGCACGTGCAGCCGGGCCGGCTCGGGACCGCGATTGGCCAGTCGCAAGCGGATCAAAATGTCGTTCGGTCCCGCTTTGGCATATTCGACTTGGACGTCGAAATAGCGGCCCTCGTTAAAAATGCCGGTCTCCATCAACTCGAACTCGGGAGCGTGAGGACCGCGCCTGCGGTTCTCTTCGAGTAACCGGGTATAGGGGAACTCCGCCTGCGGATATTTGTATAACCCCTTGGCGTAGGAGCCAGTGGGGGTGGCGTCGAGGTAGAAGTAGTATTCCTTCACATCCTCGCCGTGATTGCCTTCGGGATTGCTGAGGCCGTAGAGTCGTTCTTTGAGGATCGGATCGCGCTCGTTCCACAGCGCGACGGAAAAACAGAGCCGGCATTCCCGGTCGGTGTAGCCCAGCAGGCCGTCCTCGCCCCAGCGATAGGCCCGGCTGCGAGCGTGATCGTGCGGCAGATAATTCCAGCAGTCGCCATTGGCCGAGTAGTCTTCGCGCACGGTTCCCCACTGGCGCTCGGAGAGGTAGGTCCCCCAGCGCTGCCAGTTTTCCTTGCGGAGGTGGCTGTCGGAAAGGCGCAATTCTTCAGCGGTTTGGCGTGGCATGGTTTCGTTCCGCGTGCGCGGTGTGAAGGGCGGGGCAAAGAGCGATCGTCGGCCGGGCTTCATGGGACGGCCATAACTATTGCAATCGTACAACGTGCAATCCATCCGGGGGAGCAGGAGGCCGCCTGATTGGCGTGGGCCGCCGGCCGATTTTGGCTCCCTCCGAGGACCGCTCCGAGGCGCCAAACCGGATCGATCTGCCTCGGCCAGGCGAGGCTGTCGGTGGGATGACGCCGGTTGTCGGGGTGGGGCGCGTCGTACCAAGCTGCCAGGGGCCAATATCCCCGCCAGCCGCTCGCAGTTATATTGAAAGGGACAAGCGGCACGGCGGCCGGGGCCCGAGCGGGGGCTGGGGTGGCAAGGTAGGGGTTTTGTCGATCGCCCGGGGAGCCGGCGCCAAAGGGCGCAAGTGCTTTGGCGAAAACAGGATTGAATTGCTGCCGGCGGAGAAGAGGCCGAGATCCGGGAGTTTGGACAAGCAGAGGTTGGCGAAGCACTCGGTTGAGCCCGGGGCTGGCGAAAACTGAGGGCGTCTGTCACTGATGGCTACTGTCGGTTTGTTCATTCCTTGTTACGTCGACCAGCTTTATCCGCGCGTGGCGATGGCAACGCTGGAGTTGCTCGAGCGGTCGGGATTTGAGGTCGTGTTCCCGCAGGCGCAAACCTGTTGCGGCCAGCCGATGGCCAACACCGGTTGCACGGAAGATGCTCGCCCGCTGGCCGAGCGGTTCTTCGAAATCTTTTCGCCCTACGATTATGTGGTCGCCCCGTCGGGCAGTTGCGTGGCGATGGTTCGCCACCACTACGACGAGTTTCTGGGCGACGTGCCCGGTTTCAAGGAGTTCAAGGCCAAGACGTTCGAGCTGTGCGAGTTTCTCTGCGACGTGGCGGGGGTGACCAAACTACCGGTGCGGTTTCCTTACCGGGTCGGCCTGCACCAAAGCTGCCACGGCTTGCGCGAGTTGCGGCTGGGAAGTGCCAGCGAGCGGGTCGAGCCCGCGTTCAGCAAGGTGCGGCAAATGCTGTTGGCGGTCGAAGGCGTGGAACTGGTCACCTTGCAGCGCGCCGACGAGTGCTGCGGTTTTGGCGGAACGTTCGCCGTGGCCGAAGAAGCCGTTTCGTGTCTGATGGGAGAAGATCGGATTGCCGATCACACGCAAGCCGGCGCGCAGGTGTTGACGGCCAACGACATGTCGTGCTTGATGCATTTGGATGGCTTGATCCGCCGTCAGAAAAATCCGCTGCGCGTGATGCACGTCGCCGAAATCCTGGCAGGCTATCCGCTATGAACCACGCCTCGCTAGCCGCCGAATTCGTGCGCGACAAAGAGCGTGCCCATTGGCACGACAATACGCTGTGGTTCGTGCGCACCAAGCGCGACAAGGCGGCCCAGTCGTTGCCCGAATGGGAAACCCTGCGCGAAACCGCCGGCGGCATCAAAGCCCATACGATGTCGCACCTGGCCGATTATCTGGAAGAGTTCGAGCGGGCGGCCACGCGGTTGGGCGCCCAGGTCCATTGGGCCGCCGACGGCGACGAGCATAATCGGATCGTGCTCGATATTCTGCAAGGGCACGGAGCGCGCCGAGTGGTGAAGAGCAAGTCGATGCTCACCGAGGAATGCCATTTGAACCCGTTTCTCGAACGGCACGGCATCGAGGTGATCGACACCGATTTGGGCGAACGGATCGTGCAGCTTGCCGGCACGCCTCCCAGCCACATCGTGCTGCCGGCGATTCATCTGAAAAAGGAAGACGTCGGCCAACTATTTCACGAGCATTTGGGAACCGCTGCCGGCGCGACCGATCCCAAGTATCTGGCCGAAGTGGCGCGCGGGCATCTGCGCGACAAATTCATGCGTGCCGACGCCGGAATCACTGGCGTGAATTTCGCCATCGCCGAAACCGGCGGCTTCGTCGTCTGCACGAACGAAGGGAACGCCGATCTGGGAGTGTCGCTCCCCAAATTGCACATCGCGTCGATGGGGATCGAAAAGCTGATTCCACGGGCCAAAGACCTGGGCGTCTTTTTGCGGCTCTTGGCTCGCTCGGCCACGGGACAACCGATCACGACCTATTCGTCTCATTTTCATGGGCCGCGCGCCGGGGGCGAACTGCATATCGTGCTGGTCGACAATGGCCGTAGCGAGCTGTTGGCCAGCGACGATTTTCGACGTTCGCTGCATTGCATCCGCTGTGGAGCGTGTATGAACACCTGCCCGGTCTATCGACGGAGCGGCGGCTTTAGTTATCAAAGCACCGTGCCAGGTCCGATCGGGTCGATCTTGGCTCCGGCCCGCGATCCGGCGAAGTATCACAGCTTGCCCTTCGCCTGCAGTCTGTGTGGCTCGTGCACGGACGTTTGTCCGGTGAAGATCGATTTGCATCATCAGTTGCTCACCTGGCGAGGAGCGATTGCCCGCGGCGGCCACTTGCCGCTGGGCAAGCGTGTCGGCATGAAGCTGGGGAGCCTGGTGCTCCGCCGGCCCTGGCTGTACGAGCTGCTGGGGGGATTGGCGCGGCGAATCGTTCCGCACCTGCCGCGGGTGTTGGTCTACAATCGTTGGAATCCGTGGGGACTGCAGCGCGAGTTGCCACCGTTTCCGGCCCAAAGTTTCCGTCAGCAATATCAGAACCGCCATGACGAGCCGAGACAAGATTCTAGCGGCCATTCGTAGCTGCGGGCTGCCGCCCCGGGAATTGCCGACGCTCGAGCAGCCGTGGATCACCTATCCCGATCCGGTCGTTCAGTTTGCCGGCGTGCTCGAAGGGATCGGCGGCAGTTTTGTGCGCGTGGGGGACGTCGACGAATTGAATCGCCGGTTGGAGGAATTGCCGGTTTACCGCGACGCCCGGCAGTCGGTGTCGCTGGTTGCCGGTGTTGGGCGAACGAACATCGATTG
>Ga0182024_10017925_pt1 | contig 13236 bp, 11 predicted proteins | sample P32metaG_FD_120480 | JGI IMG/M metagenome (GOLD analysis project Ga0182024, IMG submission 120480) | Permafrost microbial communities from Stordalen Mire, Sweden - P3-2 metaG (Illumina Assembly) | ecosystem: Environmental > Terrestrial > Soil > Wetlands > Permafrost | place: Sweden: Stordalen...
CGTACCAGCCTTCGGTGAACCCGCTCACAATCGCGATGCGGGTCGGGGCGCCGCGGTCGGGGATGACCGACGCGTCGACCGTGGTGCCGTCGGCGGCCCTCAGCCGCGGCCACGCCGACGCCGCCGCCGCGGCGCGGGGGCGGTGGTAGTAATCCAGGACCGGCACGGCCTTGAGGCCGGCCGGCAGCAGCAGGCTGGTTCCCGGCGCGAGCAGCGGCGCGTTGTAGCGCCGCTCCTGTCCGCGCACCAGGTCGTCGGCCGTCGTGGGGGTGCTGCCCGGCCGCGCTGCCGTGGCGGCCAGGGCGGGGGTGGCCGATCCGACGCGGTACAGCACGGGAAGGGCGGCGAGACCGCCAAGGACGCCGCGCCGACTCAGGGTTCCTCCCCTCACGCCGTCTGCGCGCTCAGCTTCCCCATGCTGTCGTTCTTCTCTGATGATGTTCACTCACGTTCCTCTCTTACTGCGGTCGGATGCCACCGACGCTGTGCTCCGGTCGGCCCGGCCATTGGAGATGTCGTTCCGCGGGAACTTAGAGACGGGCAGCGGCCCGGCTCTGGGCCGCGGGCGCCAAGACGAGCCCTGGCAGCTGGCGCGGAGAAGGTCGGCCCTGGGCGGCTAGGGGTTGGGCGGGCCGAGGTAGGGGAAGTGGGCCAGCAGGTCGTCGTGGGGCTTGAGGCCGGCCGGCGGGACCTTGCCGTTGGTGAGCCAGGCGAAGCGGATGCTGTAGACGTCGTCGGTGGGCACGCGGCCGTTGGGGTAGGTGGCGGGCTGGGTGCGGTCGTAGTGCAGGATGTCGGGCAGGACCTGCAGGGCGGCTGCCTTGGCCTGCTCGGGGGTGTAGCCGCCGGCGTTTTGCAGGATCGCCGACCACGGCCCCAGGTAGTTGGCTACGTCGTCGGCGGGCTGGCGGGAGTTGAACAGGTTCTTCTCGCCGTCGGGGTTGATGAACGGGTTGATGGTCGGGTTCCCGCCGCGGTCCATCTGCTCGAGCACGCCGTTGCTGCGCCGGCTGATCGAGGCCCACACGCCGATGACCGGGCCGCCGAGCATGTCGTCGGGCACTTCCAGCACGATCGAGTCGACGTTGTTGTCGGCGAAGTCGTCGTGCCCGGTCCACACGAAGCCGTGCAGGGCGCCTTCGACGTCAGCGAAGAACGGGTCGCTGCGCAGCCCGGCGAACAGCCGGATCCGGCCCGCCTGGACGGGCTGCGCCGTGCCGTCGAAGCTGACCGGGAAGTCCGCGGCTAGCACCTCGCCGGCCGGCTCGGGCTGGCGGGCCTGCGCGCCGGTGGCGTATCTGGCCGTCCCGGTCTGCCTGCCGTTCTCGTACCCGGAGAACTCGAACGTGAACGAGACGTCGGCGTGGTTGTCGCTGTCAGTGTCGATGTTGATCCGGTAGACCGCGCCGGGGTAGAACTCCGGCCCGGTCACCGGGGCCGGGATCGGCGGCGGGGCGCTGGTCGGGTTCGAGTCCATGATCAGCACGGTCGTGCCCTCGTGGTGACGGTGCAGCAGGTGATGTTCGGGGCTGGCGTGCGCCGGGAAGACGAACAGGTCGGTGAGGTCCAGGCGGCGGTCGTCGCCGGGGAACTTGAGCTTGTCGGCGCTGAAGTGGTTCGACATGGGTGTTCTTCCTCTGGGTAGTGGCGTGCGCTGGGTCGGGTGTCAGTTGCCGATGAAGTCGAGCAGGGCGGTGTTGACCTGGCCGGCGTGGGTCCAGGGGATGGCGTGCGGGCCGCCCTCGACCACGACGAGGCGCACGTCCTTGATCAGGCCCGGCAGGCGGCTGGCGGTCTTGTCCAGCGGCAGCACCTGGTCCGCGTCGCCCTGGATGACCAGGATGGGCACGTCGATCTTGGGCAGGTCGTCGCGGAAGTCGGTGATCCAGGTGCCGATGCAGGCCACCGCGGCGGTGGCCGAGGCGGTGACGGCGAGGTTCCAGGCGGCCTGGAAGGCCTGGTCGCTGACCAGGGTGCCGCGCAGGGTATCCATGTTGTAGAAGTTGTCCAGGAATCCCTTCATCCAGGCCGGGGTATCGGCCCGGGCGGCCTGGGCGAACCCGTCGAACAGGGCTTGCGGCACCCCGTCGGGGTTGTCGTCGGCCTGCAGCAGGTACGGCGGGATCGGGGAGAGGAGCACGCCCTTGGCCACCCGTGCCGAGCCGTAGCGGCCTAGGTAGCGGGTGACCTCGCCGGTGCCCATCGAGTGCCCGGCCAGCACGGCGTCGCGCAGGTCCAGGTACTCCAGCAGGGCATTGAGGTCGGCGGCGAAGGTGTCGTAGTCATACCCGGACGCCGGCTGGCTGGACTTGCCGAACCCGCGCCGGTCATAGGTGATGACCCGGTACCCGGCCTCCAGCAGCACCGGGACCTGCTTGTCCCAGGCCCGGCCGCTGAGCGGGTACCCGTGGATCAGCACCACCGGCTGGCCGGCACCGTGATCCTCGTAGTAGATCTCGATGTCTGAGCTATTTTCCTGGCCGACGGCGACTGTGGGCATGAGACATCCTTTCCGTTAACGGCGACCCGCCGGCCCTAAGCCGCGGACCAGGACCCGGGCGGTTTCGCCTGCAAGTTGGTACTAAAACCACGGTCGCGCCCCGGGCGGTGCATCGCACCCGTACAGACCCTGGCCGGTGCCCGGGTCTGCGGCAGGGCGGGCACCCCTTCGGCCCCGTAGATGTGGCGGTGCCCGGAGCCAGGACAGCGGATTCCTGACGTCCGTAGCATCAGTCCACCCCAGCACCGGACGGACGTCGGCCGGCTGGTCACCGGTACCCGCGTGCGCCCGGGGCGACCCGCAGACCAGGGCACGGGCCAGGGGCCGCACGGGTGCGAGTGACCTCCGCCGCACGCGACCGTGGAAGCCAAGACACCAAGCCCTCCCGGCCATTACCGGCCCTGGCTATGTCGGCAATAGACACATTATTGGAAATGGGCGACGGTAATGAATACCGCCAACCAGGCAATGGAGAACATGGAATACGTGCGCAGGCTGCTCGGGAAAAGCAGGCTGGATTCTCCGCGTCCGTGGAATTGGCCGTGTCTTTTATCCACCGTCAGATCGAGTGGCCGGAGGAAACGATGGAACTGACGCTGCCGCCTGTACGCCACGAGACCATCGAGAAGCAAGACCCGGTGCACGAGTGGCGCGTGGCCCGGCTGGCGCGCCTGAGCATCCCCTGGCCGGCGGCCGAAGCTGCCGCCGGCCATGTCGACTGGCACGAGATGGCGGCGCTGGTGCAGCGGGGCTCCCTCCGTGGCTCGCACTCCGCATCCTCCGCTGATACAGGCCGGCGACTGACGACGGGCGGGGCTGCCCAGGATGACCGGCGAGATCGCTGCTGGCGCCGGGCGTCCTTGGCCGGTGGTGCGGGTCCGGCCGGTGTAGCTGCCGGAGTTCTTCTGCCGCGGCGCGAGGCCGGCGTGCTTAACCAGCGCGCGGCCGGTAGTGAACCGCCCGGGGTCGCCGGTCTCGGCCAGGATGCTGGCAGCGCCGACTTCGGACAGACCGGTGATCGAGGTGACCAGGTCGGTCAGCCCCAGCTCGCCCAGGACGGTGACTATCCGCTGCTCAGTGTCGGCGAGCCGGGCACGGGTGTCGCGCCGGTCGGCCAGCAGCAAAGCGACGCGTTCCAGCGCGCCGTGACGCATCTCGGTCACCCCGGCCGGGTCGGAGCAGGCGGCGAATACCGCGTCGATGATCTTCTGCCATGGGTGCACCGCGTCCCACCGGGCGACCTGGCGGCGTACCGCCAGCTGCGCGACCAAGCAGGCGATCAGCACAGCATCTTTGTCATCGGTCTTGTCGAAGGTCAGGTCCTCGGCCCGCCGGGCCCACGAGCTCATCAGCGGCTGCACGCACACGAACGGCATGTCCCGCCCGGCGGCCAGCTGGCCGATCACCCGCCAGCGGTGACCGGTCGGCTCAACAGCGACCGTCACGCCGGCGAATCCCGCCGCCGACGCACGACCGGCGGCCCAGTCCAATGCCGTGCCCAGCTCCCAGGCCCGCCGCCGGAACGTCCGCCGCACCAGCACCCGCGACTCATGGTCAGTCACCACGACCAACTGCTTACTATCCGCCAGGTCGATGCCCGTGATCGCGTTAGTCGCCGGCACGGCCTCACGCAACCGCGCGGTACCGACCCCTGTTCGACAACACCAAGCGCCTTCGCGAGCTGATCAGCGAACTCGAGACGCTCTCGGCCGAAGCCGTCGAGCAAGCCGAAGGATGGACAAGAATGTAAGGCAACCGCGCCCGCCACATCAGCTACAGCGGAGACACCACTGCAGATAACCGGCTCTGGCCGCGTCTGCGGACGGGTTCATGACACCAGGGACCCCGGCGATGGCGGCGAGCTCGGCGCGGTCCAGGCCGCTGGCCGGTGACAGGCCCCTCGTGCTACCGCACCCGGCGCATCTGGTCATCACAGGTGCAGCAGATCAGCCATACCAGCATGGCCGCCTCGCGTTCGCCTAACGACAATCAGGCCGCGCCGATCAGGCGGATATCGTATGCCACGCACCCGTCGAGCTGTCACCGTCTGTAACGGAACGCCAGCATGTGGAGACAAGCCGGGAGTCCGGCGAGCCCATCCAGCTGGCCGGAGCTGTCACGGCGACCATCACCGCGACTGCGCTGCGGTGTTGAGAATCGTCCCTTCAGATGGGCACTCCGTGGAAACCTCGTGGCATGAACTGGAACGCGCTCGGCGACGCGATCATTGGTGGCATCCTCGGGGGTGGCATCACGGGCCTCGTGGCTGGGCTACAGATGCGCTCTGACCGCAGACAGAACCGCGAGGACCGGCAGTATCAGGATGCTGAGGTAGTGGCTGACACAAGACAGCTGCTGATTGATGTGCTGCCTGAGCGGCGTGGAATGAATCTCAGCTCCGACCCGGTCGCCGAGCGCCAGAGGTGGGCGCTGCTGTACGAGCGCATGCAGCAAATCAGCAAGCAGCTCCAGTGGCTAGCAGCCGGGCGCACGTCGGCTAACGTGCGGGCCGCCGCACAAGACCTGTCCGCCAGCCTGTATCGCGCTGTCTTCGCATCCGAATGGCACACCAGAGATTTGCAGGACCACCGGGATCCTGAACCAACGCTGTCCCGCGCCCAGGCAGCCCACGCCGAAGCCGATGCGCTCACAACTCAGCTTGAGCATGCCATCAGCAACCCGAGCAAGCCTCGGGTGAGCGCGCGCTGGCTACCGAACCGTACAGAGTGAACGTCTACTGACGCGCCCTAGCGGCGGCGGCATACCCAACGATAGCGAACGGATGTGCTTCCAAACGATGGCAGACTTGCCATAATTACCGACGGCCACTTCCCCGGAAGGGGAGCCGATATTGGACATGCGTGAACGCCACATAGGTGCCATAACTACGCGCGGATACCGCAGGCCGAGCTCGTCATCTTCGAGAACTCCGGCCACAGCCCGCTCCACGTGGAGAAGGAGCTGTGGGAGAGTACGGTCAGGAACTTCCTGAACCGCGTCTTCCCGGCGTAGGGGGTCATCATGGCGCGAGTTGCCCTGTACGGGTCGGGCGGATCTCCCTATCACCACGCCGCTGCCTTCGCCGCGGGCGGGGCCGCGTTCGACTTCGTGTTCGCGCCGATATCGCGGCCTGGGCGCTGGCGGCCTATGACGTCTTCGTGATGCCCGGCGGCGGCTACCTTGCCATGCAGGGCCAGCTGGAGCCCCTCGGCCCGGCTGGCTGCCGCGCGATCAGGGAATACGTCGAGGGCGGCGGCATGTACGTCGGCTCGTGCGCCGGCAGCTACTCGCCGGCGGACGTGCCCGCGAGCTTCCTGGCCGCGTGCCCGATGCAGGCGGAGCTCCGGCTGCTCGACTGCCGGATCTGGAACGGCTGGGACTCGCCGCTGGCAACCGGGCTGCAGTCACCGGGGATCGGCACGCTGCGGGCCGCCAACGCCTCGCCGGCGCACCCGGTGATGGCCGGGGTGCCCGCATCGTTCACGATCACCCACTACAACGGGCCGTTCTTCGCCGGCGGCGAGGCGCTGGCCACGGTCGCCGGGCCGGCGGATGAGTTCACCGCGGCGGAGGAGTTCCTCGGCCCGGCCGCCGAGGACACGGTCGTCTCGCGGGCCGCGGGTGCGGGCGTCGCCAACATCGTCGCCGGCCGGCGCGGCCAGGGCCGGGTGGTCCTGTTCGGCTCGCACCCGGAGTTCGGCTCATCCACGGCGATGGACGACCCGGCACCGGCGGCGCTGATGCTGCTCAACGCGCTGACCTGGCAGCTTGAGGAGACCGGGGCGCCGGACCGCAGGCCCGCGGCGATCGCGGCTCGCGGTCAGGTTCGTGCGGGAGACGCGGCCGCGGACGTCCGCCGGCTGGACGCGATCGTGGCCAGGATCACCGAGCGCTGTGCGGAGCTCGCCGCTGCCTGGCCGGGCTCCGGCGCACCCAGGCCGGCCTGGCTCGAAGGCAAGGCCGCCCTCTCGATGTTCGGCCGCGGCCCGGCGGAGATCTGGACGGGGTCGCTGCGGCGCATTCCCGAGCTCGCGCAGGAGGCACTCGCCGCAGCTCCGGATGTCGACCCGGACCTGCTGAGCTTCCGTGCGCCCGCGAGCTGGCAGCTCGACGGCGGATTCCACGGCGTGCTGCCGCTCCTCGAGCAGGCCGACGACCTGCTGGCGCGGGCGGCAGCGACCTGGGACTTCGTCCCGTCGTCCGGGGCCATTCCGTACGCCGACATCTTCGACAGCCCCTACCACCTGGTCGCCGGGTCCTACCTGGCGGCCATAGGCCGGGCGGCGAGTGCTGCCCTGCTCTGCCGGGCGTCACAACCCGTGCCAGGACCGTCGCCACCCCGGCGAGCCCACGGAATCCCGCAGTAGGAAGGTGAGCGCCACGACTGAGGACATGCACGACGCGACGTTCGTGAAGTGCCGCGGTGTCATTGACGGTACGTCCGCCGGCCTGCGATCCGGTGCCGGGCTGCTCATGCGGGACGGACGCGTGACCGCCGTCACCCGGATGGAGGATCTGTCCGGCCAGGCGGTCACCGTGCTGGATGCCGGCGAGATGTACCTGGTGCCAGGGTTCGTCGACGCGCACACCCACGTGACCATCAGGCCGGGCGAGGGCGATCAGCATGGCCAGCTGCTGAAGCCGCCCGCCTGGCAGACGATACGCGGCGTCGCCAACGTGCGGGCCATGCTGCAGTCGGGCGTGACCACGGCCCGGATCATGACCGAGGAACACGACATCGACTTTGAGTTCAAGGCGCACATCGCGAGCGGCGAGGTAGCCGGACCCAGGCTGCACGTGTCGGGACCCGGGTTCAGCCCGCCGGGCGGCCACGGCAGTTCCGGCGGAGGCGTGAGCGGGCCGGAGAACCTGCGGGCGGTGGTGCGGAGCAACGCCGCGAAGGGCGCCGACCACATCAAGATGTTCACCACCGGCGGCGTCTCGTCGACCGGGACGTCCCTGGACACCTCGAACTACTCCGCGGACGAGATCGCGGCCACGATCGACGAGGCGCGCAAGCACGGCCTGCCCGTGTCCGCGCACGCGCACGGCGGCCCCGGCGCCGAGCTGGCCGTCGACGCCGGCATCCACTCGATAGAACACGGCGCCCTGCTTACCGACGACATCATCGCCAAGATGAAGAGCCGGGGCACCTGGCTCGTGGCGACCAACTCGATCCTGTTCCACCCCACCGGCATCGAGCAGGGAGACGCGCGCGAGCCGGCCATCATGACCAAGGTGATGCAGGCGCGCGGGTTCGCCGAAGTCAGCCTGCGGGCCGTGGGCAAGGCCGGCCTCAACGTCGCCGTCGGTACCGACTCCATGCACGGCCTGATCGGCTTCGAGATGGAGTGGCTCGTGCGGCACGGCTGGTCCGAGCTGGACGCGCTGATCGTCGGGACGGCGAACGGGGCCAGCGTGCTCCGCGACTCGTCGTGCGGCACGCTCGAGCCGGGCAAGCGCGCGGACTTCGTGCTCCTGCGGCGCAACCCGCTGGACGACATCACCGCGGTCTACGAGGTCGACTCCGTCTTCCGCGGCGGCCGGCAGGTCGCCAATGCCGACGGCCTGTGCGGCGTGCGGGCGGACAGTCAGTAATGGCCGGCCTCGTGCGCGTGGACGGCGAGCGGCTGACCGCGGACCAGCGGGAGCTGTCGGCATTCGGGCGCACGCCGTCCGGCGGGGTCAGCCGGACCAGCTACTCGCCCGCGGACCTGGACGCGCGCCGGTGGTTCGCGGCCCGGTGCACTGACGCCGGCCTGAGCGTCAGAACCGACGGGCTCGGCAACGTCATGGTCCGGCTCAGCCCGCCCGGCGCCGACCCGTCCCGGCCGGCGGTGTGGACCGGTTCGCACCTGGACTCGGTTCCCGAGGGCGGCGGCTACGACGGCGCCGCCGGCGTGCTGAGCGGGCTGGAGTGCCTTCGCCGCCTGGCCGAGGAGCGGGTCGCCTTGCCCAGGCCGGTGCAGCTGGTGGTGTTCGCGGACGAGGAAGGCTGCTATCACCACCTGTTCGGCTCGACGGGCCTGACCAGGGGATTCACCAGCGAGCAGCTGGCCGGGCGCCGTGGCCGGGACGGTACGCGTCTGGTGGATGCGCTGATCGCGGCCGGCCTCGACCCGGATGCGGCCGCCCGCACCGGGATCAGCCCGGCTGAGGTGCACGCGTACGTCGAGCTGCACATCGAGCAGGGGCCGGTGCTGGAGTCGGCCGGGATCGACATCGGTGTCGTGACCTCGATCGTCGGGATCGGCGGCGGGACCGTGCGGTTCACCGGGCGCGCCGACCATGCCGGAACGACCCCCATGCCGGCCCGGCGGGACGCGCTGCGGGCGGCCGGCCACTTCCTCACCCGGCTGCCAGCAGCAGCGGCCGGCGTCAGCGAGCAGGCCGTGATCACCTGCGGCCTGATCGACGTCACCCCCGCCGCCACGAACGTGGTGCCGGCGACCGCCGAGCTCCAGCTGGACTACCGGGATACCGACATGTCCAGGATGCAGGCGCTGGCCGATGCGATCGTCCGGACCGCGCAGGCCGCGGCGCAGGAGTGCACGCTGACCGCCGAGGTGCACTTCGAGGACACCGTCGAGCCGGTGCTACTCGATGCCGGTGTCGAGGACGTGGTGGAACAGTCGGCGGCCAGCCTGGGCTACAGCTCCCGCCGGATGCCGTCCGGGGCGGGTCACGATGCCCAGAACATGGCCAGGATCGCCAGGGCCGGCATGATCTTCGTCCCGAGCGCCGGGGGCAGGAGCCACACCAAGGAGGAGTACACCAGCCCCGGCGACCTCGAGCGGGGCGCGAACGTGCTCCTGGAAACCCTCACCAGGCTCGCCCGAGACGACTGAGCACGCCGAGTCGGTCAGCGGCGCTGCAGCCGCTGCTCGACCGCGTCGTGCAGGCCGTCGCCGACGACGTTGACGGCGAGCACGATCAAGACGATTGCGATCGCGGGCGGCCACAGCTGCCACCAGTACCCGTCGAACAGGTTGTTGATGCCGGTCGTGAGCAGGTCACCCCAGCTGGTCGCCGGTGGCGGCACGCTCAGCCCGAGGAACGCGATGGCCGCGAACGTGAGGATGGCGTCGGCCATCTTGAGCGTGCCGTTCACGGCCACGACGCCCGTCACGTTCGGCACGAGATGACGGATGATCACATGGTGATGCCGGGCGCCGTTCGACTTGCTCGCCTGCACGTACTCGCGTGTCCGCAGGGTCAGCACTTCACCGCGGACCAGCCGCGCGGTCGACAGCCAGCTTACCGACGTGATCGCCAGGACGATGATGAGCAGGCTCGGCGTGGTCATCGAGGCGAGCAGTACGACGAAGAACAGGAACGGGATCGCCATGACGGCGTCGACCACGCGCATCATGGCCGCATCGGTGATACCTCCGGCGTAGCCGGCGACGGCGCCCCAGCCCATCCCGAACGCCGTGGCCAGGATGGCGACGGCGAACCCGACCTCCAGCGTGCTCTGGCCGCCGACCATGAGCTGGCCGAGTTCGTCCCGGCCCTCCGGCGTGGTGCCGAGCAGGTGGGCGGACGATGGCCCCTGGTTCGCGAGCAGCAGGTTCGTGCTCGTCTCGTTGGCGTGATAGAAGACCGGGCCGACGAAACTGAAGAGGGTCAGGCCGATGATCATCGCCAGGCCGGCGACCGCGAGCTTGTTCTGCCTGGCCGCGCCCAGCCGGTCCGTCAGCCATTTCGCCGGCAGGCCCGCCTCGGTCTCGCCAGACCGCGCCGCCGGTGCCGAGTTCCCCGCCAGCACCGCGGCGGCCCGCCTAGGCATACTGCACCCTGGGGTCGAGCATGGCGTACCCGATGTCGGCGAGCAGCGAGCCGACGACGACCGCGGCCGTGACGATCAGGACCACGCCGAGCAGCACGGGGTAGTCGCGCTGCGTCGAAGCGTTCCAGAACAGCAGGCCGAGGCCGGGGAAATTGAACAGCTCCTCGACGATGAGCGCGCCGGAGAAGATGTACGGCAGGGTCAGGCCGAACATCGTCATCGTGCTGCCCATGGAATTCCTGAGCACGTGCCTGGCCAGCACGCGCCGGGGTGAGCAGCCGATGGCGTAGGCCGTCCTGACGTAATCCTCGAGCAGGTTGTCGATCACGGCCGAGCGCATGTACCGGCTGTAGAACGCGACGTTGCCGGCCACCAGGGTGAGGATCGGCAGGACGAGCACGTCCACGTCGGTGCCGAAGCCCGATCCGAACGCCGTCGACGTTGACGGCAGCAGCGGCAGGTCCTCGCTCAGCAGCACGATGCTGATGACGCCGACGAGAAAGCTCGGCATCGCGTAGAGGAGCAGCATGGACGCGCTGAGCAGGTGGTCGTCGGCGCGGTTGCGCCGGTACCCCTGCCAGATGCCCATCGGCAGCGCGATCGCGATCGACAGCAGCGTGGACGCGCCCACCAGCAGCAGCGTGCGCGGCACGTAGCTGATCAGCAGTGACGAGACCGGCTGGTTCAGCTTGTAGGAGTAGCCGAGGTTGCCCTCGACCAGGTGCAGCAGCCAGATGCCGTACTGCACCGGCAATGGCTTGAGCAGTCCCTCGGCCCTGGTGAGCTGCTCGACCGAATATTCCGACGCCTTCAGCCCCAGCTGCGCCCGGACCAGGCCCCCTGGCAGCGAGTGCAGCAGGATGAACACGATCACCGACGCGATGAGCATGACCAGGAGTGACTGCGCCAGACGGCGTACGAGATATCCGGTCATGGTCAGCTCATCGTGGGGGGTGCGGGTGCGCCGCCGGTCGGCGTCGGCTCACTTGGTGAAGTACCAGTTCTCGAACTCGGCGACACCAAAGGCCTGCTGCGGCTGCCAGCCGCTCAGGTTGTCCTTCACCACCGAGATCTGGTTGTCCACCGTCGGGAACCAGACGCCGGCGATGTCGCGGGACAGGTAGTTCTCCTCTGAGTACAGGTAGTTGATGCCGGTGTTGTACTTGGCCGCGTCGATGAGCGAGCCCCCCTCGGCCGAGGAGTAACCGCCGCCAAAGAAGTTCCCTGGGCCGAAGAGCAGCTCGCTGCTCGGATAGGCGTCGGCCTGACCGAAGTTCCAGTTGTAGGTCGAGTACAGGAGCAGCCCGTAGTCACACGGTCCTGGCGGGCAGAGGCCGCCGAGCGAGAACATCGTCGTCGGGCTCTGCGGGTCGAGGCTGATCTGCACGCCGGCCGACTTGGCCGCTGTCTGGAACGCCGACACCTCGGCCACGAGCGCGGGGGAGCCGGTGGAGTAGATCATCTTGAACGCGAGCTGCCGGCCGGCCGCGATGCCCGCGCCGCAGTCGCCCGTGCCGCTGCCGGGCCGCTTGCAGGTCACGTAGCCGCCGGGACCCGCCGACCAGCCGTTGGCCTGGAGCAGCGTGCGCGCGGCGCTCACCGAGTACGGATCGGGGTCGGTCTTCTCCTCCGCGCTGACGTATGGCGAACCGGGCAGGTTCGGCACCGGCCCGTAGGTGATCTGACCGAGCCCGTGCAGCACCGAGTTCAGGTACAGCGGCTCATCCACGAGGTGCTGCAGCGCCTGGCGCATGTACAGCTGCCGGACCAGCGGCCCGTATACCGGGCTGGTGTAGCCGAGCTCGGCCCAGTTCACGTACTGCGGCGCCCAGGGCGCCACGACGAAGTTGTGGGTCTGCAGGTACCCCTTCAGCCCGTAGTCGTCCTGCGGCAGGTACCCGTAGGTGACCTGGCCGGACCGCACCGCGTCGATCTCGGCGGCCTCGGAGGGGAAGCTCTCGATCTGCACCTCGGAGATGCGGGCCTTCACCGGTCCGGTGTACGCCTTGTTCGGGGCGAGCGTGGTCTTGAACGTGCTGGTGTCGTACCCGGTGAGCCGCCACGGCCCGTCCACCGTCTGCCAGAGCGGATTGGTGGCGTAGGTGGAGACCTTCTCCGACTGTCCGTACAGGAAGTTCCAGACGGCCTTCGCGCCGGCCGGCGTCAGGTCGTAGTTCCTGACCTTGCCGGTCAGGCTGGTCTTGTCCCAGGACTGCTGCGGCATCGGGAAGATCCAGGTCAGCTGGTTGTCATCGAACCATTGCTGGCTATAGGCCCGGATGAGGTGCAGGACCACCTCGGAGGAGTTCGGGAAGCTGGCGCTCTTGATGTCGTCCGGCATTTCACCGGGAACGTACCAGCCGTCCTGGGACTTGCCCGCGCGCTGCAGATTGAGGAAGAACTCCACATCCCGCGAGGTCACGGGCGTCCCGTCCGACCACAGGTAATGCTTCAGCCGGATCGTCACCGTCTGGTTGCCGTCCGACCACACCGGCGGATAGGCCAGGCTCAGCTGGTTGTCGATCAGCGGGCTGTTGCCGTCGCCGGCAAAGTACAGCGGCCGGTACAGCGACTCCTCCACGTTCAGGTTCCACACCTCGTTGTTCACCTGGTTCTCGATCGGCAGGATCCAGCTGAACTCCACCCCGGCGGCGAGGGCAAAGGTGGCGGTGCCACCGTTGACGGACGGCCCGGAACTCGTCGCCGCCGACGTGCCCTTGCCCGTGCACGCGGCGAGCCCGGCGACGCACGCGAGGACGGCAATCAGCGGCAGCACCCGCCGGCCCAGTATTGCGTTCCGGTGCCGCGGTCGCGCTGCCTGCGCCCGCGCTCTCGCTGCTCGCGGCGTCCACATTCTGCCCATGGCCTCTCCTGATACGGCGCGTGAACCTTTGCTGAGGTTCGCGAGGGATCGAGCGTTAGTGATTAATATTGCCAGCTAGAAGGC
>Ga0182024_10017926_pt1 | contig 13235 bp, 12 predicted proteins | sample P32metaG_FD_120480 | JGI IMG/M metagenome (GOLD analysis project Ga0182024, IMG submission 120480) | Permafrost microbial communities from Stordalen Mire, Sweden - P3-2 metaG (Illumina Assembly) | ecosystem: Environmental > Terrestrial > Soil > Wetlands > Permafrost | place: Sweden: Stordalen...
CGATCGCGTTCTGAACCTCAACCGGGGGCGCCTCGCCATCGGTTCGCCCGCCGACGTCACGCTCTTTGACATCGATCGCTCCTGGACCTACGACGTAAATCGCTCGGCCTCCAAGAGCCGCAATTCTCCCTTCGACGGCCGCACCTTCCGCGGTGGTCCGGTGGCGGCCATCGTCAATGGTAAAGTGGTTTGGGCCGCCGATCATGTCGGCCTCGGCGTACCCACGCCCTCACAATAGAGTAAAGTTACTACAGCCTTGGATCCTTCCTTTCGTCATCGCCAGATTCCCGGCCGCCAGACTCGCGGCGGATGCCTTTGGTATGCGGTCGTCGCAATCGTTCTGTTCGTCGCGCTACGCTGGCTCTGCACTTACACGATCGACTACCAATGGTGGAAAGAAATGGGCCAGTTGCGCACCTGGTTCAGCATTCTTGCTTATAGCCTGATCCCGGCCACCGGGGCCACCATCATCGCTTTCGTCGTTTTCTGGATCGCGCACTCACTCGCGCTGAAACGGGCTCACGTCCGGCTGCGCGAGCATCCGCTGTACGCCAAGCTCAGCGCCGTAGGCATTTTTCTGATCGCGATGATCGTGGCCCTCTCGACGCTCGATACCTGGACCGTAGTTCGCTACTTCGGCGGCCGCGATCTGGGCGGCGCCGCAACTGCCTGGCGCGATCCCGTCTTCGGCAATCCGCTCTCTTTCTATCTGTTTAAAATTCCCTTTTATTCGGACCTGTTGGGCCTCTTGCTCGCCATCGTTGTCCTGGGCGGCTTGATCTATTGGGCCGCCGAACGAGGCTGGGAACTCACGGGGCGGGTGGGCGACTGGAAGAACGTGCAGGAAATCAACGTCACGCAGCTGGGACTGGCCGACGCGCTCAACAGTAACTTCTTGCGTGGATTGGGCGCGGTGTTTTTGCTCTCGATGGCCGCTCGATTTTTCCTGGCGCGTTATAGCCTGCTGCTCGAAGAACACGGTAGTTTCATGGTCGGCATCGACTACGTGGATCAGAACATCGTTTTGCCGTTGCAGTGGGTCGAGATCGCGGGGTGCGTGATCGCGGCCGGTCTGCTCGCCATGGGCCGCTGGCGCAGCGCGCTGATCGCAGTAGCGGCGCCCATTCTATTGCGTACCGTGATTCCGCCCATCATCGGCGCTGCGTACGTCAAACCCAACGAGATCTCCATCGAGCGGCCCTACATAAAAAAGCACATCGAAGCGACTCGTTCGGCCTTCGGAATCGACCAACGCACGGATGAAATCGAATTCACGGCGAAGCCCAACGAACCCGTCGACTTCCGGCAACATCAGCCGCTGCTGGACAACGTGCGCCTCTGGGATTGGCACGCTTTCCACGACGCCATTACGCAACTCCAACCCTACCGGCCCTACATCTATACCGACACCGATGTCGATCGCTACACCATCAACGGCCAATTGCGCCAGATGATGATGTCGCCTCGCGAACTGGACCTCACTCAACTCGGCGAAGCGGGAACGCGCTGGATTAATCCCCACTTCATCTACACCCACGGTTACGGCATCGTCATGGCGGAGGCGAACCAGGTCTCGCCGGAAGGCCTGCCGGTATTAATCGTCAAAGACGCGCCGCCGGTGGTCAGCGCGCAGGGCCTGAAACTCACACGTCCCGAATTGTATTACGGCGAAAACGTACAAGACCCCGTTTTTGTCGACACCGCCCAGGCCGAGTTCGATTATCCTTCCGGCGATCGCAACGTGGAGACCCATTACCAAGGCAAAGGCGGCTTTCCGATTTCGTCGCTTCTGATGCGGACCGCCGCCGCGGTCTCGCGCGAGGACATCAACATCCTGCTGACCGGCTACCTCACTCAGGACAGTCGCATGATGATCCGGCGCAACGTCACCGCGCGTCTGAACGCAATGGCCGATTTCTTGAACTGGGATCCCGATCCGTACCTGGTCCTCACCGATGCGGGCCGCCTGGTTTGGATCGTCGACGGCTACATGACGTCCGATGTCCATCCCTATTCAGCCAAAGTCGGCATGGAAGGAGTCGGCGAGTTCAACTACATTCGTAATTCCGTAAAAGCGACGGTGGACGCTTACGACGGCACCGTGCATTTCTACGTCTTCGAACCTGACGATCCGCTGCTCCAGGCTTATCGGAATCTTTTCCCCGACTTGTTCGAGCCGTCTTCCGCCATGCCAGCCGATCTGCGCCGTCACGTTCGTTATCCGGAAATGATTTTCCGCGTTCAGGCCGATATCTACCGACTGTTCCACATGCGCGATCCCGACACGTTTTACAACAAGTCCGACGCCTGGGATACGGCGAAGTTCACTAACGAACAAGGCGGGACACCGGGGCCGCTGGCGCCCACCTATGTCGTCGCCACCCTGCCCGGGGAAACGAAGCCGGAATTCCTGCTCATGACGCCGTTCACGCCGCGCAACCGGGACAACCTGATCGGCTTGATGATGGCGCGCTGCGACGGAGAACATTTGGGAGAGAAAGTGGTTTTGCTGCTCTCCAAGCAAGAGATCATCCTCGGCCCCATGCAAGTGGAGGCGCGCATCAATCAGGATCAAAATATTTCCAAAGACCTGACGCTATGGAACCAGCAGGGATCGCAAGTGCTGCGCGGCCAGATGCTGGTGCTGCCTGTCGAGCACACATTCCTGTATGTCGAGCCTATCTACATCCAGGCCTCGCAGGCCAAGATGCCGCAATTGAAGAAGGTCGCTCTTGCAATGGGAAACAACCTGGTTTACTCCGACACTTACGCGCAAGCGTTGGCGCAATTGGCGGGCGAAAAATTGCCCCAGGCGCCCGAAGAAGCCCCGCCCGCGCCAGCCGCCACAAGCGGCGCCCCGCAGCCTTCCTCCACGCAACCCGACGCGCGCATCGCCGAAATTCGCCAGCATTTCCAGCGTTATCGCGAGCTGGTGTCGCAAGGGAAATTATCGGAAGCCGGCAAGGAACTGGAAGCGATCCAAGCGTTGGTACAGAAGTAACTGTTTCACCTAATTCCTGACAATCAAAGTGGGGCGGTCCCCCTGGACCGCGCCGGACGCCCTCGTCCGGCTGGTTTGGACTTGACCAAGCCCGAGCAGGGGCTCGGGCTGCGGGCGAGGGCGCCCGCCCCACGTGGAATTGTTATTCTTTGATTCCGGCCAGCTTCACTGTTTCGGCCCAAAGCCGCTCGGCAACGGCGTCGTCAAGCGCCAGTTTCGAGGGCTCGACAGGTTTGCACTTGTAAAAATACAGGCCGGTTGTCTTCGCGACGTCGGCGGAAGAAGCCAAATAGATAATCGTCTCCGCGCCTTTCTCTACCGAGATCGCAAAGAATTTCATCAATCCAATCACGCGAGCCATCCCGCCGCCGCTCTCGTCGCCGAAGCGAGTCTTGACAAATCCTGGATGGAGACTGTTCACCGTGACGCCGGTTCCGGCGAGCCGCCGCGCCAGTGCTCGAGTGAACAAGATGTTGCACAGTTTCGAAAAGCCATAGACCGGGAACGCTTTGTAGTTGTGTTCGGACTGAAGATCGTCGAAATCGATTTTGGCGCGATAGTGTGCGTGCGACGAAGTATTGACCACTCGCGCCGTCCCGGCCGCCGCAAGCTGCTCGCGTAAACCGAGCGTAAGAACAAAGTACGAGATATGATTGGTGGCGAAAGTAAGTTCCAGGCCGTCTTCGGTAACCTGCCGTTGTCCAAACATCGCGCCGGCATTATTGATGAGGACGTCGATGCGCGGCTCGGCTGAACGGATTTCCCCGGCCATCCGGTTCAGATCAGCCAGGCGCGCCACATCGCCATAGTGAACGCGATGCGCCTGTGAGGGAGCAAGCTCACGCAATCGGCCCAGCGCGGCCTCGCCCCGGCTTTTGCTGCGGGCCACCAGAACGATCCGCGCGCCCATCGCCGCCAGCCGCTCGGCCGCCACTTGCCCAATGCCCGACGTTCCGCCAGTAATCACCACTACTTTCCCTTGCATGGCTGCCGCCAGTGTACCCTAATTGGGATGCGCATCGGAGCCATTTGCATGGCGGCATTGCTTCTGTCGGCGTGCCAAAAGAAAGTAGAACCGAAGGTAGTCGTACCGGAGGTCTTCCGCGTCCAGTTCCAAACATCCCAAGGCGTTTTTGTTGTGGAGGCGAGGCGCGCCTGGGCCCCCCACGGTGTGGACCGCTTCCATGAATTGGTCCGCATGAAATACTTCGATCAGGGCCGATTCTTCCGCGTGGTGCCGGGATTCATCGCGCAGTTCGGAGTTCATCGGGACTTTAATGTCCATGACAAATGGCGCACGATGTTTATCGCCGACGATCCTCCGCAACTGAAGAATTTGCGCGGCACCCTGGCTTTCGCCAAATCGGACCCGGGCACGCGCGCCACCGAGATCTTCATCAACCTGGCCGACAACAAAGCTCTCGACGATCAGTTTTTCGTCCCTTTCGCAAAAGTTGTTCAAGGCATGGAGGTGGTGGATAAGTTCTATGCGGGGTATGGCGAAATGCGTCCGGAAGGCAAGTACATCGATCCTACTCGCGTCGAGGGCGAGGCGAATGAGTACCTCACCCAGCGCTTTCCAAACCTCGATTTCATCCTTCACGCACAGTTCGTGCCGTAACCGAAACAATCCCGCGCAACAATCATCCAACGTACAGCGGGCCTGTAACGTGAGTAGACGAAAGAAATGGTGGTTGGGCGGAATTGCCGCCTTGGTTTTGCTGTTGGGCCTGGGAACCTATATAGCCGCCTCTATCATTGCGAAACAATTTGAGCCGACATTACGCGCCCAGGCTATTCAATATTTGCATGACCGGTTCCATAGCGACGTGGAATTGAAAGCGCTCCACATCAATCGTCCGAAGATGTCGACGATCCAGATTCTGCTGCGGCACGGGCGCGGCGCCATCGTTGAAGTGGAAGGGGACGGGCTTGTGATGCGTTTTGGAGGGGACCGCAGCCTGCCGCCGCTGTTCACTATCAAGAAAGTTTTCTTCACCGTCGATCTCGGCACGTTGGTCGAGTCAAGGAAGTCCGTCAACTTCGTTTCGCTGGATGGCATGGAGATCAACGTACCACCCAAAGGGGAGCGGACGAACTCGGGAGGAGATTCAGGCGCGAACTCCAACGTCATTATTCAGAATGTTCAGATCACAAATGCGGCGCTGGTGCTGTTGCCCAAGGACCCCGGCAAGAAACCCCTCCGGTTCCAGATCGAGCGCCTGCACCTGCAATCGGTGGGCGCGAATTCCGCGATGCGCTACGACGCCGATCTGAGCATTCCAAAGCCGCCAGGGACGGTGAAAAGCACCGGCAACTTCGGACCGTGGAATGCATCGGAGCCCGGCGACACCTCGCTCCAGGGCAATTACACATTTGACAACGCCGACCTCGGGATTTTCGCGGCAATTGCCGGCACTCTTTCTTCGCAAGGAACATTTGACGGGTCTCTTAATTCCGTCAGCGCTCGTGGCGCCACCTACGTACCGAACTTCCAGTTGAAGATGGCGGGCAATCCTCTGCCCCTCTCCACCACCTTTGAAGCCAAGGTGGACGGGACCAACGGCAACACGGTGCTGCAACCGGTGCGGGCAACTCTCGGCCGTACCAACTTCACCACCACCGGCGCGGTGATCAAGCACGAGGAATACTCGCGGCGCGGCATCAATCTCATCGTCACGATGCCGAATGGCGATCTGCGCGATTTGCTGCGTCTTTCCATGAAAGGACCGCCGTTCATGGAAGGCTTCATCAATATGAAATCGAGCATCGGTATTCCGCCGTTGACAGGCAATGTGAAACAAAAGCTCTTGCTCGACGGAACGTTCGATCTGCGCGGCGCCAAGTTCCTCAAGTCCACCATTCAGGACCAGATCGATCAATTGAGTCGCCGCGGCCAAGGGCGCCCCAAGAACGAAGAGATCGATGAGGTGATTTCCAAGATGCAGGGTTCGTTCCATTTGGAAAACCAGCTGATGACCTTTCGATCGCTCGCGTTTGAAGTCCCTGGCGCCGCCGTTTCGGTGGCTGGAAACTACAATCTGGCGCACGAAACGCTGGACTTTCATGGCGCGCTCAAGCTGGACGCGAAGATATCGCAGACCATGACGGGCTGGAAGCGATGGCTGCTAAAACCAGCGGACCCGTTTTTTGCAAAACACGGCGCGGGGACGTTTCTGAAAATCAAGATCGAAGGAGACGCCCGCCATCCGAAATTCGGACTGGATCGCTGACGCTGTTATTCCAAACCAGCAGACTTGATCATCTCCAAAAACTGCCGTTGGGTTCGCATGTCAATCGCCTCGGCAGCCAGCTTTCCGTTGCGATCGTAAACGAAACTTTTGGGAATTCCCTGCACTTGGAAAAGGTCGTTCACCTTGCGTCCCGGATCCAGAAGCACGGGATAAGTGAGCTTTTGTTCAGCGACAAACGGCTGCACCTTACCGGCGTCTTCATCGGAGATGGCGAGGATCACAAAGCCATGCGAGCGGTAGCGCTGGTAGAGAGCTTCCAGATCGGGCAGCTCCTTGCGGCAAGGCGGACACCAGGTGGCCCAGAAATTCACGAGTACGACGTTACGTGAGAGGGAACGCAGGTTCCATTTCCTTCCATTGAGGTCTGTCAACGTGAAATCGGCGTGCCGGCGGCTTTCGTCGTCCGCTTCCAATTTCCTGGTGGCTGCGGCCAACTGAGGATCGTTGAGCGAGATGTGGACGTGTTCATAGCGGACCAACTGCGCCAAAGTGGCGTAAGCCGAAGCGACGGGCTGTTCGTGCAACGCTTGCGCTAATGTAGTGGCAACTTCCTGCAAAGTGTCGTGACCGGGATCGCCTTCGGTGACCAAGTTGGCAAGCTGCTCGGCAAGCGCCTCTTTTTTCGGTGTCGCAGGCAATCGCCGGATGTCGAGCGCCAGCTCGCGGGTTACCTTGATCCGCTCCGCATCGGGAAGCTTTCGAAGTTGATGCAATCTTGCTTCAATCTGGGAACTTAACAAAAGCAGCGCTACAAGGATCGGTTTCATACGAACTCCATCATTTTCGCTGAAAGTGCGGTGCCGATCCAGAGTATCAGGGATATGGCGCCGATCGTTTTCGCCGCGGCGGGGCGCAAGCACGGGTCGCCGGACGCGATTTTGCGTCGCACGGACAATTGAAAAACAGTCGCGAGAATTAAGAGCAGCATCTTGATCCAAAAGATTGGATTGTCGTGCCATTTAGCGGCCTGCGCGGCAAACATGAATGGCCCTGTGAGCATCAGCAGCACAAAACCACCCCAGGTCCAGGGCGCAAGCGCGGCTGCTACTTGAGAGACAGGCTGGCGGCGCATGGCAACGCCGAGCAGTCCCATGTCGAGCAACAGCAGCGTCCCGACAAACAGCGCCATGCCGATCAGATGAACAATTTCGACCATGGGAAAAACCACTTGTGAGGCTCGCATAAATTGACCAGCGGGGCTGCGCTCGATCCATTCGAAAGCTTGGCAGAATGGAAAGTTGTAAGTGAAGCTATGTGGTCTCATAACCAACCGCTCGCCCGGCTGCAATCACGCAGATCCAACACACGATGGACACCGCACCCGCCCAACGCGCGCGGGCGGGCGTGAGCGAAGCTGAGTCCCAAGTGCGAACGCCGCGATAGACGCCGTAATGAAAGAGCAGAGCGTTGATAGCCGCCAGCGCCAGGAAGACAAGCTTCCAGGGGAAGAACAGGCTGCGATACAGCCTGACCGGCTCCGACCAGGCGAGCAGCGATCCGGTGATGAACATGAAGCCAAAGCCGCCCAGAGTCCAGGGCAAGACCTGGCCAATGACGCTCGATATCGACGATCGGCGCATGCCGAAACCGAGCAGCCTGAGATCCACAACGACAATGGTGCCGGCTACCAGCAGAATTCCGACGCAGTGGAGAACGTCGAGAATGGGATAGACCCAGATAGATTCACGAATGGCGATGCTGAGCGGTGTTTGATAGATCCATTGGCAAATGCTAAACATGAAGGGCCTGCTTTAACAATAGAACGCCGATCAAGGCGAGGCCCACGTTCACGGCAACCAGGAAACGGGAGCTGCTAAGACGACGATGGACCAGATGGCCGAGGAAGATTGCGATCAGAGCCGGCGGTAGTGAAAGCAGATAGTAGCCGCTGACGGTGCGAGTCCATAGGCCGGTGAGCGCGTAACCAGCCATTCCAACGCAACTCGCGATCAGAAAATATCCTTGCAGCGTGGCCCGGAATTGGGCGGGCTGCCAGCGCCGCAAAACACCATAGACGACCAGCGGAGGACCATTCGTGCCATACGCTCCCCCAAGAACTCCGGCGGTGAAGCCGAACAGAGGCGCCAGCCGGTCGTTGTGGAGTTGGGGTTTGCGGCCGGCGAGCGAGTAGAGCGCGAAGGCGATGATGAAAATACCCAGGAGAAATTTAACGATGGATTCGGAGACGGTCTTCAAGAGCAGCAAGCCGAGGGGGATGCCGAACAAAGTGGAAAGCACTAGCCAGCCCGCGCTCTTCACGTGAACGTTTCGCCAATCCTGGATGACCACGACCACGGCCACGGTAATGGATACCAATACGGCCAGCGGCGCGGCCACTTGGACCGGCATCGTTAGTGCGAGCAGAGGTACGGCGATCAATGCTTCGCCGAATCCGAGCGCGGAACGAATGAAGGTGGCCAGAAAAAGGACAGCCAGGACATGGATGGTTGTTGCGCTGGCGATCGGAGGAATCACGTCGCGAAGATGCGCTTACTCGCATCGATTTTGGAGTAAGTGAGCGCACCGAAGACGCACAGCGCGGAAGTGACAAAGAATGGGACGTCCCAGCCGAAGCCTCTCACCAGGTAAGCCAGTAGCGCCGGCGAGATGGCGCCGCCGATGTTGCCGCACATATTCATTACGGACGCGGTGCAACCGGCAAAGTCGCCACCGATGTCGAGCGGGATGGCCCAGGAAACGCCGACCGTCAATTCCAGGCCGCCAAAAGCGAGACAACTGAAAGCTACGCAGAGCTTCGGATCGTGGGTGAGCGTGGCGGGAAGAATTCCGAAGGCCGCGATGAGAAAGCCGGCGATGCCCACGATGCGGCGGGCGTGCGTGACGTTGCCGGTGCGGCGCAGGGAACGATCGGAAAGCCAGCCGCCGGCGAGATCGCCGAGTGTGCCCGCGAGCAAGGGCAGGCTCGCGTAGAAACCCATCTGTGTGAGGTTGAAGCCGCGATGGCTATTTAAATATGTTGGAAACCAATCCAGATAAACAGCCAGCGCATATTGGTAACAGAAATACATCAGCGCTAATTGCCATACGGTCGGGCTGGATAAGATTCGACGCCAGGGAACGCGAACACCAATCTGTGGGCGCGGACCGCCGGTGGCGGAATGGATCAACTCCAGCTCGGCGGCGTTGACGCCATGATGCTGCTCGGGCGAGTCGCGATAGTAAAAGAACCAGACTGCGGACCACACCAGGCCGAGCACGGCGAAGGTGAGAAAAGGCATGCGCCAGCCGTACCGGAGGATCATCCAAACCACGATCGGAGGAGTGATAGCGGCGCCCAGCCGCGAGCCGGCATGCGTGATGCCTTGCGCGAAACCGCGTTCGGCCGGGAGCATCCAGCGCGACAGCGAGCGCGTGGCGATGGGGAACGCGCCGGATTCGCCAACACCAAAGATGAAGCGGATCGCGACCATGGATGCCGCGTTCCAGGCGAACGTGGTGAGAGAGGTGAATATACTCCACCAGGTGACGATAATTGCGAGCGCGCGGCGTGGGCCAATCTTGTCGCCGAACCAGGCGCCGGGTAGTTGGAAGAGCGTGAAGCCCACGCGGTAGCTGGTGAGGATCCAGCCGGCGGTGATGAGCGAAAAGCCGAATTCTTTGCGGATCAGGGGCATGGCCGACGCGATAATGGTGCGGTCCATGTAAGTGATCATGTAGACCGCCACGGTAAGCGCCAGGACGACGTGGCGGGCGCTGGTGGGGCGCTGGAGGGGGACCTGATTGGGCGGCGTCGACGTCGCGGTGTGCGGGGAGGTTGGCATCATCGGCGTGGACGATCCGAAGGGGCATCATAGCAGTTTGGGGATTGGGGATTGGAACGGGGCCACGGTACTGTGCCGTTACCTTGGGCTGTTTTTTGACGCCTAGATGCAGATGTCGTTGCTCAGCGATGTTCGGCTCAGTTTTCGGACCCTGGTCAAGAATCCCGGCTTCACGGCGGTGGCCGTTGCTACGCTGGCGCTCGGCATCGGGGTCAACGCCACGGTCTTCACGGTGACGAACGCCGTACTTTTCAAGGGATTCCCACTGGTCGCCGGGAACGATCGCATGGCCTACATCAGCAACGGCGGCTGCTGTCTCTCCTACCCGGATTTTGAGGACTATCGGGCGCAGGCCAGATCGTTCGAGGGACTGGCGATCACTCACGGCGTCGCAAGCATCTTTAGCGATACCAACGGTTTTGCAGAGCGTCTCGACGTTACCGAAATCAGTGCCGACGCCTTCAGATTGGTGGGCCAACGGCCGATAATTGGCCGCGATTTCACGCCGTCGGATGAGAGGTTTGGCGCCCCTGCCCTTGCGATCCTCAGCTATGGGTTCTGGGAACGCCGCTACGCAAAGGATCCAGGGATCATTGGCCGGACCGTGCGGATGAATGGCGCGCCCACCACCTTCATCGGCGTCATGCCTGAAGGCTTTTCCTTCCCACAGAAAGCAGATCTATGGGTGCCTCTCGTGAAGACCGACAAAGTGCTCGACCGGGCAAATCACGACACCTGGATGGCGTTCGGCCCTTTGAAGCAAGGCGTCACGATCGAGAGCGCCCGCGCGGAAATAGAGACGATCGCCAAGCGGCTCGCCATCGCCTATCCAACAACGAATCCCTACCTTCGGGTCACGGTACAGAATTTCCATGAGTTCATGATTGGCGACAACGCGACGCTAATCTACGGCTCGATGTGGGGCGCCGTTGGCTTTGTACTCCTGATCGCCTGTGCGAATCTGGCGAATCTGGTGCTCGCCCGCGCGATCGGCAGGTCCCGCGAGATTTCCGTCCGCATCGCACTCGGCGCGGGGCGCTGGCGAATCATTCGGCAACTGCTCATCGAGAGCCTGATGCTATCGGGCCTTGGCGGCGTCTTCGGCTGGCTGATTGCAAAATGGGGCGTACGCGCTTACGAACTCGCGATGGGGCATAAGGCGTCCTGGCTGATCGTCGACTATACGATGGATTCCCGCGTTCTCAGTTATCTGATCGCGATCTCCGTGGGAACGGGTTTACTATTCGGACTCGCGCCAGCGCTGCGGCTCTCCAAGCTCGACGTCAGCGCCAGTCTAAAGGATGGCGGCCGCGGCGCTACCGGCGGAGGGCGCGGAAAGCATTTGAGTTCCCTCCTTGTAGTAGGCGAAATGGCGCTGGCCGTGGTGCTTCTCGCCGGGGCGGGACTGATGATCAGGAGCTTTCTTAAGATCTACACTGCGGATATGGGCGTCAAGACCGAGAATGTCCTCATCGGGGAGGTGGATCTGCCTGCCAGGTATCCGAGCGCGGAGTCGCAAATCTCTTTCTTCGATCGGTTCAAGTCACGCCTGGAGACGGTTCCAGGTGTGGAATCGGTGGCAAATGCGGCCGCTCCCCCGTTGTGGAGAATAGGCCGAGTGCCGTACGAAATCCCCGGTAGTCCAAGCACCGTAGTCCCTGAAAAAGGTCAAGGCCGCCCAAGGCTGCCGGTGTTGACCATAGGCCCGGGGTACTTTCGCACGCTGGGAGCTGACGTGCGCGCCGGCCGCGATTTCAACGACCACGACGGAGCCTCCGGAGTTCCAGTGGCGATCGTGAATGAACGGCTGGCGAGCAGCGTCTGGCCGGGAGAAGATGCTCTCGGTAAACGTCTTCGTCTGTTCGCGGGAAACGCTCCGGGACCGTGGCTTACCGTAGTCGGTGTAGCTTCGAATATTATCCAGAATGACCAAACTCGCCAAAAGTTCGATCCTCTGGTTTACTTGCCTTACCGGCAAAAACCCCTGGCAACCATGTGGGTGATCGCACGAACGGGCGTTCCTCCCGGCAGTCTCGCAACCGCTTTTCGGCGCGAGATCCAGTCGCTGGACCCGGACCTCCCGATGTACGGTCCCTTTGCTCTATCTAACGATCGGATCGTGTATACCGATAACGCATTCTACGGCGCTCTGTTCCTGATTTTCGCGGCGATTGCGCTCCTGCTGGCTTCCGTTGGCCTGTACGCCGTCATCGCGCATTCGGTGGGCCAGCGCACTCAAGAGATTGGAATCCGGATGGCGATTGGCGCAACGGCGCGCGACATTCTCAAACTCGTGTTCATCCAGGGAATGCTTCCGTTGGGAATTGGCCTGACCGTTGGATTGGCCGCGTCGTTGGCGGTCAATCAGGTCCTGAAATCCGAACTGGTCAATGTTTCACCCGCCGACCCAATCACCCTGATCGTCGCATCGGCCTCGTTGATTTTGTCCGCCACGCTCGGTTGTCTAATTCCGGCGCGCCGGGCCATGCGCGTCGACCCTGTGGTCGCTCTCAGGCATGATTAGCGCAAGCACCGGCGATCGATACCTGATAAGCTTGAGGCGGTTGTTATTCCGAGTTTTGAGGAGCTTGTCTCGCAGTTCGCCAGCGACCTCCAAGCGGCACTCCTAATCAAGATTGGAGCCCTAGATGTCCAAGATGGGTGGCGATTCTGCCCGATTTAACAAGATCAAGACCAAGCGAAACGTAAAGCGCGCCAAGATGCGTGTGTTACGCGCTGAGATTGCCGAGCGCAAGGCACTGCCGGGATCGGCGGTCGACAAACTGAAGGCGTAGGCGTCGTTCCATGGAGCCGAAAAAGCACTCTCACGGGTACCTTTACCGCGCAAAGATTGCTCCGTTTAGCGGGCCGACCGAATATGGCGAGTGGTTCGGCAGCGAAGCGGCGTTGCGTACTGCGATGAGAGAAGTGGCTCGCAACATTGGTAGCCGGTACTATTGCGAAGTCAAGACGATCGGCTGCGCTGAGTGCGAAGTGGATGAACGTCCGAAGGTGATCGCCGCGCTGTAAGGGCCAATCTTTAAGCCCATTGTGGCGCACGCACTTTTGCGCAATGTCACTTAGTTTTCCCGATATCGCACAGTTTGCATTCAAAGTGGGGCAGACCCCCTGGTCTGCAGCCGACGCCCTCGTCGGCTTGCTTGGTTTGGATAGAGCTGAATTCGTTGGCGACCGGCG
>Ga0182024_10017927_pt1 | contig 13235 bp, 10 predicted proteins | sample P32metaG_FD_120480 | JGI IMG/M metagenome (GOLD analysis project Ga0182024, IMG submission 120480) | Permafrost microbial communities from Stordalen Mire, Sweden - P3-2 metaG (Illumina Assembly) | ecosystem: Environmental > Terrestrial > Soil > Wetlands > Permafrost | place: Sweden: Stordalen...
AACGCGGTGGCCGTGCCCGTCACCATGCATCTTTCCACCGGCACGCTCACGGGCGTCACGTCGGTTTCGACCAACACGTCGGGAATCGCGATCTTCAACAACCTGGACGTGACCACGGCCGGCTCCATTGGTGATCACCTTCCCGAAGAAGCATGGTCGAAGTCTGAACTTGGCCGGAAGATACCATATCTTTGAGCTGTGCCCAGGTAAACGGTCCGAGCTTGTTCTGCTCCTGGGCGACGAACCACTTTGATTCTTGGACGGCGGGAACTCGTGCTGGCCCGGACTGCCATTTGCGCATTAGATCGGGGTTGACGAGATAGCGGTGAGTTCCCGTGATAACCAGAATCATGCGTTCCGCAAGATCGTCTAATGCCTTGATTCCCAGTTCTCGTTCAAGGGTCCTGGACAGAACGGAAAAAGCTGAAGCTTCGCCACAAAGGACCAAGTGAATGATGATGTCCAACTCGTCTTCCTTCAACAGTTGCAAAACGATCTGGCTGCTTTTTTGGGCCAGGCAGTGCATAAGGACTTCATCCTTGACATTGCCGCTCGTGGCAAGGCCCGGAGTGTCGACAAAAACAAAGTTGCTAATGTCCTCGGCCCCAGCCCATCCCTTGACTTGCTCAAATCGTCCCTGCAAAGCAATATCCTTCACGACAGTTCGCAACTGAAGAATGTTGTAGGATTTACCTTCCACAGCCAATAATGGGTCTGTCGAAGCGAGATGAGCTTCTTGCTTTGTGGTCAATTTGCGAATAAAGGCTACATCGGTTCGTTCAGCCTGGGAAACCGGGTAGGGTTTGGCAAAAGGCCAAATCTCTATTTTGCGAGGAAACTTGAATTTCTTCATTTCTTCTGGTGGAATTGAGGCGTCAGTGCCATCGATTTCAACATGATCCTCGAAACACGACACCCGAATTTTGGAGCGCTCATTTTGTTCCTTGGCCTCGGGGGCTTCAACCAGCCCAATGATCTGATTGAGGTCCCACGAGGTAATGGTGACTTCTTGATTTCCAGCCGAAGGATTGGTGGAGAAGGAAAGACGAAGCGACTGGGCCGTGGCATCCTTGGAGTCGGTGATGAGCCAAGTATGCAGATCCGGAAACATCTCTTCCATGAGAGTCGTTTTGCCATGATTGCTTGAACCAATCAGTGTGCAGACGACTCTTGAATCGCAAGGTTGCTGGAGTCGTCGAAGGTCCGCGACCTGTTTGATGGCTGCAAATTCCGAACGTAACACGTCCGAACTGCTAATCAGCGACTGGAAGCTCTTGCAACTTTCTAACGATTTCATCACGTCCTGGAAGTTCTTCCGGATTGTCTCAACTGTTTCCTGTAACGGGGTGCGAATCATGGAGGCTCCTATTGTGGGCCGAAATTGCCGCCAAGTTTCTCGGAGAACCATTTGCCGAACGACTTGATTGAGAAACCTCAAGGATTTGGGCAAACTGTTGTCCAGATATTACGACGAGAATGGCCGTTCCAACCGAACGGCAATCCGAGAAACCATTCAGCAATGTCTCCATTTCCTTGATCCGAAGGAATTGAGCACCATCGAAGTCTTTGCCGCTGAGCTAGACCCCCAGATTGACCTTTTGATCCTTCCACACCTGAAGAATACTTCCCGTCGCAACGGCTGGATTCCCGAAGCTTTTCAGCAAATGGCCCAGATTGCATTTGACAGTTCGGTCAAGAAAGCAAACGTAAGTTCGGAAACGGCAAATTACCTCAAGCAATACTTGAGCGACTTGTGTGAATCCTGGATGGAGCAGTGGGGGTACCGATCGGCCGATTTGGAATTCCCTTCTGATGGACACACGAAACACTGGGAACTGGTCAAACAGACGCTCAAGGTCCATTGCCGGGAAATGCTGTACCAACTGGTTGCGGCGGATGGCACCGAAGAGATCAAAGCTAACGGCTTGCAATCGCCGGAAGATCAGGAACAAATGCGGGATATTCTGAACAAGCTCGGACAGGCAACACAGCTTGCAGAAACTGTCTGCAATCAACATGGAGCACACGACTAATGGCTGTCCAATTCATAACCGTTTCCAACACGGGCATCCAGATCTGCCGGCGTTTGGCCATTGAAGGCGTCCCTGAAGCCGAACGGAAGACTCTTTGGGATATGGCTTGTCTTCAATCCCGGCAAGCTCAGAGTCAAGGCTTCCACCCATTCCTTGAGTTGGTGCGCGCTCATATCGCCTGCGACCAGCGCCTAGACGAAAGCGGTTGGATTCCCTGTGATCCAAATCCCAATGAACTCTCACTCTTCCGTTTGATCAAGATCGGCTCCCAACTGTTTGTCGATTTAGTTATCGACACGCAAAATGGAGCAGGCCGGCAGGTGAACAATACCATTCCTTGCATCGTGGCTGGTGGATGGTTTTTTGCCAAAAAGAAGTATCACGTCGCCGACATTTTTATCACCGATTTCGTTAAACCTCGGAATGAGGTTGGCAGTCTGGTGATGGATTTTGGTAATTCGTCTACGTCCTTTGTTTTTTCTCCTGCGGGTAGTGGGGCCATGCAGGCTCGCCTCATTGAGGTCCACAATCCGTTTGATCCAGAATACGATAGCCGGCCAAAAGAAGGCAGAAGCATCATCAAGTCGACCATGACCTTATTGCGCGTTCACGAAAACAATCAAGCCGACCCATGGGTAGTTGTTGGGGCCCGCGCAGAGGAACTGATCCGACAATTTCCCCAGGTTACCCGTCTTTACGCTCCGAAAAAATATGTTCGCGACTGGCAGGAGCACCTCAAATCGGCAGAACCCAGCACCGAATGCCGAGGAGTTTCCGGCCAGCGCCGCGATCTTTATCCAATGCTTGACTTTGTGCAATATGCAATTGATTTCATGCTCCAGTCTGTGCTTTCCTCCTTGACCAATCCGAATTTTGCTAATCGAGTTCCCGAGATCTATCCCCAGTTCAACCGGATCATGTTGACCTATCCATTGACCTGGAGAGAATCTGACCGTAACGTATTTCAGCACATGGTTGAAAAGTCAGCTCGGCGATTCTTGATGTTGGACGCAAAAAACAAAGCCTCATTCCAGGTCGAGATGACTTGCAGCGAACCTGTAGCGGTCGCGATCTACATATTGTGGGAATGCTTTTTTCACTATGGTCCCAAGAATTTACAGCTGGCCGCGAACTTTCTTGGCAACGTGATGGACATGCCCGAATTGCGGCTGTTGGTGGTGGACATCGGCGGTGGCTCCACTGACATTTCACTGCTCGACATTAGCTGGGAACACCGAGAGGACAATCCGAAGGAACTTTACGTCAGCTTTCGAGAAACTGAATCGATGCGATTTAATCGAGCCGGCGACCGAATATCCCACATCATCGCGACTGCTTTCGTGCAGTTTCTTCGGCAAAAATATGAAATTAGTGAATCTCTGGATTTCCACGCACTCGCCACCGACCCAGCATTTACAGACAAGTATAAACGGCAAGCAGTTTCAAAGATTTTCGAGTTGGTCGAAAACGCAAAACTCGCCCTTGTGGCAAAGGCAAAGGTTAGCCCCAAAAAAGCTGCGACACCATCGTCCACTCAGCAGCCTGAATCGTCTAAGGTCCAAAAAGTCGTTGAAATTACCCCAACGTCTTCAGGAAAGGACCGAACTGGATCCATTCGTGCGATGTTAAGAGGAACGGAGCCTGATGAAAAGGTGGAACCCGATAAAACCGGCAGCGATGAACCCGTTTGGATCTTGAGCGAACAGGAGGAAAGTGAACTTGTCCTTAAATATTTCGAGCCGCTGAAAAAGCACGACTGGGAGGCAAAGGCTAAAGATGGATTAAGATTCCATCTCACTTTGAGTACCCTTCAGGAGTGGATCACCTTGGACCAGCAATCCATTGAGACTCGTGGAGAGCCTGGGTTCATGGATATTTATTACTACCTGAAAGAACTCCAGAGCGTTCTCGAAGAGTCGAATCAACTGCCACACCTCGTGGTATTGAGCGGTCGAACTTCACGAATTCCGTTTCTCCGCGACTTGGTGTCCAAATACTTGAAAATGCCCCTACACAGAATACGCACCATCGACGAAATGTTGCCTGAAGTGCTCAAGGGACGTGACCATGCCGATATGGACAAGTTGGCCGTCGTGTGCGGAGCCCAACGACTTCGGTATGGTGATCCGATTCATTTCATCCCACTTCCTCCCGATCCCATTTTTCAACGGTATATCGGGACCATCCAGGAAACTCCTGAGGGCATAAGATTGAGCCAGATCCTGGTCAAACCTGGCGAACGACAGCCCCGCACGGTGACGCTCGATGTTGATCCTCGCCGGGATATTCGGATCGGTTCGGCCTTCCGGGAACATGGGCGAACTGAGATCATCGCGCACATTTCCAACACGTCATCCAATGTTGTGCGAGCTACAATCGAAATCCATGATGATTACCGGATCACCTTGGTCAAGCAAAAAAGCGACCCTCGGCTGATCTTTTCTGAATGGGTGCCGGGAGGCGATCAGGTGATCGTGGACAATTTTAGCGACACAGGCCGAATTGATTGTGAGCCAGATGGATTTCTTGCGAAGATTGTCAAGAAGAACCAGAGCCACTGGATGAAAATGGAAGAAGGGAAGACACGGACTGGGGGAAATAGGCCATGGTGAAAAATAAACACCTGCTAATTGGTGTCGCCGCTTCAAGTCTAGTGACGGCTCTTATTTGTTTGGTGCTACTCGTTCGAGAAAACAAGAATAGCAATGACCTTCTTGATATTCAGGAGCACGGCACCAGGTATTCTCAAGAAACGCGGAATAATCTGCAAAACCTGTCCAGTGAAATTCATGAACGCGGCAGCAAACATTCTCAGGAAACCCGCAAAACTCTGCAAGACCTTGAAGATCGCAAGGTCTCTCAGTTGTTTTCTGAAATGAACAGATTGATACAGTCGCAGAATCTGGAATCCGAAAAACGAGAGAAGGACATGAATGCCTTGAAGGCAGAAATCAAGCGTTTCCAGGAAGAGCTTTCGTCGCAAAAACTGGAATCCGAAAAACGAGAGAAGGAAATGAATGCCTTGAAGGCAGAAAACAAGCGTTTCCAGGAAGAGCTTTCGTCCACGAATGGAATAAGGAAAAAAATTGAAGATCTGGAGAAGGCCGTGAAGAAATTGAGTCCAGCTCCCCCGAACGAATAATGACTTGAGGAACAACCGAAGGAAGTTTGGAACTTCGCTATGATCATTGTTTGCATTCTTCTCAGCTGTTTGGCCTGCTCCCTGGCTTTGGTCCTTTTCGCCAGGTTGCAAAAAGCTGGCTCGATGGTTTCGATATCGAGATCCGGCACAGGAACCGCGACGCAATTTGAGATTGCACTTCGTAGATTTATGGCAAAGGCAATTGATAGCAATATGTTGGACCAATCTGGAAGCCGTGGGTTGGCCGACCTGGATGTGCGATACAAGGAGGCGCACGATTCATTTGGCAACGTCGAGCAACTCCTTCAGGCGATTCTCGACAGCGCCCAGGACAACAAGATGCAAAACCAGGTACAGTTGTCAAAATACCTCTATCAATTGCAATATTCTTTGGCCGTTCCCATTTCAGGTGTCCAGGAATGTTTGAATGTTATTATCGGTCGGCTAATGTCAGGCCAAGCTGGAATCCAGGTCAAGCTCGTTCAGGAGGGCGAGTTGGTGGACATGAAAATGATGTTTCCCTTGAATTCAGGATCACGGGTTCGTCAACCTCTGGGCATTGTTATCTATGATCCTGAAGGCAAAGTGGTGAACAAGGCCAAGGTATTATGTTACTGACTGGTGTCCCATGCCGACAAACCGCATCATTCCGACACCGAGTGGATCGTGATCGCGTGGTGCGTTGAAAAAGGCGCGAACCCAATAGGAGCACGGCTTGGATACCAACTCTTCATTGACAGAAAAAGCCCTTCCGGTGATTGGCCCCCAACGGTTCCGCGAAATTCTGAATACTCCGGATTTCGCAAGGGAGTTTTTCTTCCCCTTGAGTATCGCCTCGTGGGAAGATGATCGATTCCATCTGGGAATAAATGAACTGGAGCGAGCGGGGTCCGGAATTTCAGGCGTGCGACTTCATGCTCGCGAGGGTGCCAGCCAGGAGATCATCCGGGATTGCCAAACCGATATGAAGAACCTGATCCGGTCGGTGATTCAGCTGCGCCAAGCTCCAGAACTCTGCGGCGCCGTTCTGTCTGCCGAGCCTTTTGTTCACGCTCCCCTTTTGGGTAATTTCAGTGGCACACGCGTAAAGTTTGGACTCTACTGTCCGCGTGACAGACGGTTCCGCGACGACGATTCTGCCGCAGCCGAATGTCACAAGCAAATTGTTCGCACTGTGCACTGGTCCGGCTTTCTTGTGGCGAAATCCAGAGATTTTCAACCTCATACGGGCTTCCGCGGCTTGCTGGACTGGGCCGGAAATCTGGAACTAAGACTGAGCCGGAGTCGTCGCAAGGGCGATCTCATGGCAGATATAAAATCGTGGACTCCTCACTTGAGCTGGCTGATTCTGAAGAGAGCTGCGGTCAAGTGGTGGTACCATGACGGCCCTCGATTGGCGGCAACCCTCGCATTTTACGCCGTGTTTTCCGCGATGCCGCTGCTTTTTTTGGCAATCAGCGTTGTCAGCGCATCCTCGCTCGTCAAACAGAGTGATGCACTGTCACAAACACATACGCTTCTGGAAAAGGTGTTCGATAAGGAAGCGGCGGATCTCGTCACCGATGTTCACAGCGGCATAACCAAGCCGTCAGGTTTTTGGGGCATCACTATCGGGCTGGTACTATTCCTCTACGCTTCGTCTTCGGTGTTTCTTGAGGCTCAATCGAGCCTGTGCATGATTTGGAGGCTAAATCCACCGACGGCGATAACCTGGCTTCGTGTTGTGAGAAGATACGGCGAGGCGATTGCCCTTGTAACCATCTTTGCATTGCTGCTCACTGGGTCGCTGATTTTACATGCGTTGCTGCCCGTATTTGTAGATGCCCTGCTTTCGTTCCTATTCGTCACCATGCTGTTGGCGACGACCTATCGTATTTTGTCGAGCAACCGGATCGAATGGGAATATACCTGGTACGGTGCCATAATCACCGCCCTCTTGCTGCTGTTGGGCAGGGTAATAATATCGCGATTCCTCCTCAACTTCCCTGTCAGGACGGCCTACGGCGAGGCCGGGGTTGTGATGATCCTAATGCTTTGGGTCTATTACTCCGCCCAGGTCTTCTATTTCGGGGCTGAGTTGATTGAGGCGAGGCGCAGCCGGTTTGAGTGGATGGAACCGCAAGCGTAATATAATGATGTTCATGAGTGGGAGCGGTGGTGGTGCCGCTTTCTTACCCCGAACCGCGGGATGGCCATGCAGGAAATCGAAGCAATCCGGCTCTCCTGTCCCTTCTGCGACAAGCGACTGCGCGTAGCAGCGAAATTGGCAGGCAAGCGAGTCCGTTGCCCCGGCAAAGCTTGCGCCCGCTCCTTCGCGGTTCCCATACCCACGGTTTCGACGCCAATGCCCGCCGTACCGGCGCCGACCAACTGCCGTGCGTGCGGCTCCGCCCTGTTCGAAGAGGCGGTTGAAAGCATGTTGCTCGAAGGGGCGGTTTTTTGCATGGATTGCGGGTTTCTCATCCAAGGTGACACGGCGACAACCGTGCCGAAAGGATCGCCGAACTCCTTCACCAACCCGGCCTCCGGCACCGCCAATCCATTGCGGGAGCGTAGCTGCGTCGGCAGCGACAACCTGCTGCCCATTGATGGCAATCGAGGGGTGCCCTCCGTGGCCCAGAACTTGATCCAAGCTTTGCAAACCGTGGAAGAACGTCTCCACGCCGTCGGCGAGAACGACCAAAGCAAGCTGTTCGCGGAACTGCGAGCTTCGTTTGAGGATACTGATTTGCGCGTGGTCATCTTCGGCGAATTCAATCGCGGGAAATCGACTCTGATCAACGCCTTGCTCGGCCGCTGTGTGTTGCCCGCGAAACTGATTCCCACGACCGGACACGTCACACGGCTCGTCCATGGCCTCCGCGAAAAGGTGTGCATCGGGATGCTCGATGGCAGCACACAGACCTGCAGCTTGGAGCAACTCGATTCGTTCTCGTCGCTGAACCGCGACGGTCTGGCCCGCGACGACATCGAGTTGATCGAGGTTTTCGTCAACTGCCCGTTACTTGACGGCGGCCTCGTCCTCGTCGACACGCCGGGCGTTAATGAAAAGGACGCGCAAACGCAGCGGGCCGTCCATGCCATCGCCAAGGCCGACCTGGTGCTGATGGTTCTCGACGCACGCCAATTGCTGGGCAGCAGCGAACGCACCCTCGCCATGGATTGGCTCAGCAAAGAGCTGGGCAAGCCGGTCGTGCTGATAGTGAACTTCATGAACTTTCTTGCCGACGCCGACCAAGCCGACGTACGCCGCCGTCTTGAAGTGTGGTGCAAGGGGGAACTGCGGTCCGGGCTCGGCCGATCCTGGTATGAGGCCAACGTGCTGGCAGCATTGAAGCATGGCCTTGGCAGCGGCCCGCCTCCCAGCGATCACTTCCATGCGCTTCGATCTGCCCTGGCCAAATGCACCGGGGCCACCCGCCGTGATCTGCAGGGCCGCAGTCGGCGCGGCCAACTCAGTGCCGAGGTGGGCAAAGTCCGGCAACAAAACCATTACGTGCTCAAACGCATTCGCGACGACGCCGCCCAGATCGAGAGAGAACGGGCAGTCCAGCGCCACGATCTCCAGGAAATCGGTCGACGTTTCGAGACGGATGCGTCTGCCCAACGCGATCGATTGTGCATGATCGGTCAGCACACGCTCGAGCAAAATCTTGAAGCGCTCGTGAGCTGGCGATTCGCCGGCGAATCCAAGGAGAATCTCGAAGCCAACGCCAGCGGTTGGTATCAGGGAAAACTCGATGAGGCGGTCCGCGCCATCGAAAAGGAGGGCGACGGCGCCATGCTCAGCTTGGTCGGCGAAAACCTGCGCCGCCCTGAACCATTTACCATCCGCGAGCGCATGATCCTGAACGTGCGCCTGGAGGTCGGCGAACTGTCCAAGGCGAGCGCCACCGGCAAGACCATCGGCGCCGTCATCGGCGGCATCTTCGGCATGCCCGAAGCCGGCACTCTCGTGGGCGCCAGCGTCGGCGCCTGGCTGGGGAACTTGCTCGGCCAAAAGCAGCCCGATTACGTTGCCGCCTATTGCCAACAGGCTAGGGTAAGATGGTTCGACGACACGCGTGACGTGCTCGCCGTCCTGCAAGGGCAGTATGATGCCCGTGTGCAGTTACTGAAGCGCCAACTGGAGAATCGGCTCGAAGCCGTGAAGACGCAGCCGCTGTCAATCGAGTTCCGCGAGCGGGAATGCCTGGAGACTGCCCTGAGTGTGTGCGAACGAGAATTGAAATCGCTTTGATCGGAGCACGTATGGAGATATTGCCGGCTGACTGGGACGCGTTGCAAGCGCTGGCGGGCCGCGTCGGGCTGTCTGCCGAACGGGTCGGCATGTTGCGCCGCCGCGTCGAAAATGCGACGCCGCGGCCCGGCAGCCCGTACACGCTGATCGTCGGACGCCCCGACGCGGGTATCGAGTTGCTGCTGGGGCGCTGGCTCGCTCCCGAGGCGGCTGACGAGTTGCAAAAGGTCAGCAATCGCCCGCTTGTGATCGGTCCCAACCCCGGCGAAGTTCGGCCGCGGCTTGGGATTTGGGCGAACTGGAAAACGACCGCGTTCGGACCGGGACACCTGATTGCGCTGCGCACCGCCGGCAAGCCCGCAGCCGACACGTTGGCGCAGTTGCTGTCGCTCGGCCATGTCGACGAGGCCGTGCTGGTGACGCGCCTCGGCCAGCCGTTACACATGCACGAACGCGAACTCGCACAGGCGCTGGCAGGCTTGGCAGCCACCGTGCGCGTCCTGGTCGTCGGCTTGCCCGGCGAAGAACCGACGGACAACGAGTTGGCCGAAGTGTCAGCGTTTGCAGCCAGCCAAATGCGGCAGGCAGGGTTTCGCGAAGGGCGCTGTCTGGGGGCCGGCGTCTGGTTCACCGGCGGCCCGAAGCGCAACGGCTGCATCGCGGAGGTCGGACCGTTTCTCGCAGTCAATCCGGACGAGGTCGCTGTCGGCCGCAGCGGCATGATCCGCAACGCTATCGCTACGCTAATCGCGGACATTCGCCCAAAAGCCGAGGCGATGCCGGTCGTAGTTTCGTCGGTCGCCGAAGACGAATGCGACCGCCTCATTCGCGAACTCGGTGCCTACCTCGCCGATCTCGGCAAGGAATTGACTCGGCAAATGGACAAGCCGACGCCGTTGACTACCGAATCGTTGCGACGCTATGCCATCGACGCGATACGCAGTTGGGGAGCGTATGCCAGCATTGAGGGCCATTGGATGAAGTATGTCGAACGGCTTCGCCCCGGCACGCAAGCCTCGCTTTTGGCGGAGGCGGAGGCAGCGATGGCGTTGCTCGAATTCCAGCCCGGCAGCAAGCCGGTCGAAGTCGTGGCTCCCGTCGAAAGCTCGCCGATGGTCGACCGGTTGGTCGTCGAAGCGAAACGCGCCGGCGTCGGCTTGGTGATTGGGGTCGTTGGTTACGTCGTGACGTCGGTGTTGCTCGACAAGGAGTTGAACGACAAGGTGGTCCAACTCCTGAGCTATGCAACGCTCGGCGTCGGCGCGGTCTTGGGCTACGCGATTGCCCGGCCAATCTTTCGTGTTCCGGTCCACGTTCCGCGTCCCGAACCGCCGCCGGTGGTGCCGCCCGCTCTACATGGTTGGGTACAGATCGAACGACGGCTGACGGGTTGGTTTAGCGATAACATTCGAGCCAAGCCCGCAACTCCGGTCGAGGAGTGCCAGGCCCTGGCATTGCGCTTCGGCGCCCTGGAGCAAAACGCATGAGCTACGAACAAGCTGAAAAACAGGCCAAACTGCTGGCCGACGGCCTCGACGAAATGTCGCACGTGGTCGGCGTCCAGCTCGGCCTCGCCACGGAAGGCCAAAAACTTGCGAGCCGGGCTCAGCAGGTGCGCGAAGATCGCTTTCGAGTTCTCGTGGTGGGCGAATTCAAGCGTGGCAAATCGACGTTGCTGAACTCCCTGCTGGGCGACGACATTTTGCCGCGCAAGGTTGCCGAATGTACCGCCGTGGTCACGGTGATTCAGTACGGCGATGTGCCGCAGGTCCAGGTCATTTCCACGGACGGCATCAGGGGCCCCGTGCTGACGGTCGCCGACTTCAAGAAGAACTACGAGTTGACGCTCGAAGATTCGGAGGACCGCAGCGCCGCGATGGATCGCTTCTCGCGCGTCGATCATGCCGTGCTCTCCTACCCGGTCGAATTGTGCCGACATCGCATCGAACTTGTCGATTCGCCGGGCCTCGGCGCCCACACAACGCGCACGCAGCGAACGCAAAAATTTCTGCCGCAGGCCGATGCCATCGTCTTCGTCCTGTATGCGCCGCAATTTCTGAAGGAGGACGAGAGCCATTTCCTGGAGACGGTCCTGCTGCCGATGGGCCTGCGAAATGTATTCTTCGTCATCAACGGCTGGAACCTGATCGACGAATCGGTGGTCCGCCCCGAGGACGCCGACCGCGAACGGGCCGAACTCGAAGGGCACATCAAGCAACGACTCTCCTCCTTCTGCCTCATCAACGGCAAGGATCGCTCGGCCGAGCGCATCTTTCGCATCAACGCCCTGGGGGCGCTCAAGGCCCGCATGCGCAAGCCGGTCGGCGCCGCAATGCTGGAAGAGTCAAATGTGCCGGCCTTCGAGGCGTCACTGCAAAAATTCCTGGTCGAGGATCGGGGCAAGGCCCGCACCGACATCATCCTCGGCGCCATCAAAACGACCACCGACGAGGTCAACCGCTTCATCGCCACTCAGCTCTCCCTCGCCGGCAAATCGATCGCCGAGGTCGAGGGCGAAATCCGCGCCCTGAAACCGAAGCTTGAACGCCTGCGCAGCATTCGTCAGCACATCGTTGGCTTCCTGCAAAGCCAGGGGGCGATCCTGCAAGATCGGCTTGTCATTTCGTTCCACAACCACATCAAGAAGCTCGAAGCCGCCCTGCCGGCGGAGGTCGCGAAATTCGATCTCAAACCGATCACCGGCCGCTGGATGGTCTGGGCCGCCATCACCGATTGGGCCCGGGCCGAGGAAAACAAGTTCACCAAGCAGGCCGAGGCATGCCTCAAACCGCAGATGCAACGCTTGCTTGAACGCCAGTTTGCGGCCTGGCAACATTCGGTCATCAAGAACGAGATGGCGGCCGTGATGATCGACGTCGAAAAGCACTTGCTGGAAGAGGCGGCCGAGTACCAGCGCGTGATGGGGGAGATCGAGGCACGCATCGGCATCCAGGGGAGTCCGATGCAGATCAAAGAACTGGTCGAACGCTGGCTCGGCGCCGGCACCGGCGGTTTCACCGGCCATGTCGATCTTCAAGGCGTTGGCGCCATGGGCGAATTTTTCGGCTGGATGATCGGCGGCATCCTTATCGAAGTCGCGGCCCATACCGTCATGCACATAGCCACGGGCGGCCTGACCTTGATCATCACCGGGGTTCTGTCGATCTTCCGCCTCGGCTGGCGCGAGTACAACCTGCAGAGCCAAATCCAGGAGAAAATCGTCGCCGGCATCAAAACCGGCCTGAACGACATGAGCCTGACGCAGGCGGCCGAGATCCGTGGCCAAATCCGCGGCGGTTTCGGCGGCCTCGAAAAAAAGATCGCCGGCAATATAGACGAGGAAATCGCCATCATCGACGCCAGCTTGCAATCAATCCTCGACCGCAAAAAGGAAAAGGAGTATTCCGCCGACAACGAAAAGACGCGACTGGAGTCCGCCCGCAAGGCGATTGCTGGCATCGTGTCGAAAATCCATGCGGCATTGCTGACGGTGTGAGACGTGCGTGGTGGCGGTTCATGCTCCGTGATCGGCCACACCTTTCCGTGGCCAGGGTCTTTGGCCTCCAAATTGCATCGTTGCTGCCCCTGACTCAAGAGACGCAATGGGTGGGCATTGAGGATGAGATCGAAGAACGGTTGTTCCGGTCATAGCTCAAACCGAGAGCCGCTTCATGGATCCTGCCGCTATTTATCGCGAAGGTTCATCCGGGTTTGCAGTGGGTAAAAACATAGGTGCAACATCCTAAAGCTTGCAAAAAGGGCCGAATATTCATGGGTTTCTCGGGTAAAGATCGAGGCCGCCGCAGTGGAAGAAGATCGC
>Ga0182024_10017929_pt1 | contig 13233 bp, 10 predicted proteins | sample P32metaG_FD_120480 | JGI IMG/M metagenome (GOLD analysis project Ga0182024, IMG submission 120480) | Permafrost microbial communities from Stordalen Mire, Sweden - P3-2 metaG (Illumina Assembly) | ecosystem: Environmental > Terrestrial > Soil > Wetlands > Permafrost | place: Sweden: Stordalen...
ACTCGCGGCAGGCGTCGAGGCGGAAGGCATGGCGGCGAAGGCCCACAGGGACGCCTACTGGCAGCGTGTGCGCCACGACAACCCCGACTGGGACGACAAAGACGTGGAGCACCACGTTGCGGCTTTCGAGTCCGCCGACACGTCGGCGATCGCCGAGGCGCTCAGGGCTGGCCTCACCTGGGACCTGCCGGGCCTAATCTCAGCGCTGCAGGTCCCGGTGCTGGTGATAGCCGCCCCGGTGGTCGGTTCATCGTTCCTCATAGAGGGCGGATCTGCGCTGCGGGGCGGGGACCGGGAGGCCGTCCGTGCTCTGGTGCCCGAGGACCGCTTCGTGCAACTGGACGGCGGGCACTCCCTCCACAGGGACTATTCGCCAGGCATCGCCGAGCTCATCGGTTCTTTCTCTCGATCTGTCCTGAGCCCGCCCCAGCACTAGGCCCCTACCTGCTCCTGCATAACGGCCCAGAGCTGGTTGATGTCGTCCCATTCGGTGGCTTCGGCTCCAATCGACACCCGTACCACCCAGCACCCGTCGACGCGCGCCGGAGTCAGGTGGGCCTGCCCCGACGCATTGACGGCTTCGCACCACGACAAAGTGTGCTGGTCAAGCGCCTCGCCGGCGCACCCAGGGGGCGTGTGGAGCAAGCAGACGGTCTGCAGCTTCACGGGGGTGACGACCTCCCAACCCCGAGCCTGCTCGACCAGAGAGGCGAAGCGCTGAGCGTGGTCGAGGTCCCGCCGCAGCCGAGCGCGGAGAGCCTCGGCGCCCTCCAGGCGAAGCAGCGCCCAGAGCCGGAGCGCCCTGAACCGGCGCCCGAGCGGCAGGCCCCAGTCCCGGTACTGGACCACCGAGCCGTCCATTGCCGAACGTAGGTAGCTCGGGCCGGTAGCCATGACCGAGACCAGCAGGTCGGGTTCGCGGACGTAATAGAGCGAGGTTTCCAGGATGGAGCCCAACCACTTGTGGGGGTTCCATACGAGCGAATTGGCCCCCTCGATGCCGTCGAACAGGTCCCGGCATTCCGGCAGCAGCATCGCCGAGCCAGCCATAGCCGCGTCGACATGGACAAAGGCCCCGAACTTGTCTGCAACCTCGCAAACGTCGGCGAGAGGGTCGAACGCCGTCGTAGCCGTCGTCCCCGCAGTCGCTACAACCGCCGTCGGACGGCGGCCACTTGCGGCGTCCTGCGCCATGAGGGAGGCGAGGGCGGCGATGTCCATCTCGCGACCGGGCCTCCTGACGGGGACCAAGCGCAGGTTGTCCTCCCCGTACCCGGCCAACAAGGCCGCCTTGCTGACCGACGAGTGAGCGTCGGCAGAGCAGTAGACGGTGAGCGGCGCCTCTTCTGCCTGCAGGCCTCCCCTCCTTTGCGAACCGCCGGTTGCAGCTTCCCGGGCGACCAGGAGCGAAACAAGGCTGGCCGTTGAGGCGCCGTCATAGATAGAGCCGCTCCAGCCATCGGAGAGCCCGCAGAGTTGGCGTGCCCAGTCGCAGACCACCTGTTCGAGCTCGGTGAGCGCGGGGGCGGACTGCCAGCTGATGCCGAGCGCGCCGAGCCCTCCCGCCAAGATGTCGCCGAGCACCGAGGAAAGTGCGGCGTTTGACGGGAACCAGGCGAAGTTGCGTGGGTGCTGCACGTGAGTGAGCCCCGGCACAATGACGCCGTCCAAGTCGGCGATGAGCGCTGCGAGGTCCTCGGGCGCTTCCGGAGCGCTTGCAGGGAGCGCGGCCCGCACCTCGCCGGGTGCGACTGACGAACGCACGGGCAGGGCCGCCACCTTCAACCGGTAATCCGCTACCCAATCGACCAGCTCGTGGCCCGCTCTGCGGAACTCTTCAGGGCCCACGCTGGCCAGTGTCATAACCGCGCTCGGCCGGCGCAAGTCGGCTCGTACGCGCGGGGGCGGGGCGAAGTGGGCCGGGGACGCACCGCCGCCTCCCCTGCGTGACCGATGTGATCTCGCGACGTTCCCGTCGGCCGCCAAACGCACGATTTTCTGAACGAGCGTGACCGATGCGGCGTCTCGGGAGGCACATTTGCGGTTTTCAAGCTAGAAAGTCCCGCATGGCAACCAAACATGTGTTCCGTAGAGAGCCGAAAGAGGTCGAGCATTTCGACGGCGCCATCAGGGGCGGGCACGGGCTTGGCTGGGACCTCGCAGATGCCCGGGCCAACACCTTGGTCCTAGAAGCGGTGCACGAATCTCTCAAGCGACAGGCCCCAGTCCCGATAGGCAGTTAGTGACCGCGCGGGTCACTTGGCTTAGATTTGGGTTAACCGACGCGCTTTACAAGGTGAACCCCCTCCCCTGAGAGAGGACGCACGTGACCGACTATGACCTGCTGGTGATCGGGTGTGGCCCGGGGGGACAGCGGGCCGCCATCGCCGCGGCGAAGCTCGGGATGCGCTCTGCAGTGGCCGAAAAGGGCAAAGTCGTTGGCGGCGTGTGCGTCAACACGGGGACCATCCCCTCCAAGTCCTTGAGGGAGGCGGTCCTTTACCTGACGGGCCTGGCCCAACGAGACCTGTACGGGCAGAGCTACAGGGTCAAAGAGAACATCACCATGGAGGACCTCTCCCAGCGCAGCCACCACGTCGTAGCTCGTGAGATCGAAGTCGTGCGCGACCAGCTGTCGCGCAACCGGGTGGCATTGCTCCATGGCTCAGCCCGCTTCGTGGACGAGCACACCATGGCCATAAGTGCGGAGGACGGGGCCGGAGAGCAGCGGGTCAGCGCAGACAAGATCGTGATCGCCACCGGGACGCGCCCTGCTCGGCCGCCGACAGTGATGTTCGACGATGTTCACGTCTTCGACTCTGACGGCATCCTCGCCTTGCACCAGATCCCGCGGTCGATGGTGATCGTTGGCGCAGGCGTCATCGGGATCGAGTACGCGTCGATTTTTGCCGCTCTTGGTACGAAAGTCACGGTGATAGAACAGCGCGACCGGATGCTCGAATTTTGTGACGAGGAAATCGTGGAGGCGCTGCAGTTCCATCTCCGGAGCCTGGCCGTGACCTTCCGCTTCCGGGAAACGGTCGAGGCCGTGGAGGCCCACGACGGTGCAACGGTGACGCTTCTGGCGAGCGGGAAGGTAGTGGCTGCCGAAGTGGTCATGTACTCGGCGGGCCGTCAGGGGTCTACCGATGGGCTGTGCCTGGACGCTGTCGGGATCACCCCGGACAAGCGCGGCCGCATAGCGGTGGACGACTACTACCGCACCAATGTCGACCACATCTACGCCGTAGGCGACGTGATCGGCTTCCCGGCGCTCGCTTCAACCTCCATGGAACAAGGGCGTCTCGCCGCTTTCCACGCCTTCGGCGAACCCACCACGTCCATGGCCAAAACGATGCCGATCGGCATCTACACGATCCCCGAGATGAGCTACGTGGGCGAGACCGAAGCGCAGTTGACCGACGCTTCCGTACCCTACGAAGTCGGCATATCGCGCTATCGGGAACTGGCACGCGGCCAGATCTGCGGTGATTCCGACGGGATGCTGAAGCTCCTAGTTTCGCCCATCGACCGCAAGATCCTCGGCGTCCATCTTTTCGGCACAGGTGCCACCGAGATCGTCCATATCGGCCAAGCAGTTATGGGTTGCGGCGGCACGGTCGACTACTTACTCGACGCCGTCTTCAACTACCCGACGTTGGCAGAAGGCTACAAAGTGGCCGCCCTCGACGTGACCAACAAGCTGCGCACGGTGGAGCGGCTCCGACACTAAGTCCCGGTGGTACTTATGGGACGGTCACTTACCGGGCAAAACCGCGATGCGCTTGTGATCGGTGCGCATGCCAGGGAGCAACAGGAAACCAAGCGTGACGGCGGCCCCAAGGACACCGACGCCAACTAGTGTCTGGCGCGCGCCGAGGACCTGCGCGACTGGAGCGGTGAGCGCGTAACTAAGCGGTAGCAGCGCCGTCGAGATGCACCAGTCGATGCTCGAAACCCGGCCCAGCATCGAGTTGACGACACGCCGCTGTTTCACGGTCGTCCACACCACAGCGCCCGCCACCTCAGCACCATTCACGACGACAGCGGCGCTCGCGAGACCCCAAGCGCTCGTCGCCAACCCGTACCCGGCCACCGCCAGGGTTGCGAGAGCCCACCAGCCGTAGATCCACCGCATCGGCCGCTGAGGGTGGCGCCGGTGAGCGGACGCAACGGCACCGATCAGTGCCCCTGCGCCGCCGACGGCGAGGACCGCTCCATAAGTCGAGGCGCCCTTGTGGAGGGAATTGCGCACGATGTACGGCAAGAGGACCTGGGTGGGCCCAATGAACAGAAGGTAAGTGAACGTCGCCGAAACGAATGTGCCCCACAACCAGACCTGGCTACGGACGTACCGCAGGCCCTCGGCGACCTCGGACCACAGGCTCACGTTATCGGTAGGCGCCGTTCCACTGAGCACCGATATCCGGCTCGCACAGAATGCTGAAAACGCGAAAGTTGCCGCATCAAGGGCGAACGAGCCCCAGGGGTGGAGGACGGCTACCGCGATCCCGCCCAAAGCCGGGCCGGCCAACTGGACCGCCCCGGGCCGGACAAACTGTTCGACGGCGTTTGCTTGAGTAAGCTCGGTTTCTGGCACTAGTTGGGGCACCAGGGCCTCGAAGGCGGGCGACGCGAATGCCGTTGCGGTCCCGATGACCGCTCCAGCGAGACAGAGCTCGAAAAGGCGGGCATCTCCCTCAGCGACAAGAGCGCTCAGTACCGCTACGGCAAGCGCCCGCACCGCATCCGCCCAGAACAGCACGGCACGGCGGCTGAAACGGTCCGAGACGGCTCCACCAACGAGCAGGAAAGCGACCTGGGGAGCGGAAGTCGAGACGCCGATCAGCGCGAGTGCAGAGGGGTGATCGGAAATGGCGTACGCCTGCCACGCCACTGCGACGAGAAAAATGCCGTCCCCAAGGAGCGATACGGCCATGCCGGTCCACAGGATCCGGAAGTCCCGCCTCTTCAAGGGAGCCAGCACGGGCGACCTCGCTTGTCAGGCCGGCTGCGACGCGTGTTGAAGGTCGAAACGCTCCGAAAGTTCGGTGAGGACCTGGTTCAACTGCTCAATTTCGCTGTCCCCGTTCGCCGCCGTCACTTGCACACGGAAACCCACCTGAGACTTGGGCACCAACGGGTACGCAGCGAGGGTGACGTAGATCCCGCGTTCGAACAGGAACCTCCCCACCGCGTCGATGTCTTCGGGACGGCTAAGGGGGATTTCAATGACGGGGTAACCGGAGGTGTTCAGGGTCCTCAGGCCAAGGCGGTTTATCTGGTCGAGCACACGGCGCGTTTTGTCGCTCAGGGAGCGACGGATCTGGTCACCCTCGGCCTTGTTCACCTTGAAACCAGCCAGGATCGTGGCTAGCGACCCGGTCGGTGACGGCCCCGAGTACAGGTAGGGAGGAGCCGCGACCTTCAGGTAGTTCTTGAGCGAGGTGGGAAGGGCCAGGAAGGCGGCCAGGGAAGAGTACGCCTTGGAAAACCCTGCTACGAGCACAATATTGTCGTAGCTCTCACCAAAAAACTTGACAATGCTGTTGCCGCGTCGTCCATAGGGGTGCTCTGTCGTCGGGGACTCCCCTATTACGCCAAAGCCGTGCGCGTCGTCGACGTATAAAAGTGCGTCGTAGTCCCGGCAGATGCTTGCGTACCGCGGTAAGTCAGGCACGTTCCCCGTCATGCTGTTTACGCCGTCGATGCAGAAAATCCTCGAAACCTCGGGGGACAACGAGCGTAGGACCTCTTCGAGGTGGCCGGGGTCGTTGGCCCTGACCCGGTGAAGGCTTGCGCCCGCACCCCTGGCGATCGTGGCGCCGTCATAAAGCGTCTTGTGTGCCTGCGCGTCGACCAACACCGCGCCCTGCCCGGCAAGCACTGGGATCACCGAAGTATGCACCAGGGTTATCGTGGGCAGCACAAGCGTGTCGGGTGCGCCGAGGAGCTCCGTGAGCTGCTCCTCGATTTCCAAGTAGGGACGGGGGCTCCCGAGCAGCCGGGACCAACTGGGGTGGGTACCCCACTGGCGCACGGCCCGCTCTGACGCCTCGATGATCTCAGGATGGAGGTCGAAACCGAGATAGTTGCAGGACGCAAAATCCGAAAGCCAGTGGTCCCCAACCCGGATCCGGCGCCCTTGCTGTTCCTCTATTACGGCGTCCATCATCGGGTGGGACGAACGTAGCCGTTCCAGGTCCGCCCATCTGCTGTCCAACCGCGGGTTCTCCGACGCCCGGCCGGGCACCTCCCGGTTTCGCAGGGTGTTCGGCGAGGTGCTTGTCAAGGGGTGTAGTCCTCCTGCGTGAACTCGGAATTGTTGAGCAGCTCACCGGATGCCATCAGGGGGAGGAGGCGGTCCATGTCCTCGGGCCCCACGGGACGAGCAAAAAGGAAGCCTTGCCCGTAGCGGCACCCGAGAGCCCGCAGCCCGTCCAGTTGCTGCGACTTCTCGATCCCTTCTGCGACAGTGTCGAGATTGAGCGACTTACCTAGCTGCACGATCGCCTTTGTCAAAGCGAGAGCTTTGTCTGACTCGCCGACGTCGTCGATAAAGGACTTGTCTACTTTCAACACGTCTATTGGGAACCGCTTCAGGTAGCTCAGCGACGAGTACCCTGTTCCGAAATCATCGACGGCGAACTTCAGGCCGAGATTTTTCAGGTCATGCATCCGGGAAATGACCGACTCGGCGTCATGCACGAGCACGCTCTCGGTTATCTCGAGCACAAGGCACGACGGGTCAAGCCGCGATGCTCGGAGCGCCTTGGAGACGTCCTCGAGAAGCCCCTCGTGCTGGAAGTGACGTGCTGAGATGTTGACACTGACCCTGAGCCTGTCGGTCAGGCCATGCTCTTGTTGCCATGCCCGTACCCTTTTGCACGCCTCGCCCAGGACCCAACGCCCAATCGGGATGATAAGGCCCGTTTCCTCAGCGAGAGCGATGAACTCCTTAGGCAACAAAAGACCTCTTTCGGGGTGCACCCAGCGTATGAGTGCTTCCAAGGCGATCGACTTACCGCCGTCCAAGCTGACTATGGGCTGGTAGTGAAGTACGAACTCGCCCTCGTCGACAGCTCTTTGCAGATCAGCGGTGCGTTCAAGCCGATCGGTCACCGCGATTTGCAAGGCCGGCTGGTAAACCTCGTAACAGTTCTTCCCACGTGCCTTCGCCGCGTACATCGCCACGTCCGCGGCCTGCAGGATCTCGGCGGGGTCCTCGGCACCGATCTTGCTGTATGCGATACCTACGCTCGCGTGGACGGTCATGGAGCGCTCGTTCACCCATAGCGGTGGCCTCAAGTCCGTGAGGATCCGCTCGGCTGCCAGGTAGGCGTCCTCGGGGTCTTGGGTCTCCTCGAGAAGGATGGCGAACTCGTCGCCACCAAAGCGGGCAGCGGTGTCACCGGTCCGCAGCGAACCCTGCAAGCGAGCGGCCACCGCGACCAGGAGCTCGTCGCCGGCGCCGTGGCCAAGAGTGTCATTTACCAGCTTGAAATCGTCGAGGTCTAAGAATAGGACGGCGAGCGACGTCAAAGAGCGGGCTGCGCGAGCCAGGGCGTGCTCGAGCCGGTCCCGGAACAAGGCACGGTTGGCCAAACCGGTGAGCGCGTCATGGAACGCCTGGTGCTTTAGGGCGTCCTCGAGCGCCTTGCGCTCCGTCACGTCGCGGAGGGTCAGTACGATACCTTCGACGGTTGGCTCGCCGAGCAGGTTGTTGGCCACCACTTCGGTATGCCGCCAAGCCCCGTCGGAAGTACGGATGCGCCACTCTGCGGTGATCGCCGTCCCGGAGCGAAATGCGAGCCCGCTGTAGGCCGCCAGAGCCTGTTCCTTGTCGTTCGGGTGGATTAGCGAAGTGAGCCGGGTACCTTCGAGTGAGCCCGGTTCAAAACCAAGGATGCGCTGGGCAGAGGGGGTCTGGTACGTGATCGTCGTGTCGGGCCGAGCAATGAGGATGACGTCGGACGCGTTCTGCACGAGCGTTTGGAAGCGCACCTCGCTGCGGTGAGCGTGGAACGCCTCGCTCAGCTCCACCCGGTCCAGCGCCAAACCGACCTGTGCGGCGAGCGTTTCGACGGCATTGGTGAGGTCAATCGACAACTCGCGGGAGCTCTGGACCACGATGAGCCCTTTCAGCTGTTCCCCGGCGAGGATGGGGCACAGGTACAAGCGGTCGGTTGTCGTCTCATCGGACGCGCCGAACAGTCCGACAGCAGCACAGCGGACGCTGCGGCCCGCTTCCAGGTTGGCACTGAGCGGAAGCGGGAAAACAGCTGTGTCAACGGCAGTACCGTTTTCGATCGCGCCCGCGCCAACGACCACGCTCAGCTCGCCATCTGCGTCAGCCATGGCCAAGCTGACAGAAAAGGCGCCCACGTGGGCGCCCACGAGATCAGTCACGGCACGGGCCGTGGCGGTGCAAATGGCCTCTCTTGAGGGCGCTCCAACCAGTTCGGCCGCCTCTTTGCGAAGGACTTGCTCACGGTCCACCGCCTGCTTGTGAGCCCCGACCACACCGGCCATCCTCATGACAACGAGGAGGAACATGAAACCTGCGACACCAGCGATTACCGCTGAGTCAACTGGCTTGCCCGCCGCTGTTTCCCATAGCAGCCCGACCGGTGCGATAAGGGTTATCGCTCCGAGCAACACAAGCCGGGTCCGGCTCGTGCGAGGTGGCGCGGCCGGCCTGGGCTCCGAGAGCTCCCTCATCGACGGGTGAAGGGCGGCAGCGCCCCAACAGCTGTAGAACAGGATCCACCCGATGTCGAAGGGGTTGCCGTCGCTCCAGTTCCACGAGGTGTGGACGCCGGACAGGCCGTAGACCGAGTCCGCGACAAGGGTGCCGATCGTGCCGATTGCCAAAAGCCGGCCGGCGAAGTTGCGCAACCCGCCGGCGCTCCAAAGGTGCGCGAGCATCGCGAGCAGGAGGATGTCGCCCAACGGGTACGCGGCCCCGGTCAGGCGGGCAAGTGTGCCTCCCGACGCCCGCACGGTCGGGCCGATCAAGAAGATCCACGACAGGAGCCCTATGCCGAGCGTGACAATGAGGGCGTCGATCAGGCTCGCCCGGTCCCCACCCGGGACCCGGGAGCGCACGAGCAAGAGGAGCCCGACCGCCAGGACGGGGTACATCGCTATGTAGATGGCGTCGATGAACGATGGGAACGGGATGTTGTTCTGGCCCATTATCTGGTGCCAGGTCTTGTAAATCGTGTCGCCGGTGATGAACAGCAGGACGCCTCCGCCCATGAACCACCAGGCCTTGACCTGCTTGGGCCGGTAGCGGCGGGCGCCGTAGATGACGGCGGCAACGGCGGAAACCCCCAGGAGGCACCAGGCCGGGACCTGTCCGTCCCATTCCATCCAGGGGACGACGCCGAGAATGCGAGGTTTGCCTGACGGGATCCCGAAGGGGAAGTAGATGAGGGCCAGCAAAGCCTCCCAGCCCAGGAACCACTTCCACAGGTTTGGCGACGCTCGCTTTAGGGCTTTCGGGCTCGCCGCGGCCGGGGCGGGCGCCTGCTCGACTTCGGGCGACGGAGCACGCGCCAAGGCCGAGATCTGCACTTGCTACGGATCGGTCAGGGATAGACAGAACTTAAGCCTGCGACCATCTTCGAAGGCCCAGACGTGGACAATCTTTCCTCACGCCGCCCCAAGTGCCTGCTGGGCGCACGCTTACCGAAGCTCGGTGAGCCCTTGTTTGACCCAGGCGACGAGTTCGTCCGACTGCAGGAATGGAGCACCATCGGCTTGGGCCTGAGCGAGCACGTCTTGCTCGGTGGCGTCGGCCTTGAGCCCCGCGTAGAGGTAGACCACCGCCGACGAGCGAGGGCCGGCGCGGCACGTGACCAGGGTCGGTCGCGGCAGCTGGTCGAGGGCTTCGATGTGCTGGCGGGCCAGGTCCATGGTCATCTCAACGGGCGGGTCGGACACAATGTTCAAGGACCGTTCGACAGATGCTTGGACCTGCGCGTACGACATCCCACCTTCGGTTGCTGCGAAAACCTCGCCGCACAGGTACAACCATGACGCGGCGTTGGCATCAGTAGCGAACGAGGCTGGATCGGCAATCAATCCTTTGTTGTGACGGAGGCCGGCTAGTTCGGTGAGCTCAGCCATCCACGAACACCTCCAGTTTCAGGTGTGCTGCCTAGTGACCCCTTTTCTGTGGACCAATCGTGAGCCGTTGCCCAGGTCGGCGAGCACGCCCGAAGAACGTCGGCGAACGACATGACCGCCTCGCGCCTCACCTGCGCCTCAAAGACTGTCGCATTGGAATGAAGGTGTCCAGATCGGTGGCGTGATCGGCAGCGGTCGTCATGCGAGTCGTCATGCGGAGCGTCGCTCGCGTGCGAGGCGGGAGGGAGCAATCCCACAGAACCGACTGACGGCTCGTGTCAGGTGCGGTTGGTCTGCGTACCCGGCGGATGCAGCTGCCGCCGCCAGCTGCGCCCCGGCGTCGATAGCGTGAACGAAACGTTGCAGCCGCACGACCTGTTGGTACACCTTGGGAGGGAGGCCGACGTCGGCCAAAACGAGACGTCGAAGGTGTCTCCCGCTGATGTCGAGCGCCATCGCGACCTCATCAACCGATTGGCCGGCCAGCAAGTTCACCGCGGCCCACGTTCGGGGATTTGGTTTGATGGAGCGGATCCACGTGTCGATCGCGTCTGCGTCGATCAGCCGGCGCGCCGCCTTGGAACTCAGAACAGCGTCTGCCGGCACGGTTTGGTTGCGTAGCAGCGACGCAGTCGTCTGGAAGGCTGCGGCGACCGCAGCGGGACGGAACCGTATGCCTCGCAAATGGGTGCCGGCGGGCAGGACGGGAAGTGCTACCCGGTCGTGGAGTCCCACCACCTCGACCTGGCCCGTGCTGTAGATGATCAAGTCGGCGTGACCATCGGGCAGGACCCGCTGGACACGGGCGGCGCTGACCCGCTGCTCCCAGCAGCAGGCAACCACCTCCCGCCAGCCCGATGGCGGAGCCCACTCTCGGTAGATGTCCGTTTCGTACAAGACACCACCAGCTTCGCGCGCCATGCTGACCTATGTGACAGCAGAGAGGAGCGGCGAGATGGAACCAAGCATCCAGGTGATAACGCTCGCAGTTGACGACCTCGAGCGGGCGGTCACCTTCTACCGTGACGGCCTCGGCCTGGACTCTAACGGCGTGGTCGCCACTGAGTTACACGACGACCACAGCGGAGCCGAAGGCGCCATCGCCATGTTCCACCTGGCCGGTGGACTGATCCTCACCGTCTACCCCCGCTCCGAGCTGTCCAAGGACGCGGGCGTACCGCTCGGGCCATCCAAAACCGGCGAGTTCAGCCTCGGCCATGTCGTGGCCAGCCGCGAGGACGTCGATGCCCTGCTCGCCCGTGCCGGCGCCGGCGGCGGGAGAGTCCTCGACATGCCACGTGACCGCCCCTGGGGCATCTATTCGGGCTATTTCCAAGACCCCGACGGCCACCTATGGGAGATCATGCACAACCCCGAGCTGGACATGGGAGCGACATGATCTGCTCATAGCGAGCCGCCCAGCCCTGGGCCGACGGGTTATGCCGCTTCTGTTCGCGCCTCACGCGCCCCTCGGTGCGGCCCGTAGCCTTCGGAAAAACGGCACCGTTCGTCCACGGGAGGAGAGGAAAGGACACACCTGACCAGTGCCGACACGCCGACCGGCTCATCAAGCACAGCCAGTACTGGCACTGTGTGCCTCAGGTCTGCTCAGGGGCGCTAGCCCCAGGCTCGATCAAACCACCTTTGGATGCGCTCGGCCCCGAAACCGGCCTTTTCGACGAAGAGCGTCTCTGACGGTGCGTCATAGTTGCCGATTGGTGGTTGCCCGCTCAGGAACGTGACTTCGACCCGGGCCACCTCATCGTGCCCGAACTCGAGGTAACACAGGCCGCGGCCGTCGTACTCGGAGGTGGCAGGGGCGCCTCGAATGAGCGAGACGATGCGCTCGGCGGCCACGGACGCCTGTCGTTCGGAGAAAACGCCGGCCTTAGGCGTCCCGACGCTAGTGACGTCCCCGACGGCGAACACGCCTGGGTACGAAGTCTCGAGCGTGAGGGGATTGACGGGGATCCACCCATTGACAGTCATGCCGGACTCGGCGACGACCGCCGGCACTCGATGGGTCGGGACTCCGAGGAACAGCTCGTAGGGCATTTCGTTGCCGTCGGCAAACCGGGCGACGTTGGCGCTCGGGTCAAGTTCTCGCACCAGCTGGTTGGGGTACCAACCGATATCGCGCTGGGCGAACACCTCGAGCAGCGCCGACGACGCGGCTGGCGACGGAGGGATCGGCACGGGCAAGGGCATGACGAGTGAGATCTGCGACCGCTCCCGAAGCCCGCGGTCAACCAGATAGTCGTGCAACAACAACACTGTCTCGCTCGGCGCAGGCGGGCACTTGAAAGGCGTCGAGGTGACACCAACGATCACTCGCCCACCGTCGAAGGCGGACAGCAGCTCTCGGGCGGCGAAGGCGCCCTCGACGGTGTAGAACTCATGCCCCCCTTCGACAAGCCCGGGGGTGGCCCCGGGATCGAGGTCTGCGCCGAGGGCAACGACCAGAAAGTCCCCGTCGAAGTGGCCGGCGTCGGTCTCGACACTGCGTGCCGCCGGGTTTATGGCCCGGATGGTGCTCTGCACGAAACGCACACCTGGCTTGACCAGGTACCGGTACGGATGGCGGACCGCGTCTGCGACGATGCGCCCGAACATGACATCGAGCTTGGAGAAACCGAACACGAACGAGTCAGCCTGGTCGATCAGTACGACCTCAATTTCGTCTCCGAACTCGTCGGACAGCCTCGTCGTCAGTTCCAAGCCACCGAACCCGGCACCCAACACCAGTACTCGCATTTATCGGGCTCCTCGTAGGTGATGTCGACGGGAGACCGGATCTCCTCGCCGCCGACGACCATAGCCCCGGCGACCATCCTGCAAGGCCAACCTGGCGCAAGCGTGAGGACCGCTGTCCCATTGGGAACCCATTGGTCACGCAGACATGTATGAGAGATGGTGGCACCGGCACCAAGCAGTTCGACGCTCGAAGTCGGCCTCGGCCCGAAATCGGTCGCTAAACGATTGCCGATGAGCCTTTCGGGGTTGGTCCTGACGGCGCTGCTTGCTACATCGTCGGGTCTTGGCCAAATCCTTGTGCCGACAATCACAGCCCCTTCCCACGTGATCGCGTCGTCGGCGACG
>Ga0182024_10017930_pt1 | contig 13233 bp, 11 predicted proteins | sample P32metaG_FD_120480 | JGI IMG/M metagenome (GOLD analysis project Ga0182024, IMG submission 120480) | Permafrost microbial communities from Stordalen Mire, Sweden - P3-2 metaG (Illumina Assembly) | ecosystem: Environmental > Terrestrial > Soil > Wetlands > Permafrost | place: Sweden: Stordalen...
ATGACCGGCGAAAAATATCCCGCCAGCATCGTTCCGTCTTGGAATCGGATTGAAGGCAATGGCCAAAATACTGCGCTAGCCGAAGCGTTTCACGAATTACGCACTTCCGTCTTGCTCTCCACCGCGAAACACCCGCCCAAAACTTTGCTGGTTACGAGCGCCAAGGGTGGCGAAGGCAAGACAACAGTCGCAGCTAATCTCGCTGTCTCGCTCGCGCAATTGGGAGAAAAAGTTCTGCTGATCGACGCGGATCTTCGTCGCCCAAGCCTTCATAATTTCTTCGGCGTTCCCAACACTTCCGGTCTCGTTAATTTCTTGACCGGCAATCCAGATTGGCGCAGCCTGCTGTCCCATCCAGCTCCGCTCGGACTTTCCGTTCTGCCGAGCGGTCCAATCCCTCCGAATCCGGCAGACTTGCTTTCATCCGAATACATGCCCGCGCTGATTCGCGAAGCCTCCAAGGAATACAAATTCATCGTGCTCGATTCCCCGCCTCTCTTGAACCTGGCGGACAGCCGCATTCTCGCGACTCTCGTTGACGGCGTCATCCTCGTCGTGGGCGGCGGCATCACCCCGCGCGAACTCGTCCATCGCGCTTACGCTTCCGCTGTTGACGCAGGCTCGCACGTTCTCGGAGCCACCATCAATTTTGCCGACACCCGAAGCGATTACTATTCCTACGGGTATCACCCGGATAGCAATGGACACAAAAACTGAAGAGCGCTCGCTGATTCATTTCCAAGCTGAACCTTGATTGCGAACTCATGACGAAATTGGCTGAAATTTCGCTCATCCTTGGATTGGCTTTCGCTGTTCTCGCGTTCGGCGGCGCTGAAACCATTTCGTTTTCGCTCGTTGAAATCCTCTTCTTCGGAGCGGCAGCTTGGCTTATGGCTATTTCCGGAAGAAACACGTTTCCGTTTTCTGAAAAGGCCGTTCTTGTCCCTGCTGTTTTGACCGGAATTGTGCTGCTTCAGCTTTGCCCCTTGCCCAGTCTCTTGTTGCATCGCTTCGCAGTCCGCGAAATTCCTGAAACTGGTATTCACCCCGGATATTTGAGCTTTGAACCCTACGCCACCCGCACTCACTTTCTGATTTTGCTCGCATGTTTTATCGCCTTCTACTTCGCGCAAATGGTCAGCCAGGATCGGCGTCGGCAACAGTTCTTCATTGGCGCGCTCATCGCGCTCGGAACCCTTGAGGCGTTCTATGGTTTAGTTCAATACCTAAGCGGTTGGCAGCAGATTTTTGCCTACGTGAAAAAATTTGACCTGGAAGAAGCCACCGGCACCTACATCAACCGCAACCACTACGCCGGTTTTCTCGAAATGATTTTGCCCTTCAGCCTGGCTTGGGTCTTCTATGAATACGCAAAACTTCGCGGCGTTCGCGGCACCAGGATCAATTTCAAAACTTTGATGGCGAAATCAGCGGCTCAACAATTGATTTTGTCTCTCTCTGTCTCGGTGGTTCTATGCACCGCGCTCATATTTTCTCGCTCGAGAATGGGTATGCTCGCCGCAGCCTCATCCGTCCTAATAATTTTTGCCCTCGTTATGATTTCCAGATTTCATGGACGAATGAGTTCCCTTCTCGCCGCCGCATTCATCATTCTTAGCATCTGCTTGGCAGTCTGGATCGGACCCGGCCCAATCGTGTCCAGATTCCAGACCGTGAACGAAGAATATTCCCTAGGTGGCCAGAGCCGCTTATCGATGTGGCGCGATGCCCTGCCACTGTTAAAGGAGCACCCTTGGCTCGGCACTGGTTTCGGTACTTTTCCTATCGCCTACACCGGAGGCCAAACCGCGTTCCTCGGCCAGTTTGTAAACCACGCGCATAACGACTACCTCGAGATCGCCTCCGATCTGGGCATTCCCGCCGCGCTTATTCTCTTCGGATCAATTCTGTTTATTCTTGCCGGCGCGATCCGTTCGTTTCTTTCCGGCGAACGCGATTTCGATCGTATCGTCGCACTTGGTTGCGTGGGCAGCATCGTAGCCATCCTGCTCCACAGTTTTGCCGACTTTAATCTCTATATCCCAGCGAACGCCCTGCTATTCTCGGCGATATTGGGATTGGCAGTTTCGGTGCGTAATCCATCAGTGCATGCTCGGAGCGCGCAAATTGCTGCGTAAACTCCAGATAATGTTGAAGCGTGTCTTCGATCTTGTTCTATCGCTGCTCGGCCTTGTTGTCTTGGCTCCGCTTTTCGCATCGATCGCGCTTTGCATATTTCTTGATTCCCCGGGCGACATTTTTTTTAGGCTGCGCGTTGCCGGGCGCAACAGAAAACCGTTCGATCAATGGAAATTCCGCACCATGATCCAGAACGCCCGAGAGGTCGCACATCGTTTCGAAACTTCAGCGACAGATCCGCGAATCACGCGCATGGGCCGGTTCTTGAGGCGCTGGAGTCTCGACGAGCTTCCGCAACTCTGGAACATTTTGCGCGGCGAGATGAGCCTGATCGGTCCGCGTCCCGCTTTTCTTGAAGTTACCCAGCGCTACTCTCCCGAGCAAGCCCGCCGGTTGCAAATGCGCCCCGGCCTCACCGGCCTTGCGCAACTGCAAGGCCGCAATCTCCTTCCCTGGGAGCAAAGGATTGTTCTCGATATTATTTACATCGATCGATATTCGCTCTGGCTCGACGCCAGAATTCTCTGGCGCACGATTCCGTTATTGCTTCGCGGAACGGGTGTGTACGGAGAAGCCGGCGTCGTTAAGATGCACGACCTGGCGTGACTCCAAGGATGAAACAAAATAAATGCCGAGTAATCGTTTGGGGCGCGGGAGGTCACGGTAAAGTGATTGTGGACGCTTTGCTTGCCTCCGAATCCTGCACCGTCGTTGGAATCTTGGACGATGACAAAACAAAAGCCGGGACAAGAGTTCTCGGTGTGTTGGTTTCGCATTCGCCCTCCGGCTTAAAAGCGCTTTTAGAGACTTTTGATTTCGACCATGTCGCGATTGGAATCGGTGACAACTACGCGCGGTACAAACAATTCCAGCAAGTAAAGTCTTGCGGACTAAAACCGATGAACACGATTCATCCAAGCGCCCACATCTCACGGTTCGTAGAATTAGGAGCCGGCATCACGATCCTGGCCGGCGCCGTCATCAACCCGGGCACCGTGATCGAAGACAACGTTTGCGTGAATACGGCCGCCTCGATCGACCATGACAATTACCTGGAAGCTAGCTGCCACATTTTCCCGAATGCGACGCTCACCGGGGGCGTGCGAGTGGGTGAATTCGCTTACGTGGGCTCAGGCGCGGTCGTCGCGCCCAACCTCGTCGTTAACAAATATTCTCAGGTCGGTGCGGGCGCCGTTGTGTTAAAAGACGTGCTCGAAGGCGCGCTCGTAGCAGGCGTCCCGGCCGTCGAAATCGGCAAGCAATTGAAGCGGCCCGAGCAGTTTGGAGCCGAGGGATGTCAGTTTTGAGTGCGAATATTCCGGCGATAGCCGGCGGGCATCCCATGTTTGATGAACGCGTACCCATCGTGTCGCCGGAAGGGCTTCCAGGCGAAGAATTCCTGCGCGATGTGCGCGGGATTTTGAACAGCCGTCAGCTTACCAATGCGACCTTCGTTCGCCGGTTCGAAGAAGCCGCCGAAGAGTATCTCGGCGTTGCGCATTGCGTCGCAGTTTCCAGTTGCACCGCAGGCCTCGTGCTCACTCTGCAGGCGCTGGATCTGCAAGGCGAAGTAATCCTTCCCAGCTTCACTTTTCATGCCTCCGCTCACAGCCTTCTTTGGAATGGTCTGAAGCCCGTCTTCGCCGACTGTGATCCTGAAACGTTTTGCATCGACCCGCACTCAATCAAACTTCAATTGTCTTCGCGCACAAGCGCCATACTCGCCGTCCATTTGTTCGGAAACCCGGCGTCTATAGTGGAAATTCAGACCATCGCCTCCGACGCGTCAATCCCTTTGATTTGTGATGCGGCGCATGCTTTCGGAAGCGACATAAACTGCAGGCGCGTTGGAAACTTTGGTCTCGCTGAAATCTTCAGCTTTTCTCCCACGAAGCTTTTGGTCGCCGGTGAAGGCGGTATGATCGCCACACGCGATGCCGATCTCGCACGAAAATTGCGGGTCGCCAGAAATTATGGCGATAGCGGAAATTACGATCCGGAATCAGCCGGTTTGAATGCACGCATGAGCGAATTCCATGCCGCGCTTGCCATTCGCGGTCTGCTAGGTCTCGACGCGCGTATCGATCGCCGCAATCAGATTCGACTCCTGTACGAGCGGCGCCTCCGAGCCATACCCGGACTTAGCTTTCAGCGCATTCCACCGGGCAACCGCAGTTCATGCAAAGACTTTGCAGTTCTGATTGATGAAGCTGCATTCGGCAAATCGCGCGATTGGCTCTACGATGCCCTGGAAAAAGAAAATATCCAGGTCCGCCGCTACTTCCATCCGCCGGTACATCGTCAAAAACTTTATCGCGACATTTGGGACAAGCGTCCTTTACCGGTCACTAAGAGTATTTCCGACAACATTTTGAATCTGCCGATCTATTCCACGCTGACCGATGAGAACGTTGAAAAGATCTGCGACGCAATTCTGCGTTGCCACGAATTCGCAAAAAAGAAGAAATTGACCAGGGCCCAGCGAGCATGAAAATCGACAACATCCGCTCCCGATGGATTTCCCTGCAGAGCGAAGCGCGCGCCTATCCCTGGAAAAACAACCTGCTGCGAATGGCTGCGGATGTGATCCTCGTTAATTTTTCGATGTTGACTGCTTTCTCGCTCTGGTTTTTGTTCTATGTTGTAATTCTGCGAACGCCAGACCCGCAGGGGCTCGCTGAGCGCTTTAAAAACTTTGTCACGCATTACTGGCTGCTCTGGTCTTTCCTCGCGCTCCTGGTATTTCAACTCAGCGGATTTTATGCGCGCACGCGTGACGCCGGCGGCGTGCAAAAAACAATTGCAGTTTTCCGCGGCGTCAGCTCGTTCATTGTGCTTTTTGTCTTCGCGGATTATTTCCTGTATCGCGGGGCACTAGTCCCCCGCGGCGTGGCTGTGCTCGCTTGGACTTTGACCCTCGCAACCGTCGGAGGCGTTCGCCTGACCAAGCACAAAATCCTGAAGCGCTACAATTTCGAACGCAAGTCCGATCCGGAGCGGGTGAGGCAGGTTCTGGTTCTTGGAGGCGCGGGGTACCTGGGGTCAGTCGTCGTAGCGCGTCTGTTGCAGGCGGGGTTCCGGGTGCGGGTACTGGATTCGTTTCTGTTCGGGGAGGGGTCCCTGGAGGATGTACGGACCCGTACAGGGTGCGAGCTGGTGCGGGGGGACGTGCGGGACATTGGCGCGGTGGTGAAGGCCATGCGGGGGTGCGACGCGGTGGTGCATCTGGCGGCGATCGTCGGCGATCCCGCGTGCGACGACAACAAGCAGCTCGCCATGGAAGTGAACCGGGCGGCGACGCGGATGCTGGCCGATGTGGCGAAGGGTTGCGGGGTGCGGCGGTTTGTGTTTGCGTCATCGTGCGGCGTGTACGGCGCGTCGGAGTCTTGTCTGGATGAAACGTCCGCGGTGAATCCGCTTTCGGTGTACGCGCAGACGAAAGTGGATTCGGAAAACATTCTGGTTGCCGGAACCGCGGCGGGGCTTGCGCCTACGATTTTGCGGTTGGGGACTTTGTTTGGGCTTTCGCCGCGGATGCGGTTCGATTTGGTGGTGAATTTATTTGTGGCGCGGGCGGCGTCCTCCGGGAAGATTACGGTTTTGAATGGGGAGCAGTGGCGTCCATTTTTGCATGTGCAGGACGCGGCGCGGGCGGTGGTGGCGTGTCTGGAGGCGGAGACGAGCGCGGTTTCGGGCGAGATTTTTAACGTCGGGGCTGCGTCGTTGAACCTGCAGATCGAGCAATTGGGAGCGGCGATTGCGCGCGTGGTGCCGGGGATGGAAATTGTGCGGGTTGAAAATGGCGACCGACGGAATTATCGCGTGTCGTTTGAAAAGATTGAGAAAGTTTTGAATTTTCAGTGCGAGCGGACACTGGAGTCGGGGATCGAAGAAATCTATGCGGCGATTCAGTCGGGGCGGATTGCCGATTTTACGACCGAGCAGTTTAACAATCAGTCGGCGATGCGGGCGATGGCGGCGGCTGCGGGAGGGACTCTGGCTCCGATGGGGCAATTGAGCGTGTTGGAGAGAGCGGAAGCCAAGCCTTTTTGAGCTGGATTTAGTGCGAGCGGGGAGCGTTTTTTTCGACGAAAAGTGTATGCGGCAGTGGGTGGTTGTGGCCCCGGGTAGAAAATTCTCGGTCCTTTGTTTTCTGGAAGTTACGTCGTTTTCTATATTTTGGTCAGAACCGAGTAGAAATGCGATTTTGGGAGCCGGAATGTCCGGCAGAAATGGTCTTGGCGGGACGACAAGAATTGGCGAAGGCTGGGGATCGGCGGCGCGGTCGCGGAAGTCAAAGGCCTCAGGTCTGAAGACCTGATCTACATTGGCCGGTTGCGGTTGCGACTTAATGTCGTTACTCATACCTACATTGAGGCTGGCACGGCGGTAGAAAAAGGTCAAGGACCAGAAAGCTGTGGATATTTATTCCAAACATGAATCGGCGGGCGCGGAGACAGTAGTTGCGGGTGCGGGCGCGCACGTCAGGCTGGGCGCGATAGCAGCGAGGCTATCGCCGGAGAATGTTTTCGCGGAGAAACTTCAGGAGATTACTTCGCCGGGCGATCGCATACTGGACGCGGGTTGCGGGACGGGAAAATTCTTTGGTTTCGATTTTGCGAGAGAGGCGGGCTGCCAGCTGGTGGGGGCCGACCTGCGGGACGACGTCGGTTCGAACTCCGGCATGGACTTTTGCGTTCGGTCAGAGTTGAACCGGTTGCCGTTTTCAGATGCGTCATTCGATGTGGTGAATTGCCGGCTGGTGATCGAGCACGTGGATTCTCCGGCGGTTGTGCTGAAAGAATTTTGCCGGGTGCTGAAGCCGGGTGGGAGACTGGCAATCTTTACTCCGAACCTGCTGCATTATTTTGGAGCGGCGGCCAGGTTGACTCCTCATTGGTTTCACGTGTGGTTCAACAGCCGAGTGCGCGGGTTTGACCAGGACGATATTTTCCCGACGCACTATCGCGCAAACACGCGGCGCCGGATTCGGAAATTGGCTTTTGAATCGGGATTTAGTCGCGCGGAAATAAAGTTGGTCGAGGGATCGCCCAGTGTGCTGGAGTTCAATTCCCTTCTATATCGCATGGGGCTGGGTTATGAACGGCTGGTGAATCGTTACGATTTTCTTTCGGATTTCCGGCTGAATATCGTTGCCGTAGCTTACAAGGGTTGAAAGCTGGATTGCGGTTAGCTGCCGAGTTTCACGTTTTTCCCCGAATGATCTTTGACATATTTATAGAAGGCTAGCCGGGCATCGCGCAGAACTTCGGGGTCGAATTGTTTGGCACGCGCAAGATTTCGTTCTGACATTGCTTTCATGCGCTCGGGATTGGCAGTCACTTCCATAATTTTTTGGGCGAGGGCTTCGGGATTGTTGGGTGGGACGAGATCTTCCGGAGCCAGTAGCTCGGGAATGCCTCCAACATTCGATCCGATGCAAGGGCAACCGCGCGCCATAGCTTCCACTAACGCGCGGGGCAGGCCTTCGGCTCGCGACGGCATGACGAACAAATCCATAGAGTCCAAGAAATCGTAAACCGGCGTGCCAAAATCGAGTTGGCCCAAGAAACTCACATATCCGGCAACCGATAAATTGCGGCTCAACGATTCCATGTCTTTGAGATATCGGCCTTCGCCAACGAACGACGCTTTGACAAGAGTTCCCCGTTTCAGACAAATTGCAACGGCCTGCAAGAGTATGTCGGGACCTTTATAGAGCTGCGCAAAACTTCCGATAAAGCCGATGTTCCATGCGGAGCCTGTGGTCTCGGCTTCCTTTAGTCTTCGATTCCTTCCAGCTTTGTCCGTAGAGGAAGCATATCCGCTGCCCAGGAATAACCTGGGAGCAACACTTGTGTAAGCGCTGCCGGCGGATGGGTAGCGTTGCGGCATCATTCTGCTACTCCAATACAGAATGGCGGAGGCATTGCTGCAAATTTCGTTTAAGTTTTGGATAGCTACCGACCGATATAACGGACGGAAGTAGCCGGGCATCGCGCCCCGATCCATGGTCTCCGCGGGATCAGACATAACTTCTGCAGCATAGGATTTTTCGAGGCGGTTAACCTCTTTCCAAGCAAGCCGGCCGACTAACCCAGGTACACGAAGGAGATACGCGTCACACTGCGCTACGGCAGCTCGGACTCGGGAGCGCAGGGTTGAAAGCGATCGCAAATAATTCCAAGGGCCGACGTAATCCGGTAATTCATGGACTGATATAGAAGGTCCATCGACTTCATTTCCGCTCGCGGAAGAACGATTACGGCTTGCTACACGCGCCAGTATTACAACCTGCTCGAAGGAATTCAGGAGTTCGGACCAGAGGGGATAACCGGTGGGCCCTGCGCCATAGATATGACCGTCGCCGCCGCGCCACAAATGGTCTTCAAGAGTGATTAAAACCTTCAATGTGTGTTTTTCCGAAGTTCAAGGAAATGCGGTCAGACGATGCAAATAGAGCGGTCGCGATAAGGACGGCCTGCGTAAGCACGGCGTAGACAAGGTTGTCGCTGTCACCCACAAGAGCTATCGCGGATAGTATGCAGAAAAATGGAGCAAATAATATGCGACTGTCCGATGGAAGCCAGCTCTTCAATTTCTTCCGATACCAACCCACGATGCCTCCCAAGATCGCAAAAGCGGGAACGACGCCCCAAGGACCGAAGTTGAGCATGGCTTCCCCACCCAAACCGTAGGTCCGAAGCGAGCGCCAAGGAGTCGCCTTGCCGAGTTGAGCTTCCGTGCCCGCTTCGATCTTGAAGTCAGGGCGATCAGGCCAGAAATTTTTAGGAATCAAAATGGCGAGCGCACCGGCGTAGGTCAACCCCCAACGATAATTATAATCTCCCGGGTCCGTCGTAAGGTTGTGGAGGATGTAGGCGTCGGAATCTGAACGTGCCAAATCGCCCAACAATAAATATTTAAGATCCCGTCCGTATCCTGTTGGCTGCAACCACATTACGGGTGAACGAAGAACGTCAAGACTGGCCCGTTTCTGTTCTTTGTAGAAACCGTAGAAATACATGAAGCCGATCAGGAAAATCGCACCGGCAGCGGTCAGTGTTGGAGAAAGTTTTCGGAAGCGAAAGTGAACGATTCCAGCCATCCAGAATATTGCCCAAATTGTGGTTCCTCTGCTTCCGAACCATCCCAATAACAGGAAGTGGCTGATTCCAGCTAGGCTTAGAAGCATCATTCCAACCGCCAATCGGCGACGGTCCTTCCTGTGTGGATCGGTCCACATCACAACAAGGATAATGAATGACAGAACCGCTAGCGGCCAGGCGAGAACTAGAAGCCAACCTTTTCCGACAAACGCGTCCGGGTTGTACTCGTAAGCGTCGAGGAGACCTTCAATCCCGCCTAGCTGCCATAGGAATGCAACCACAGCGGCAATCGAGCAGGCCAAAGAAACTGCAAATACGAAATAGAATCTGCTGCGGTTAATTTCCCAGCATGTCTTGGATGGTTTAGCTTTGCGGAACGCCCAGTTATGGACGAGTCTATACGCGATCAAACCTAGGGCGTTCAGAATGGCCATTGCCGCCAACCAAGGGCGCCAGTCGCCGAACAAGATCAAGTCGTAACCCGCTCCGAAACTGTCCCAAGCCACGTGCAGAAGCGGACTAATGAAGAACAGATAAAATCCTATGCAGGCAATAATGGTTCTTGGGTCGAAAAGGTCAAATCGTCCACGCAACCACCGAACGACATCGACCCCAGTTAACACTCCGCAAACCATGATAGGAACGACAAACCAATGTATGACTGCCCTACTCCAAAACGAAAACATGGTGGTCAGGAGAATTACGGCGAGCAGCGCGACCGTATAATCACCGCGTAGAGGTCGGTGAGCACTTCGACCAAAGTCAGCGGCACCGATGCGTATGGTTTCAACGGATACGGCGCTAGACATGCTGTTCCATGGCCAACGAAGTATTCGGCATCTGGTGGGAAGCGTAAACATTTGTCAGTTCGCGGAGCGATTGTTGTATAGAAAACCGATCTTGGAGTTCATCACTGAGACCAGATGTTGATTTAGACTGCCTCGAATCCAGCCCGCTAATGATTTTTGCAGACCAATAGTCCTTTCCCGAGGATAGGGACACGAACTCTACGGATCCCGGCACCTTTATGACCTCATCGGGGACGGCATCCGAAACCAAACATTGAAGCCCTGCCGCCTGGGCTTCTAGTAAACACAGGCCGAAGCCCTCATACACTGAAGGGAAAACGAAGAAATCCATCGCACCAATCATTAGCCGAGGGACATCGGTTCGAATCCCAGCGAAATGCACTTTCTGGGATAGACCCATCTGGCGCACGCGAGTTTCAATCGCAGGCCTGAGTGGTCCATCGCCTATAAACAAAAAGTGGACGTCCGGTCTGCGATTCAAAACGGCGTTTGCAACCTCAATGAGGAAACTATGGTTTTTCAAATGGTCGAAGCGTCCCACGTGCCCTACAACCGGCGTCGCAGCTGGAATCCCGAATTCAGCACGAACTTCGGCGCGATCGATTGACTTTTGAAACGGCTGCAAGGCTAGACCATAATGGAGAATCTGAAACCGCTCATTGGTTTCCCAGTTGTCTCCAAATAAAGCCCTGGCAGCGGGTTTGGAAGCTGCCAGTCCGTGGGTAGCGTGCCGATTTATCCACGATTTCATAATCGTTCGGTAGAGGATGCGAGGAAATGTGTCGGGCTTTCCATCGTGGACATTGTGGCTGTGAGCAATTCGAATGGGCACGCTTTCCTTCTGCGCCCAGCTCAAAATCACGCCTGAAAAAAAACATACGTGACTGTGAACCACGTCATATTTTCCTTCACGCAGAATCTTCATGAAGCCGCGACGAAACGATAACAAGTCCGGACTTTTAGGGCACATTAAAATTCTGCCACCAAGATTCTCGACTTGTCTGGTGTAGACGCCCGCCTCGGCGCCGCAAACGCAGAAATCAAATTGAAAACTAGTTGGGTCTAGGTGTCCTAGAACCTGAAGTAGCCATGTTTCGAGACCTCCCGGGTTCATGGTTCCGACTACATGCAAGACTCGGCAACGGTGTTGGCTCATCGTTCGGTCAATTCGCTGAGAACGTCAAAATTTTTTCGTAAGTCGAAGCTACTTCCTGGCCGGTCTTTTGCAGGTTTAACATGTTTCGGGCTAGCTTAGAACCTTCCGAGGCTCGGCGGCGCGCTTCCGTTGGGTGGTCCAGAGCATCGCGCATGGCATTTACGAGGGCGGAAGGGTTCCGAGGCGCGACGAGCCATCCTGTGTCGCCGTCTCGAATCAGATCGGGGATGCCGCCCGCGTTTGTTGCGACGACCGGTACGCCACCCAGAAGCGGTTCCACGACGCTGTATGCCAAGCCATCCGAGTGCGTTGGAACGACCGCAAGATCCAAATCAGGGTAAATTGCCGATAGATCTGACCGCGTCTCGCTGAATTGCAACCCGCCATTGCAGAGGCGCTTTCCGAAGTATCGCACGCGATCTTTGTACCACTCTCCACCGTTCCAGGTTCCGCCAATCATGATTCCCCGAACGTCAGGACGCTCTTCACGGAGCCGAGCCAGGGCGACGATGAAATCTTCGTGGCCCTTGTGGCCGCGCGCGCTTCCGAGATACCACTTCGGCGCGTATAGCAAAGAGACCATTCCGACGAGCGGCGCATCTGCAGGAATTTGAAATTCATTTCTTAGAGCGCCCGTTCGGTTGCTTGGATAACTTTCGACATCGGTGCCGAGGTAGGCGAGGAATACTCGATTCGACGGTATGCCCAAAGTTTCGTATTTGCGTTGGGTCCATTTGCAGGTGGCAATCCAATAATCCTGTGGTCCGGTCAAGTGTGTGTCGAGCCAAGCGAAAAAATTGTGTTCGAGATGCAGCGTGCCAGTGACACCGAACACGCGCGGGATTTTGGAATTTTTGCCTAGGGCTAGGCGGGTTATGAAAGTTGGGCCGACGTGGTGGGTGTGGATTAGGTCGGGGCGGACTTCGTTGACTAGCTGGCGGCAAGCGCGAAGCGTGGCGGGAATGCGCCACAGCTTGCGCGCGGGAAAATCTAGGTTGGCGCGGAGGACGGTGGCTCCGGCTTGGCGATATTTGGGGGCGAGGCCTTCGGTGTCGGAGGGGAGGGCGACGACTACTTCGATGCCGAGCGAACAGAGGACGCGCACTTGCTCGTAGGCCCAATTCGCGCCGACGGCGGTCTTGACGATGTGCAGCACCTTCATGGAGGCGACCATTCTAATCCTGAATGGGGAATGCGGTAGGACCAAATTCACGTGAGAATGGGACAGAGCGGGTCACGCCATGTTTCAAAATGCTTCCAGCGACTATTTGCCGTAGACCACATGCTGACGTATGATCGCCCGCCGGTTAGTGCGCCTTTAAATCAAGAGTTGCAGGAGCAGGAGCGTTCTCCCCTGGAGGCAGAGCGTGAATGGCGAAGCCAGGCTGAAAATACCGTGATTGATAGCCTGGAGCGGGTCGGTTTGTTAGCTCCGCCTGGGGCGGCCGACAAAGTTCTCGGGACTGTTGTCAACAATCTCGAAGTAACGAACAATCTCGACATCGAGCCGGACGTTCGTTGCCGTGTGATGCTCACTGCCACGCTTGAAATGTTCTCCATTGGCCACACGATTGTCCTCAGCCGTGGCTTAATCGACGTGTTGCCCGACGAGGCTAGCCTTGCCACAATGCTGGCGCAGGAACTAGCCGACATTATCGTCACCAAAACCTCAACGGACCAATGGGGGTTCAACGACACAACCGTAGTCAGTAGCGCGGATGCCTTGTCTCACTTCAGTTTCCGAGAGAGCCCGGAACGAGTTCAACAGGCTTACCAGAAAGCTTTGGAACTGCTGAAGAATTCGCCATAAGGACAAGCTCGCAAGCGCCGGACTTTTCCTGAAGCAATTGGATGCAGATTCGAAGGCTCTCCCTGCGCTGATCAACCCGCGTCTTGGCAACCACATTCTCTTGGCGGATCAATTGATGAGATCGGCGCCGAACCTGGATCCATCAAAACTCGACCAGATTGCAGCCCTTCCGATTGGTGCACGGGTCAAGCTTGATCCGTGGAGCGATCG
>Ga0182024_10017931_pt1 | contig 13233 bp, 12 predicted proteins | sample P32metaG_FD_120480 | JGI IMG/M metagenome (GOLD analysis project Ga0182024, IMG submission 120480) | Permafrost microbial communities from Stordalen Mire, Sweden - P3-2 metaG (Illumina Assembly) | ecosystem: Environmental > Terrestrial > Soil > Wetlands > Permafrost | place: Sweden: Stordalen...
AAAGTACAGTTCGTCAGGCGGTGAAAAGCCGAAGGCAATCCTGTGCGCCTCGTCAGAGCAGATGTGCGGCCGCACCCATCGGACCAAAAAGCTGCTCTCTCACGAATAGGACGGGCTAGGCGATCCGAGCGATAGCCAGACCCACTTGCGCGCTTCGGTATTTTTGACCTGAAGAATACTCCTTTCAACAGCTGCTCGACGCGTCACGTGTAAATGAATATTGTATTCCGGAAAACTAGCGATTCTCGCCGCGCCTTATTTTCTTCGAGACTTGGCACCGTACAGCCTCAAAACGTTTGTAGAGTCCCCACGGCGTGCGGCAACGGGGGAACGTTCATCCGCTTGAACCTTGAACCTCGGAAGGCATCAGGACATCAGCCATAGAAAGAGATCGAGCAGATACCTGCTAGGATTAGCGCCATCCCACAGACAAGTCCGAATGACAGCTGCTCACCAAAGAATATTAGGCCGGCGGCTGGAACCAGCACGAAGCTCAGCGCAACGAAGGGATAAGCTTTGCTGAGGTCGGTAGTTCGCAAGATCAACACCCAGAGAACTGTGCTTACAGCATAATTTCCCACTGCGATAATAAAATATGGGTTAAGCAACAGCGCCAACAGGCCTGAAATCGATAGCTCTGTAACAGACAAAGAAACGAGCTTGAATAATACTTGGCCAACCGAGATCACCAGCACCATCAGCAGAAGCAAAACAATCGTGTTAAAGCCCATACTTTCAATCTCCCGGGGACGCGATGCCCATTGTGCACTCGTTCACTCCAAATGCAGAGGCGCCTGCGCCAGCGGATTTTGCGCATTTGAAACCATTTAATACAGGTTAGGGGACGCTCCTATTACGATGACGAAGGACAATGCTGCATGAAGCGGACGAATTATTCGGCCAGTTGGCGATTTCTATGGCGCGGCTTGCTTGGCTACGCTGCCTACTATGCACTATTTCCAATGTGGCTTCCAGCAGCCCTAAACAAACTTCGGGGCGTAAAAATAGACGATTTTCGGCGCGTGTATATCGCTCCTAACGTTCTGATCGATTCTCTTTACCCAGAAGCCGTCACGATTGAGGCAGAGGTCTATCTGACTCGGGGTGTGAAAGTGATAGCCCATTTCAATCCGACGAATCCCTTGGCGGAGATCATAGGCATCAATAGCGAGATAAAGCTCGTTTCGATAGGGTTCGGAACATTTGTTGGGGTAAATGCTATCATACTTCCAGGTGTGCAAATTGGCCGCTGCTGTATCATCGGCGCGGGTGCGGTGGTGACAAAAAGCGTTCCGGACTTTTCGATCGTGACGGGCAACCCTGCGCAGATCACGGGCGACGTGCGCTTGTTACGACAAGGCCCGAGCGAATCATAACGTTTTAGGAAGAAACGCGCGGGATCCGACAGGAATTCCGGAATCGCTTCTTGTGACTCAACATATCGAAAAAATATCTGGATGATAGTCATTTTTGTATATTTGAAAGAATAAACTTCCTGGATCGGCTCTTAGTGTCCGACTCATAATGATTGGTGATTTCAAGTCCTTGCGAGTCGCCGGGTGAGGTTCGGATGTGGGTGACGAACGCCCAGACAACGGCTCTGGCGACTGTCGCTTCGAAGTTCTTTGCCAGCCTACGAAAGCGACCAAGCCATGCGAAAGTACGTTCGACGATCCATCTGCGTGGCAGGACTTTGCAGCCCCGCGCCATGTCGGAACGTTTGATAATTTCTATCGTCGACGTCGGTTGGTTTCAACAACTCCGAGCCGTTCAATCTGAGCACTGTGCTTATGGCTGTCCATAAGGAACGTTACACAGCACTCATACCGACAAGGCGGCCCACACCAGAGGGAAACTCTTCATACAGGGTTTTTGGATCGAAGTTGCCCGCCTCGGTTCGGCCGATTCCGCAAACGTCGCACTGGAAAATATCGTAACCGCGCTTCTGCTAAATCAGCTTGTGCTTGGTCGCAGAGCCGCATGCTGGACAATCGTATCTAGAGGTCATTTTGCTACATCTATATGCGGGGTTCGATTGAGAGCACGCCAATGACCTTTTCCTGCTCCGGCTACTGCTACTCCCCGCACGGCAAGCTCGCGAGCTATGTCATCATTTAAGACGTTATTTGCGTCAATTATAGTCAATGCACGCGGAAAAAGGGTGACAATTTTGTTAGCATCGAGGACGAGGTACTGTTGGTGACGGACAGCAAATACAACCACGTCAACCTGCACGAAGTCTTCGAGGCTTTCCATCCGGCAGTCGATCGATATATTTTTCTCATCCCAGTGTGCAACCATGGGGTCATGGACTAGCACCGTTGCTCCTTCGGCGACACACGCCTCATAGAGTATATGAGTCGGTGAAGAGCGGGTATCCGCAACGTCGTTCAAGTAAGATACGCCAAGTATGAGAATCGACTTTCCGACCAGCTCGGACACAAAATTCTTAATAAGCTCCAGCGTGTGACGTGGCATCGCATCATTTACATCAACCGCGTCGAGGGACATGCCCAGATGACCCTGGCGGCCATAAAAATTGCGCGCCGCCCAATCTGCAAGCAGGCTGTCCTTTGTTAGGCAATAGCCTCCAACTCCGAAACCAGGGGACATGATGTTGCGGTGGGTGGCGCGCATTCGGATCGCTTCGATGATTTGAAATAAGTCAACTGAAGCTGCCTGCGCGAATTCGCTCCACTCTTGTATAAGCGCGATATTTGCGGACCTAAAGGAATTCTCCAGCACCTTCGCCATCTCGGACGCTGTAGGCGATTGCAGCTCTGTGAGAGGATAGCTTGCAGTATCGATAAACGCTTGAAGAAATTGGCGGGCTCGGTCGCTCGACGCTCTATCGATGCCCGAGAACACACGGTAGTACGCCGTGATCGAAGTCAGATAATTCGGTCCAGGCATGACGCGCTCGTAGGAATGCGCAATTTGTACGCGACCGGGATCGAGGCCTCTGCGCAGCAAGCCATCGCACAGCGTTGCTTTGACAACGTTCTCAGTCGTGCCAGGCGGGACCGTCGTCTCTACGATGACTAGGGTGTCCTCGCGAATATGATCGGCGACTGCTCTTAGCGCGCGTTGAAACGAACCGTCATCGAGTTCGTAATTGCGTGCTCCCCCGCCATGCTTACGAATATCTAAATTAACATCGACCACAACGACGGTGGCGTGCTCGAAAGCTGACAGATGAGCCGTCGCGGTCATGTTGCCGACCTTACCCGCTTCTCGATAGCATTCAATCAAGGTCAGATCGGATGAGATGACTGGGGGTTCACCAGCTAGTACCGACCGAATTTTGCCAATGTTGCGCGCATCGGCAAGATCAACACCGATTACGGCAAATCGTGGGGTACCGTCCGAATGGCGCACTCGAGCGAGCGCAGCGAGCATCCCCGCTCCAACGAATCCTATGCCTTGAACGACGACGACCTCGCGCCCATGATTTTTTTCGACGAACGAGCGTATCCTGTCAGCTTCGGCCGATGTTGTAGTCGAGATGTCTGAGATATCCACTGAGACTGTTGCATCTGAGCTAATCATTTTGGCGAAAGTATTTTTCATAGATTTCGTTGGAGGATTCATAGTCAGAAATTTGGCCGATATCCAACCAGTACTCTTCAAACTCATATTTCAAGATAGGCATACCTTTTACCAGCATTGCCTTAATCAAATGGTCCATCCCGTAAGATTGCCCCCCGGGAATTAAATCAAGTATTTCGGGTCGCATCACGTAAATGCCAGCCAAGATGAACCGTATAATGTCTTGTTTTTCTTCAATGCCAACGACCCGTTCGCCTTCAAAATAGAGATTGCCAAAAGCAAACGGCGTTACGTGACGTTTCACCCCGACGGTAAGTATAGCATCTTTTTTTGTTGCGAAATCGTACATTTTAGCGAAATCCGCCAATGTCAATACGTCGCCGTTCATCATCAAGAAGGGTTCGGTCAGTTGATCCCGCAAGAGGGAAAGCGGTCCAGCAGTTCCGAGGGGATCTGTTTCCTTGCTATATGTTATTCGAACTCCTAAGTCTGCGCCGTCTCCAAAAAACCGCGCAATGTAGTCCGCCTTATAATTGGTAGCAATGAAAATCTCATCGAAGCCAAAACGCTTCAATTGCTTGATTTGGATTTGCAGCACCGACTGTTCTCCGATTGGGAGAAGTGGTTTCGGAATGATCTGCGTAAATGGTCTAAGGCGGGCACCAAGCCCTCCGGCTAATATAACTACTTTCATGGATCGGCCGCTTCTCGCATGATACCTACGTAGTCGGATTGAGCTATTTGTGCATTACTGACGGCTGAGTCTCTTGTTAGATTGAGAGTGACCGCAGAAGCGGAGCGTTCAATCGGTAGCTGCTTTGAGGTTTATTTTAGTCGATGGATTGTACTAACTATGTATCCGGTGAATCGCCGACTTTCACGTGGACAATCGTTGGGTTGGGACGAGACATTTTCGTTAGACCGACCCATCTTCGGCAATCGCGTTGCAGCGTATCCGTAAGCCATTCGCGCGCAGTGTCAAAGCCGCGCCGCCGCAATCTCTGCGTGTCCTCGTCAACCAGTCACTCCTCAATACGTCCTCGACGGATTTACAATCGTCGTCATCGACGATCTCCTTCGCGTAAGGCAGCATCACTGGTCTTATCGGGATGCCCCCTTCGATTGCTAATTTAGAACTCATTTCGATCTCCAGGCGAGATGCGCAAATATTACCTACGTGGCTTTGCGGAAACAAGCCCAGTGCCAAAGAGCGGACGGTGTCGCGAGCGACGAGCGTACTTCGACGAGGGACAAGCTAGCGGCTCGGGATAGCTGAACGAGCTGGGGAACCGACCACGTCACGGAGGGTTCGTACACCCGCAATTCCGCATCTTGCTGGCCATATTCATCGAGGTGCTCAAGGAACTGAATTACGAAAGTGCCGCTTGCCGATAGCCTTTCACTAAGGTTGCAGAAGTAATCGAGGACAAGATCGCGGGTGAGATGTTGCATCACTACGATCGAGAACACAACGTCAATCGAGTAAGGAATCATTGTCTTGTATTCTTCGGCGAGAACCGGAACAAAGTTGCGAACGCCTCTTTCGTGCAAAAAACTTACCGCCTTGTCGAGAATCGTCTTGCTAACATCGATACCGTAGACACGGCCCACGAGTGACGCGATCTTCAGAGTCTCACGTCCGTATCCGCAGCCGATTACAACCAGCTGGGTATCGTGATCGAGAGGGTGAAAATTCTGGATCATAGCCACTTCACCCTCACCACCAAACTCGCTGACGCCCGGGTAGCAGGGATGTTTCTCGAAATATTCGGCCTCCTGCATCGCTTTCCAGCAATCCAGATTGCTCCGAATTTCGGGCTTTTCCTCGGTCACAGCAACTCCTTCCGGTGGGCCCTAGCAGGCGGACAGGCCATCTTGCAAATAGCCATTCCGCCGAAGCGGCAGCCCTATTTGCCAAAATTCCGCATCCAAGTCTAACCTGAGAGCGGAACGGGATACCCGAGGAAGCGGCGAACATCCTTTTCCATACGATCAAGGGTAAAATCCGCGAGGAAAGCTGCTTGTGCGCCCTCGGCGAGACGCTGATAGAGAGCCGTGTCCTCTGCTAGGTGCATAAGGCCGTCGTATACGGCGTCCGGGTCCATAGCCCGGCAAATGAATCCGGCACCATTGCTTTTAAGGTAGATCGCAGGGGCCGCATAGCACGGTCCATGAAAAAGGACAGGTCTTCCTGCAGCAAGATAAGTCGGGATTTTTGAAGGAAAGCTAAGTCGGGCGACCTCCGCCATCGAGCTTGCAAAAGGGTAGGGACAATAGAGGATATCGCATGTTTTCGATAGAATCTCAACTACTTGCTCCTGAGACTGCCAGCCGAGAAAATCAAGGTGCTCCTCCCGAATGGCGTCCGGACGTTGGTGCCCCAGAACGCGAACAATGACCTTGCGGCCGGCGACCTGCCAGCCAGCATGTTCGAGAGCCCACGCAAGCCGAAGCCATTCTTCGCTTGCGTAAAACTGCCCGGCCATGCCGATCACGAATTCGTCGGATGTTCGTAGCCTTGGTTGGGGCGTGCACGCCATCGATCGATCGAGCGAAGCGATAATCGCCCGGCCAGGCGTGCCGTACTGCTGATGGTATTGGTACGCCATCGCCCATGACGCAGCAGCGCAGGCGACAGCGCCGCGCATGGTTCGGTCGAAGGCGGCAAAGTCCCACTTGCGATTGAACCGATCGACGTTATGAGCCCGGAGCCACCAGCTAAGCGGATCCCAGACCTGGGCGCGTAGCGGAACGCCAAGTCCGTCAGCCACAGCGTTGGCCATGCGAACCATCGTCTGCCCCTGCAGAATGACCCAGAGCGAAGTTACATTTTGCTCCTTGCCGTAGGCGACGGCCTGACGTACGAGTGGAGAAATCATGTTCCATCGCCGAAATGTCTCCGTCGCCATCGCGCCAACCTTTCCGATCGGAACTCGTCGAATACTTCGGCGGCTTAGCTCATTCGGTTTAGTCGCGAATCGTATCGGAATATCGGCAAGGTCAGGGTAAGGCTCCGGATGTAGGTGGCGGTTTTGAACACAAAAGATGGCGAGCTCGCCTGGCGGTACAAACCGGCACATCTGCGCGGTGACGATCCCGGCCGTGAGATTGCTTGAAGGGGGAATATCAGTGAGCAGGAGTGTCTTCATTATTGAGCGGCGTCACTGACGCCTTCCGCACTGTGTTGCGCAGCAACCGCGTGGTAGATATCCGTCAGCCTCTGTGAAAAAAGCTGATCTCCATAATAGTTCTCCGCGATACTTCGGCTAGCTGCACCGCGCGCTGCCCGCTCATCGCTATCTTCAATAAGGCGCCGCATGGCGACCACGAGAGCGTCAATATTACCCATGGGAACCGAGATCCCCACGTGGGGTGCATGGGTGACTTCTGGCAGCGAGGTTCCGTCGAAAACGATGACCGGCTTGCCGCATGCCATGGCCTCGATGGCCATCATGCCGAATGCTTCGGATAAAGACGGCATAACAAAAAAATCCGCAGCCTTGAAAGCGTCCAATATCATGATCTCGTCATTGATCCAGCCCAGATCGATAATCTGGTGGGTACCGATGAACTCATTCAATTGGGCCTTGGCGTGAGTAGTCATGATGGCAATCGGAACATTTGTCTTTCCGAGCCGTCGCAACGCTTCGACAAAGAATTCAAAACCCTTAAACGGACTCTCAGGGAAGGATCTGACGCCGATCACGACACGATTAGCGAGCACTCCCAAGCGCGATCTTGCGGCTTCGCCGCCGCGTGGATGAAATTTTTGCAGATCGATCCCAAAAGGAATGGTGTGGAGCCGTTTTGTTCGGCCAATGGGAGACGATTGCACCATCCGGCGCATGTGGGCAGATGCGACCACGATATCGATATCCGATCTGTCAATGAGCCTCTGCTTCCATCGAAAGTCCTGGGCTGTTCGGTCTCGATGCATCGCGAATGCCAGATCGAGTCTCGGACACTCTCCACAGCCAATCTCCCACCGCTCGCAATCCAAAGGATAAATACAATGGCCTGTCATTGGCCATGGATCATGCCAGGTCCAGATGCTTGGCTTCAAACGACTCAGCCAAGGAAGTGCACCGAGCCCGAAATAGCCGTCGTGAATGATATGATAGTGAATCACGTCAGCATCACGAAACGCGCGATGCAGCGGAAGAGCAAGTGATTGTAGCTGAAGACGTGAGTGAAGTGAGAATGCTTGTTCGATCCTTCCCAGAATTTTCGTAGCCGTACGACTTCCGGGAACGTCGAAAAACAAAGCAGATGATTCGCTGTCGCTCAACTTGCTCCAGACCAGATGGTGAGACTGGATACCTTTCTCAGCCAGCAAATGTCTGACATCGAACCCGTTGAAGCGCCTTCCGACAAGATCGGAAGAGTTGATCTGGAGGACCTTCATCTTGACATCTCGATCCAATTACTATTGTCGCTTCGCATGAGTCAGAGCCTGTCTGTAGAAGTCTTGCATTTTGGGACGAAGCACCTCGACGGCCAACCTCGATCGAATAATTTCCCAGTTTTCCAAGGCTGCAGAGTCGACCAGATCGTCGTCCGTGAGAGCAGTCACGAACCTCTCGCATATTTTTTCAAAATCATCGGGTGGAATCGCAAAGCCAGTCTTCTCGTGGACGAACCATTCCTCGCAACAGGAAGTATCAGTCTGGATTGGAAATGCTCCCATGGCCATAGCCTCGAGCACGGATGTTGAGATAGCGTCAGAAATGCTAATCCCGAGATACATTCGAGCCTGGCCGAAATGCTGGAGGATGTCGTCATGCGTCGCCCAGTCGATCACCTTGATCTTGAGAATGCCAGCCTCCGCCAGTTCGAGCGCGCGCACCCTCGGTTTTGCTCCTACCGAAAAAAGGACGATTGTGTAATCTTTCAACTGCTCGGCATAGCGTTCAAGGACCGCAAGTGATATCATCGCGCGTCCGGCGAAATGGTCGTAACCCTTGACCATGATTAACTTACGCTTTGACGGTGGCGCCGGATCGCGCAGCGACAAGATGTGGCCGATGTCCATGCCGCCGGAGTTAGGAAGTACCGGGAGATCGGGGCCCCTGTATCCAAATTTTCGTCCGAGCGCCAAGTCGCGGTGGCATTCGCAAGAATAGAGATCGATAGCCTCGCAGACCCGCCTGATTTGCCGCGCGTGGTTTGCTTGATTGCCAAAATAAAAGATATCGCTACCCCAGTTCGTCGCCAGCCAGCGAGGGAACGGTTCTTTCATGCGATCGCGGGCTGCGAGCACGAGATATGCCGAATGCTGAAATTCCATCGAATGGATCAGGTCGGGCTTCAACTTGCGGATAAGTGATGCAAGCACGTCTGGGCCGTGAATTCGAAGGGTGGTTTCCTCGCTTTCGTCCGCGCGTCCGAGGCGAACGGTCTCCGTGACGTCTGAAATTCTTCCGATGATTTGATAGGTAGGAAGGTGACGGATCTTTACTCCCGAGCTTGTAGTATCGAACGGTGGCGGTTCGACATCGAGAACGATCGCTTTAGGACGTATCAATATCGCTCTCTTCAACCGTCTGAAAGCTTCGCGAGGATTGGATTGCGCGAGACGTACGAAATTGACTGCGCGTGCCAATATTCCTTGCCGCCGGGCCTCCTTGACGCCTTCGGTCGCTGGTTCGTCCAAGACCGGTACGTGTAGTGTTAGATCGCGCAATTTGTGGTGCGGGGAGCTCGGTTCTAAAGGAAACATATGGAGATCGTAGCCCAGATCCGCAGCCATATCGACCCAGCGCGCCGCGTGCGGGCTGTGATGCATCGCGACAAAAAGGATTTTCGGCGGAGTGGTCATTTAACGGTTCAGTGATGAAATGACCGAGCAGAAAGCATCGCGAGCTCGCTCGACATGAAATTCTTGAGCGAGATTTTCGGCATTTCTGCTGATGCGCTTCCCCAAAGCGGCACTGTTTGAGATGTCGGTCAGAGCCGCGACGAGCCGATCTGGATCGGGCGTGTCGACAATTATTCCCGCATCGGCCTTGCGTAAGAGTTCGGTAACGAACGAGCCGGACGGGGCATGAACAAGGATCGGAGTTCGCGAGGCGAGGTATTCGCCTAGCTTCGCGGGCGCGGATGACAAAATCACTTCTGGTATAGCCGAGTTGAACGACAGAGGCAGAAACAGGATATCCGCGTTTCGTTGGAGCGAGAGCGCCGTGGATTGAGGGGCGTGCGGATGATATTGCACGTACGGTCCGTCGAGACCATTTGTGGTAAGCGCTGCTGGTGGCTGCGCCGTATAGACATCGAGTATAAAACGCCCTTTCAGTCGATTTAGGGCATCGTTCAGGTTGCGAAAGGCGCTGGCCTGCGCGGAATAAACCGAGCCAGTATAGAGTATTCGCCACACGCGATCTGTGGAGGATGTGAATGAGTCAGATTGAAGCTCCAGTTCGCCGGAGGAAGGTGTCACGAAGGTTTCGGGGTCCACCGGATTTCTGACGATGTAAATATTCGCCTTCGGCAAACGCGCGCGCACATCCTTCGCTAGAACTTCATTCGGTGCGATAAGAGCGGCCGCTCCCCGACCCCAGATTGGCTCCCAAATTCGCGCCAACCGCCGATAAATACCTGGCTCCCATTGATAGACAGGATCGTCGAACAGATAGGCGACGAATGGTATTTTGAGACGCCGGGATGCGAAATACGCGGCCGGAAGGTCAAAGGGGCTGGCCGTACACCCGATTATCAGTTTAACCGGCTCGTTCCGAAGTATTAACGTGATTTCGCTCGCTCTCGATATGGCGGTTCGTAACAGGCCTCCGAACAGGTTCAGTCCCTGCAAGGGCTCCCAGCCCATTCGGGATATCAGTTGATATTTCGGGGGAGCGAGAGAATGATAGCTCCCGAAGCGCGTTCCATCCGGCTCTAGCGACTGGAGTTGGTCCGTCAGATACACTGGAGGTGCTATTCGCGTCGGAGCGATGAGCTGCCCCAAAACCCGCGCTTGTCCACTGGCGGACGGTGGGGCGGCGGTTGTGACGATGGCTATTTTCGACAGCTTTTGACATGCTTTCATCGGTGGACCGCATCCAAAAATGCTTTCACAATTCGTTTCCAACGCGAAACGAGTGAGTGCTTGATACAAGCGTTTTACATGTTGTAAAGGTAAAAGGTTGTCTATCAATAACGAATCCGAGGCTGAGCTGCACCCGAACTACGGTTTTGGTACGAGTAACTTCTTCTTGTGGCTTGTGGCAAATCTCTGACCCGGACGGCGCAATCGGGGACCGATAGGTGGTTTAGCTGGGACTTGCCACCAAACCGCGGCGCCATCCACTTCCTGCATAGGCGCGGAAATGCCATGATGGCCGCGGAAGTCATCTACCGCTGCCGCGCAGGCTTTCAGCACATAGTCATCGACGATCACGAAGCCGCCGGGAGATACTCTTTCATAAAGCGCCTTGAGAGCGTCCATTGTGCTTTCGTACATATCGCCATCTAGGCGCAGTACTGCGAGCCGATCGATTGGTGCCGTCGGCAAAGTGTCTTTGAACCACCCTTCCAGGAAAATCACTTGGTCGTCCAGTAGTCCATAGCGCCGAAAATTGGCTTCGACTTCCTTGCGAGAAATAGCAAGTTGCTGAAACGTATGGTGCGGATCGCCGGCGTCAGCCGGGTAGGCGGCTTCGTCGGGCGGGGGAAGACCTCGGAAGCTGTCTGCCACAAACACTCGGCGTTTCGTGTCGGCTGCGGCCGCAAGAATACCGCGCATGTAAATGCAGGCGCCGCCGCGCCAAACGCCGGTCTCGATCAGATCACCTGGTACTTTTTCGTTAAGAGCGCGTTGCGTCAGCACACGAAGGTTCTTCATTCGCGCCGTGCCGATCATCGTCTCGGCTTGAGACGGCCAATCCCGACCGACTGCCCGGCTGGCGGGGTCATAGATGTTTTTCGCCCACGGCGACTGAGCGACGTCGGAATAAAGCGTCCCAGTCAGCGACGATTCCAGAAGATCGAGGTAAAGATCGACTGTCATCGTACCGGCGTTAGTATCGTTAGATCCGGTCTGGTTGTTAGAGACAATCCGCCTGCGGAGGCTCCGAAAGTCATCTTCCTGACCGCTTCGAAGCGCAGCAACATTGGCAGTCAACAATGGCATTTGCCTGCGGAATTCATTCTGCGCCTCCGTGAAGTGGCCTTGCGCATCTGCGAATTGAACCAAAAGATGATCAGTTTGGGCTTTAAGTTGATCGCGGAGGCCGGCCGTCATGCCAAGTTCGGCTTTAGCGATAGCCAACTCGTGAGTAAGAGCAGTTTCCCGGTCGTTGGATGCGAGGGCTTCGGCTTTAGCGGTAGCCAACGTGCGAGAAAGAGCAGTTTCCCGGTCGTTGGATGCGAGGACTTCGGCTTTAGCGATCGCCAACTCGTGAGTAAGAGCGGTTTCCCGATCATTGGATGCGAGGACTTCGGCTCTAGCGGTTGCCAACGCGCGAGAAAGAGCAGTTTCCCGATCATTGGATGCGAGGGCTTCGGCTTTAGCGGTTGCCAATTCGTGACTAAGAGCAGTTTCCCGGTCGTTGGATGCGAGGACTTCAGCCTTAGCGATAGCCAACTTGCGAGAAAGAGCAGTTTCCCGATCATTGAATGCAAGGGCTTCGGCTTTAGCGATCGCCAACTCGCGAGAAAGGGTAGTTTCCCGATCATTGGATGCAAGGGCTTCGGCTTTAGCGATCGCTAATTCGCGGGAAACAGCAGTTTCACGATTGTTGGATGCGAGGACTTCGGCTTCAATGGCTGACAATTCGTGGCTAACACGAAGTCTGAGTTCATGTGATGCGGCAAGCTCACCGGACAAAGCGTCTTCGCGCTTGTTTGATGCGACGAGTTCGGACTCAAGAGCTGCCCCCCGATCAACGGACGCGTAAAGTTCGGATTCAAGAACAGATCGCCGATCAACGGACGCGCGGAGCTCAGATTCAAGACCTGATCCTCGATCAATGGACGCGTAAAGTTCGGATTCAAGAACAGATCGCCGATCAACGGACGCGCGGAGCTCAGATTCAAGACCTGATCCTCGATCAATGGACGCACGGAGTTCGGATTGAAGAATAGCCAATTCGCAGGCTAGGCTTTCGGCTTTACCCGCGGATAAAACGAGATCGGATTTTGTTGTAGTCAATTCACTCGAAACACTTTCTAAGTGCTTAGTCGACGCAGTCAGTTCAAGTTTAAGGTCGGCGATAGCTCTATAGGGCCGACGCAACAAGGGGAGGCGAAGAGCTATGAGGCGAAGCCGTTTTGATACGTTAACCATTTTGATAGCAACTTTCTCGACAGGCCTCTTCGACGATCGAGGTATTCTGCGGCCTTCTAAAGGCGATCGCAATGCGGAAATATGGTGAGCAGCAGGCTAGGTTAATGATCGGAGTCTTGCCTTGACTGCCCCGGCGCCGCGCAGACCGTGCGCTCCGTCAGCCAATTAGGATTCTTTGCGAAAATATACCCAGTGCCATAGCGCCACATCGGTCACGAGTTGGGTGCGGATCTCAACAAATTTCAGCCCCGCGGTTCGCGACAATTCGACAAGCTGCCAGGGCGACCAATGGACCGACGGTTCGCCGCCACCTTGCACGGGCGCGTCGGAGTGATTGTAGTCGCTCGTCTCGATGTCGAGAAACTGAACGACAAACCCGCCGCCCGGAACAAGCTTGCGCG
>Ga0182024_10017932_pt1 | contig 13233 bp, 11 predicted proteins | sample P32metaG_FD_120480 | JGI IMG/M metagenome (GOLD analysis project Ga0182024, IMG submission 120480) | Permafrost microbial communities from Stordalen Mire, Sweden - P3-2 metaG (Illumina Assembly) | ecosystem: Environmental > Terrestrial > Soil > Wetlands > Permafrost | place: Sweden: Stordalen...
CAATATTTTCAAAATGGTTTCTGGAAAGTCGCCGCGATCAGGAAACATCGCCGGCCCGCATCGTTCAGAAACCTTGTGCCCGGAATTTGCTTGCTACTTGGAATCGCTTTGCCAATCGGCGCGGCGGGGGAGAGGCTGGGTGGATCGCTCCAATGGCAGAACACATTCCTAACCGCATGGATTGCATTGACGGGTTTGTATTTGGCTATGTCTTTGGGCTCGGCGATTCTGGTTGCGCGACGGGCAGGATGGACCTTCCTGCCGATCTTGCCCATCGTATTTGCAACTTACCAATTTTCCTATGCGCTGGGTTTCCTTCTGGGTCTTCTGCATCGACCCGCGGGCCGACACTCCCAGAATTCGCGGCAAAAAGTTGAAACCACACTTACAAGATAAGTTTTGCTTCTCTTATGGATGAACAGGCCCCGCCATAGAATTGAAAAAAATCTATCAGTCGGAGGATACCCCCATGCCCCATCCTCTATTCCAGCAAATAAGTTCGCCGCCGTTGCATCCCGGGATCCCGAATCAGTTTCCCAGTCAGGTGATGCACAATTTCCCTGAACTTGTTTCGGAGCCTGGCGCTCCCCGAAATCGGCCCGGGACAATACCGGAAGATTCTGTGGTGCGCTGCATTGCATCACGAGCCGCGCCGTTTGCCGGCAATTTGCCACGGCGCTGGTTTGACACAATCTGCGCGGCCGTGGGGCTGGCCGTTTTGGCGCCAGTGTTCGCGATCGTAGCTCTTGCCATCAAACTTGACGATGGCGGCCCCATTTTTTATTCTCATGCCCGCATCGGCAAGGGCTTTCGGAAATTCCGCTTGTTCAAATTCAGGAGCATGATTTACAGGTGCACGGAGGGAAGCACAGTGACGGCGCCGCGCGACGCGCGAGTCACGCGAGTTGGCCGCTTCCTTCGGAAGTATAAATTGGATGAACTGCCTCAACTTTGGAATGTCTTGAAGGGTGAGATGCAACTGGTGGGAGCGCGGCCCCAGATGCAAAAATTTGTAGACATTTTTCACGACGAGTATGAGGAGCTGCTGCAATCGGCCCCCGGAATTACCGATCCGGCCTCCCTGGTTTTTCGAAATGAAGAACTTTTTTTTCACCAAGGGTCCATCGAGGAACAATACGTCACCAGAATCATGCCCATGAAATTGCAAATTTCCATAAAGTATTCCAGGACACGAGCATTCTTTTCAGACCTGAAAATTCTGTTCCGGACAGTGCTGGCGCTTCCATCGGTGACATCGGTTTGGGAAAATAAAAAAATCAATTCAACTTCACAGACTTTTCCTGATTTTATTTCCAGAAAACCTTCGCAACCTGCCGGGCGAGAAGCGGATTGAATTTTCAGTTCGCGCCGTTTTCGTGAAATTATTTTGCGTGCCTTGACAGGTTTGGCAGAGTTTCAATCTAGTGCACCAGAAACTGATTCATTCCATCGAAACGATGAATTGGACAAAATTCCGACCCTCCCCTAATCTCACAGGTGAGCAGATAGCATTCCTGACCACCCCGGGGCCGAATGAACACCCACATTCGGCCCTCCTCCCTCCCCAGATTTAATTCTTCGATTTCATTCCTTCGTTTCGTGTAAGTTATTCTTGCTCTTGCCTTTAGAAAGTCTAAAAGCCCTCCCGCTTTCGCGTCCTCCTTAATTGAGTCACCACTGTCGCCAAATTTTCATCCAAAGATGCGTGAGGAATCTGCGATAATTGGGGCGCAATTTTCCGCTCACAAGCTTCAGAACAAAGTTGTTACCAGGAAGAAGGGAATCATGCTTAGAAGCAAAATCTCAATCCCGTCCACGGTGAAGTGTCCCGGATGTGCCTCGGTTCACACACGTGCGGCGTTGGATGAAAACCTCTACATCTGTCCGGGATGCAGTCAATACTTGTCGATGCCGTCGCGCGCGCGCATCGCATCACTGGCCGACCCGGGAACCTTTCGTGAGCTGGACCGCAATCTTGTTTCCGTCGACCCACTGGGATTTGCCGACCACAAGTCCTACCGCGTTCGCCTGCAGGACGCACGTCAGGAGACAGGCGTTCGTGAGGCGGTAACTTCGGGATTCTGCCGGATCGGCGGGCATCAGGCGGTCTTGGTCGTTTTCGATTTCGCGTTTCTAGGTGGCACCATGGGCTCGGTGGTGGGAGAAAAAATCGCTCATGCCTTCGAGGAAGCCACACAGCGGCGAATTCCGCTGGTGAGCGTGGCGGCCAGCGGCGGCGCTCGCGTGCAGGAAGGCATGTTCTCCCTGATGCAAATGGCCAAGGTTGCGGCTGCGGCATCCGTACACGATCGTCAGGAACTGGCCTTCATTTCCATTCTGACGGATCCTACCTTTGGCGGCGTTACGGCCAGCTTTGCGTCGCTTGGAGACATTTTGATTGCCGAGCCTGGCGCACATATTGGGTTCGTCGGCCCTCGGGTGATTGAGCAAACCACGGGCATCGCGCCGCCGCAGGATTCGCATCTTGCGGAGACATTGCTCAAGGCGGGATTGATCGATCTGGTGATTGGACGCCGGGACTTAGCCGCGGTCACCACTTATCTAATTGGCCATCTGAAACGCAATAAGATCATGGGGCCAGAGGGCAAGAAATTGCCTCCGGCTGTGAAATCCAAACAAATTTCAGCCTGGCAGAAAGTCAACCTGGCGAGACACGCGGGCCGACCCACTTCAAAATATTACATCGCGCACATGGCCTCGCGCTTCCTGGAACTGCACGGAGACCGCTGGAGCGGGGACGATCCCGCTGTCATCGGCGGCATCGCTGAGCTCGATGACGAAACGGTGATCATGATTGGGCAGGAGCGCGGCGGAACTCCCGAGGAAAAAATTGCCGCGAACGACGGCAAGGCATTTACCGAAGGGTACCGCAAATCGTTTCGCCTGATGCGGCTTGCTTCCAAGTTCAAGATTCCGGTGATTACGCTGGTGGATTGCCCGAATGCGCAGGCCAGCTATGAATCCGAACATCGCGGCATCGCCTATGCCTTGGCGCGAAATCTCGCTGCGATGGCCAATCTGCCCACGCCCATTGTTTCGGCCATCATTGGCGAAGGCGGGAGCGGCGGCGCCATTGCCATGGGCGTTGCTGATTGCGTCTTGATGCTTGAGAACGCAATTTATTCCGTGATTTCCCCGGAGGGAGCCGCGGCCATACTTTACCGGGATGCGGGCAAGGCCGAGGCAGTTTCCGATGTATTGAAACTTACCGCGCAGGACCTTCATGCTTTGGGCATAATCGACATTGTGGTGCCGGAGTCCGAGGGCGGAGCGCATTTGGATCCCGCGGTGGCGGCGGAAACGCTCAAGAGGCATTTGCTCTCCGCCTTGCATCCGCTAGCGGAGCTGCCCGTTCGCCAATTATTGGCCAATCGATACAAGAAATACCGTCACATCGGTGAAGAAGGCAAATACTGGCGCGAAAAAGTTCGCAGCGGTCTCCGAGATGTGTTTGGCCTTCTCGCCTATGCCGTTTCCAAGATGGAAAAGTCCAATCGGAAACCCAGATCTACCAAGGGTGCGCCGCCACGCAAATCGGAGAAGGCCAGTGTCGCCGCTTCCGCGGCACCGAAGCGCGCGGAACGCGGGTAGCGCGGGCTTCAGCCTGCGGGTTCACCGCGCGGGACAGTGCGCTGCGCTTGGACTAAATACCGCAGGCTGAAGCCCGCGCCACTTAAAAAGAAGGAAATGCATAATGAAAGCATTGGTTAAGAGCCGCGCTGAGCAAGGTCTCTGGCTTGAAAATGTTCCCGAGCCGGAACCGGGCATCAACGACGTGAAAATTCGCGTGCTCTGCACGGGAATTTGCGGCACCGATCTGCACATTTACGACTGGAACGAGTGGGCCCAGCGCACCATCCGCGTGCCGCTGGTGATTGGGCACGAATTCTGCGGAGAAATTGTCGAGGTTGGCTCCAACGTTGCCGATTTGCACCCCGGCGATTTCGTCAGCGGGGAGGGGCATGTTGTCTGCGGGCGTTGCCGCAATTGCCTCGCCGGGCGGCGCCACCTGTGCGCGCACACGCTGGGCGTGGGAGTGAACCGCGCGGGCGCATTTGCCGAGTATGTGGTGCTGCCGATGATGAATGTGTGGAAGCACACGCGCCCCATTGCGCGTGAAGTTGCCGCCATCTTCGATCCCTTCGGAAATGCGGTTCACACGGCGCTGTCGTTTCCCGTGCTGGGTGAAGATGTCCTTGTCACTGGCGCTGGACCCATTGGTATCATGGCCGCAGTGGTTGCGCGGTTTTCCGGTGCGCGCCACGTGGTCATCACCGATGTAATTCCGAAGCGGCTTACGCTTGCGGAAAAAGAGGGCATTCCGATTACTGTCGATTCGCGAACGACTCGCCTGAAGGACGTCCAGAAACGCCTGGAGATGCGCGAAGGCTTCGATGTGGGCCTGGAGATGTCCGGCTCGCCCGAGGGGTTCCGCGAAATGCTGGAAAACATGTGCCACGGCGGCAAAATCGCCATGCTGGGAATCCCGGCAACGGAAATCGCCATCAACTGGAGCCAGGTTATTTTCAACATGCTCACCATCAAGGGCATCTACGGACGCGAAATGTTCGAGACCTGGTACAAGATGACCGTCATGATCGAGTCCGGCCTGGATATTTCTCCGGTCATCACGCATCGCTTCTCCTGGCGCGGCTATGAAAAGGGTTTCGAGGCCATGCGCACGGGTGAAGCCGGTAAAGTGGTGCTCGATTGGAGCGATATCTAGCCAGCGCATGCCTCGCCAGCACGGATTTCCATTGCAGCAGACCGATTGTTGCGATTCTCTAGTATAATATTCAGGCACGATTGCAGCAGGTCCCGGGGATGGGGCTGCCTTTCCATTTTTTGATTTGGGTTAGGGTGTATCTGCTGACGGGCGGAATATTGGGCATGCGTCGAACTTATTCCATCAGGGTGGATAGCCTAAGCAATACGGGGCGGAAAATTTTATGATGAAAACTGGCGCACAAATTCTCTGGGAATGTCTGGAACAGCAAGGCGTCACGACGGTATTCGGCTATCCCGGTGGAGCGATTCTGCCCGCTTATGACGCGCTGAAGCACAGCAACATTCATCACGTACTGGTACGCCACGAGCAAGGCGCGACGCACATGGCCGACGGGTACGCGCGCGCATCCGGTCGTGTGGGTGTGGCCATCGCCACATCAGGCCCGGGCGCCACCAATATGGTGACCGGCATGGCTACGGCCATGCTCGATTCTATTCCCATCGTGTGCATCACCGGGCAAGTGGGAAGCAAGCTGATCGGCTCGGACGCGTTTCAGGAGACCGACATTACGGGCGTCACACTTCCCGTCACCAAGCACAATTATCTGGTCACGCAGGCGAGTGAAATCGCCAAGACCATCAGCGAAGCTTTCTATGTGGCAAGGTCCGGGCGACCCGGGCCGGTGCTGGTGGACATTACCAAGGACGCGCAGCAGTCCACATGCGAATTCGACGGCCGGCCCATTGAACCACAACTGCCTGGCTACCGTCCCGATTTGTCGCCCACACAGGACGAATACAAGCAGGCGCTGGAGCTGATCCAAAATTCCAAGCGGCCCATGATTCTGGCGGGGCACGGCATCATTTTGTCCGGCGCGATGGATGAAGTACGCACGTTCGCAGAGAAAGCCAACATTCCCGTTGGTCTCACTCTGCTCGGTCTTGGGGCCTTCCCGGCGTCGCATCCGCTGAGCCTGGGAATGATGGGCATGCACGGCGAAGCCTGGTTGAACACCACCATTCAGGAAGCCGATTTGCTGATTGCCCTGGGCATGCGTTTCGACGATCGCGTGACCGGCAACCTGAAAACGTACGCGCCGAATGCCAAGAAGATTCACATCGAAATTGACCGCGCTGAGGTCAACAAGAACGTGAAGGTGGATGTTGCGCTGGTGGGAGACTTGAAGGCCGTCCTGCGCGATTTGTTGCCCAAGATGAAGGCGCAGGAACACCGCGAGTGGTTTGCTTACATCGATAGACTCAAGGGCGACTCCGCCGTTCGCGATATTCAGAATTTGCCGGACAACGGCCACCTCTATGCCGCGCACGTGATCAACGATCTTTGGCGCCAAACGCGCGATACCGACGCCGTGATTGTCACGGATGTGGGGCAGCACCAGATGTGGGAAGCGCAATATTACAAGCACGAAAAACCGCGCACGCTGATTACCTCCGGCGGACTTGGCACCATGGGATTTGCCTTGCCCGCGGCGATCGGCGTGAAGGCTGCGCGGCCGGAAGCCGACGTGTGGGTTGTGGTGGGCGACGGCGGATTTCAGATGACCATGTGCGAGCTGGCCACAATCGTCCAGGAAAAGTTTAAGATCAATATCGCGATCATCAACAACGGCTACCTGGGCATGATTCGCCAGTGGCAGGAGTTTTTCTACGACCGCAACTACGAGGCGTCTCCGATCCTCAGTCCCAATTTTGTGAAGCTCGCGGACGCTTTTGGAATTCGCTCCGTGGCCGTGACGCAACGTTCCCAAGTGGTGCCCACGGTCGAAATGGCACACGGCTACGATGGACCCGTCCTAATCGATTTTCAGGTGGAGCGGGAAGATTCGGTTTACCCGATGGTTGCGGCGGGCGCCGGGCTGCATGAAATGATTCGCCGTCCGAATCCGCTTATCGAGACGGCCACGGACGCGTGAGAAAACAATGTTAAACACATTTGTGGTGCATGTTGAAAATAAACCCGGCGTGCTGACGCGCGTGGCATCGCTGCTTCGCCGCCGCGCATTCAATATCGATTCGCTCACCGTGGGACGCACGGAGAAGCCGGAAGTTTCGCGCATGACCATCGTGGTCGATGCCGACCGCGACCAGGCCGTGCGCGTGGAGACCAACCTCTACAAACTCGTGAACGTGCTGCTGGTCGAAAACATTACCGGAAAACCGTCGATTTGCCGCGACCTGGCCATCATCAAGGTTTCCGCGGCTCACAACGAGCGCTCCCCCATCCTGGATATCATCAGTGTGTTTCGCGCGCGCGTGGTGGATTTTGCGATCGATTCGCTGACCATCGAAATTACCGGTGGCGAAGAAAAAGTCGACCGCCTGCTTGAAGTGCTGCGCCCTTACGGCATTCTGGAAATGGTGCGCACGGGGATTGTGGCCATGCGTCGCGGAACTAAATCGGAAGAAGCGGCCGCGGCAGAATCCGCTGCGGCTGCATCTGCGGGCGCCAACGGCGCGGCGACAGTGGCCGCCGATGACAACGTTTCCTACTCGGTCTAATCACCACAGATGGTAGTAGCCGTCTCGCTGGGTAATTTCAACGCGCAAGCCGAAGAGGCGGGAGACTTCCTCGGGATTCAGCAAATCCTTTTTCTGCCCGTCTGCCAGAACTTTTCCGTTTCTCATCAGGACTACGCGATCGATTTCCGGAATAACATCAGAGAGATGATGCGTCACCAGAACGACGCCAATGCCGGATTGCGCCAGTTCGCGCATGGCTTCCCGCAGGCCGTGTTGCGCGAAGACGTCCAGGCTGTTGCTCGGCTCGTCGAACAGCAGCGTGCGCGGATCGTGGACCAGCGCACGCGCAATCAGGATGCGCTTGGCTTCGCCCGAGGACATTTCCTGGACCGGCCGGTCGGCAAGATGCGGCACTCCGATTCGTTCGAGGACGGCATCGGCGCGTTCGCGTTGCCAGGGTTCCACGGTCAAGTGATCAAAAATTCGTGTGCTGCTGAAGAAGCCCGAGAGGACAACTTCGCGGCCGCTGGTTTCGCCGGTAACGTCTTGCATCAGATCGTTCGAGACGATGCCCAGAACGGTACGCAGCTCGAAAACATTCCAGCGCGACTGGCCCAGAATGGTCATGGAAGAGTTTTCTCGAATCACCGGATAGCATTCGCGTGTAATCGTTTTGATCAGCGACGACTTTCCGCAGCCGTTCGGTCCTAGAATCGCGACGTGTTCGCCGGAATTGATTCGCAGGCTGAAGTCGTCGAGTGCGACATTGTCGCCTCGAATAACGCGCACATTTTTCAAATCCACCAGAGCAGGTTCCATGGAGTCTCCAAAGCTCTCCATAATATCCAAGACGCAGCCCTCTCACACACAAGATTCGGAACAAGGAATCCGCGCGCGATCCGGTGGCGCCGGCGTCCCGCCGGCGGTTTTTTCATCCTCGCAGCCAGCGGCAAAACCGCCGGCAAGATGCCTGCGCCACAAAATGCTGCTTCCGTTTCGCCCCGCGCGACGATTGGCTCATCATTCCTGAAAGGGCATCTTTCGATCGAGTAGAATAAGTCGAAGATGGGTTGCGTGCAGTGGAGGGTTTGCCGATGAAGCTCATCATCATTGTGGCCGCAATATGCGCGCCGATTCTTACTTTATCAATGATTCCAGCCGGCGGCCAGGAGAGCGGCCCGGTGCAAACTTTATTCGAGTCCGCGAACCGCGAGCGTACCGCGCATGGACTTGCGCCATTTAAGTGGAGCGCCACATTGGCCGCGGCGGCGCGCCAACATGCGCAGCGCATGGCGGCGCGGAACACACTATCGCACCAGCTTCCCGGCGAGCCGGGCATGGCGGACCGAGTGACTCAGGCCGGCGCGCGCTTCAGTTCGCTGGCGGAAAATGTAGCCGAGGGCCCAAGTGCGGAGAGTATTCACCGGCAGTGGATGAATTCGCCGCCGCACCGCGCGAATCTTCTCGATGCTCAACTCGATTCCCTGGGAATTGCCGTGGCCGAACGAAATGGCGTGTTGTTCGCCGTGCAGGACTTTTCACTTGCGGCAGGAATTCTTTCCACGGAAGACCAGGAGGGCATTGTTGGTGCGAAGCTGAAATCACGTGGGCTTCAACTGCTGAATTTTACGAGTGACGCGCGGCGCTCCTGCGTTTTGGATAACGGCTACGCCGGAAGTCACGTTCCGTCGTTTGTCCTGCATTACGCAACACCCGACCTGCAAACACTTCCCGATTTGCTCGAAACGAGAATTCAGACCGGCAAATATCATTCCGCGGTCGTAGGCGCATGCCCCAGCGACGCTAAAATTGGATATTCAAATTATCGAATTGCAGTATTACTTTTTGAATCGCCTGGCTAGTCCTTCTTATCATCTTTCTTATCGACATCCTCCACGGTGCCGACTTTCTGGGACCACGCGCAGACCGCGCTCGTTTCCTGCGAGGAAACATTGGTACCCCCGTGTATGAAGCGGTAATCGGCCGGCGGCATTTTTCCTTCGCGGACCAGCTTGCAGATCAGGCCCAAGTGTTCTTTTCCCTCCTGCTCGTTAATTTGCGCTTCCCAATTCTGAAAATTAACGTGCCCTCTGGCTACATTTACGTCGCGGGCCACATACCAGGAAACTGGCGCGACGTTGCTGTACCACGGCCATACCGTCGAGTTGGAATGGCAGTCGTAGCAGGAGCGCTTGAGGACCGTTTGAACTTCCGGTGGCACATCCACATGCGATTCGAGGCTGCGGGAAGCGGCCACCGGAGGATTGGTCCTGCTGGGTCGAATGATTTGAATGAGGATCAAGATTGCAATCGAACCGAAAATAATGCGTTTCACACGATCACGATTCATAGAAGGAGTTTTCTCCAATCGACAAGAAATCTTACTCTAATCCGCAAGCCTGCCTCCATCGATTCCTTTTTCCGGTGGCGACTCAGTTTGAATGCGAAGATGCCCGTTCCGTCCTGAAGGACACAGCACGCGACGGGCGCTACGAAACCGTCGCGCTTCGCCGCCCTGGCTGGATCCCACTGCGGTGAAGAAATTCCCGGTAATCCTCACTCAGATATATCAGCACAGTGGAATTACCGGGTAGAATGGCCCTATAGTGTATGGCGCTGCCATGACGCAGCAGGGAATTGAATCCGCGATTCGAGTCTGAGGATAAGATGACGATGACGAAGCTTGAAGCAATCGTTCAGCCGTCCCGGTTTGAGGCGGTGAAGGAAGTGCTGACGGAACTGGGCATCGGGGGCATGACCATCTCCGACGTGCGCGGGCACGGTCGGCAAAAGGGGCACACCGAAGTTTATCGCGGGCGCGAATATACGGTGGATCTGTTGCCCAAAATTAAGATTGAAATTGTAATCCCCGACAATCTTGTGGATGCCGCGATTGACGCCATTCTGCAAAGCGCCTCAACGGGCAAGATTGGCGATGGAAAAATTTTTGTCTCCAAGGTAGATCAGGCCATTCGCATTCGGAACCAGGAGCGCGGGGTTTCCGCGCTGTAGCTCTTTGCCAACATCCTAATCTTCGTAGTCTTGAATTAAAAGTCGCAGCTGTCCGTGTATCCCGAGGAGTCATTTGATCAGGGCGGGGGCCCCGTAAACCGGATATGAAGCTACAGGGAACGAATTCCAGTTTGCAGGACCTGTACGCGGAGGAAACCGCGCGGATTCAAAAACAGTTTGAAGAGACGGGAGACGGCAAAACGGCTGTCGGCGACCGCAGCGCGCTCATCGATTCCGTCGTTATTCAGTTGTGGAACGAAATCACGGCGGCGAATGGGCCGATCGCAGGTTTTTGCATTGCGGCCATGGGCGGATACGGACGGCGCGCCTTATTTCCGTATTCGGACATCGATTTGCTGTTTCTTTATGAAAAGGAAAGCAATCAGGAATTTCTAAGCAAGAAGGCCATTGCTCCCTTGAGCCGGTCTCTGTGGGACCTGCACCTGCGTGTGAGCCCCACAACCCGCACACTCGCCGAATGCGGCAAGCTCTATCGCAACAATATTGAATTCAACATTTCACTTCTGGACTGCCGCTATATTTGCGGCGACGAAAAACTCTTCGAGCGCTTGCGCACACGCATCCTTCCGGCAATGGTGGTCCGCGAGTCCGCGACATTGATGCAGGAACTGACGGGTCTTGCGAATACGCGGCACCAGAAATACGGCCAAACCATTTTTCATCTCGAGCCCAACATCAAGGACGGCCCCGGCGGCCTGCGCGATCTTCAAGTGGCGTGTTGGCTATTGCAAATTTCGGAGATGAAGCGTACTCGCGAATGGAAGGACCCGGCGCCGCTCCTGCCGCAGCCGCTTCGAGCGGATGCCCTGAAGGCTATCGATTTCCTGGATGCCGTTCGTTGTTACCTCCACTACCGCCAAGGCCGCGACCTCAACGTATTGACCTACGAGATGCAAACCGAAGCGGCGGCCCAGGGAATCGGACTTCGCGGAGGGCGCGCTGCGTCTCCCAACGATTGGATGCGGATTTATTTTCGACAGGCGCGCGCCATTTACCGCCTGACGGTTCTATTCGATGAAGTGCCGCGGGCCAAGTCCATTTGGAAGCGCTGGCTGGGCGCTCGCCGGTCCCCACTTTCGACTGACGATTTCCTCGTTGAGGAAGGGCGAATTTCGCTAAGGCAGGCAGAGTCCGTGGAAGATCCCAAGGTCATGTTCCGGTTGTTTCAACTCGTGGCGCAGCAAGGCTTCAAGTTAACGGCGGAAACGGAAAATGCGGTGGAGGCGGCGTTGCCGCGAATTCAAAAGTGGAACTCCACGCAACCCGATTTGTGGGAGTACTTCCGCAAGATACTGGTGTTGCCTCACGCCGCATCTTCGTTGCGCGCAATGCACCGGGTTGGCCTGCTGGATTTGCTGTTCAAGGAATTTAATGCCATCGATTCGCTGGTGGTACGCGACTACTATCACCGTTACACGGTCGATGAGCATTCCCTGGTGACCATCGAGAATCTGCACTCCCTGGTATCCAAGAACGGCGATATGGACAGGCGCTTTCGAGACATTCTTCCCACGTTGGATCATCCCGAGCTGCTTTACCTGGCGCTGTTGTTTCACGATGTCGGCAAAGGCATGCCTAATGAGAGCCATGTGGATGGCAGCTTGCAGGCGATCGCGGGAGTATTCGAGCGATTGCATATCGATACGTTCGGGCGCGAGACGGTGACTTTTTTGATTGCCAATCATTTGCGAATGTCGGCTACTTTGTTGCGGCGGGACATTTTCGATCCGGAAGCGGTTCGCGATTTCGCCAAAATCGTAGGGACAATCGAGCATCTCAAGATGCTGACGTTGTTCACCTATGCGGACATCAAAGCAGTAAATCCGGAGGCGCTGACTTCCTGGAAGGCGGAAATGTTGTGGCAGCTCTACGCCGCCACAGAAAATTATCTCAATCGTTCCGTGGACGATCAGCGCATGTATCTTGCCGGCGAAGATGCTCCGCAATTTGAGCGGCTGGGACCCACGGGCGAAAATGCCGTGGAAGAGGAACGCTTAAGGCACTTTCTGGATGGATTTCCGCGCCGCTACCTGCTCACTCATTCCTCCACGGAAATTTCCGCTCACTATCGCATGTACAGGCGGCTCGGACATTCCCTGGCGGAAATCAGCATCACCAAGCGCGATCAATATTATGAACTGGTCCTGGTCACCAAGGATCGCCCCATTCTATTCGCCAAGATTGTGGGGACAATTTCATCCTGGGGCATGAATATTATGAAGGCAGACGCCTGCGCGAATAAGGAGGGAGTGGTGCTGGACGTCCTGCGCTTTTCCGACCGCTTCCAAACGCTCGATCACAATCCGTCGGAAATTATTCGCCTCAAGCAGCAATTAATTGCCGCGGTTTCCGGGGAACTGGACGTCGTGGCGCTCATGAAGCGAAAATTTCAACCCGAAAAGCAACCTCCCAAAGTCAGGGTGGAGACGCGAATCCACTTGGACAACGAGTGCTCCTCGCACAGCACGGTCGTCGAAATCGTGGCGCTGGATCGCCCCGGCCTTCTATACGACATCAGTTCCACCTTTGCCGAGCAAGGATTCAATATCGAAGTGGGCTTGATCGACACGGAGGGCGGAACCGCTACCGACGTTTTTTACGTGACCCAAAATGGCACCAAGATTACTCCAGCCGCACAACACCAATTACAGATTGAACTTCAGCAGCGCCTTTAATCCCATCCTTGCAGCGATGTCGGGATAGAGGTGTCCCCCCCAATTGGAACTCCCGGGCGGCCTGTGGAAATCATTAGGCCCAAAACCGGATTCGTGATACTGTGCAATTGCGTTTGTTGCTCTTGTGAAACCTTTAGATTCGATTTAAAGGGGCTGCGAGTTACAAACTCGTAGCCTTTTTTTGTTGTACGGCTGGAGGCGGTCGAGAAGCACCAAATAGCTCAAATCAGTGAAAAGGAAACACCGTGAAAGAACAAGGAACAGTAAAGTGGTTCAATGCCAGCAAGGGATTCGG
>Ga0182024_10017933_pt1 | contig 13232 bp, 9 predicted proteins | sample P32metaG_FD_120480 | JGI IMG/M metagenome (GOLD analysis project Ga0182024, IMG submission 120480) | Permafrost microbial communities from Stordalen Mire, Sweden - P3-2 metaG (Illumina Assembly) | ecosystem: Environmental > Terrestrial > Soil > Wetlands > Permafrost | place: Sweden: Stordalen...
AAAGGGGCTGATGAAGCGCGACGGCATGCCGGAGGATCACGGGATGATCTTCCCGTTGGCCGAGGAAGAAGTGCAGGGCTTCTGGATGAAGGACACGCGGTTTCCACTGGACATTCTTTTCCTGAGCAACGGCGGCAAGATCGTCTCCATTCACCAGATGGAGGCCTACGACGAGAAGAATACCTCCAGCGACTTCCCCGCCCGCTATGCCGTCGAGTTGAACAAAGGCGCGGCGGCCAAGGCCGGGGTGAAGGTGGGAGACGTTCTGGATATTCCGCCCCCGGCGCGGTTCAACAAGTAAACCCGGCGCGGGCGGAATGCTGATCTTCCTGGGATCGCCGCTTGCGGCTTCGCGAACGAAGGGACGTTCCGCGACGGGACGCCAGTCCCCGGCGGTTTCGAGCTTCATCGTTCGCGAAGCCGCAAGCGGCGATCCCAGCTGAGGGGCGCAAGAGCCCGCGGTCGTCCCATAGCTTCCGCCCACCCACCCCCGCTTTCCCGTCATGGTCCGCATAAAGGGTAAAGTTTCATCCGGTTTGGTCCGACCATAATAGGGGTACGGCCGCGCCGGCGGTGCGTCCCCGTTGGAAGGATCGATCCATGCGCACATCCGCCCCGCGCGGCGTCAAAACCGCACGAAAAGCCCCGCCACGATTGCCGGCGCAGCAGATCGATCGAGCGCTGGCCGGCGCGCAGCAGGAAGTGGATGCGCTGAAGTCCGAGCTGAACATGCTCCGTAGGCGGGATGAGACGCTCAATTTTTACATGCACCGCCTCGACGAGGAACTTCGCCTCGCGGCCCGGTTGCAACAGGACTTCCTCCCCAAGTTTCTCCCGCAGGTTGGCGCGGTTCACTTCCACACGCTCTTCCGGCCCGCCGGGTACGTGAGCGGGGACCTCTACGACATCATGCGGCTGGACGAGCGGCGGATCGGTTTCTACATCGCCGACGCCGTCGGCCACGGCATGCCCGCGGCGCTGCTGACGATGTTCATCAAGCACGCCCTGATCACCAAGGAGATCGCCGGCAACCAGTATCGCCTGCTCTCCCCATCGGAATCTCTGTCGCGACTCAACATGGAGCTGATCGGGCAGAACCTCTCACAGGCCGCCTTCGCCACGGCACTCTACGGAATCATCGACGTCGAGACCTTGGAAGTGACAATCGCCCGCGCCGGCCATCCCGCTCCCCTGATCCTGCGGGCCAATGGAGCTCTGGAGACGATCGATTGCGACGGCCCGCTCCTAGGAATCTTCCCCGACGAGCCTTTCGTCGCGTCCACGGCAAAGCTCGCACCGGGCGACCGGCTGCTCCTCTATACCGACGGCATCGAAGTCGCCTTCTGCGAAGACCAGGTCGTCGACAGCGAGCGCTGGCGCGAGGAATTGATGGCCCGCAAAGATCTTCCGACCGAGGATCTGCTCGGCGCCTTCGCCGCCCGCATCGACAACGAAACCGGGAGCCTCGCGCCCAAGGATGATCTCACGGTCATCGTGCTGGAAGTGCGAGCCGACCGATCCAGGATCGCGGCCTAATCGCTTTGCCCAATCTCACGGAAACATGCCAGCGTCTCCACCCGCCCGCATCATTCATCGCACCGCGAAGGCGGTTCCTCAGCCGTGATTAGCCGTCCCAGCTTGCTGGGCGCGACCGGGATCTTTCCCTATACGACTCCGCACGGATGGAAGAGCCACACGATGACCCGGCGGGCGGAACGATCCGTATAGCTGGCAAGCCAATCGGAAGGCGGGCGCTTCGGTTGCGAACTCCACGTCTCAGAATTATTTGCGGCTGGGGCCGGCGTCGCCCCGAATGGCGTACAGGTTCGTGCCGGTGGCGACGTAGAGGACTCCATCCGCCGCGACTGGCGTAGCCAGGATCGGGTCCTTGAAGTCGATGGTGGCGATCACCTTCTTTTCCTTGCCGGCGGCCAGGATGGCCAACGAGCCGTTCTCGTTGCCGACGTAGACTTTGCCGTCGCCCACCAGCGTCGAACCCCAGACGTGGCCTTCGGTGTCGTGGGTCCAATACGGCTTGCCGGTCTCCGCGTCGAGGCAGTGGACGATGCCGGGGAAGTCGGCGATATAGACCAGGCCGTCGGCGATGGAAGCAGTGGAAATCGACCGCGCGACCTTTTCGTCTACCCAGATCTTGCCGGCGGCGGTGATGTCGCCGGTTTTGGTGGCGTCGATGCAGGTGAAGGCGCCGGCGCCGTCGCCGTTCTCGGGGTCGTGGCCGATGGCGACGTAGACGCGATCCTTATAGACCACCGGCGTTGAGATGATCTCGCTGGGGCCGTCGGCGTCACTGTGTTTAAGAGGTTTGCCATTTTTGACGTGCCGGTCGGGCGGGTTGCAGTCGCAGCGCCAAATCTCCTTCAGCGTCCCGGCCCCATCGGGCTGCGGATCGAATCCGTAACAGAAGCCGTCGCCCCCGCCGAAGATCACCATTGGCTTGCCCGCGATGGTGCCGAACGCGGGGCTCGACCAGTTGCTCAGGAACATGCGTTTGCAGATGCCCGATCGCTCCTGGCCGAGGAGCTTGCCGGTCTGCTTGTCGAGGCAGACCAGCGCGGGTGCGTCGGGGCTGGGGATGTGCTTGTCGGTCCAGTCCACCGCATTGGACGTGGTGACGAAGAGCTTATCGCCGACGACCAGGACCGCGCTGCTGGTCATGTTGTGCGGGAAGACGCCCAGCTCGTCGCGCATGTCGTAGCGCCAGAGAATGTCGGCGTCACCCTTGCCGACGCTCACGGGCGAACCGCCCGGCCCGGCGATGTATTGGCCCTCGTCGGTGAACGGGCCTTTGTTGCCGGATTGCATTCCGTTGATGTCGAGGCAGAGGACTTCGCAGCGGTTGGTGACGGCGTAGACGCGATCACCATCGATTGTCGGAGAGCAGCACAGGCCGACTTGCTCCCAATCGCTCACTTTTCCGGCTGCGAGCTTGGGACTGAAGAGGGACCACTCGCGTTTGCCGGTCTGTTGGTTCAGGCAGAGCAGCACGCCATAGTCGCCGGTCAGATCTTCGCGATAATGCGGCCAGCCGTTGTTGGTGCCGACGAAGACTTTGCCTTGGGCGACGGTTGGGTTGCCGTACGACTGCGTGCCGAGCTTCGCGACCCATTTGACGTTCTTGGAGACGGTGGCCGGGTCGATGGTGCCGTCATCTTTGGCCTTGCCGGCATCGATTGAAGTGGGAAGAGCCGTTTCGGCCGTCACCATGTTTCGTGAGGGATCGTGGCCCCACATTGGCCAGTCGCCGGCCATGGCCAAGCTACCAACGGCAACGATTGCGGCCAGCGCCAGGTAGCTGAGGAGGAGACGCGGAGACGCGGGGACGCCCAGACGCGGCGAGGGAGGATGAAGACCTTGCCCATCAAGAAGCGTTTCGCCTCTCCGCGTCCCCGCGTCTCCGCGTCCCCGCGTCTCTTTTGAATTGTTATAGTGACATCGCATATTCTTCACAGGAAAATCGTACATGATCCCTTCCACCCTAAGAAACCTCGGCTTGGCCGGTCTGTTGATGTTCGGCATGGCGATTTCGGTCGCCCGTGCGGATAAATGGCCGCAGTGGCGTGGGCCGAACTTCAATGGGTCGAGTGCCGCGAAAGGCCTGCCGGAGAAGTTGGACTCGAGCACGCAGGCGTGGGCGGTCGATCTGCCTGGCACGGGGTCCGGGACGCCGATCGTCTGGCAAGATCGCATTTTCCTCACGTGTTTGGATCAGAAGTCGAGCAAGCTGCTGGCGGTTTGCCTGTCGCGCAAAGACGGATCGGTTCTGTGGAGCAAGCAGGTGGGGCTCGGGTATCAGAAGAATGACCGCAACGATACGGCTTCTCCTTCAGCGATCACGGACGGAAAGCTGGTTTGGTTCTACTACGGCACCGGCGACCTGGCCGCCTTCGATCTGGATGGGAATCAGAAATGGGCCCGCAATATTCAGAAGGAATACGGCCCATTCAACATTCAATGGATCTACGCATCGAGCCCACTGTTTTACGACGGGAAGCTTTACCTTCAGGTCTTGCAACGCGATGTCCCACCACGTCGTGGTGCGGCCACTTCGGGGCCGCCGGCCGAGTCATACCTCTTGGCCTTGGACCCCGTGACGGGAAAGGATCTTTGGCGGCAGACGCGCCCCAATGAGGCCGTCGCCGAGTCGAAGGAGTCCTATGCGACGCCCATTCCATACACAAACGACGGACACACCGAGATCCTGCTGATCGGCGGCGATTGTGTTACCGCCCATGACTCGCAGACCGGCAAGGAACTCTGGCGCTGTGGCGGGTGGAATCCGCGGAAAATGAATAGCTGGCGGGTGGTGTCGAGCGTCGTCGCCACCGAAGGCCTCGTCTTCGCCTGCCCGCCCAAGGGCGGGGCGGTCTTTGCGATCAAGGACGGAGGCAGTGGCGATGTGACTGCAACCAACGTCGCCTGGAAGAACCCCGATCTGAGCAGCGATGCTGCCGTCCCGCTGGTCTACAAAGATCATCTCTACGTGCTGAATGGCGACAGGCCGAAGACGCTTTATTGCGTGGACCCCAAGACCGGGAAGGTGAGCTGGTCGGTGACGATGGACGGCCGCTCGGTCCTTCGCTCATCGCCCACCGGTGCCGACAACAAAATCTACGTGATGAACGAGGCAGGCGATGCCTGGGTGCTGTCCGCCGACGAATCCAAAATCCTCAGCAAGTCCTCCCTGGGCGGCAAGAACAACCATGCAACGATTGCAGTTGTGGATGGCCAAGTGTTCGTCCGCGCCGGCGAATCCGGGGCGAAACTTTACGCGTTCAAGTAGCCCGCAGAGGCTAAAAGAAGTTCGATCCGCAGATTGCGCAGATTTTCGCAGATTTAAATGCGGCGACTGAGTCTTGGTTCTTGCATTTAATCTGCGAGCATCTGCGCAATCTGCGGATATATCTCTTTCCGTTTTTCGTCGGATACGTTTTGGCAGAAGCGAGGCGCAAAAAGGGAGCCGCGGACGGGGACAATCCGCGGCTCGAGGCTCTCAACTTTGGGGAGGCGTCCGGAGGGGAGGCCGGACGGTTGAGAGATTGGGTTTAATGTCGGGGTTGAAGAAAGTGGGGGGGAGCTTTCTTCGAGGAGACCCCGACAAAAAGGCCTCGCCGGCTATTCACCGATCCGAGGCCCTCATGGCATCCGGCTGAGATGCTGACGGTCATCGGCAACAAACCCCAGCTTCAATTGACTTGCGATATCGTAGCCTAAACTTCCAACGGATCAAGGGAAAATTCTGGATTTCTATCAACGACTTATTGTCTACCGCGATAGAAAACCTATCTCTTGGCCTTGCATGGCTTAAACAGTCATTCCTGTCTCCGCATCCGCATTTGCCTGCGCACGCATGGCATCCCATTCTTCGACCGTGATCATCGCCTCGCGCGCTTGGGATCCCTTATAGGTTCCGACAATCCCCGCGGCGGCCATCGCCTCGATCAATCGGGAGGCCCGGCTATAGCCGATGGTCAGCCGCCGCTGCAACAAACTGACGCTGCCGCGCTTGGTTTCCAATACGACGCGGACGGCATCGTCGAACAGGTCGTCCTTGGCCGCCTCGTCGTCCACCCCGCCGATCGTTTTGATCTGCACCAGCTCGGGTTCGTACTGCGCCTCGGCCAATCCCTTGACGAGCTTCACGCTCGAATGGATTTCCTTGTCGTCGATGTATGTTCCCTGCCCTCGCAATGGCTTGCTCGCGCCGGGGGGAAGAAACAGCATATCGCCCTGGCCCAGCAGCACCTCGGCGCCGTTCTGATCGAGCACAATTCGGCTGTCCATCTTGCTGCCGACGCGGAAGGCGATCTTGCTCGGCATATTCGCTTTGATCAGCCCCGTGACCACCGTGGCCTGCGGACGCTGCGTCGCGAGGATCAGATGGATGCCGACGGCGCGGGCCTTTTGTGCCAGCCGCACGATGTGGGTCTCCACTTCCTTGCCGCTGGTCATCATCAGGTCGGCCAGCTCGTCTACGATGATGACCATATACGGCAGCTTCTTGGGGATCTTGGCCTCTTCCTCGGGAGAAGAGGGCTGGAACTTTTCGATCAGTTCCTCCTGCGTCAGGCCGTTGTAGTCCTTGATGTTTCGCACGCCGGCCTCGGCAAGGAACTCATAGCGCTCGTCCATCTTTTCGCAGGCCCATTCCAGCACGCTGGTGGCGCGGGCGGCGTCGTTAATCACGGGGCACATCAGGTGCGGGATGTCCTTGAACGGGGCCATTTCCACCACCTTCGGATCGACCAGAATCAGCTTCACCAGGTCAGGCCGCTGCATATACATGATGGACATAATGATGGTGTTGATGCAGACCGACTTGCCCGATCCGGTGGTGCCGGCGATCAGGCAGTGAGGCATTTTCACCAGGTCGGTGATGAGCGGTTCGCCGCTGGCATCCTTGCCAAGGAACAGCGGGATGGCCATCTTGCTCATCGTTTCCGGCGCGGTCTGCATGAGTTCCTTCATGCGCACTTTTTCCTTCTGCGCGTTGGGAACTTCGATGCCGACGGTGTTCTTCCCCGGCACGGGCGCGACGATCCGGACGCTCTCGGCCTTGAGCGACCGCATGATGTCGTTGGTCAGGGCCGTGATCGCCGACACTTTGATGCCGGGCGCGAGGCTGATCTCGTACATCGTGATGACCGGCCCAGTGTCGATCTCGACGACCTGCGCATCAATGCTGAACTCGCGCAGGGCCTGCTCGAGGATGGCCGCCTGCTCGCGGACAAACGTCTCCTGCGACTCGGCATAGCCGTGCTCGGCCTCGGCCAGCACGTCCCAGCCGGGCAGATGGTAATCGCCCAGTTCCTTCGGGGGCGGCGGGGCCGTCTGGCGCAGCTTCATGAAGCTAGGAAGCTTCACGATGATGTCCAGCTTGGGCGGCGGGGGAGCTGCGATAACTGCGTCGTTGGCCTCCACCGATTTCCGTGCTACGGCAACCACGTCGGCGTCGACCGTGGGGGCGTCTTCTTCGTTGTCTCCCGGAACCATTTCCGCGACCGCGGGCGCCGGCTTTTCCTCGGGATAAGACAGGTCCAGAATGTCGTTGGTTTCGTCGTCGTTGGCTCCGGCAACCACCAGTTCGGGCGAGAGCGGCACCAGCGGACCGGCGGGCCGGGACGCCTTTGCCTTCTTCGACGGGGTGGAAGGGCCGCAGATCAACTTGAGCGCGATTGTGCCCTTGGCCGCCATCGCATCCCTGGTCACGAACTTCGGTAGGGCCGGCAGCTTCGGAAGCGGGACGAAATTCCAGTTGATCTGCGGCGCGCGGTCCTTCACCACCACGAATGCACTGCTCACCACGCCGGGCGTCCGCAGGACCAGATCGTCGGCGGTGAGCAGCAGCCCGACCAGCGCGGTGGTGAGCAGAATCAACCGCGTGCCGACCGTGCTGAAATAATGCTCGAGCACGGTCGCGGTGCTGATTCCGACGATGCCGCCGCGCCCCTCTGGGAAGCCATCATACATGCCCGGCTTGAAATGATGCACCGCCGCCGCGAAGGCGACCGTTAGCAGCAGCAAGCCGACGCTGCGCATCCACCAGTCGCCGATCCGGCTGTTGCACATCAGCAGCACCAGGCAGACGCCGGTGAAGAACATTAGCGGGAAGGCGCCCTGTCCGATCGTGACGAACGTCGCATACGCGATGCACGCCCCGACGCTGCCGCACAGGTTCTGAATCGCGGGGTACGGATAGATCTCGTGGCTCGGCCAGTCGGTGTAATGAAAGCTCCCCAGCGACACCAGGAGGAATACCCAGGCGCCCGCAGCCAGGAACAAAAGAATGCCGCGCGATGAGGTTGATCGGTCCATAAATTCGTTTGTTGATCGCTGTGGGTTGTTGGTTGTTTGTTGTGGGTGGCCCAGAAACTCTGCTCTCCAACCTTCAACCCACAACCATCAACCTACAACAATCGATTTCAATTTCCCGTATGCCCGAACCCGCCGGACCCGCGTGATGTTTCATCCAGTTCTTCGACTTCGACGATCTCCACCCGCGGCACCGGTAGCACGACCATCTGGGCGATTCGCATCCCCCGCTCGACCACAAATTCCGCCCGGCCCAGGTTGATTAGCGGCACCTGCACCTCGCCGCGATAGTCGGCATCAATAGTGCCGGGCGTATTCACCAGCGTGATCCCGTGCCGCGTCGCAAGCCCGCTCCGCGGCCGCACCTGCGCCTCGTATCCCGGCGGCAGCGCCATCGCAAACCCGCACGGAATCAGCCGGATCTCGCCCGGCGCGATCCTGATTGACTCCGTCATCGCGGCGTGCAGATCAAACCCCGCCGCGTGCTCGGTCATGCGTTTGGGCATCGCCAGACCCTCAGACCCGGGCAGCCGTTTGATCTTTACTGTTATCGGGCGAGGCATGGGGGATTCTCCATTCAAAGCAGGCCTTCGGCCGAACGACTGCCGTCGAATCATCGGCTCCCGCCAATTCCTTTCCGTACTTAGAAATACGATGCGAGAATTTGGTATAATCCACCGGGAACTGCTCAATGGTGCCCGCTATGTCGATTGCCGCGCCCGATCTCTGGAAACTCGCTCTGGATCGGCAGCAAATTGACCCTCTCGAACTCCTCACCGCGCTGGAGGCCCAGGCCGCCGAAGGTCCGTGGGATTTTCGCACCCGCCTTCTCATTCGGGATAGCCTGGACGCGCTGGTTCACGTCTGGGGGGCCGACCGCGTAAACAATTGGATCGAACTATCTCCGAAGCGCGCTCCTCTCAAGCGGGTGTTTCTGTCAGAGCTCGGGGCGCCGGGCTTCGAATCACTGCGGCAGCGGATCATGGAAACAACCAAACCCGAGACGATCCTCCAATTTTTCCGTGAGCTGGGGCTGCACGTTCACCGCCCGACGCGGATTGACGTGGGCGGCTCCGCGTCGCTTATCCTGGCCGAATTGCTGTCACGGCGGACCGAGGACATCGACGTTGTGAACGAAGTGCCGCTGGAGATCCGATCGCAGCACGATGTAATCGACCGTCTGGCAACGCGATACCGTATTCGCATCACTCACTTTCAGTCCCACTATCTGCCCTTTGGCTGGGAACAACGCGTTCGCTCACTCGGCGTGTTCGATCATCTGAGCGTTTTTCTGGTCGATCCTTACGACGTATTTGTAGGAAAGCTGTTCAGCTCCCGAGACAAGGACCTGGACGATCTTCGGGAGCTTTCGAGGTATCTGGAAAAGCCGCGTATCCAAGCGCGTGTTCGCGAGAGCGCCTCGCCGTTGAGGTCTGAAATCAAGTGGGCGGAGGCGGGGGCTCGCAACTGGTACATCGTCTACGGTGATGCACTTCCATCCTCAGACTGACATTCGCAAGTGGGTTCGCGTTGCGCGCAACCCGCCAAACGGCAAGCGGCATTCATCTCCGCTTGCCGTTTCGCGTGTTACAGACTTGCGCACCCAATATTGCGATGAACTAAATCTCGAATAGCTTCGCGGCCCGTCCCAGCAGCAGCTTCGCGAATTCCGCTTTTGCGAGGACGGCAAGCTTTTCCTCCCGCCCGTCAGCCCAAAGAAGCACCGCTTGGACGGACAAACTATTCATCGTGTTCGTCGGATTGTAGACGATCAGGTCGACATTCTTCCGAGCAAGCTTCTCTTTGGCGCGAGCAACAGATCCTTCCATTTCCAGACTGAATCCCACGCAGCGTTGATTTGCTCGCTTCATCCGTCCGACATCAGCGAGAATGTCCTCAGTCGGCTCGCACTCAATGGTCAGCGAGCCTTTGCGAGCGAGCTTGCCCGAATGGACATGCTTCGGCCGATAATCGGCAACCGCCGCCGCCATCATGAGCAGATCGTGGGAGGGGAATTCGAATAGAACCGCCTGATGCATCTGGGCGGCAGTCTCCACGTCGATCCGTCGAGAAACGGATGGCATCGCGACGCTCACCGGCCCGAGAATCAATGTGACCTCGTGCCCCGCGGCCAGCGCCGCCGATACCAGCGCCGCCCCCATCTGCCCGCTGCTGCGATTGCCGATGTACCGCACCGCATCAATCGGCTCGCGCGTCGGCCCGGCGGTAATCAGGATTCTCATCTGAATAATTCTAACTGGGTATTCACCAAATCTTCTTCCCTATCCGTGGCATCCGTGTAATCCACGGTTCCAACAGACATGAAACCACGGATTACACGGATGGCACGGATAAGAAAGGAATGAATTCACTTCGCCGCGGCTTCGTTGGTCACCCGATCTCTGGAGCGCCCCTCCGTGTCTCGACTCGACTGAGCTCGTCGCAGGCCGTGCCTCCGTGGTTACATTCGGTTTTCTCGCCAAACCTCCCGCGCAACAAAAAGGCGGCCTCGATGGAGGGCCGCCCTTTGCCTCGTGTCGATCGTTACGCGGATTCTTTTCGTCGCTCGGGCTTCAGCTCAAAGAGCTTGCGGCGGCCTTCCACCACGTCCTCGTTGATGACGTACTTGCCGCCCTGTTGGTCGGGGAGCCGGTACATCAAATCGAGCATGATTTCTTCGCAAACCGCCCGAAGGGCGCGAGCGCCGGTGTCCCGCTTGAGCGCCCGCTCGGCGATCCGTTCCAAAGCGGGGCGGGTGAATTCCAGGTCCGCATTCTCCATGCGGAAGAACTTTTGATACTGCTTAATTAGCGCGTTCTTCGGCTCGGTGAGGATGTTGATCAGCGTGTCCACATCCAGCGGCTCCAGCGTCGCGACGACGGGAAGCCGGCCGACAAATTCCGGGATCATCCCGAATTCGACCAAGTCCTCCGGCTGCACTTGGGACAGGATGTGCGACCGCTCTGTCGCCGTCTCGGCGGCTTCGTTTTCGGAATTGAAGCCGATCTGGCGCTTGCCAAGCCGCTTGCGGATGATGTCGTCGAGGCCGACGAACGTTCCTCCGCAGATGAACAGGATCTGGCTGGTGTCCATCTGGATGTATTGCTGCTCGGGATGCTTGCGGCCTCCCTGGGGCGGGATGTTGGCCACGGTGCCTTCCAGCATCTTCAGCAGCGCCTGCTGCACGCCTTCGCCGCTCACGTCGCGGGTGATCGAGACATTGCCGCTGGTCTTGCCGATCTTGTCGATTTCGTCGATGTAAATGATTCCGCGCTGAGCGGCTTCGAGGTCATAGTCGGCGTTCTGGAGGAGCTTCAGAAGGATGTTCTCCACGTCCTCCCCGACATAACCGGCTTCGGTGAGAGTCGTTGCATCGCCAATGGCGAACGGGACGTTCAGCACGCGTGCCAGTGTCTTGGCCAAGAGCGTCTTGCCGCTGCCGGTAGGGCCAACGAGAAGCACGTTGCTCTTATCGATCTCGACATCGCCGCCGGGCATTGGATTCTGGGCGGCGTTCTCGTCGCTGTTTTCGACGGTGGTGGTCAGCCGCTTGTAGTGATTGTGAACGGCAACCGACAATGCCTTCTTGGCGTATTGCTGGCCGACGACGTAGGCGTCGAGGAATTCATTGATCTGACGCGGGCTGGGGATCGAGCCAAAAGTTGGCGTGCTGGCGCTGGAAAGCTTGCGCTTCTCCTGGCGAATGATGTTGTGGGCCAGGTCCACGCAATTGGCGCAGATGTAAACGTCGCTGGGGCCTTCGACCATGGGGCCGACGTCGCGTGACGACTTGCCGCAGAAGCTGCAGGTGGTCACACGCCGGCCACGAAAGCCGCCGGCGGTGGGAGGCGAGCCGCCGCCGTTGCCGGGCGGGTTTTGCCCGCCGCCGTTGCCGCCGGGACGATTGGTATTTGCCATCGAGATTTAACCTTCCTACAGGCCTGATCCGCTCCACCAGTATCGAACCGTAGCCGCCGCGGACTTAACCCGCCGTAAACAAGGCGAGTACGGATCGATTCACTCCTCTGATCCGCGCCGCGGACGCCACCTCTGCCGTCTCTCATCTTACTCGGCATACCCCCCAAAGGAAAAAGGGAAAATCGCCCGGAAGCGCGCTCAAAAGCGGATGATAATCATTCAAGTCCGATAGCCGCAGGGTCTTTGCCCTGTTCAAGGCAGCCGTCAATTTCTCCTTCAGGTCGAGGATGCAATACGATGTCGCCAGCGCAGCTAACGCGAATGGATGCTGTGCACGTCAGTTCTCGGATTTCCACCCCTGGACCTTGACGTGAATAGGCAGGAGCGAATCGGCAACGGTGGCTCCCGATGGGTTGCTGCCCTTCCGGAAGAATCTCAGATTTCATTCTTGACACCAACTCCTCGCATGACTAGCTATGTAGTTTATTGCACAGGCGGATGAGCAGTGTTGATTCGCAGAGGAGTTCGCGAACGGTTTCCTTCGTACTTCTGCCACGTCTTGCGCAGCGAAGGGCGGCAACGCAATGGAACTGTCGGTCGCCGAGCAGCACCACTTTTTTCTGCGGAAACCTGCTCTTGGAGCTCATGGCCGAAGGCTCGCGTTGATTTTTCCGATCTTGGTCTGTTTCTGTATCGGCATATACTTTCTCTCGCGTCCCCCAGGCGAGCCCACTGAAATTCCCGGTCTCTATGTCAATGCTCGGTCGCTAGACTTTGGTGCCATTATCCCGAATTCCGAGCCGCGGGGTTCTCTGATTCTTTCAAATCGCGGAACTGAGGCGATTCAGATAAAGGGTATTTACCCCGAATGCGGATGTACGTCTGCGACGGTGGGCTCGACCATGATACAGCCGGGCCAAAGTGTCCCGCTCCTGATTGCAATGAATTCATCGGGGGAATCGGGATATATTTTAAAACACATAACCATCAAAGCATCGAGTGGGGTAAGAGATGGGAATGTAGTTCTGACGGAGTCCGCGTTTGTAGACCCAATGCGCGACTTGGTCGTTTTCCCTTCGGTTCTCGATCTCGGAGTAGTTTCTGAAGGTCAAACCGCATCGGGCATGCTGTTTTTCCGGGGGCAACCATCTGTGTTATCAGGAATCCCCTCGCGTATCGACGTTATGGCTGGACATGATGCGGCCCCGCTCTCGCTGACATCGGGGGATGATAGCGGTGAAATGAATGGGAAAGCCGTGCGAATCTTTCTTACCGTCCCGGCAAACGCCTTGGATCGCTCTGTGATTGATACCGGCCTACAGTTTAGCGTTAACGGCAGGGTGAGCCGCACGATAAAAATTAAGTAACACTTCACCCGTCTGCAACATGCTCCACCGGCAGCGAGGGTAGCGTGCCGGTTTGCAGGAAGGTTTGCAACGCCTGAGTGATGGTCTGGGTCGCATCCAGCCCACGCAGTTTCAACG
>Ga0182024_10017934_pt1 | contig 13231 bp, 8 predicted proteins | sample P32metaG_FD_120480 | JGI IMG/M metagenome (GOLD analysis project Ga0182024, IMG submission 120480) | Permafrost microbial communities from Stordalen Mire, Sweden - P3-2 metaG (Illumina Assembly) | ecosystem: Environmental > Terrestrial > Soil > Wetlands > Permafrost | place: Sweden: Stordalen...
CGTGGTTGATCGTTTCCGATATGAGCGCCACCACGTCCCCACAGTCTTTTACTTTAACGTCTGGGACCGTCGCATTAAGGGTCTTCATGCGATTCTGGCGCCCCCCTTGCGCCTGTGCGTCGCGTCTTTCAGTTGTCCTCGATGGATCGTGGAAAAAGCAATAATCCGATCCCGGAAGAGCAATGGCCTGACAAGACGACCCACCTGCTGTCCTAGCCTTGCAATGCCTACTCGTCGCTTCGCTCATCTTTTAGCTCTCAGACTACTTAACAAACCCCGGTACCCTCTCCCTGCTCATACAGGACGGACATCCAACTCACCAGTTCCTTGGCAGTTTCTTCGTCGGCACCAGCATCGAAAAGTCTGACCTGGTATTCTTCGGCAGTCATAGCGAACACGCATTGTTGGCCACATTCCGTAATCATGGTTCGGACCTTTTCGCGCCAGACCGGCATTAGCGCAAAGTCTGCCGCGTCCCATGCTTGCCCGAACTGTTCAGGATGCTTCTCATTCCAGAGGTCTTCCCAAATGCGGAAGGAGATTATTGCCATCGCGCACTGCAGCAAAAAGAAGCCACGCGGATCGCCGGCAAAAGGATCAACTCCCGCCTTTGCCTGATAAACGTGCGCTTCGGCGAAAGCTATGGCCTTCTGGTCTTCTAGGTCCGTAACTGGACGTCGGCGAGCCTGCACAGCCTGCCTGCAATCCGGTAGGCTTCCGGCTCGCGCGAAAGCTGAGAGACTAGCTGGCCACTCCTTTCAGCGAGATTGGCCAACAGGTCAGCACCCAGCGTCTTGGTGTTCCTCATGGTTGCCCTCCGTACCGAGCTGTGTTGAAAGTTGGTTCTGATCGTGCGTCGTAAGGCTCCCCAATGCGAACTTTATTCCGCGCGGATTTCTGCAAAAAGTTGGGGCTGTCGCGCGCTCGGTTCGAGAACGCAACGAAACCAATGAACGGTTGCGTATTCCAGTTCCCATTGCATGATGGTGAAGATTGGTGAACATTTCGTGATTTGTACAAAAACCCCTTACGCGCGCGCGTGTATAAAAACTTTGTACAAAATGAAAAATCCTCACCAATAAAAGCCTCGTGAAATCATCAATTCCTTTATTCATCGTTAGTTGCAGGTTGGTGAACATTTTTCGTGAAGAAGTCGCTTTGGTGTTCAGCAAGCTCAGTTTGGCCGCGTTCGGACAGGCGCAGGTTGTCCAGGACTGAAAATCGAGCGTGGCTCGGGCGGCAGCGGGACCCGAAAATACGGCGGCACTGTTTGGTGAATGCTTTGGCGCTGATAACGAATTTCTCGGGTTCGTCGAGCCAAGCCGCAAAATATTTCCTGAGTTGATTCGTAGTCAGGGACTTCAGGGGCGCACCATCCTCGAACCAATCTTTGAAGAAGCTGGCAACGCGATCTTCGTTTTGTAGGTATACCCGTGTCCTGTCGATCGCCGATGCAGGAGGGTCGAGCCGCCAACTGCGGGCGACTAAGTCGCGCAGACCTTCCAGGGCCCAATTCAAAATACCGCTTCTGCCACCATCACGCAGGAGGCTGGAAATGTAGAGTTCAATAGGAGCGACGCGCTCCTTCTCAGGGATGATCACATCCCAGGGCACACAGATGAACCGTCGCCTCACCGCTTCCTCGAATTCGTCGAGTGTAGGTTCTTCATTGGCCGATACCAAGATTTTCCCGGTGGCCTTGAAATTCCGTCCGGTGTGGTAAAGCTGGCGAGCATGCTGCGGTTCCCCTCCCGTGTAGTCTTTGATGAATTCCAAGTTCCAACGCTTATTCACCTGCTCGGTTGACGTGATCAGGCGCGCGCCGGCGATGTCGGCAATGTCATTTGGTTGCGCGCCATGCTCACCCGTACGGCGGTCAGGAACGAACAGCAGTTGCTTGCGGGCCTTAAAGGCATAGTCGGGGCCGAGCAGTTCGTGAGACACGCGGACGAAAACTGATTTCCCGTTTCCACCTACGCCGTTGAAAAAAATGAACGATTGTTCTGGCTGAAGACCGGTCAGAAATGAACCGGCAAGGCGTTGCAGAAACTGGCGCGTTTCCTCTTGCGGCTGCACGCGCTCGAGATATTCGAGCCAGCGATCGCATTTTGCGGTGGGATCAAATCGCACGGGCGCGCATTTGGTTACGAGCAAGTCAAGACGCGGCGGAAGAAGTTCGCCAGTCGACAGACTCAGAATTCCGTTTTCAACTCCCAGTAAAATCGGATCGCTGTCCAATTGTTCCGGCAGGACTGCAAGCGATTGCTGGAATTCAAGGACGGCGGCACAGTCACGGATGCCTTTATGTTCGAGCGACCTCAACGCCTGGCGTAACCGCGGATCCTTGGGATCCGGATTTCGGCTGAGCTCGTTCCAACGATCGAGCATCGTCTCTTGCACAATTTGTCTTGCGCGGTTTGTGCGGTCCGGGCTCCAGCGTCCGGTTTTATCGGCCAGATACCATTCGTTTCGTTCTTTACAGAAAAGTGCGCGGCCGGCGAATTTCTCCACAACAAGTTCGGCGTTGCCGGTGTCCGTGAGACTAGCCCGAGTTCCCGATGCCTCCCGCCCAGCAATGATCTTCTTGATCGCTTCATCGTCAGTGACCGCGACCAGGTCATCCGGTCCATTAATGCCGGGGATTGGCGGTATCGTGCAGATGAATGCGATAGCGCCACGGCCCCGTACTTCAGCCACAAGCGCTCGTTGGGCCGCCTGCACCATCGTGTTGGTCGCCACGTTACTGTCCAACATGATTGCTGCTCCCCGACCTTTCCAGACGATCAAATCGAAAGTTGGCGACGGTCCGGTTTCCGGCTCACGATTGCCGTCCCAGGTTGGTCGCGTCCCGTTCTTCCTTTTCCACCCAAAACATCCATTCATCGCAATCGGTAAGATTGGTGTTTCCGTCCGCAGCGACCAGGACCTTAGTGCAAGGGCGCTTGTGATGGCTTCGACCAGTACGACGGGCACGCTGTGGTCCTGCAAGTACGCTTCGCAGCCAGGTGGAATATAAAGATGCCTGTTGCCTTGCTCCGTCACGTACTTGGCCCCGCCGTCATCACCGCGATGGTCGCGGCGCACGCAAGCACCTACGCGGCGTCCCCCCTGTACGTTCGGAAACAAAATGCCGCTGAAATCCTCTCCGCCTTTACCGTGGATGCCGAGCAAATCACGAGTGTCAGAATCACTCACCGAAAGCACGCCTGCAGCCGCGATCATGTCGTCAGGAATTCTGAATCGGCGTAGGTGTTCAAGGTGCGCGACCGTTACTTTGTCGTGATGGACGTTTTTGCGCATGTGCAGGGGGCCAGGATCAACCCTTGCGCTTCCGGTCGCGTACGGGCTCCGGCACCCCGCTCATCGTTCGCTTATCAAGAAATTCTTCGATGTCGGCTGGCCGGTACCGAACCTTGCGGCCGACTTTCACAAACTTTAATGGGTAGCGTCGCGTGCATCTCCACACCGCCAACGTTTCCGGCGTTACCTGCAGGCGGGTCGCTGCTTCCCGTGTATCAATCAATTCGGTCATTTGCCCCCCTAGTTGAAACTTAACGAACTACATTTAGAACACATGTGGAAGGAGGTGTCGGCGACTGTTCGCAGATTTCTGGGGGGCTTGAACTGTCGTAGCCCCAATAGGCCGGATGTCAGCGAAGGGTAATACCGTGGTAAAACCAGCTCACAACAATGCAGTGCGGCACTACAGAAGTAGATGTTTTAAAGGGAAAATGGCGCGCCCGGAGGGGCTCGAACCCCCAACCCTCTGCTTCGAAGGCAGATGCTCTATCCAGTTGAGCTACGGGCGCGTGCTGCTGATTTTACCCGAGGTTTCGTCGCTGTCGCGAACAGAATCGAAACTTCAGAGACTACTCAGTAAATCGTGGCTTCGCGCTGCAAAGGGGTGGCGTACAAGGGGGACGCCTCTATTGACCGGCGTGCGATTAACGGGTAGTTTCTCACCCAACCGAATGATGGCCGGAACAACGGCCGCTAGCGACGGGGGGCAAATGGGGCGTTTGCGTTTCCTTGTGATGGTGTGTTTGGTTTTGTTTTGCACTTCAAGTTTCGCCCAAAACGCTGAGAATTCGTCGTTGCCTAAAGTTGCGGCGAACGATAACCGCACGCCCGCCGGACAGCTCACCAATGGCGTCCTGGAATTGCGGCTCACGCTGAACGAGGCTGCGTGGTATCCGGAGGAAGAGACCGCCGGCCATCGCGACGTTTACGCCTTCGCCGAAGAAGGCCATGCGCCGCAGAGCTCCGGCCCGTTGATTCGCGTGCCACAGGGAACGCAGATACACCTCAGCATTCGCAATATGCTGCCGCTCCCGGCAAAAATCCATGGCTTGCACAGCCATCCGGGGGACGCAAAGGACGCGGTGACGCTGGCGCCGGGCGAAACGCGGCAACTGCAATTCGCCGCCGGCGACGCGGGCACTTACATGTACTGGGCCAGCACTTCCGACAAGCCGCTCGACGATCGCAACGACAAAGAAACTCTTCTCTCCGGGGCATTCATCGTTGACGCGCCGGGAACGAAGCCGGACGACCGCGTCTTTGTTCTAGGCCTTTGGTCCAAGGGAACCGGCGCGGCCCAGGAAGAAATTGTTGCGATCAACGGCAAGACCTGGCCTTACACCGAACGCATCACATTGAATCAAGGCGAGACCGCGCACTGGCGCGTGATCAATCCCACGGCGTCGGACCACGGCATGCACCTTCACGGTTTCTTCTTCACCGTCGATGGCGAGGGTGATGGTGAGCGCTTCGAGAAATTCGCGGCAGATCAGCGCTACTTGGCGGTCACCGAGCATATCGACGTGGGGCATACGTTCGATATGACTTGGACGCCGGACCGCGCGGGGAATTGGCTATTTCATTGCCACATGACCGCACATATGTCCCCTTCCGTGTCTCTGCATCCGAAAGAAGTCCAGCCTGCGGCGTACTCACCCGAGCACGATCACACCGCCAGTATGGGCGGACTCGTGATCGGCATCACTGTGCTTCCAAGCGCGAACGCTGCTCCGGCTCCGCCCACCGGTCCAGCACACAAATTGCAACTGGTGATCTCGGATAATCCGGAAAAACTCCCGCTCTACCAGTTGGAAGTTAACGATCCAAGAGACCCCGTTGCGCCGGACAAGAAAAAGAAAACCAGCTTGCTTGGGCCGCCCATCATTCTTACGCGCGGCGAATTGGCCGAAATCGAAGTGAAGAACACGACCGGCGATCCGACCGCCATTCACTGGCACGGGATGGAGCTGGAAAGTTATTACGATGGCGTTGCGGGATGGACCGGCTCGGCCCAGCAGACCAGTCCGCCGATCGCTCCGGGAACTTCTTTTGTCGCGCGCATGACTCCTCCGCGCGCCGGAACGTTCGTTTATCACACACACTGGCACGACGAAAGACAACTGCTGAATGGCGTGTACGGGCCGCTGATCGTTCTAGAGCCGGGCCAGAAATATGATCCGGATCACGACCGGACATTTTTGTTCAGCATCGGCAAATATGCTCCGTTCAGTTATATGCTCCTGATAAACGGCAATCCCGAACCGTACCCCGTCACATTACATTCCGGAACGCGTTATCGGCTGCGATTCATCAACATCAGCGATAACGAGTCGGACATGCGCGTGCGTCTTACGAACAAAGACGCGCTGGTACAGTGGAAAGTAATCGCGAAAGACGGCGCGGACTTGCCGCCCGCGCAGTTGAAGTCTTCCTCAGCAGACATGGGAATTACCGTCGGTGAAACTTATGATGTGGAGTATCAGGCCGACACGCCGGGCCCCGCCAATCTGCAGATTTGGCTGCCCTCTTTCCCCGTAATGGTCACGCAACCGATAAATTTCGTTCCAGCCCCCGCCAAGTGAGGCTAGCGCAGCGGTGTTGGTAAGCTGGAATTATTTCTGGCTGAGGAGGTAGAGGTCGGCGTGTCCGGCGCGCCGGGCGTAAACCACCGAGGAGAGATCACGGGCGAAATCGTACCCGTTGCCGCCGGAGCTAAAGGGAACAGCGAAAGGAAGCTTCACTGCCACCTGCGGCGAGCCGATAAGTTTTCCGTCCTGCCAGCCTACGCGGTAAATTGTGACTTCGTGCTCCGACGGGATGGCGTACAAGAGGGACTTGCCATCCGGAGCAAATTCCGCCTGGAAGGTTGCGACACCTGGCAACAGCGGACTGCACTTTTTTTCAGGGATAGAGAACTCATAGATTCCAGTTCTTGCTCCTGACCACACTGCACCGATCAGGTATTGCCCGTCGGCTGAGATTTCCGCACTGTTACCGCAATTTCCACCGATTTTCTCCTGGCCCGAGCCGTCCGGGTTCGCTTTCCAAGTCGTGGGCAATGCAGAGTCCTTCTCGAAGCCGGTGATGTAGAGAGTTTTCTGGTCACGAGTCCAAAGCAGATTAAAGATGGTCGCGCTGGCCCAGGGAATCTGGTGGAGATCGCTGCCATCGGCTCCCACGGTGTACGGTTTGTCTATAGCGCCGTTTTGCGATACCACAAAGGCCAGGTGAAAACTGTCTGACGCCCAGTTTGTGGTTGCCAGGGATTCCCCGGTGGCAATTTTCACCGGGTTGCTGCCGTCAATGTTTGCGGTCCAAACCTCAGTGCGGTCCCTGGCGGGCTGGGCCACGTACATCAAGCGCTTTCCGTCCGGGGAAATGGCGGGCTGCGTCGCATTTTCCGAAGCGATATCGGTGGTCTGCTTCGTGCGGATATTGTATGCGGTCAAAAAGCCGGTGGCTTTGCCGTTCACGAAATAAATTCCTTTTCCCGACGGGTCAACCATGGGCGAAAAGTCGGGTCCAGTTCCCTGGGTGACCTGCGCAAGCGATTTGTCACTCAGGGTGTACTTCCAGATGTTGGTCAGGCCGCTAACGGTACGGCTGAACAGCACGGTTTTGCCGGGCTCACCCCAGGCGAGGTCCACGGCCTCCGCAGGTATGTCACCAAGGGCAATGATCGAGTGATTGGACAAATCCAGGTCGTACACGTGAGCCAGCGGGAGCAAAGAGATCGCGTCGTGCGTGAATACCAGCAAGTGGTTGCCGTCAGGGAAGGGCAAAACTCTCCGCGGCGGAAACAGCGGAGCGTCGAGAGCATAAACCTGTTCCTCGCTCAGACTGGATCTTTGCGTGCGATAAATTCCGCGGCTGCCTGCTTTTAGGTAATAGATGAAGTTGCCGTTGGAAGATGGAACTAACGCGAAACCCGAAGCCACGCGATTGGGTTTTCCGCCGAGTGTGGGGATGGCCCAACCTTCGTCGTTACCCTGGAAACGCCCGTAATAGATCTCAGTTCCATCGGTGGAGAAGCTATCCACAATCTTGTCGCCTCCGTCATTTGTGAGCTGAAGAGGCTCGCCACCTGATGTGAGTATGACGAAGACCTGCGATATGCCAGCGACTTGCGAGGTGAATGCGACGGTGTGGCCGTCGGGAGAAATCCGGGCGCTGTTCATGGGCTTGTCCCAACGGCTGATTTGCGTAATTTTCGCGGGACCGCTGGGAACGTTGGACCCGCGCAAGAAGCGATACGCAGCGAATGCCGCTATGGCAAGCACCAGAACAGCGCACGCAATAACAACGGCAGGCTTCTTTCCCGCAGACGCGGTTGAGGGCAGAGCGGCGGTTGTCGCGATCCGGTTGCTCCCACTTCCAGGCTCCAGAGAAAGTTCCTGAACAGCTCTGCTTTCGGTGGAGGAAATGCGGCCGGAGCCCGTATCGCGTCGCAACCGCTTCAAGTCGGTGCGGATATCCGCCGCGGACTGATAACGGAGGTCGCGATCTTTTTCCAGCGCCTTGTTGATAATGTCTTCCAGCTTCGGCGGAAGATCCGGGTTCAAACGCACGGGAGCCACCGCCGCGCGATTCAAAATCATGTCGGTAATCACCCCGGAAGTCTCACCGCGAAACGGTACCGCGCCCGTGGACATTTCGTAGAGCACCACGCCAAACGAAAACAGATCGGTGCGCGCGTCGAGTTCCTTGCCGCGAACCTGCTCGGGCGACATATAGGCGACCGTGCCGACTGCAACGCCGGGGCTAGTCAGATCTTCCGGGCGTACTCCCGCAGTCATCGTCGCTGAGAGAGTTGCGTCCCGCGTCACCGTATGTACGGTGGCGAGGCGAATCTGTTTGGCAAGCCCGAAATCGAGAATTTTGGCATGGCCCCGCTCGGTGACAAAAATGTTGGCTGGTTTAATGTCGCGGTGGACGATTCCTTTGCTGTGGGCCGCGTCGAGCGCGTCGGCGATGTCGATGCTCAGGTCCAGCAGCAGTTCCAAATCCAAGGGACGGCCCGCGATGGAATGCTTTAGGGTCTTCCCATCCAGGCATTCCATGGCGATATAGGTTTGCCCGTTCTCTTCGCCAATTTCGTGAATGGTACAGATATTCGGATGATTCAGCGCCGAGGCCGCCCGCGCTTCCCGCCGAAATCTTTCCAGCGCCTGTGCGTCTTCAGCCAATTCGTCGGGAAGAAATTTCAGCGCAACGTAACGCCCGAGATTTGTGTCTTCCGCTTTGTAAACGACACCCATTCCCCCGCCGCCCAGGCGTTCGACGACTTTGTAATGCGAGAAGGTTTCGCCAATCAGCGAATCGGTGGGTTGCATGTGCCGCACATATTAGGTTGCGCGGGAAGGCAAGTCAACGAAGACAGGTCTTGCAAATCGTGGCTGGGAGTAGAGGGCCAAAAATAACCTCAGCGTCGGTTGTCGGTCTCAGAAAATTATAAAAACGGGCCGGGAGTCGCAGCGGTTTGCTGAGCTTTCGGCTCGCAGCTTTCTTAGAGCGCCAATCCTTTCCCTCCGTGGTTCGCGCGGCATTCTGAAATTGAGTTGATCCGCCCAGGCAATGGGAGTCGAGTCAAGACGGTTTAGGTTTCCCGAATCGGGATGGCCGCAATCCGAAGTGGGAATGCAATGCCTCCTTCAGCCAGCTCCAGTTACCGTAAATCTTTCCTTCGCAATTACATACCAATTCGTAACTGTTGGTAGTCGCGGTACACTAGCGAAGGCTCGTCTATCGACAATCTTAGTCTTGGCGCAATCACGCATCGTCCGTTCAGAGACGCCGGGCCATTAAATAAAGAGGGGCGCAAATGAGAAAACTCGAAGGTAACAAGATGGTGTCTCGAAGCTGCGTGGCGGCCTTGCTGCTCGTTATTTTCCTGTGCGAGCTGCGGACGAGAACAAACCGTCAGCCCCGTCCCAGTTGTACTTTCGACTGCGCCAGCCAATGGCGCCACGGCTGTTCCGGTCGCGCAAGTGATTAGCGCAACTTTCAATCAAGCCATGGATCCCACCACTATAAACGCCGCCACTTTTCTCGTCACCGGACCGGGCGGGGTAATGGTGAACGGCGTAGTCACATTCGCAAAGTTGCCGCCGACCTCAATGTGGACACTCTGCTCACCGGAAATTTCATTCGCGAAGGTGATAATTTTCGTATCACGCCTCAGCTCATTGACGCGCGAACCCAGGAAATTCTCTGGCGCGGCACGATCGATCTGAAGTACGACCATCTTTTGACCGTGCAAGACCACGTAGCTCAGCAAATCGTCAAAGGACTTGAGCTCAGCCTGTCGCCTTCGCAAGCCGAAAAACTTAAATCCGATCAGGCGGTCGATCCGGTCGCTTACGAATATTATTTGCGCGGCGTGGACTTGTATTCGCAAAACGATTTTCCCTTGTCGATCAAGATGCTCGAGAAGTCCGCTGAAATCGGGCCTAACTATGCGCTGACCTGGGCGCATCTGGGAAAATCTTACGCAGCTACGGCGTCTCTGCAGTTCGGAGGGCGCCAGCAATACGACAAAGCACAAGCCGCTTACGAGAAGGCCCTAACGATCGAGCCCGGCCAGATCGAAGCGCACATATTCATGGCCAACTTGTTGACCGACACTGGCTACGTGGAGCGCGCCGTGCCGTTGTTGCGCGACGTGCTCAAGACAAATCCGAATCTAGCGGAGGCGCATTGGGAGCTCGGCTACGCTTATCGGTTTGGCGGCATGTTGCATGATTCGGTCACCGAGTGCGAGCGAGCACGCCAGCTCGATCCCGGCGTTAAGGTGAACAGCGCGACGATCAACGCCTATCTGTATCTCGGGCAATACGATAAGTTTCTTCAAACGCTGCCCGAAAATAGCGATTCAGCCCTTGTGATTTTCTATCGTGGTTTCGGGAAGTATTACCAGAATGACTGGACCGGCGCAGCCGCGGAGTTCGATCGCGCTTATCAGATCGATCCCACGTTGCTTCAGGCCGCGGTGGGCAAATCTTACAGCTACGCCATCGCGCATCAGGATGCCAAAGCGCTCGATATTTTGCGCGCAACCGAAGGCCGGATCGAACAGCGCGGAGTGAGTGATCCCGAAGCTATTTACAAAATCGCCGAAGCTTATGCCGTCCTCGGCGATAAGACCTCAGCAATGCACACTCTGGGACATAGTATTGAAAAAGGTTTTTTCGCTTATCCCTACTTTGTGAATGACCCGCTGTTGAATAATATTCGCAATGAAGGCGGCTTCGCTGAGCTTCTGAAAACGGCGGAGCAACGCCACGAGACTTTCAAAACCACTTTCTTTTAGCGGCTCTTCTATTTGCGGCTCTGGTGGTGGGCCCGCCTGGACTCGAACCAGGAACCTACCGATTATGAGCCGGACGCTCTAACCATTGAGCTACGGGCCCGAGCCTTAACTATAAGCGAAGCCGAAACCCATTGCACTATACCCGCCGCCAATTTCTCGCTGCCCTAGCCCCGGGGCTTGCGGCCTTCACCCATTGCATTATTCCCGACGCCAACTTCAAGCTGCCGACCGCGGACGCCCTCGCGGCCTTCACTTAAGCACGAGCCTGTACATTTTGTATTCCTCTCCGGAGCCGCCCCAGTCCGGAAAATTCCCGGTAAACACCGCGCCAAATTTCGCGTTCAGCGCCTGGCTTCCGCCCGGCCGCGCGTGACCGTACACCACTTCAAATCCCTCGCCAACCGCCAGGCCCAACCAATGAGCCTTTAGAATCGATCCCAACCCGCGATTTTGAAACGCGGGAAGTATCGTGTTTGAATAGCAATAAATTCCGCGCTTCTTTTCGGTCTCTGATAACGCTCCTAATTCTTCGATCAGCTCGCAGTGGCTGGTCAGCGGCACACCGTAGGTTTCACCCGCCAGCACTCCGTCCACATACATCCATACAAAAATTGATCCGAAGGCATTGCGAATTTCGGTCTTCTCGAAAATATCCAGCTGCATGGCCTCGTGGTACACGGGCTCGAAAGCCATGGTCTGCTCAAGCGGAACATCGTATTTAAATTCGATCGCGCTCATTTTCGCCGAGTGTCTCATTACTTATTGTTCAGCCAGCCGGTCGGCCGCCCGCTCCGTTGTTTACAGCGTTCAGGGGATGCTCGACCTTACTCCATGAACGGATTTCTCAACGCAGGAATTTCGCCGGCCGAATTCTTGACCCCCTGGATTTGCGCTTCGATTGGCTCGCGAATCTGCGGGTCGGCCGGAGCATATTGCAGCGCCCGCAAATATTCCTGCAACGCTTCCGCGCGAGCGCCGCGCCGCAGCATTAAATTCGCCAGCTCAATATGGGCGAAGAACGGGGAGGGGTCCGCTTCTACGGAAAGCTGCAACTGCTTTTCGGCCGCAACCAGGTCCGGCTTATCCGCATAGAGCTTCTCGATTCCGTCAAAATAATAATATGCACCAACATCCGCGGGAATGGAAAAGGTCCCCTGATAAACAAACAGGTTGCCGAATCTAGCCACCGGCGTCGCGACCCGGAACGCGGGGCGGTCCCAGAACGGGCTCGGGATTAAAGCGATGCGCCCGACAAAAAAGGTTCCGGATTTTTCCGGCTGGATCAATAATTTCAAGTCGCGCTTCTTATCACGGCCCACGTATTCCACGTCACGCGCTTTCAGGTCTTCTTCCGGCGCGAAGTAAAAAATATGCGGGCGCTCAGCCGCAGGCTTTAGAACTTTGCGGTAATACGCCGCGAGCTCCTTGGTACGTTGGTCCAAGTCAACACCTTCGTCGCTGAAATACTTGTATGCATTCTGCGTGCCCACGAATTCGTTGAAATATTCCCACGGACGCATCACCGGCAACGCCGAAACCATTGCGAGTGCGAATGCGATTACCGCGATCGCTTGCAAGCTTCTCGAATGCGAAACGATCGCTCGCTCCGCGAAAAATCCGGCGAAGATCGAAAGCAAGACTAACACCGGCAGCGCGTGCCGGATTCCCGCATAGGTCGAGCCCCGCGCGAGCACCACTAGGAACAAGACTCCACATGCCAAAATGATGCTCGCGGGAAGGTTCCAATCCGCGGGCAATCGACGAGCGAAAAATAAACCCAAGCCAAGTAGTGCCAGGATGCTCAGACCGATCGGCAACTTGAGGGCGATCATGGCCGGGAAAAAATATTTTGGTCCTTGGCGCAGGTAAACGTGCCCAAATATTAATTGAGGATAAGGCCGCCCTTCCATTCCCGCGTGGACAGTGTCCGCAAAACCCCAAAGGTAGGCGCGCGGGACCACGTGCGCCCTGGCCATAGCGGCAAGAACGGCATGGTACATCGGCGTATGAACGTCACTGATTTTATCGGCCAGCGGCCGATTGAACAATTCCTGCCCGGTGCGCGTCTCCGCGTACCGGAATAAATAGGATCCCCATAAAACCACCAGCGCACCAACGGTTACCGCCATAACTTTCGGGAGTCTCCGCCATTTGGCATCGCCCTCGCGCGTGACGGGAAGCCAGAAGGACAGGAACGTACCAATTCCCGCGACCGTCAACAGCACAACTGGCGCGGAGTGTTTCGCGGTAAGCGCCAAGCCGAGAAACAACGAGCAAAGTGCCAGGTCGCGCCAAATCCAATCGCGGAACGCACGCGTGGCTAGGACGATCGCCGTTGCAGACAAGAGCGCCACTGGCAGATCCATCATCACCACCGGCCAATGCGCCGCCACCGTGGGATCAATCACAAGAAATAGCAACGCGCCGAGCGCCACGCCAGTACCAAAAACTCTCTCTACCGCCAAGGCCAGGCAAATGAGCAGGAGTCCGTTGAGAATAAACATTGCCGCGCGCGCCCGCCGCTGAACAGAATCCGGATCATTCTCCCGGTACACGGCGCGTGCGGTAAACATTCGCTCGTCAGGTTTATCGCTAAATTGGCGCAGCGGACCCAAGTGAAAG
>Ga0182024_10017936_pt1 | contig 13230 bp, 8 predicted proteins | sample P32metaG_FD_120480 | JGI IMG/M metagenome (GOLD analysis project Ga0182024, IMG submission 120480) | Permafrost microbial communities from Stordalen Mire, Sweden - P3-2 metaG (Illumina Assembly) | ecosystem: Environmental > Terrestrial > Soil > Wetlands > Permafrost | place: Sweden: Stordalen...
TGCCGCCGCTGCAGAAGCAACTCGAGCAGCAACACCACGTGCTGCTGGCGCTGATCGGCCACTTTCCCAACGATACGCGGCGCGATCATCTGACCCTGGCCTCGTTCCGCCTGCCCACCCCCCTGCCGGTAAGCCTGCCTACGCAACTGGTCGAGCAACGGCCCGACGTGCGCGCCGCTCAATCGCAACTGCATCAGGCCAGCGCCCTGATCGGCGTCGCCGTCGCCAACAGGCTACCGCAATTCAGTCTCACGGCGGCGTACGGCAGCGCGGCTTTGACAACGGCGGCGCTGTTTACACCGGCGACCGCGATCTGGAGTCTGGGAGCGGCCGGCACGCAGCCGATCTTCCACGGCTTTACGCTGATGCATCAGGAGCGCGCGGCCAGAGCCGCCTTTGACATGGCCGACGCGCAATATCGCAGCACCGTCCTGACGGCTTTTCAGAACGTCGCCGACGCGCTGCGAGCGCTTCAATTTGACGCGGCCACGCTGAAGGCACAGCAGCGTGCCGTGCGGGCGGCATCCGACACCTTCGATCTTACCCGCGGCCAGTATCGGCTTGGCGCCATTACTTACATCATCCTCCTCAACGCGCAGCGCAGCTATCAGCAGGCGCTGCTGGCGTTGGTGCAGGCGCAAGCGGCGCGCTATGCCGATACTGCGGCGCTGTTCGCGGCGCTGGGGGGCGGCTGGTGGAACCGCGTCGACGTTGTGCCCGATCCGTACAGTCCCGAGCCGCAAATCGTGCAAGCCGCGAGCGATACGCCGCCGCCCGCAAAAAACGGAGCCCACTAAATGATCAAACGCATGGTGATCATGCTCGTGGCGGTCGCCATCGTGTTCGGCGGAATTTTCGGATTCCAGGCGTTCAAGACGGTGATGATCAAGAAATTCATCAGCGCTTTGAGTAATCCGCCGCAGACCATTTCGGCCGCCAAGGCCGACGTCAGCGAATGGCAGCCGAGGATTGAGGCGATCGGCTCGCTGCGCGCGGTGAAGGGCGCCGATTTGTCGCTTGAAGTGTCCGGTGTCGTCGAGTCGATCTCGTTCAATTCCGGCGACGACGTCGAGGAGGGTGCGCCGCTCCTCAAACTTCGCACGGAGGATGATGTCGCCAGGCTCCACTCGCTGCAGGCGATGGCGGAGTTGAGTGACATCACTTACGAGCGCGACCAGAAGCAATTCAAGATGCAGGCGGTCAGCCAGGCGACCCTGGACACCGATGCCGCCAACCTGAAGAACGCCAAGGCGCAGGTGGCCCAGCAGCAGGCCATTCTGGATAAGAAAACGCTGCGCGCGCCCTTTGCCGGCCATCTAGGCATTCGCGCCGTGGATCTCGGGCAATATCTCGGTCCTGGCACCGTCATCGTCACGCTGCAGGCGCTCGATCCGATCTTTGTCGATTTTTTCGTTCCGCAGCAATCCGTCAATCAGGTGCGGCTGGGGCAATCGGTTATGGTGAAGGTCGACGCCTTCAAGGACCGGACTTTTACCGGCGAGATATCGGCGATCAATCCGAAGGTCGATACCGGCAGCCGCAACGTGCAGGTTCGCGCGACGCTGAAAAATCCGGACCACAAGCTGTTGCCGGGTATGTATGCGACCGTCGACATCACGATCGGCTCGCCGAAGACATACGTGACACTGCCGCAGACCGCGATCACCTACAATCCGTACGGAGATACGGTCTACGTCATCGATAACAAAGGCCCCGATGCCGACGGCAAGCCGCAACTGATCGCGCGCCAGAGCTTCGTCACGACCGGGTCGACGCGCGGAGATCAGGTCGCGGTGCTCAAGGGCATCGAGGAGGGTGACATGATCGTTACCGCCGGCCAGATCAAGCTGCACAACGGATCGGTAGTTTTAATCGACAACACGGTCACGCCGACGGCTGACGCTGCGCCCGTTCCGGTCGATCGTTAGTAGGTCGCCGACATGAACTTCACCGATATCTTCATTCGCCGGCCGGTTCTTGCCTCGGTCATCAGCCTGTTGATCCTGGTGCTGGGCGTGCGCGCCTACTATGCGCTCCCGGTATTGCAATATCCGCGGACCGAGAACGCGGTTGTGACCGTCACCACGACCTATTACGGCGCCGATCCCGATGTGGTGGCCGGCTTCATCACCACGCCGCTCGAAATCGCCGTCGCCCAAGCCTACGGCATCGACTACATGTCGTCGACGAGCCAGAGCAGCACCAGCACCATCACGATCTATCTGCGGCTCAATTACGATGCCGACAAGGCGCTGACCGAAATCAACACCAAGATCAGTTCGGTCCTCAATCAGCTGCCGACCGGAACGCAGCAGCCGGTGCTGACCGTCAAGATCGGCCAGACCATCGACGCGATGTATCTGGGATTCAACAGCGACACACTCGCGCCGAACCAGATCACCGATTATCTGACGCGTGTGGTTCAGCCCAAGCTGCAGACCATATCGGGCGTTCAGACCGCGGAGCTGCTCGGCCAGAAGGTGTTTGCTTTGCGCGCGTGGCTCGACCCGCAAAAGCTTGCCGCGTTCGGACTGACGGCGACGGACGTCAGCGTGGCGCTTGCCGCCAATGACTTTATCTCTGGCATCGGCACCACCAAAGGCCAGATGGTGCAGGTCAATCTTACCGCGTCGACCGGCCTGCATTCTGCCGCCGAATTCCGCAACCTGGTCATCAAGCAGAGCAACGGCGCCGTGGTGCGTTTGCAGGACGTCGCCAACGTCTCGCTCGGCTCCGAGGACTACGAATCCGAAGTCGGCTTCGACGGCAAGCAGGCGGTCTATATCGGCGTCCAGGTCGCGCCCGCCGCCAATCTGCTGGAGGTGGTAGGCGGCGTGCACAAAATCTGGCCCGACATCCAGTCGCAGTTGCCGCGCGGGCTCAACGGTGAGATCGTCTACGACTCCACCGAATTCGTGAATGCGGCAATCTATGAGGTGGTGCTGAGCCTGGTCGAGGCGCTGGCGATCGTCACGCTCGTCGTGTTCATGTTTCTTGGTTCGGTGCGTTCGTCGCTCATACCGACCGTCGCCATACCGCTGTCGCTGGTGGGTACGCTCATCATCCTTCTGGCGCTCGGATATTCGATCAATCTCCTCACCTTGCTGGCGCTTGTGCTCGCCATCGGGCTCGTCGTCGACGACGCCATTATCGTCGTCGAGAACGTCAACCGTCATCTCGAGGAAGGGGTGGCGCCGGTCCCTGCGGCCGTCGCGGCGGCGCGCGAGCTCGGCTGGCCGATCATCGCGATGACGGTCGTGTTGGGTGCGGTCTACGTCCCGATCGGCTTCCAAAGCGGCCTAACCGGCGCGCTGTTTGCGGAATTCGCCTTTGCCCTGGTCGGCGCTGTGACCGTTTCCGGCATCGTTGCGCTCACGCTGTCGCCGATGCTGTGTTCGCGCCTCCTTAAAGCGCACGATCCGCAGCACCGCGGCTGGGAGGAGAAGCTTACCTATTACATCGACCGCGGCTTCAATTGGCTACAGGGCGCTTACGAGCGCCGATTGCATGGAAGCCTAAACTACCTGCCGGTCACCGTGGTCTTTGCTTTACTGGTGCTGTCGAGCATCTATTTCTTGTTCATCACCGCCCATACCGAGCTTGCTCCGCAGGAGGATCAGGGAGTTATCATCACCCAATCGATCGCCGCGCCGAATGCCACGCTCAAGCAACGTCAGCTCTACTCGCACGCCGTGTATGGGACGTTCATAAAGTATCCGGAGACCGAGCACGTCTTCCAGATCGACGTGCCCGGCCAATCGCTTTCGGGCATGGTGCTCAAACCGTGGGACCATCGCGCGAAATCCAGCAACAAGCTCCAGCCGGAGGTGCAGCAGGAGGTCACCAAGATTGCCGGCGTGCGGGTTGTCGCGTTTCAGCCGCCGCCGCTGCCGGGAAGTATCGGCTTGCCCGTTCAGTTCGTAATCGGCACCACCGAGCCCTTCGAACGCCTGTACAATATCGCGCAGGATTTTCTGCATGAAGCGCAGAAGAGCGGAATGTTCATCTTTCTCGATTGCGACCTGAAGATCGACAATCCGCAGTCCAACATTTCCATCGATCGCGACAAGACCGCGCAGCTCGGGTTGAAGATGAGCGACGTCGGCGGGGCGCTCGCCTCGATGCTCGGCGGCGGCTACGTCAACTATTTCAGCATGAGCGGGCGCTCGTACAAGGTCATCCCGCAGGTGCAGCAGCGGTTCCGGCTGAATCCGCGGCAATTGCTCGACTACCATATCCGTACCGCCGATGGCACGCTGGTGCCGCTGTCCACGGTCGCGACCGTCTCGACCGTGACCGTCCCCGAATCGCTCAACCACTTCCAGCAGCTCAACAGCGCGACCATCCAGGGCGTCGCCATGCCGGGCGTCGCCCAAGGCGACGCGATCGGGTATCTGCAAAGTCTGGCGGAGCGCACGCTGCCCCGGGATTATTCGGTCGATTACGGCGGTCTGAGCCGGCAATACGTTCAGGAGACCAGCGGCTTCGTCACCACGTTCGGCTTCGCGCTGATCATCATTTTCCTCGCCCTGGCCGCGTTGTTTGAAAGCTTCCGCGATCCCGTCATCATCCTGGTGTCGGTGCCGATGTCGATCGCCGGTGCGCTGATCTTCGTCAGCGTCGGGGTCGCCGGCGCCTCGCTCAACATCTACACCGAGGTCGGGCTGGTGACGCTGATGGGCCTGATCAGCAAACACGGCATTTTGATCGTGCAGTTTGCCAACGATCTCCAGGCCGAGGGCCGTTCAAAGCGCACGGCCATCGAAGAAGCCGCGGCCATCAGGCTTCGGCCGATCCTGATGACGACCGCCGCCATGGTGCTCGGCGTGGTGCCGTTGATCACGGCCGCGGGCGCCGGCGCGGTGTCGCGCTTTCAAATGGGTCTTGTGATTGCCGCGGGTCTTTCCATCGGCACGGTGTGCACGCTTTTCGTTGTTCCCGCGGTGTATATGCTACTCGGGGCGGATCGCTCGAAGGCTTCCGTCTCTGGCGCGGCAAGCGCGCATGCGGCTGCTGCCGAGTGAGCGAGCGAAGCGGAATATACGGTGATGGACGACTGGAGCGCGCGGCAATACCTGAAGTTCGAGGATGAACGCACCCGGCCGCCGCGCGATCTATTGGCGCAGGTGCCGCTGCAACTCCCGCGCCTCGTGGTCGATCTCGGCTGCGGGCCGGGCAATTCGACCGAGCTTCTGGTCGAGCGTTTTCCGCAATCCGAAGTCATCGGGCTCGACTCGTCGCCCGACATGCTGCGCAAGGCGCGCGAGCGGCTGCCCAAGTGCAAATTCATCGCGGCCGATATCGCGTCCTGGACCGCGGATCCGCGCGCCGATCTACTTTTCGCCAATGCGTCGTTCCAATGGATACCGGATCATCCGCGGGTGTTGCGGCGGCTGCTCGAATTGCTGCCGGAGGGTGGTGTGCTCGCGGTACAGATGCCCGACAATACGCGCGAGCCCTCTCACGTGCTTCAGCGCGAGGTGGCTGCGAGCGGACCGTGGGCGAGCAACCCGGAAATACTCGCCGCTTCGCGCGGCGACCTGCCGCCGCCCGAAGCCTATTACGATCTGCTCAAGCCGGTTTGCGAGCGGATCGACATCTGGCACAGCATCTACAATCATGTGATGGCGACGCCGCAGGCCATCGTCGAGTGGTTCAAGGGCTCGGCGCTGCAACCGTATCTGTCCCCGCTCGACGCCGCCGCGCGCGAGCAATTTCTCGCCGCGTATACGGAAAAGATCGTCGCCGCCTACAAGCCGCGTATTGACGGCAAGGTCTTATTGAAATTTCCGCGTCTCTTCATCGTGGCAGTGCGGTAGACAGCCAATTGGCATCGCTGGCGCGACGTTCCGGCGCCCGCTCGCGCCGTCAATGCTTGACAGATTTCGACAGGTCACTAAAGTTAACCTTCTGGTAAACTATTGGACCGCCGCCTGGGCCGCGCTGCTGCTTTACCGGCGGGTCAGGATCGATAGGAGAGGCGAGCATGGCAAATGTGGAAATCATCGGCGTTCCGAGGTCGACCTACACCCGCGTCGCCCGCATGGTTTGCGAGGAAAAGGCGATCCCCTACGAGCTCAATCCGGCGACGCCGCATTCACCGGATGTCACGGCCATTCATCCGTTCGGCAAGGTGCCGGTGATGCGTCACGGCGATTTCGAATTGTGCGAGTCGAAGGCGATCGCCACCTATCTCGATCTCAGCTTCCCCGGCCCCAAATTGATACCGACCGACCCGCGCCATGCCGCGCTGACCGAACAATGGGTGTCGCTGGTCAATACGAGAATAGATGGAACCCTGGTCCGCACCTATCTGTTCAACTACATCTTCCCGAAAGGCAGTGACGGTAAGCCTGATCGCAAGGCGATCGACGACGTGACACCCGCGCTCAAGGAAGAGATCGGCCTCCTCGATCGCGCCGCCAAGGGCGGTTACCTCGCCGGCGACAGCTTCACATTCGCCGATATCAACGTGATGCCGATCTTATTCTATCTGCAGAATTTTCCGGAAGCCGCCGGGGCCATATCGGAGGGGAAAGCCCTTTCACCCTACTATCAGCGCCTCGCGGGCCGCCCGAGTTTCCAGAAAACAATGCCGCCACCGCCGCCGCCGCGGTAGGCCAAAGCGTCGTAATCGATTGCATTCCGTCGTTGCTGCAGTGAAAGTCCGGGGCGATGAGAATCGCCCCGTGGGTTTTTTATGCCGCCTTGCTGAGCGGCCTCACTTACGCTCATGGCGCGTTCGCAGCGGATGCGGCGTTCCAGGCCTGGCTGCAATCGTTGTGGCCGCCGGCAGAGGAGCTTGGCGTATCGCGCACTACGTTCGACATGGCGGCGCAGGGGCTCGAACCGGATTTGTCGCTGCCGGAGCTTGTCATACCCGGCCGGCCGGCACAGGCCGGCCCGGGGCAGCCGGAATTTGTGCAGACTCCTGCGGATTATCTCAAAGAGGCGACGTTCGATCGCCTCGCCGCGCAGGGCCGCAAACTGTTCGATCAGTACCGCGCGCCGCTAACCGCGATCGAGCGCCAGTTCGGCGTCAGTCCCGCCATCGTGCTGGCGATCTTCGGCCGCGAGACTGACTACGGCCGCGCTCGGGATACGCACAACGCCATTCGCGTGCTGGCGACGCAGGCCTATCTCGGAAAGCGTAAGGAAAAGTTTCAAGACGAATTTTTGCTCGCACTCAAAATGCTGGAGGATGGCTACGTCAAGCTTCCCGACATGAAGAGCTCGTGGGCCGGCGCGATGGGTCTGACGCAGTTTCTGCCGTCGGAGTTTTACAAATACGCCGTCGATTTCGACGGCGACGGCCGCCGCGATATCTGGAACTCGGTGCCGGACGCGCTCGCTTCGGCGGCGAAGCAACTCGTCGACAAGGGGTGGCAGCGCGATCTGCGCTGGGCTTACGAAGTGCACGCGCCGGCCGATGTCGATTGCACGATCGGCGTTCCCGAGAACGCGCGGCCGATTGGCGATTGGCTCAAGCGCGGCTTCGTGCCGGCTTATGGTCGCACTCTATCGCCTGCGGAGCGGGCCGAAACCGCGTCGCTGTTGCAGCCGGCCGGCCTTTACGGCCCGACCTTCCTCGCCACCAAGAACTATTTCGTCATCAAGGAGTATAATTTCTCCGACCTCTACGTTCTGTTCGTCGGACATCTCAGCGATCGCATCGCCGATCCGCGGCCGTTCGAGACGCCGTGGGGCGCGGTCGCGCAGCTTCCCACCCGCGATCTCAATCGAATGCAGGAACTTCTCACGGCGCGCGGGTACTACCATGACAAGGTCGACGGCAAAGCGGGGATGAAGACACGTGCCGCGCTCGGCGAGTATCAGAAGCGCAACGCGCTCAAGGTCGATTGCTGGCCGACGGCTGCGCTGCTCGCGCATATGGAGGCGGCGGGGCGGAATTGAGCGTTCGCGCGCTCATTGACAGTTCACGCCGGGAAAATCAAAATTCAAAACTGGAATAGGAGGAGATGATCATGGAAACGCTGCCGAAATTCGGCGTCTCGCGAGCCGATATGATGAAGCGCGTCGCGCGCTTTGAGGACCTTAAGGGCTCCGATGGCGGGCTTCCCGACAGCAAGTCGCCGCACTGCGAGCGGACCCTCTATAACGTCATCGGCTTTCAGCCGCCCGACGACGAGGGCGGCGCGGTGACTTCGCCCGTCGGCGACGATGCGTCGCGGCTTTCGGCCATTCCGATCTCCGAAGGCTTCAATCTTGGCTATTGCCGCGCCAAGCCGGGCAAGGGCCCGATGATGCACAATCACGACACCAACGAGACCTTCATTCCGATGACCGGCGTCTGGCGCTGCTCTTGGGAAAACAAGGAAGGCAAGGTCGAGTCGATCGACCTCAACCCGCTCGACGTCATTTCCTTTCCGCCCGGTGCGATCCGGCGCTTTGAGAACGTCAAGCCGGCGGAATCCGGCGAGGACGCGATCCTCATGTTCGTCATCGGCGGCAACGGCCCGAAAGCCGAATTCACCGACAAGGCGATTAAGGAACTCGAGGATATTGGCGTCTGGCCACGGAAGTGACGTGGTCAAATCCGCTCGTCCCCCGAAAAGCGGGGAACCACCAAGTTTCGCCGGGAAGTTAGATTCCCGCTTCCTCAGGAACGACCGGTAGTTAATCCTCGCCCGGCACCGCTAGCGGCAGGCTGCCGTCATCCTCGCCGGAATAGCCGAGCGCCCGCCGCGATGGTCTTCCCTTGATCGAGCCGGTGGTGCCCGGATCGCCGTAGTGCTGCGCGGCATAGCGCAACCGTGCGCGCTCGGCGACGACTTCGCCCGGAATCGCGGCCGGCTGACAAATGCGGCGGCCGCTCGCGCGCCGCATCAGATCTACATGGATGTGATTGTAGTGATAGACGTTGGCGCCGGGCGCGAGCACCGTTGTGAATTCCTCGCAAGCGGCGAGCTGCACGTCATGTAGAAAGCCCTGCTCCTCGGGCGATCCATGCCAGCCATATTGCACGGTGACCTTGTGGCCGTCGGCAAGTTCGAACTCGGCGATGTCGAGCGCGTTGCCGAAAGCATGTTCGGAAATGTGAGCGTTCGGGTTGCCGTTCATGCCGCGGCAGGAATAGGCGGAGATTTGTTTGATCTCGACGACCGGCTGGCGGAACCAGCGCATCGCCGCCGGTTGCACCGCCGCCGTGATCCATTGGTCGAGCGCGGAGACGATGGGGCAGGCGAGCGTCGCCACGGGCTTCACCTCGACCGGCCCAGCAGAAGCGGTGACATTAGGAGAGCGTGGCCAGCCGAGCGTCACGTGCTGCTCCGCTCCCGGCTGCGCCGGTTGAACGCGCGGTGTGTAGGGCGGCGGCGGATAATTTCCCGATGGATACGCGGCCACCGGCGGCGCACCTGAATGCGCGCCAGGCGCGCTGCCGTAAGGCTGCGGTGGGGTGGGCTCGAAGCCCGCGTCGTCTTCACCGGGCTCCGGAACTCCCGGTGCATAGAGCGACATCGGCTGTCCGGCTTGCGTGGCCGCCTGCATCGGGCCGGGTTGCAGCGGGGCGGACGGCGAAGGGCCGGCTCGCACTGGCGTCGTTGGCGGCGGGCTGTATTGCGGTGGCGCGCCTGATGGCGGTGGCGGCAATGCGTTCGACTGGATCACCGGCCAATGCTGCGGCATTGCGCCGTCGGGCACGGCGGCCGGCGGACGTACCGGCTCGTCGTCGTAGCCGAGCGGTGCGCTTTCACCCAGCGCCGATACCCTGATGGGAAAATCGGCGCCGCATATGCCCGGCCCGCTGATCGCGGAAATGTGCACGCGTTCCGGGTTATCCTTCACGGCGCCGGAATTCATGCAGGCGACCTCGGCATCGTGTCGCCAGCTCTCGCGCTCGCCGCCGTAAAAATTGTGGCTGCAGCCGGCCAGCGCGATTAGCGCGGCAACGGCGACGGAGCCTAAAAGCGACAACTGAACGCCACGCGACATGCGCGGAGAATGCGAGGATTTCCGTTAAGGACTGTTCAATGATGTCGCGCTTTCACGCGTGAAGGAAGGTGTTAACCATGAGAGAGCGCCTTCGGCCCTTGATCCGGCGTCGCCTTTGAGGCCACATCGCGACAGCGACGGGGAGGGCGTCCATGGAAGGCAAAGCGAAATTCATATTTCCAATTCTCGCCACGGCCCTTGTCGTCTTCGTTGCCAGCGCCGCGGTGACCTACGTGAACATCGGCCTTCGTGTCGACTTCGTGCGGCGCTGGCTCGCCGCTTTCATGGTCGGTTGGCCGGTCGCGGCAGTGACCGCTTACGTCGCATTTCCATTCGTGCGCCACGCGACGGCGCGCATCGTCGCGCTGATCGAAGGCAAAGGTATCTGATCTTTTCAAGCTCGATAATTTTCCAATCACGTGATGTTTTGCGGAAGGAACTGCCGCAGCGGAGCTGAGTCGTGCGTGCGTCGCCTGTGCATAAGATTCATTCGTCGCAAGCGTAACCGTTCATCTCCGCAAATTGTTTCCAAATCTCATGAAGTTGACAAAGATGCGTTGTCAAATGTGTTGTGCACAAAGTCTGCTGCGGTGCAGCAACTGATTTGCTTCTGTCAGGGGGAGCATTCTGCTAAACTTTGATCAGCGCAACTGTGATGGAGGTGCAACGCGTGGACCTCACGATGAAGCTCAATGTGCTGGCGGTGTGCGCTGCGTTCTTTTTTGTTGGCGCGCTTCTGCTGGGCGCCTTCTGAGTTTCTAAAAGTCCAAACGTCAGAAACCATCGAGGGCCGCCGCATCTAACAGGCGGTCGTAAATAAAAAACACCGGGGCGGTTTTCGCTCCGGTGTTTTGATTTCGTTCGCTACTCGGCTGCGTTGCGCGCCGCCGCCAGAGGGTCGTAATTGAGAATCGGCCCCAGCCATTTCTCCGCTTCCGCAAGCGTCCAGCGCTTGCGTTTGGCATAATCCTCGACCTGATCGCGTTCGATCTTGCCGACACCGAAATAATAGCTGTCGTGATGACTGAAATAGAAGCCGCAAACGGAAGCGCCGGGCCACATGGCGAAGCTTTCAGTAAGCCGCACGCCGGTCTGCCGCTCACCGTCGAGCAGCCTGAACAACGTCGCCTTTTCGGTGTGGTCGGGCTGAGCCGGATAGCCGGGCGCCGGGCGGATGCCGCGATACTTTTCGGCAAAAAGATCGCCGGGTTTTAGCGCCTCATCGGGCGCATAAGCCCAAAATTCCTTGCGCACGCGCTGGTGCAGGCATTCGGCCAGCGCCTCGGCAAGCCGGTCGGCGAGGGCTTTGGCCATGATCGCGGAGTAATCGTCGTTGGCGTGTTTGAATCGCTCGACGATGGTTTCCTCGCCGATGCCGGCGGTGACCGCGAAGGCGCCGATATAATCCGCGAGCGCACTGGCGCGCGGCGCCACGAAATCGGCCAGCGCCACATTGGCGCGGCCTTCGCGGCGCGGCAGTTGCTGGCGTAGCGTATGCAGGGCCGCGATCGGCGTGCTGCGCGCCTCGTCGGCGAAAACCAAGATGTCATCGCCTTCGCTGTTGGCCGGCCACAATCCGATCACCGCGCGCGCCTCGAACCAGCGCTCGGCGGCGATGCGGCGCAGCATCTCTTGCGCGTCATCAAAGAGGCCGCGCGCGGCTTCGCCGATCTTGGCGTCGTTGAAGATCGCCGGGAATTTGCCGTTGAGCTCCCAGGTCGCGAAGAACGGCGTCCAATCGATGAAGTCGATGAGTTCGGCTAGCGGGACATCGGCAAGCTGATGCGTGCCGAGGAGCGCCGGCTTTGGCGGCAGATAATTTCCCGACCAATTGAGCCGCAGCGCGTTGGTGCGGGCATCGGCGAGCGACAGGCGGTGCTTGGTCTCTTGGCTGCGCGCGTGCGCCGCGGCGATGCGGCCATATTCGGCGCGCACTTCGTTGACGGTGTGCTGGCGTGTCTCGCGCGAGAGCAGCGACGCCACCACGCCGACGGCGCGGCTGGCGTCGTTGACATAGATGGTCTGCCCGCGCCGGTAATTGGGATGGATCTTCACCGCGGTGTGCACGCGACTGGTGGTCGCGCCGCCGATGAGCAGCGGCACGTCAAATCCCTGCCGCTCCATCTCGGCGGCGACATGGCACATCTCGTCGAGGGAAGGCGTGATGAGGCCGGAGAGCCCGACAATATCCGCCTGTTCGGTGATTGCCGCCTGAAGGATTTTCTCCGCCGGCACCATCACGCCGAGATCGACGATGTCGTAATTGTTGCAGGCTAGGACGACGCCGACGATGTTCTTGCCGATGTCATGCACGTCGCCCTTGACCGTCGCCATCACGATCTTGCCGTTTGACGACGAGTGCTGACGCCCATCCTTTTCCCGCTCCATGTAGGGCAGGAGATGGGCCACGGCCTGCTTCATGACCCGCGCCGACTTGACCACTTGCGGCAGGAACATCCGGCCCGAACCGAACAGATCGCCGACGACGTTCATGCCGTCCATCAGTGGGCCCTCGATCACCGCGATCGGACGGGCGGCCTTGAGGCGGGCCTCCTCGACATCGGCGGCGATGAAATCTGTGATGCCGTGGACCAGCGCATGCGACAGGCGTTTCTCGACCGGCCATTCGCGCCAGGAGAGATCGGCCTCCTTCTTTTCCTTGCCGTGACCGCGGTGGCGTTCGGCAAGCGCGAGCAGCCGTTCGGTGGCGTCGGCCCGGCGGTTGAGCACGACATCCTCGCAAGCCTCGCGCAATTCGGGATCGACATCGTCGTAGACCGCGATCTGGCCGGCGTTGACGATGCCCATATCCATCCCGGCGGCAATGGCGTGATAGAGGAACACCGCGTGCATCGCCTCGCGCAAACGCTCGTTGCCGCGGAACGAGAACGACAAGTTCGACACACCGCCGGAGACATGCGCATGCGGCAGGTTCTGCCTGATCCAGCGTGCGCCTTCGATGAAGGCGACGCCGTAGCCGTTATGCTCCTCCATGCCGGTCGCCACGGCAAAGACGTTCGGATCGAAGATGATATCCTGCGGCGGAAAGCCGACGCGGTTGACCAAGATGTCATAAGCGCGCGCGGCGATCGCTGTCTTGCGTTCGAGCGTATCGGCTTGGCCCGCTTCGTCGAACGCCATGACCACGACCGCAGCGCCGTAACGGCGCACGAGTCGGGCATGGCGGATAAAGGCGTCCTCGCCCTCCTTGAGCGAGATCGAATTGACCACCGCCTTGCCCTGAACGCATTTCAATCCGGCTTCGATCACCGAAAA
>Ga0182024_10017937_pt1 | contig 13230 bp, 9 predicted proteins | sample P32metaG_FD_120480 | JGI IMG/M metagenome (GOLD analysis project Ga0182024, IMG submission 120480) | Permafrost microbial communities from Stordalen Mire, Sweden - P3-2 metaG (Illumina Assembly) | ecosystem: Environmental > Terrestrial > Soil > Wetlands > Permafrost | place: Sweden: Stordalen...
AAGGCTGAAAGCAGCAGCTTCAAATTCGGGGACGGTTTGTCCTCGAACGATCCAGCCCAGGTCGCCGCCTTTATCCTTGGACGTATCCTCGGAGTATTGCTTGGCGAGGTCTCCAAAATTTCCGCCATGCTTAGCTTTGTTCAGCACGTCCTCTGCTTTTTTCTTCACCTCGGCGGCTTCAGCGTCGGTCATGCCAACTGTCTTGAAGAGTATGTGGGCAATGTGCGCGCGGTCTTCCAATTTGTATTGATCGATGTGGCTCTGGTAATAAACTTTTTCTTCATCTTCGGTGACAGGCGAGCGCTGGCGAAGCTGAGCCAAACTAAGAATGGCATAGTCGATCGTTCGGCGCTCAGGAACCACGTACTTGGCTTTATTCTTTTCGAAGTAAGCGGCAATATCCGCGTCTGAAACTTCAACCTTGGATTGCATATCCGAAGGCTTGATCGTCACGTAGTCGAGCTTGATCTTTTCATTTTCGCGGCGAAATTCGGCTTGCACTTCGTCGTTGCTGGCCGTAACGCCGTCCGTCACAAGTTGCTGGAATTTCTGTTGCAGCAACGCATCTTTCACTTCGGTTTCAAATTCGGGCACAGACATTTGAAAGCGCGCCTGAACTTCCGCGCTATAGCGGTCCATGCCAATAAAGGTATCGCCGTTGAACGCGGTGGGGACGAGCTTCTTAATAAAGTCAGCGTGCTCTTCGTCCGAGACGCGCAGGCCCATGCGGGTGGCCTCAAGCTCCAACATTTTTTGATCGACCAGTTGATCGAGCGCCTGCTGGGTGTAAATTCCCACAAGTGCCGGAGGAATCTGACTGCCGCGCGTGCTCTTGGCCAACTGATTTTGCACGTCGATGACGGATATTGACTGATCGCCAACCGTGGCAATCGTGTCCGCAGCATTTATATCGTTCGTGCCCTGGGGCACAAGGTACAGCAACATGCCTATCCCCAGAATCCCTACAACGACTCCGAGCATGATGCGTACGCCTATCTTTTTTTCACGAAGAGCATCCCACACGTCCGACAATCCTCCCGCACAGCTTTTCCGCATTCCGAAACTCAGGAATGCTGGAAATAGCCGCACCCATAGCGAAGCTGGGCATTATAGTGTAGTTAAGCACCTACACTCAATCTCTAATCTTTGATTGCGACATTCCAAGACTCAAACCGTAAATTGATTATGAATATTCCCTTACAAAACTGAAGCCTGTGTGCGTAAATTCTTCAACGTCTTCATTTACGCGCCGCATACTCTTTGCTAAATCCATTCCGGGAATTCGTCATCGTAAAGCTGCCATCGGCCCGCGCCGACATCTTAATATAGTTTGCAGGCGATTCGTCCGGCACGCCTGAATCCTTTGTTCCGGCCGTTCCGAGGTTGGCCAGAAACTGTTCGGGCGAGTTGCGCGTTGCAGCCTCAACTCCGTAGTGCAACTGCCAGAGGTCTTCCAAGCCTGGCGAGCTTTTCAGCGTTATGAACGTTGGAATCTCCGCGCCTTTGTTCGCTCCATTATTCATCACAGCGACGCGCGGATGCATGGCATGGATCATGATCGGCAGACTCGAAGTTTCCTTGCCGTGATGGGACACGACATACACATCGATCGCGCCTATCAGATTATTCGGACAAGCCAGGTCGTGCTCCTTGTTCCAGGTTAAATCTCCAAAATCGGACATGCGAAACTTTCCCAGGGAAATGACCATACCCACGGATTGCTTATTCTCTCCGCCAACCATTGGGTCCTTGAGTTCATCCTTCGGCTGAAAATCAGCGCATAGAGGATTGGGAGCGCCAGCACCTGGCAAAGGCTCCATAATAGTTTTAGACGCAGCGGAAACGATTTGGACATCCAATCCGCTGATCGGAATCTTGTCGCCGGGCTTCGCGAGAATGTGTTGGCCCTTTTCGCGCACCTTTAGATAGGCGGCGTAATATTGCGGAACATTCACCAATGGATCGTTGGTAGGCCCATGGTCCACGAAATTTCGAATTGGAATCCTTGTGGCAAGTTCGGGAACTCCGCCGGCATGGTCGACGTGATAATGCGTAAGGACAAGATAATCAATCTGCGTAAGCCCCGCTTGCTTCACCACAGTCATGATTCGATCCGCGTCGCGTGTTCCCGGCCACCCTGCGTCGATCAGCAAGGATTGCCCAGAGGGTGAAACCAGAAGCGTCGACTGCCCGCCCTCCACATCAATAAAATAGGCGGTTAAAGCTTTGCCGGATTGCGCCCAGGCATTCGTTTGCGAGAGCATGATTACAGCGATGATTACGGGCGCGAATAATTTGCGCATCTCGACTCCTCAAAGTTGAAACTACCGGACAGATAACGCCAAGGGTTTCCTGACGATAGGGGGAGTCTATCAACGCGGCCGTTGAGGAGCAAGACAACACAAGACTAAATGGCAAACAATTGCGGAGAAATTAATCGATTCATAGGCCTGTTGGGGACCATGAGGGGAAATCGATACTGAGCTATGACTTAGCATACAGCCAGGAAATTTAAGCGTTACCAAAATGTCACCTAAGTATGGCTTTGCATGCTAATCTAGGAAGGCATTTTAGAGGATATTGATGAGCATCCAGACCCAAACTTCGACAGCAGGCAAAAGTTTAATTCGCGTGCGCCCGCGAGGTTTTTGCGCAGGCGTGGTGCGCGCGGTGGACATCGTGGAACTGGCGTTGCAAGCTTACGGTCCGCCTGTGTATGTCCATCACGAAATTGTGCATAACCGTTACGTTGTGGAACAACTGCGGAAGAACGGCGCGATTTTCGTCGAAACCGTGGAAGAAGTGCCGCTCGGCGCCGTGCTGGTGTTCAGCGCGCACGGTGTTCCTCCCACCACGCGTGAAGAGGCCCGGATACGCGAGTTGCGCGTCATTGACGCCACTTGCCCGCTGGTAACAAAAGTCCATCTGGAAGCGCTGAAATTCGCCCGCGAAAATCGCACCATCATTCTGATCGGCCATCGCGATCACCAGGAAATTGTCGGAACCTCTGGTGAAGCTCCCAAACAAACCGTGGTCGTGGATAGCGTGGAAGCAGTGGATGCTCTCGAAGTGTCGGATCCGGATCGTCTGTCCTTCCTGACGCAGACCACGCTAAGCCTGTATGACACGCAGGAAATTGTCGCCCGTCTGCGCGAAAGATTTCCCAAGATCGAGGGACCCGCTTCGGACGACATCTGCTATGCAACACAGAACCGCCAGGAAGCGGTCGAGCAACTGGCGCGTGAAGTCGAACTCATTCTGGTGGTCGGCTCGCCCAACAGTTCCAACTCGAACCGGCTCGTGGAAGTCGCCAAGCGTTCGGGAGTTTTGGCCGAGTTAATTGACTCGGCGAGAGATATTGATCCGAAATGGCTGGAAGGAATCAGCAGCGTAGGCTTGACGGCAGGCGCATCGGCGCCGGAAATTCTGGTCGAGCAAGTCAGCCAACGTCTGGCGGGCTTGGGCTACACCAATCAACGCGATCTCGATCTAATCCGCGAAGATGTGCGATTCACTTTGCCGTCGGAACTGACAAACATCGTCCCGGCAACAAAATAGGGCGATCACCGTTAAGCAAAGTAGTCGTACCGGCCGCCATCTTGCAAAAGAAGGCAACGCTAGCGTCAGGAGAGCTACTTTGGCGGTCAAAATTATCCGTCAGCCGAAGAAGATAGTTCTGCTGGGAGCAGCCACGAGCGCCGCGGCACTTCGCTGCGGCACGGAGCGCGCACCCGACATTTTGCGCGCCGCAGGTTTAGCTGACCGGCTGAAGGCCGCGGGCTTTCACGTTCTCGACCACGGCAATACTTCCACTTATGTTTCGCAGCCGGACGAAGAGCATCCACGCGCTAAAAATGTCTCTGCAATTCTAAAGCTGCTGAATGACCTGCGCCCGCGCGTTGAAGCGGCCGTAAAATCCGGCGCGCTTCCCCTCATTCTTACTGGCGATTGCATTTCAGTGCTGGCGACCATCGCCGGGACGCGACGTTATCATCGCAATGTCAGCCTGATCTATTTGGACCGCGACGCGGATCTGAATGTGCCGGCCACATCTCCATCGGGCTGCGTTGACGGCATGGTGATCTCGCAAGTGATTGGACGAGGCGCGCCGGAACTGGTCCGCTTCTGGGGCGAACCTCCTCTAGTCCGCGCGCATGACGTCTCTTTATTCGGCTTCGAGCGCTTGGACCATCCGGAGGAGCAATATTTATTAGCATCGCCCTTGCGCAGGCACCCAGCCCTTGAAGTCGCAGCGGTAGGTGCCGCCACTGCCGCGCGCCTTGCGCTCGAGCGCGTCCACGCCGCCAAGCACGAATTCATTCTGCACTTCGACGTCGACTTAATTAATGGCGAACAATTCCCATGGACAAATTTTCCCGGGACAGGCGGCCTCAGCTTGAATGATGTGCGCGACGCGCTCTGCGTATTCGTCAGCCAGCCAAATCTAGCCGCTTTCGAAGTGGCAGGTTACAACCCGGACCTGGACCCTGACGGCCAGGGCGCACAAAAATTGATCGAATTACTGACAGCGGTTCTTTCAAAGCGGTTGGAAGTGCTGGCCGCTTCCACCGATGGGAACGCGCATTCCGTGAATCTTGCCTCTGCCATTGCCGCAGCGGCTTCTGCCGCTGGTTCCGATGCCATTTCGCAGCCTGGCAGCCCTGACTCCCCATCCATTCGCACGGCGGCTGATTTGCCCGATTCACCCGAATCTGAAGCAAACAATTCTTGACCTGTATTTCCTCCCTCTTTCCACTCCCCACATTGAATTAGCAAGCGTGCCTTATGACTTACCTAAATGGGACATTCATAAGTTGCGCCTGCATTCTGGATGCGCTACCGTTTTATTAGTTGCGGAGGTTTTCATTATTATGACCGGCAAAGCGAAGGCAATCACAATTGCTCTTTTAATTTCGATGGCGGGAATTGGCCTGATGCAGCTTTATCCGGCTTTTGGCGCGGAAGTAAATTCGCAGGATCAGATGAATATGTCCGGGCCGACGGATCTGGGGATTCCCTCATATCACGCCTATGCGTTGAAGCCGCCGTTTCCGGCGACGCTCGATCCAAAACAATTTCCGGACGCGCTGAATCGCAATGTATATGCGCTGGCGGCGAAAATTCGCCCGGTCATGTACCAGCAACCCTGCTATTGCTATTGCGACAGGCATGAAGGGCACAAGAGTTTGCTCGATTGCTTTGTAGGCACGCACGGAGCGGAATGCGATGTCTGCCAGAAGGAAGCTGTCCTCTCCTATCAACTTACACAAAAGGGGAAAACTCCCGCGCAGATTCGCGCCGCAATTATTCGAGGCGATTGGCGGTCCGTAAATTTGAATCCGTATATGGCGGCTGCGAATTCACGTTAATCCCAATTTTTCTGAAAGCAAGACAGCTTCCGTGCGCATGTCCCAGTCTTATAGCACCCGCCTTCAGGCGGGTAATCCGGATACGATCCCATGCCCGCCTGAAGGCGGGCGCTACTGTATGGGATTTACTTTTTCAGTGAGAAGCGTTCGATCGCTCGATAGGCGTTTGCCCTCCAGGAAAAATCACTAAATGGCCGAACTCGATCAGCCACTGTCAGAATCGGCCGAACTCCCAAATTCAAAACGCGGATCGCTGAAAGAGTTGGCGCTTTTTTTCCTTCGCCTGGGCATTACTGCGTTTGGCGGACCCGCCGCGCACATCGCCATGATGGAAGATGAACTGGTCCGCCGCAGGAAATGGCTTTCACGAGAAAAATTTCTCGATTTGCTTGGCGCAAGCAGCCTGATTCCCGGCCCCAGCTCCAGCGAACTCGCGATTCACATCGGCTATTTGCGCGCGGGATGGGCTGGACTTCTTCTAGGCGGCGTATGTTTTATTTTTCCGGCGGCAATTCTGGTTGGAATCATTGCGTGGGCGTACGTTCGCTTCGGCCACTTGCCTGCCGTTGCGGCGCTGCTTTACGGCGTTAAACCAGTTGTGATCGCCGTGATTCTGCAAGCGCTCTGGGGGCTTGGCCGCACCGCGGTGAAAAGCTGGACATTGGCAATTGCGGGCGCGGCATGCGTTTTGCTTAGTATTGCAAAAGTAAATGTTTTAATTCTGTTGTTCGGAACGGGCGCAATTCTTGCGTGTCTTCACGCCCTTTCCTCCAGGCGCACGGAAAATCAGAAAACGACTGGCGCAGCCGCATTCATTTCCCTGGCGCGGGGATCGCGCGCAGCATTCACTCGAATTTTTCCATGGGTGGGCGCAACAGTTGCCGTCGCCGTCGTTCCTGGAATATGGACGCTGTTTCTGGTCTTCGTCCGGATAGGGTCGATTGTGTTCGGCAGCGGCTACGTTTTATTGGCATTTCTGCGCGCCGACCTGGTGGTGCACCGCGCTTGGGTGACGGATGCGCAACTCGTGGACGCCGTCGCCATTGGGCAGGTCACACCGGGCCCCGTGTTTACCACAGCCACTTTCCTTGGCTACTTGTTGCGAGGACCGGTGGGCGCGCTGGCGGCCACGGTTGGAATTTTTCTTCCCGCGTTTATTCTCGTGGCCATCAGCGGTCCGTTTATTCCGCTGATCAGGAAATCCGCGACAGCCGGCGCATTTTTGGATGGAGTGAACGTGGCTTCGCTCGCGCTGATGGCGGCCGTCAGCTATCAGCTTGCGCGCTCGACCATTGTGGATTGGCTAACCGCGGGCATGGCCATTGTTAGCCTCGCACTGCTCCTTCGCTTCCGGCTCAATTCGGCGTGGCTGGTACTCGGCGGCGCGGCTGTCGGAATCGCTGTGATGTTGATGAGGGCGCACGGATGAGCAGCTAACGTTTTTCCACCAATCCAATATCGCCTTGCCTCGGCTTGATCCAAAAATCGATACCGAGCCAAAAGCTGTACGCGTGCCGCACGAATAATAAAGACAAGCAGATTGCAAAACCGATCCACAGCGTGATTTTAGAGTTGGTGGAGAGTGTTGTGAAATCCCGAAACAGCAGAGAGAAAAGAAAAATTGTTACGACCGTTGCCGTCGTGGCCGCGTAGTTGATAATCATTGCCCCGAGGTAATACCCCTGCTCAGGAAAATACGAAAGTCCGCATTCCGGACAACGCAACAACATGCGAAACACACCTTGAAATAACCGGCCGCGTCCGCAATTCGGACAACGCCAGTGCGCGGCACGGCGCACAATAAGTTTGAAGGCAGGTCGTAACATGATGGAGTTGCCGACAGCTAAGTGTCACACGAACGCGGGCCGATGGTCAGCTGCATTTTTTTATGGGAACCAATTCCCTTGCGGGCAAGTCATGCGGAGTAGTTTATGGAAGAATTTCTACTGCCTGAAAAGCTTTCTAAGCAAATCCTTACCTTCGTCCTGGGTCAGGACCTTCTTCTGCATGAGCGTCATGATCAGATCGCTCAGAACGACATTCTTGATCGTTTGCGTTTTATCTGGAGATGCCAATTCGGGCGCATCATTTGAATCCGCCATCGGACCGGATTGGCCGCTGATTTCTAACAACCACTTCTGAAAAATCCTAACCTGTTTGGGTTGCGCGGACACGAAAGCCAGACCCATGCCCATCCCGATCGCAGAAAAAACGACTTTGACCTGCGCTTCAAAAGTTACATTCCCTCTCTGAATCCGCACTTTGGCTTCTGCACCAACGGGAAGAGGGCTTAGCGTGTCTACGTAACAGCCACCCAAGCTCAAATCGCTGGTTCTTCCGGCAACTTTTGTTCCTGTCTTGGTTTCAATCGCTTCTATTGTGGCCGTAAATGGGAATCGCAGATTCCGACGACGCTCGGCTGTGCTTTCTGGAGCGGCCGGGCTTACCTCTTCGGGCTTGGCGAAGGACATAATCCTAACCTCGGTGACAGTTTAATGTTCAGGCTAATTTTCAGGGCCCGCAATAAGTTCTGTATCTTCAATGTATCTTGCCTCATTGCGCCGCCAATACTAAATCTTTACCCACTCCCTTAAGTAAGGCAAGGCATCGCTAGACTTCAGTTGTCTGATATGTACTTGTAAAATCTGGCTCTAATTTGCCGTGTAAAGACGCGCTTTTAAGGATTCGATGCCAGGTTAAAGGTAAGTTTGCAAAAAATGTCTCTTGAGGGTCCCGTTTTAGAAACTCACGGGCGAAATTCGATTGCTCCATTCCGGCACATAAACCTACCATGGATGTTGGACATTCGCGATTTTCTTCCATTTTATGTATAGGGTCCAATGAGGAATCAATCGATGCAAACCAACGATAATGGCGCGAACCAGCAACCGAAAGAACTCGAACGCCTCGAACGCAAGGAAAATGAAATTTGGCGCCTAGCGATTTTTATGCTGGTCGTTCTATCGATTGGTGTTGGCATCCTATCCAAACAGGCGCTGGAAGCGACCCCTTGGCATCTTGACGCGCTCCCGATCGGCGCGGGAGTCCTTATCTTCCTTTTTGGCCTTCATATATGGACAAGGAAGCACAAAATTGACGAATTGCGCGGCCTTGTCCGCGGTTTTCAGACCGTCAAGGGTCCGTCCTCCGAACCCGAGGAACTTGAAAAGCTCGCGGAAGTGATATCCGCATCGCGGCAAGGCTATCGGGACCTGATCGACAGCCTCGACCAATTGATTTTCACCACTTCCCTGGATGGCGAACTGCGTGCAGTAAACCAGCGTGTTGCGGAAGCGTTAGATTTGTCGTACTCGGAGGTGGTAGGGCACCGGTTAAACGAATTTTTCGACGAACCGCGAATAGAGAACTTGAAAGACTCGATCGCGCGGTTCACGGAACGAAGGCACTGGAGCGGCACAGTGCGGGTGCGCCAGAAAAACACGGGTAAAGTGCGCTATCTGGATTGTGTTCTGCAAGCAATTGTAAAGGACGGCAAAGTGGTGGGCGCCAGCGGCCTGGCTAGGGATATTACCGCCCAGCGCGAGAATGAAACGCGCTTTACGGATTTATTTGAAACACTGCAGGAGGGAGTTTACTTCTGCGATTCCGAGGGTAAATTGCTGGACGTAAATCCCGCAATGGTCCACATGCTGGGCTATTCACATCGCGAAGAGTTGGTCGGAACCACAATCGGCAACTTGTATTTCGAGAGGCCCGTCGATCTTTTTCCCATACGCCAGCGCACTCCTTTCTCCAGCTCCGTAACGAGGGAGATTACGCTTCGCCGCAAAGATGGAATGCCTGTTACGTGTATCGACAATTCCAATACGGTGGGCGATCCATCCGGGCACATGATCCGCCATCAAGGGACTTTGGTGGACATCACTGTCCGGAAACAATCCGAAGTGGAACTGCAAAAGGCTAAAGAAGCAGCCGAAGCCGCCAATGTGGCCAAAAGTGCGTTTCTTGCTCATATCAGCCATGAAATACGCACGCCCATGAACGCGGTGCTTGGCATGACTGAATTGACCCTGGATACGAACCTTACCGAGGAGCAGAGAGAATATCTGACGATGGTGCGCGATTCAGGTAAAACCCTGCTCACGTTGATCAACGACATTCTGGATTTCTCCAAAATCGAGGCGGGAAAACTGGACCTCGAAATCACGGACTTTTCCCTTCGCAACAGTATTAACGAGATGGTGAAAATTTTTGGAGTGCGGGCAAAACAAAACGGCTTGGAACTTTCCAGTCACATTGCATCCGACGTCCCCGACGCACTGCTGGGCGATTCAGGGCGGCTTCGACAGATTCTTTCCAATTTGGTGGACAATGCCATCAAATTTACGAAGCAGGGAGATATTGCAATCCGAATTGAAAAAGATTCACAGACCACGGAGGATATTTGCGTGCACTTCTACGTGGAAGATTCAGGCATTGGGATTCCGCAAGATAAGCAACAACTCATTTTCGAGGCCTTTTCCCAAGCGGATAATTCCACGACACGAAAATATGGCGGAACGGGTCTGGGCCTTTCCATTTCCTCGCGACTGGTGATGATGATGGGAGGAAAGATCTGGGTGGAGAGTGAAGCGAATGAGGGCAGCGTCTTCCACTTCACCGCCAGATTTGCCCTGCAAAAACCAAAGATCGGAAGAGTGAACAGGCGTAGAGCCAATTCTAATTCCAAATCAGCCGTTCCGTATCCCGATCGTGATCGGAGACGAAAATTGCACATACTCGTGGTCGAAGACAACCCCATCAACCAACTTCTTGCCCAACGATTACTTGGTAAACGAGGCGACACCCTTGTTGTCGCGAATAATGGCCCCGAGGCTTTGGCCCTGCTGGAAAGCCAACCATTCGATTTGATCTTGATGGATATTCAGATGCCTGAAATGAGCGGAATCGAGGTGACGGCGGCCATTCGCGAAAAGGAAAAAGGAACGGGCCGGCATATCCCGATTATTGCGACAACCGCTTCCGCGATGAAAGAAGATAAAGACCGCTGCCTGGAAGTGGGCATGGACGCCTATCTGGCCAAACCGATCGATAAAGACGCGCTTTTTGAAACCATGGACCTGTTGAAGGGTTACTCGCCGGCTGTGAAAAATGCCATCGATGGCGAGCGGCCCATCAATCAAGTCTTCGATGCGGCGATGGCATTGGAGTCGCTGGATGGAGATTTCGATTTGCTGCGGGAAATTATCGGAATTTCCCTGACGCAGTTTTCAAAACACATGCAAAACATTCGGGATGGAATTTCAAAGGAAGACCCGAAACTCCTCGAGCGCGCGGCGCACGCATTAAAAGGCACGGCGGCAAACCTACTGGCATCGGGAGCGATGGCAGCCGCTTCCCGCCTGGAAGAAATGGGAAGAGCCGGTTCCGTTGCAGGATCGAAGGAGGCTCTCCTGCCTTTGGAAGAGGAAATGAAGAAACTTCAAATGGCCCTGGGTGAATTCGAGAAGGAATTCGCACAAACCCGATGAGCGGCAGGTCAAGCTAGATCGATTTTTTTGAAAGAAATTCTGTGGAGCTAAGGACTACGCGGATATGGGCAAAAGCATGCTCACCATATTGACCAATTTTTCCACTTTAAGCGGTTTTACCATATAAATCACCGCGCCGAGATCGTGTCCTGTTTTGAAATCCTCGGGTGCTCCGCGGGAAGTTAAGAATATGACGGGCACATTCTGAAGGCGTTTGTCGCGCTTCACTACATGACACAGGTCGTACCCGGAAATTCCATCCATCATCACATCCAGGATCAACACCGCAGGCGTCAGTTTCTTAAGGATTTCCAACGCTTCGCCGCCGCTCGTTGCAGTCTTCACCACAAAATCGTGCCGCGTCAGTTGTGATTCGATGATCCTCAGGACGGCGGGATCATCGTCCACTGCCAGAACGACGGGCATCGCTTTTTGTTCGGGTAAGAGTTTCTCAGTATTTTTTGCCATAAATCATTCCGTATTGAAAAAAAACAGCCGCTAATTTATAAGCTTACGACCGCAGACATCAACATTGGCTCTCACGAAATAACTACCTATTCCAGTGTGCATGAGGCATTCCTTGACCGTCAAGCATATCCAGATTGCCGATTTCGCAGGCCCAAACACCCACAGGGGCAGAGGCTTTCATCTTGAATTCGACTCGCGCGGGCATTTTCAGGAAGAGATTTGCGCGCGACCGAGAAACGGTCGCGCGCAAATCATTGGCAGGAGGCGGAAGTTAAATTAGGAAGTTAACCTCAACTCTCAGGTCAACCGGCGTGGGTTCTCCATCGAGGATCGTTGGTTCATATTTTCTTTCCGAAACGGCTTTCAGAGCCGCTTGCAGCAACAAGGGGTGTCCGCTGACAACTTTTTCCTGGATGACGTTTCCGTGCTCATCGATGATCGCGTCGATCACAACGATTCCGTGAATATGTCCCTGGGCCGCCAGGATTGGATAGACTGCCGGAGGTCCAAAAACCAATCGCGGCGGCTTTACGATCCCGCCTACGCGCACCGGCCCCTTCGGCCGTTCTACACTAGGGACGGGTATGGCAGGCGCTGCCACAGTGGGCATTCCGCCCGTGATTCCTCCAATCTGTCCACCGGGAACTCCGCCTGGCACGCCACCCAAAGATGAATTAAAAGTTACCTCAGGAGGAGCAGCGTCCGTTGTAGCGATGGGAACAGACTTGGGAATATATGTGGGAGCCGTCAGTTTGCCTGGCGTGAAAACTTTGGGAGTTACATGGACTTCGCGAGCTACGGAGGCAGCAGCCGGAGGAGGCGGGGCTGGGGCCATTGGCGGCATAGGCGCGACGAGGAGCGTCGTTTCCAATCGTTTCATGTCGATTCCCTGTGAAAAATAAAGCGGAACGAACAGCAACAATATTAAGATGGCGAAATGAACGAGAAAAGATACGGCCCAATCCATCGGACTGCGGCGCTGCCGGGTGGACGAGTTCTCCAGCAAAGCTTCGGCAAAAACATGACCCTTATGCTCAATTTTTGGAGGAGGCAGGGTTACGCTGATTTTGGATCTGCCGCCCGGATACACCTCTTCTAAAAGTAAGTTTTGTTCACTTAACATGAAGCCTCCTGAATGTATAAATTCTTCCCCAAAAACGGCGCATGTATAAAGAGAACGGCAAGGTGCTCTTGCTGTTTAATGGCTATAATTTTTACTTGCCGGGACACTGCGAGGTGTCTAAACGAGTATTTATGCAGTAAATTCCGGGGACATTCCCATTCCTCATGGAAGAGAAAGATTTTATGTAAGTGTTATTTTAAAATCTTTTCCTCCTGATCCATCCTGCCTTTCGCGAACCGAAAAAGCCAATTCAAATAACGAATGTTTCGCTTCCAATCTATTGATTAACGTTACCCAAAGATTTGCCTATAAAACTGCTGGCGCTGCACCCAAGAACCTGCACGGCAACTTAGAATTTAGATACCCTTGAAGCGCCCGCCTTCAGGCGGGCATTCGTGCATATCGGCAATGCCCGCCTGAAGGCAAGCGCTTCAACAAAATGATTAACTTTGGCGAAAAATGAATAATTGCCAAGTCTCTCCCCAAGCTTGACTCCCAAACATTGCTGACATATCGTGACCCTTCAGACGCAAAATCTTGCCGGCAAAAATCTCTGTGCGAGCGTGACGAAAACCACAATGCGAACACCTAAAAAAGATTCGATCGATCGGCGCAATTTCCTGAAAAGTGCGGCAGCCGGAGCCGCTGCCCTGGCTGCAATCCCTGCGGCAGCGAGCGCGCAACCAACTGAGGCCTCACGGACGGCGACCGCGCAGCCGATGCCGAAAGAGCCGGAGACCGCCGCACCCGCTGAACTCGAAGTTTTGACCGAAAACCG